>JAABUU010003390.1_pt1 | contig 20386 bp, 16 predicted proteins | sample 5559301 | NCBI WGS metagenome assembly JAABUU01 (sample SAMN10711884, study PRJNA513360) | rock metagenome | isolation source: Antarctica rocks | place: Antarctica: Victoria Land, Richard Nunatak white | reverse complement strand
ACGAGGCGGACGGCCTCGGCCTTGAAGGCGGGGGGATAGGGTGCATGAGGACTCGGCATCGGGACACCTCCTTGGATTCGCACAGATGCAAATCATCGAGTGTCCACCGAACCGACGCAACTCCACTATCTGCCATCATTCGTATCTGCCTTCGCCTAAAGAAGAACCTCCGTTCTGATTATACACGAATTTTGTGTACGAGCAAGGTGTATATACAAATTCTCTAATCCCGATTGCCGCAAGGTGCGTTTCAAACGCGTCGCCCTATCATGTGTCCCGCTCTGTTTCGACGTGGACGGTTTCTTTCCGAACGGTCTCGGTCATCGTCACTTCGCCGCCCAGTTGCACGCGGCGTACCAGAATGTCTTTGACGACGGTGGGCAGAACGGTAATCACCACTTCCTGCTCACGCAGGGCAATGTTCAGTTCGCGCACGGATACTGGCGGCGCGGTTGTCGGCAACGGGAGCGTGTTCGGGTGCATCGCCTGCAACGAGGATGGGTCGTTCGCGGGCGCGTTGCCAAACATCGCACGTACCGCGTCGGATGTCACGGTGAGGTGCACGACATTGGCCGCCGCATCGAAGGCGCTAATCGTTTGCAGCGGCAGATACACATCGCCTCCTGTCAGCATCGAATCCCCGGCATGCAGATATGCGGTTCCAATTGCCAGGACGGCGCCGACCGTGACGCCATCGCTCGCGGCGAGCGACGCGCCCGCCGGAATCTGCCACCATTGCTCGCCGCCGGGACCGTACTGCACCAATGGCGTCTCAGTTGCTTGCATCTTTCGTCTCCTTCATACGCTGCTACGACGCGCTTGATGAACGCAAGAACGTGTCCAGTTGCTCCGTCGTCGGCATGCCAGTCGTGGCGCCGAAGACGGTGGTCGAGTAACTCGCCGCCGAGACGGCCCGCCGAGCGGCTTCATCAATTCCCGCCCCGCCGACAAGCGCGGCGGCGAACGCGCCCGTGAAGCAATCGCCCGCACCCGTTGTATCCACGACATGGACGCGTGGCGCGGGGATGAGTAGCGTCGCCGCGCCCGTCGCGACGATCACACCCGCCGCGCCGAGCGTGACGATCACGGTGCGCGGCCCTCGCGCCCGCAGCCGCGCCGCGACATCCGCAGCATTCTCTTCCGTGGCAGGGCTTGCCCACTCGGCAAGATCGCCCGCCTCCATCGCGTTCGCGACGAGTATATCCACATGCTGAAGCAGGCCGCGTGCCTCCGCCTTGTACGGCGCGGTGTTGAGCAGGGTCGTCAACCCCGCCGCCTGCCCGCAGGCGAGACCGGCGGCGACGGTTTCGAGCGGCAGTTCGAGTTGCGCGACGAGCACGCCGCCCGCCGCCATCGCCAGCATCGTCCCGGATATATCCTGCTCGGTGACGCGCCAGTTCGCCCCGGCAGCGACGATAATCGTGTTCTCGCCGTGCGCATTGACGGTAATGAGCGCGACGCCCGTCGGGCTATCCGCGACGCGTTTGATCGCAGCGACATCAACGCCCGCCGCTGCCATCTCCTCGATCCGGCGCGCGCCGAAGTCGTCTGCACCAACCGCACCAATGAACTGCACCGGCGCGCCGAGCCGAGCCGCCGCTGTCGCCTGATTCGCTCCCTTGCCACCACCGATGACCGCGAAATCGGAGCCGTGCAACGTTTCGCCGGGTCGCGGGAAATGCGGCGCGCGGACGACGAGATCGGTATTGATGCTGCCGAGCACGACAACGGGGCGCAGGGCAGGCGTCGGTGAGGTCATGATTGTCCCTTTCTTGCCGAGTTCTCCGACGCCTATCGTTGACGGCGACCGTGGGGTTGAATCGGCGGTGCGGCGTCCGCAGACTTGCGGTCTTTGCGCCGGTTCCCCGGTAGCGCGCTCTGAAGAACCAATGTGCGCAGCCGCATCCACGCCGTGCGCGTCTCGGCGGCATCGGCGGCATCGGGCGGACGACCGGCGTACTGCTCCTCCGCATACCGCTGCGCGATCAGCATCGCGGCGTCCTTACTCCCCGGAAGGCGCTGCCCTACCGAAGCCGCTGTCTCGTAGGGCGTCGTCGTCTGGTTCCAACGAATCAACCCGGTGAGGCGGGTTGCACGCGTCATGCGCGCATACCATTGCGCCGCCCCACCCATGCCACGGAAAGTGCGGAGCCAGAGAAAGGCGACGACGAGCGCGAACAGCCCGAACAGGAGCGGGATCACGAAGAAGAGCGGGCTGACCGCACGCTGCTGCTTGAGCGGCACATACGCGCCGCCTGAGTCGAACCCGCCGTTCAATTCTTCGTCCAGTTGGCGCAGGCGATCCTCACCACGGGCGTCGAGGCGATCCTGCCCACCGGCGAGGTCGCCAACGGCCGGGGCATTGGGATCGGTCGCGTTCACCGACGGCACGACTTGCGGGCCGCGCGTGATCGGCGGGACGCCGGGGTGAGGCGTCGGGTCGAAGGTAATCCACCCGTATTGCGGGAAGTAGACTTCCACCCATGCGTGCGCCTGATTCTCCAGCGAGACGAGCCGACCATCTTCCGCCCGCCCGCCAGGGAGGTAGCCGACGACTTCGCGCGCCGGGACGCCATTCAGCCGCAGGAGCACGAGCATCGCGGTCGAGAAGTACTCGCCGTATCCCTGTTTTGATTGGAACAAGAAATAGTCCGTCACGTCGCGGTCGAATGGCGGCAGGTTGATCTTTTCCTGATAGAGATCGCTCTCACGCAGGTATTTCTCGACCGCTGCCGCGTAGTCGTATTGATTCGTCGTTCCTTTTGCCAACGTCTGCGCGAGGTCGGCGGTGCGCTGCGTGATGCCATCCGGCAGTTGCGTGTACCGGTCAGCAGCCCACTTCGGCAGGGCGGCAGGCGCGGTGCGCAGCATCTCATCCGTCGCTTCGCTGACGCGGATGGACTCGGCCACTTCCTTACCGACCGGGACGGGCGCGGTGGAGATCACCTCGTCAATATCGGAGAAGTTCGGCGCTTGCCCGCGATAAAGGATCGCCGTCGCCTTGCCATTCTCAATGACGACCTGCGTCTGAATCAGGGATGCGGCGAGGCGGTTCTGTTCCTCGGTGATCGCGTCAAAACGCTTGTCCAGCGGCACGAATGTGGCCTGGGGCGTTGTCATCACGCCGGGCGTCGCCGTTGGTGGCCCAGTCGTCGCGCTCGCACTCGCGCTCGTCGGCACGGGCGACGGTGTCAGTTGGAGGACGGGCGCCTGCATAACCGTCACGCGGAAGATACGCGGTGGCGGCGCGCCCTGCGCCACCGATTGCTGCTCCGTGCGAGCGACGATTTGCGCCAACTGATCCGGTGTGAAGGTCGTCGGCGTCGTTGCGGGCACATAGATGACTAGCGTGCCATCCCGTTGCAGTGTCACCTGCCCCTGCGCGCCCGGTCGCAGCGTCGGCGGTGCATCGGTAGGGATAGTTAACCCTTGCAGGCTGGAAACTTTCTTGATGAGATCATCGAGCGGTGCGGGCACGGGATCAGTGGCGGACGGCGGAATCGTTGTTCCGGCGAGGTTGAAACTCTGCCAGCCGAGGCTGACCAACGTTTGCGTGTTGATCTGTTCGAGTTGCGCGCCGGTGATCGGCAGGATGTTCCCACGCGGGCGGAAGAGTTGCGTCGAGCAACTGGCGCTCTTCGCGGTTTGATCGGCGACCGGCGGAAGCGGCACGGCCTTGCTCGCGTCGAGCGAGACGCGCGGATCGTAGGTGCTACCGTCCGGCTGCTGCGCCTTGAAGTCGGCTGACACCGTCTTCTTGAAGCCGTGGCCGGTGTAGAAATCGTACGTGTTCATCTTGACGTACTGACCGGGGATCGTGTCGCACTTGAGCGCGATCGCCGGATCGGCCGGGAGGTTCAGGCCGCCACCGAGTTGGAATGTATCACCGAAGGCGGCGAAGCCGGGGAAGGTGTTCCGCGTCCGCCCGCGCCCAGCGATGCTGGGAAAAAAGCCTTCCCATCGCCCTTCGAGATTGACCCACGGTGCGGACGCCTGCTGCCACGCCGTATGTACCGGCCCGCCGTGGACGGAGAAGGGCAGGAGATAGGCGACAATGAGCAACAGGAACGATAGCCCCGTCGCGACCGACATGAACCGCCAGCCGAGCGAGTCCGGGAATTTGATGCGCGCCGTGCGCCACCCCGCCTGCTGCTGGAAGGCATAGAAGCGGATCGCCAGCGGGATAACAACCAGGAGGAAGAGAAAGAGGAAGAGACCGCTATCCTCGCGGTCGTAGCCGAGATTGATAAGGAGGATCAGCCCGGCAACGCCGAGCGTCGGCGAGAGCCAGTGCGACCGAAAAATCCACCACATCGAGAAGTAGGCGAAAAAGTACATCAGCGCGGCACAGACGAGGATAAAGAGGAAGAGATCATCTTCCGCCGCACCATTCCATGCGGCGTGAATGTAGTTCCCGAGGCGGTGTGCTAACTCGACCGACTTGCCGCGCGTCCCGCCGAATCGGTCGTCAATTACCGAAAGCGTGCGCAGCCAGATCGTGGCAATGCCGATCGCAAAGCCGATCAGATGCGCGTAGTAGTTTTTGAGTGGCCCGATGCGCGCGAGCACGAATCCGGCGAGCAGCCCGACCCACGTTACCGACGGCAAGATACGCAACTCTGGCGCCCATTCCGCGCGCAGAATTGCCGTCTGCACGACCAGCACCATCAGCGCGACGAGGGCGAACGTCCCCCATCCTTCCGGCAACCGGAGCGGGCGGAGCAGCGTCTGCCAACTCGGCTTGCGGAGTTTCGGCTGCCAATCGGTGAACGCTCGTCGTGCCATGATGCAAACCCCCGCGCTGCGTGGAGCGGCGCCATACGGAGCGAACGACTACGGGGCGGCCGGTTGCTGGACAGGGATGCCACCACGCACTTCCTCGCGCGGCGGGCGGGCAATCTGCGGTTCGGGCGTCGGGCGGATCGTCGGCGGCGCGGCATCGGACAAACCAATCGGGTGTGTGAGCGCCCGACCAATTTCCTCACCCCGCCGCACCATGTAGACCGGGACATTCGCCGCTGTCAGGCTGGTGACGACACGGTAGGCGCCGCGTGGTGCGCCGAACGATTCGGCATCCACGATCACGGCAACCGCCTTGACGCCGCGATAGACGAGCGGCATCAACCCTGCCACCCATCCCTCATCGGCGGACGGCGTGACGATGACGAGCGCGCTGTTGCGACCGAAGCGTACTGACTCGGCGGTCAGCACTTCCTGCAACTCGGTCATCCCGTCTGCATGCACGACGGAGAGCGCTTCGAGCATCTTCAGCGTCTGCCGCTCGCCGCGATCCGTCTGCACGATCTCACTGTGCATCCCGCGCGCGACGAGGCCGACGTTGCGCCCCTGCTCGACAAAGTGTTGCATGATCGAGGCAGCAATCGTAACCGCCGTCTCCTCGGTCGAGATCGCCCATTCGTCCACCGGCTCCGGCACGCCCGGTTGCGGTGGCGGGGCGACGGCATGAACTGGCTTGTGGAGGTCAACGAGCATCCAGACATCGGTCGTTGGATCGAGTTCGAATTCCTTCACCATCAACCTGCCGGTCCGCGCCGTCGTGCTCCAGGCGATGCGGTTGAAGGAGTCACCCCAGAAATACTCGCGGACGCCGGATGCATTCGGTGTCACGTAGTGCGTGCGCCGCTGCGTCGCCGCGCCCCCCGGCAGGTCGCCGACCGAAACGACAAAGGACGAGACATCTACCGTCGCCGGATACACGACGAGGCTGGACGTTTCGGGGATCAGCCGTTGCGCCGGGAAGAGGCCAAAGGGATCGCCGCCCCGGAGAGTGAGCGGGCCGATGGTGAACTTGCCGCGCTGTGTGCAACGGGTGCGCACACGCCAGTGATAGGGCTGGCCCGCAGGCAAATGTGCGACCTGGCTGGCGGCGGAGGCGTGGCCCGGCAGCGTCGAGTGATCGCGCACTTCGAGCCAGAGTTTCGCCAGTTTGCCCCGATTCTCGATCGTCAGGCGCTCGTCCATCGTCTGCCCGACTTGCGCGCGATCCGTCCGGGTCTCTCGCTTCAGGGCGAGCGACCGCAGGCTGACGCGGCTCCAGACAAAGGCGACGATCAGCACACCGATGACCACGAAAAAGAGCGTGTCGAGCACACCCCAACCGCTTATCTGAGCCGCGATCAGAATGGCGACAGCCAGCGCGCCGACCTTGGCCGCATTCACGGGCGCGCCCCACGCGGACGGCCCTCGACCCGCTGGGTGAAGGGCGTTGCGCCGGGAACGGGCACCCGTTGCAGCAGCTCGCGGACGATTCCCCGGCCATCAATATTCCGCATCCGTGCCGCCGGGCTGACGATCAGCCGGTGCGCCAGGACAGGCTCCGCGAGCGCCTTGACATCGTCCGGTAGCACATAATCGCGCCCGGCGAGCGCCGCCCAGGCCCGCGCCGATGCGAGCAGGCCGAGCGTGCCGCGTGGGCTGGCGCCGAGGTAAATCTCATCGTGCCGCCGCGTCGCCTCCGACATCGAAACGATATATTCGAGGATCAGCGGGTCCACGCGCACGTTTTCGATGATGTACTGCTGCGCCGTGACTAATTCGCTGACATCCACGACCTGCTCGATGCGCGAGAGCGGATGGCCGGACATCTGGTTTTGCAGAACGGCGATCTCTTCCATATGCGATGGGTAGCCGAGGGAGAGGCGCAGGAGAAAGCGGTCCAGTTGCGCCTCCGGGAGCGGAAACGTTCCCTCGTATTCAATCGGGTTCTGGGTTGCCAGCACGACGAAGGGCATCGGCAGGTCGTGTGTCTCGCCGTCTACCGTGATTTGCCGCTCCTCCATCGCTTCGAGGAGCGCGGACTGCGTCTTGGGCGTCGCGCGGTTGATCTCGTCCGCCAGCACGATCTGCGCGACGACGGGGCCGGGCCGAAACTCGAAGATGCGTGTCCCCTGATTGAAGATCGAGACACCCGTCACGTCGCCGGGCAGGAGGTCCGGCGTGAACTGGATGCGCTTGAAGGAACAGCCAATCGAGCGCGCAATCGTCTTCGCCAGGACGGTCTTGCCGACGCCCGGCACGTCCTCGATCAAGACATGCCCGCGGCACAGCAAGGCGACCAGCGTCAGTTGTACTTCCCGATGCTTGCCGACGATCACTCGTTCGACATTTGTGACAACGCGCTCCGCGATGTTCTGGACAGGCGTCATCGCTTCTGCTGATGAGGGGGTTCGCATCCCCGGTCACTCCCTTCAATGTCGCACGATACCGACGGACAACCGTTCGCACCCTGCCCACCGGGACCGTGCATCATCGGTATCGTCTTTTGCAAGTCCTGTCATGTGCTGCCAGGTCGTCGGATACTTCCTCATCAACCGCATCACGATGCGGGAAGGGCATGCATTTTGCCCGCCATTCTGACCAGCCAGGAACACGTCGCAAGTATATCATAGTGTTTGGGCATACGCCGTGCGTAGTCACGCATATTCTGAAGTTTCTACCGGTCATGTCGCACAGAAAGGGAGCAGATGGAGCAACCAATCATTCTTATCGGCGCGGGCCACAACAGCCTCGTCACGGCGGCCTATCTCGCCCGCGCGGGCTACCCCGTCCGCGTCCTCGAACGCCGCCCGACGGTTGGCGGCGCGGTCCACACGCAGGAACTCTGGCCGGGCTATCAGGTGGACACCTGTTCGTCGTTCCATGTGCTCATTCATCTGACCGGCATTATCGAAGAACTCGGCCTCGCCCGCTACGGCCTCCGCTATCAGGACGCCGATCCATTCGCCTTCGCACCGTTCCCAGATGGCACGATGCTCCGCTTCTACAAGGACGTGGACCGCACCTGCGCGGAGATCGCGCGGATCAGCCCGCGCGATGCGGAGACATACCGCGCCTTTGTCGGTCTCTGGAGCCAGTTCAACGAGGCGGTATTCGGCGCGTTCACCGCCCCACCCACACCGCAATTTATGTTCCCGGCGATCCTCAAACGGGTCGGGCGCGACCTGCCGAAGCAACTCCGCCTCGGTAACTCGGATACGCTCCTCCAAACAGTCCTCAAGCCGTATGGCGCGCTGCTCGATGAACTGTTCGAGAGCGAGTATGTCCGCGCGCCGCTCGCGTGGCTGGCGGCACAGTCTGGCCCCGGCCCGGACGACATCGGCGGCGGTGCGTTCCTGACGGCGCACACGATCTATCACACGGTGGGCCTGACGCGGCCGGTCGGCGGCTCCGGAATGCTCAGTGAGGCGCTCGCCGCCTGTATCCGCGATCATGGCGGCGAGATCGTCACGGACGCGCCCGTCCGCCGCATCCTCGTGCATGACGGACATGTGCGCGGTGTCGAACTCGCGACCGGCGAGCGGATGGATGCTTCCATCGTCGTCAGCGGCGCGCATGTCCAGACGACGATGCTCGACCTGATCGCGCCCGATGATCTTCCGTCCGCGCTGCGCCGCCGCGTCGCCGCGCTCCGCATCGCCAACGGCATGGGCATGACGATCCGCTGCGCCACGGAGACACTGCCACGCTACCTGCATGCGCCGGACGATCTACATAACGGGATGCAACTGATCTGCCCATCGGTGGAATACCTCCGCCGCGCCCGCAACGAGGCGGCATCCGGCCTGCCACCGACCGACCCGGCGCTCGTCGTGATGACACCGACCGCGACGGACCACACGCTTGCTCCACCGGGCAAGCACATCACCGTAATCTGGGCGCAGTATCATCCCTTCGACCTCACGCCCGGCGCCGGGACGTGGGCAGAGATACGCGAGCGAGAAGGTCGAAAACTCCTGACGACGCTGGAGCCATACGCACCCGGCATCACGGACGCGGTCACGGAGACCTATCTGAAATCGCCGCTGGATTTGCAGGAAGAAAACGGGCTGATTCGCGGCCACCTTATGCACCTCGATATGGCGCTCGATCAGTTGTTCATGTTCCGCCCGCTGCCGGAACTGGCAAATTACCGCACGCCGATTGGTGGCCTCTACCTCACGGGTGCAAGCATGCACCCCGGCGGCGGCGTCTCCGGCGCGCCCGGCAAGAACACCGCAACGATCATGCTGCACGACCTCACGACGCACGGCCCGCGCCGCTGGGTTCGCCCGGCTAGCCTCGCCGTCGGTGGCGCGGCAGCCGCCCTGATCGCCAACCGTCGGGCGACGAGAAGGCACGCGTCATTGGAGTGATGCCAGCAGGCTTTACCGCAATACGCCCAACGCGATACGAATGAGGGTGCGGGCGCAGACGCCGATGCTCGGAATATCCACCCACTCATCGGCTTCATGGTAGTTCGCGCCCGTCGCGCCGAACATCACCGTCGGAATGCCGAGGTCGGCGGCAAAGTAGTTGGCGTCCGCGAGGCCACGATTGTACCGCGTCACCGGTGGGGTACCGGTCTCCACGACAAACGACTGCTGGACATGCTGGATAAACGGATGGTCCGGCGCCATCTCCCACGGTGGGTAGTACGGCGGGTCAATGGAAAACTGGAATGTGGCGGGGGAATCGAGCGATTGCGCGAGCGCCCGCATCCCAGCGAGGACGCTTGCGTCCGTCTCGCCGGGAACAGTGTGCCGGTTGATCGTGAAGCGCACCTGCTCCGGCACGGTGATGACGTATTGCGCGTTGCTGCTCTGAAGCGAGAGCACGCATTGGCTTGCGGTCAATCGCGGATGCTGAGCGAGCGGGACCTCATCGAGCCGCGCGACGAACTTCGCTGCCTCCACGGCAGCATTAATGCCCCGCTCCGGCCATGAGGCATGCGCCGCCTTTCCCGTCACCTCGCCACGCACCAATACCTTACCGATGCAGCCGATCACGACATTCAGGTCCGAGGACTCCGTGACGACGCAACCATCCGCCGTGATGCCCAAGTCAACGAGCGCCCGCGCACCAATGGAGTATGCTTCCTCATCCACAACGGAGATACACAGCATCGTGCCGCGCCACCGATCGCGATTCCGGGCGAGCGCGCGGGTCGCCAGCATCGCGGCGACGACGCCCGATTTCATGTCACAGGCGCCGAGGCCGTACAGGCGGTCGCCATCCCGCCATCCCTGCCATGGGTCGCGCGACCAGCCCTCAACGACAAGCACCGTATCCACATGCCCATTGAGCATGAAGGTTGGCCCGTCGCCATTGCGCACCCATGCGAGCACATTTGGCCTGTCCCCTTCAGTCGGCTGCATTGTGGCTTCGAGGCCGTTCTCCATCAGCCAGGCGGCAATCGCCCGCTGCACCGCCCCTTCCTCACCGGGATAACTGCGGATCGCAACCAGGCGCGCCGTCAGCGCCGCTGCCTCTTCCACATCAATCGCCGCCCGAATCCAATCGTCATCAGGCATCGCACGTCCCTTTCATGATAATGAACCACCAACGGGAGAATGAACGCAGAGGACGCAGAGAGCACAGAGGAGAGAAGAGGAGAAGAAAATATCAGAATCCCGCTCTGCGATCTCTGCGTCCTCTGCGTTCAATCTTCCTCTGAGCGTCTTGGCGGTTCAATTCCCGGTTATTTTGCCGCGCATTTCGTCCAGCGTGTCGGTGATGATGCGGCAGATGCGGTCGAGGTCGGCGCGCGCGATGTTCAGTGGTGGCGCGAGTTGGATCACCGCATCGAGTCGGTCATCAGCGCGGCAGATCAGACCGCGATTCTTCATCGCGTCGGAGACCCAGCCGAGCAACGCCTTGTCGTCCAATGACTCCCGCGTCTCGCGATCACGCACCAACTCGATACCGACAAACAGGCCGCGCCCGCGGATTTCGCCGACATTCGGATGCTGGCCGATGGCCGAGATGAGCATGGATCGCAGGTATTCGCCCAACTCGTACGACCGTGCGGGCAGCTTTTCCCGTTCGAGAATGTCGAGATTTGCCAGCGCCGCTGCCGCCGCGACCGGGTTGCCGCCGAAGGTGATTCCGTGCTGGAACTTCGCCTGCTCGTCGCCGTCGAAGACTGCCGCCAGTTCCTGCCGGACAATCGCCGCGCCGAGCGGTGCATATGCCGAGGTCAATCCCTTCGCGACGGTGATGATGTCCGGCTGGATATTGAAGACATCCGTGCCGAACATCGCGCCGGTGCGGCCGAAGCCGGTGATCACTTCGTCCATGATGAGCAGGATGCCGTGGTGGTCGCAGAGGTCGCGGATGCGCTGAAAGTAGCCATCCGGCGAAACGATGCAGCCACCACTGTTCTGCACCGGCTCCATGATGATCGCCGCGACCGATTCCGGCCCCTCAACCTCGATCGTGCGCTCCACTTCGTCGGCACACGCCCAGGTGCATGCGCCCGCGTCCCGGCAAAAGGCGCAGCGATACGGGTGCGGGATCGGTACATGCCGTGCGCCCGGCACGAGCGGCTCGTAGGGATTGCGGGCGGAAGGCAGACCGGTGACGGAGAGCGCGCCCATCGTCGTGCCATGATAGGCGTAACGGCGCGAAATCGTTTTGTATCGCCCCGCAAAACCGCGTGCGCGCTGGTACGCCTTGGCGAGTTTCAGCGCCGTCTCGACCGCCTCCGAGCCGCCCGTCACGAAAAAGGTGCGCGAGCCTTCGCCCGTCGGTGAAATCTTCGCGAGCCGCTCCGCGAGGACGGTACCGGGGACGTTTGGGAACGAGAACGGCGAGACGAAATGGATTTGCTCCAACTGCGCCATCATCGCCTCGGCAATCTCGGTGCGACCGTACCCGACATTGACACAGAACAGCCCTGCGAGGCCGTCAATGTACTCATTGCCCTCGGAGTCCCAGATGTGGCTGCCTTGCCCGCGCACGATCACCGTCGGCTTTTCGAGCCGGCCACCCTCAGCGAACTCGTGCATCTGGGTGAAATGCAACCAGACATTGTCCGCAATCGCCCGGCGCATCTGCGCGGCATCCGGTTGCGGCACGATGGGAGCAGGAATCGTTGCCTCCATATCGTGGCCGTTCGCATTCGCCTGCGGTTCTTCGATTACGGGTTCGACAATTTCCGGGGGATGCTCCGGTTTAGCGCGACCGGGCGGCACGTATTTCTTCGAGACGCGGGCCATTTATGCGCTCCCCTCCCCGGCCAATCCGACCGCCATGTGCAGTTGCGGCGTGATATCGCCTCGCCCAACGGCGAGTACGTACTCCACGACAATCGCCGGGATGTTCACGCCGGTCGTATCAATGCTGTTGCGAAACTCCATCGTGTAGTTCACTTCATTGACGAGCAGGCCGCGTTCCGGGTGCTCGAAAACGTCAATCGCCACGACGCCGCCGCCGACCGCCGCCGCCGCACGGTTGCAGAGATCGGCCAGTTCGGGCGTGACGGGGCAATTGGACGCCTTGCCGCCACGCGCCGTATTGGTGATCCAGTGCGGCGAGTCGCGGTAAATAGCGCAGATCGTCTCATCACCGACCACGAACGCGCGAATGTCCCGGCCGCCCTTCACCACGTACTCCTGAATGTAGTAGGTGCTGTGGTGGTACGAGCCGAGCACTTCCTTGTGTTCGAGGATCGCTTCCGCCGCATCGCGGTCATTGATCTTCGCAAGCAGGCGGCCCCACGAGCCGACCGGCGGCTTCATCACCACCGGGTAGCCCAACTCCTCGATCGCCGCGAGCGCCGACGCGGGTGTGAAGGCGACGATTGCTTTCGGCTGTGGCACCCCGGCTTCCGCGAGCGCGGCCGTCGTGTTCAGTTTATTGCCGCAGACTTCCGCGACGCTGTACGTGTTGACGGTCGCGATCCCCCATGCGTTCAACAGCCGGAGCGCATGGAGGGCGCGCGTGTGGTTAATGCATCGCTCCAACACGACATCGAAGGGCCAGGTGCCGGGATTATCGAACGGCAGGGCAACCTCACGGTCGTCAAGGCGCGTATAGGCGACGCCGCGTTTCTCCAATTCGGCGAAGAGGAGTTTTTCTTCCACCCGCACAAGCGAATGGAGTACCCCAACCCGAACGGACCCGTCACGACTCACCATGCCATCGCCTCCCAGATGATATGTCCCCGGACAGCACGTACCGTCCGTCACGCGTCATTGTACGCGACGCATGCAAGTGTGCATTATGTCTTCTGTACGTTCACGCGAACAGGTGTACTTGACACGAACAAGCGTTCCACTTACACTGAGGGAACAGTACCGGGGTGATGTCACTCCGGCGCGCATGCATACACGCCGCTCACCATTTACCGGGAGGTATCACACCCATGGCTGCCGCACTGAAAAAAGCGAAGAGCCTGTCCCGTCGGCAGGAGCAGATTCTCGACTTCATCGAGACGTTCCTCAATCAGAACGCCTATCCGCCGACGATCCGCGAGATTCAGAAGGATCTGGACATTTCGTCCACGAGCGTTGTGGACTACAACCTCAATGCGCTGGAGGAGCGGGGCTACATCCGCCGCAACCGGCACATTTCGCGCGGGATCGAACTGTTCGGCTTCAGCGCTGCGCAGCCGAGCAATGTCGTCAGCATCCCCGTCATCGGCCGGATCGCCGCCGGTGAACCGATCGAGGTGCCGGAGGATTACGCGGCCGGTGAGTTCGCGGAGTCGGTGACAATGCCGATGTCCATGCTCCCGAAGGTGACGGCTGGCTTGTTCGCCCTGCGCGTACGCGGTCATTCGATGGTGGACGCGCTCATCAATGATGGCGACCTCGTCATCCTCAAACCGCAACTGACGGCGGACAATGGCGACACCGTCGCGGTCTGGCTCAAGAATGAGCGCGAGACGACGCTCAAGCGGTTCTACCGTGAGGGCTCCCGCGTCCGCCTTCAGCCCGCGAACGTCACGATGCAGCCAATCTACACCGATGCGACGAATGTCGCCGTGCAGGGCAAACTGGTCGGCGTCATCCGCGCGGTGGATAACCGGTTTTAGCAAAATCAGCGGATTGCCCGGAAATTACACTGCCTCGCGCCATCGGGACTATACAGCCCGATGGCGTTGCTTCGTTTTCTGGTGGTGGCAGGCTGAAGCCCGCTACCACCAACACTTTGGTATCATTCCAGCGCAATCGGTCCAACTCCTTTCCGGTTGTCGGCGCTCTCAAGTAGTGGAGCAATTGCGAAGATGGAGCAGTCATGCGGCGCGCGGCACTCATCGCCCTTCTTGGGATGCTCGTCTCCTCGTTGATCGCGTGCGCGAATGCCACGCCGACGGCGACCGTCATTGCCCCACCGACTGCGACGGTGCTGCCCACGGCGACGATTACGCCATTCGTTGGTGTGCCACGGGCGACACCCGCGTTCTATCCGACGCCGACGACTGACACGAAAGAGTCGCCGAAAGCGCCGGGAACCTTGCGGAACGCGAACTGGCCACTCGGCACGCCCGCTGTCGCGACCTTCGCCGTCCGGCCGAGTGTGGATGTGGATGTTGGCGCAATCGTCCTCACCGTACCCGTGCCGGACGGCGCGACGCTCACCTTTTATATCGCCGTCCCGCCCCAGCGGGGATATGCCGGTCGCGTCAGTTTTCCGGTTTCTCCGCGCGTGCAGGCGCTCCAACCCGGAGATGCGATCCGCATCGTCGGTGTCGCGGCGGGCACGGTGCGGGTACCAGTAACGGAGGGCGCGTATGCGGTCCCCAATATCAATGGTCAGCGCTTCGCCCGCAACAACGACCCCCTTGCGGGCTGACGGAAACCGGGGAGAACCGCAAAGACGCAAAGAGTGCAGAGGGCGCAAAGAAAGAGAAGAATGGAACGGAATAAAATATTTACTCCTTCTTCCCTCTTTGCGTTCTTTGCGTCCTCTGCGCCTCTGCGGTTCTCCCCGGTTTCTCTCGTCTGCATACGTGCGTGGTATCATCCCCGGTATGGTTGAGATGGTCGCGCCTGCCCCGCCCGCCCCGCCCGCAGTGATTTCGCCCAGTCGCCACGGAAGACGGCGGCGAATCGTGCTGCTCGGCGGGTTCGGGATGCAGCCAAAGGCAACGATGACCTTTCGGGCGCTCCCGCTCGGCCGGGAACTCGTCGCGCGGGGGCACGATGTGACGTTGATCGTCCCGCCGTGGGATCATCTCGAGGACGCGGGTCGCGCGTGGGAGGATCACGGCGTTCACGTCGTCAATATCGCACTCCCGACACGGATGAAGACGGTGGGGATCGTGACCGCGTTGCGGCAGGCAGTCCATACGGCACGGCCCGACGTTGTGCATCTCTTCAAGCCGAAGGGGTATGCCGGCCTGGTCATGCCACTCCTCAGAAATATTCCCGTTGTGCTCGACACCGACGACTGGGAGGGAACAGGCGGCTGGAACGAACGTGGCCTGTATTCCGCGTCGCAGCGACGCCTGTTTGCCTGGCAGGAGCGGCGCCTGCCCCGGCGCGCCGTCCATGTGACCGTCGCGAGTCGGGCACTCGAAACACAGCAATGGGGGCTGGGCATCCCGCCGGATCGTATCACCTATCTGCCGAATGCGCTTGATCCCGTCCGCTACGGCGCGTGGCCGGATCAATGCGAAATCATGCGACATGCCGCGCAAATGCGTGCGGCGCTCGGCCTCGATGGCCCAACCGTCCTGCTCTATACGCGCTTCGTGGAATTCGCGCCCGAGACGGTCGCAGCGTTTTTCAGTCGGATACGTGAGACGATCCCGGCAGCGCGATTGCTCGTCGTCGGTAGTGATCTTCGGGGCGAAAACGTAGCTGCCCGGCGCGCGCTGTCCGAACAGAACGATGCAACGACGTTCGCGGGTTTCGTACCCTTTGCGGAGCTTCCCTCATTCATTCGTGCTGCGGATGTTGCCGTCCTCCCGTTCGCAGACACCTTGATTAACCGCGCGAAATCGTCGGTCAAGACGCTCGATCTACTCGCAGCAGGGCAGGCCGTGGTCGCAACCGCTGTCGGTGAGAACACGAGTGTCATCCGGCACAATGAAACGGGGCTGCTGACGCCACCGGGCGACCTGGCAGCACTCGTGAACGCGGTAGTCAATCTCCTCGCGAACCCGGCACGGGCACGGGCCCTGGGCGATGCCGCGCGGGAACGCGCATGGCGGGAGCAGACCTGGGCCATCCAGGCGGAGACGGTTGAGGCAATCTATGATCGCATTATGACACGGAGTATTGCCAAGTGACCACGCTTGTCCACAGAGAAACACGTCCGCTTGCCCGCCTCGCGGCGCTTACCGATCAACAAACCGCAATCGCAGTCTTCGTTATCTCCTTTCTCCTCTTCGCCGCCTGCATCCCACGCATTACCACGCGCCTTGACCCAGTGACGGGCGACGAGCCGTTCTACTTGATGACCACCTACTCCATTATTCATGACCATGATATTGATGAGACAAACAACTTCGCCGAGCGGGACTGGCTACGATTCTATCCATCGTATCCGCTCGCGCAGGATTGGCAGGGCTGGCCGAATATCTCCCCCGCACTTCCACCGCACGCCGCGACAACCTTCCGCGCGGGCCTTTACTCAAAGCACGGGCTCGGTATCCCCGTGCTGATTGTCATTCCATTCGCCGTATGGGGACGAACCGGTGTCGTTCTCCTGTACAATCTGATGGCTGCTGGCGTCGCCGCGAACCTCTATCTCTTAACACGGAGCGTGGCCGCGCGGCGTCGGGCGCTGACGATCACCGCTATCCTCATGGCGAGCGTTCCACTCGTGACGTACGCATTCCTGATCTTCCCTGAGATGCCCGCCGCGCTGATGATCATCTACGCGGTACGCCGTCTCCTCGCACCGACGAACGCGCGGTGGCAATGGGCGCTGACCGGGCTGTGCGCCGGTTATTTGCCCTGGCTCCATTCCCGGTTCGTTCCAGTCGTCGGGGGCATTGCGCTGATCTTTGCCGTACGGCATCTGCGGCGCGCCTGGCGACCGGCACTCTTCGGCCTCGTCCCCGGCGCTCTCCTCCTCGCGTTGTTCGAACTCTACTCATTCGCCTTTTTCCATTACCCGGTCCCGCTCGTGCGGCCGGATCGCGCCGGCTTCTCGTCCACACAGGGCACCATTAATGGCTTCTTCGGATCGTTGGTGGACGCGCAATGGGGGCTGCTGATCGTGGCGCCGGTCTATCTGCTCGCCATCGCCGCGCTCGCGCTCTATCTGGGCGCGAACCTCCGTGATGGCGTCGCGCTTCTCGTTATCCTCCTGCCCTATGTGCTTGTTATCAGCAAGTATCGCGTCTGGTGGGGAGAGTGGGGGCCGGCCGCACGCTACCTGACTGCCGCGCTACCGCTCCTTGCCTTGCCGCTCGCGTGGTGGTGGGAGCGGGCCGCCGGTTCCCATCCACGCGGCGCGGCATGGCTGCTTGGTATTGTGAGCACCTGGGGCTTCATCTGGACGGCGGGCTGGCTCCGCCAGCCGCAGTGGCTCTATAATCAGCCGGACGGGCACAATAACCTGCTGTCGCACTGGCTCGGTGGTTTCGGCACGCATGTAGCGGCGCATCTGCCGGTGTATCAGTTCTATGCGGTGTCTCCCCTTGATACGCGCATTCTCTGGGGAGTTGTGGTCGTCCTCCTCGGTATCGTTGCAGGCAGCCAGATGATGCTCCTGACATTGCCGACGGACGACGAGAGGCCGTACGAGCAGGAGCCATCCCGTGCGGATTGACATGACGCCCGTCGCGGACCTGACATCCGCCGACCGCGAGGAACTGCGCGCGCTTACCGCCGCCGTCTATACGCCGGACGTGATCGCGACATTGCCCCCGACGCGGGTGACATGGGCTGCGACAACATGGAGTATCCGTGTCCGGGACGATGAAGGCCGCCTCGTCTCGCACGTCGGCATGCTGACGCGCGATGGGGAGGTTGATAGCATGCCAACGACGATCGGCGGCATTGGCGGTGTGAAGACGCATCCCGACGCGCGTAGTCAGGGCTATGCATCCGCCGCTCTACAGACGGCATCGGCGTTCTTCACGGATGACCTCGGCGTTGCGTTTGTCCTGCTCGTCTGTTTGCCGCCGACAATCCCCTATTACGAACGGCTCGGCTGGCGGCGATTCCATGGCACACTGCTCGTCGCGCAACCGGGTGGTACGATCTCCTTCACGGCGAATCTGCCAATGGCGCTGCCCGCCCGCGACGCGGTGCCGCTGGATGGAACGATCAATCTTTGTGGGTATCCGTGGTGAGACCGCGTAACCCGTGACTGGAGCAATAGATGGTGACGGACACTTCCCCGCGTGAGGCGGCGGCGCTCGATGCCGCGCGCCGTGCGCTCGACATGCTCTCTTTCGATCTTGCGCGCTACGAAACGACATCATGGCGGTGCCGCGATACGGCACGGGCATACCTCGCCGCCGGTTTCCCGGTCGAACGGATCGGGCCATACCTCGAACGCGCTTTCCAACGTGGCCTCCATGATCGCGTGCATTCCTACGAGGCGCTACCGGACGAATACGTCGGCAATAATGCGGACTTGATCGCGGATGCCTACCTCGCGGGTGGCGATGTGACGAAGCGGCTCGATACGCTCGCACAGGTACTCGACGCGGTGATCAAACAGAAAGGCGGCGCCCTCGCCCACCGGGTGCAGTACGCGCTGGCGCTCTGGGGCGCGAGCCGTGCCAACGATGCGCGCGTGCGCAAACTGCTCGCGCCCGTAAAAACGGCCACACCGGAGACCATCGCGGCGCTCGATACGCACCATCCAAAAGCCCGCTTTGTGCTGGCGATCGTCGAGGATGACGGGGCGGACGCCCTCCGTTGGCTGACGAAATACGATGCGCTGCTACCCATGGAGAGCGGTGCGGCCTACCGCCGCGTCCACCTCACGACGCTCGCATTTTGGCTCATCGCGCGGGATCGCTACAACCTGATGCTGCCGACAGATTGCCTGCCGGGTCTGCCGGACTCACTTCGCGTGAACGCGATTGACGGCAACAGGAAGCCTCCAAAGAGGGCTGTTGCAAACTCCGCCCGTGGCACATGAGGCAAACGGAGGAAGGGACCGGGGCGCACGACGGGTACAATCTCCGCGGCGCACATGGGCAAGCGCGGATTGATCGCGTATACTACCGCGCGTCGAACGGTAGCCGGACTGCGGGGCGAAGGGAATCAATGCGGAAGAATTGGCAATGGCGCGATGGGTCGCCCGAAAAGAACTACCGCCTGCTCTCGGTGATTATTCCTGTCTATAACGAACGCGAAACGTTGCCGGAGATAATTCGCCGCGTTCAAGACGTTGATCTTACGTCCTTCGGCTTGGAGAAGGAGATCATCGTCATTGATGATGGCTCAACGGATGGCACGCGGGAGATGTTGCCCGGCCTCGCTGAAATGCCCGGCGTGCGTGTTTTCATGCAGCCCCGCAACCGGGGAAAGGGCGCAGCGGTACGAACCGGATTGATGCAGGCGGCGGGCGATGTACTGCTTGTCCAGGACGCCGATCTCGAATACGATCCGCGCGACTACCCAACCCTGCTCCGTCCCATCCTGGAAGGCCGCAGTTCGGTGGTCTACGGCTCACGCTTCCTCGGCGAACATAAAGCGATGTACTACTGGCATCAAGTCGGAAACAAGTTTCTCACACTCGTCGCAAATATCCTCTATAACACGACCCTCACCGATATAGAGACCTGCTACAAACTCTGCACGCGCGACGTTGCCCGTTCATTTCATTTGCGGCAGGATCGCTGGGGATTCGACCCTGAAATGACGGCGAAGATCCTCAGGAATGGCTACTCGATCTACGAAGTCCCGATCTCGTACAATGGCCGCGTCTTCACCGATGGTAAGAAGATTCGTTGGCGGGATTCCTTCACGATTCTGTCTGTCCTCGTTCGCTATCGGTTCTTCAAGTGACACGCGGTCGTGTATTGGGACGGGAAGTGATGATGGTATCAGACACAGACGAAGAGGCGACCACCGCGCAGCGCGACGCGCTTTCGATGCATGCGAGTGCGCTCGACGTGATGTCGCTGGCATCGCATTACCACGCGTGGATACTCGACACGGTGCTGCCGTTCATCGGGCCGCGCGTTGTCGAAGTGGGCGGCGGGATCGGCAGTATCGCGCACGCATTACAGGATCGCGAGCGGCTCATCGTGCTCGACAATGATCCCGTGTGCTGCCAACGTTTGCATCATCGGTTTGGGGCGCAAGAGAACATCCGCGTCATCGAAGGCAATATCCTCGATCCCGGCGTTGTCGCGGCCCTCGCGGCCGAACGGATCACGACGGTCGTCTGCGTCAATGTGCTCGAACACATCGCGGAAGACACATGCGCTCTAAAGAGTATGTATGATCTCCTCCAACCAGGTGGCCATCTGGTTCTGTTCGTTCCGGCGCTGCCGCTCATCTATGGCGCGCTCGATACGGAGTTAGGCCATGTGCGTCGCTACCGGCGGCGAGCATTACGTGACACGATCACCGCGATTGGTTTCAGCGTCGAGCGTTGCGACTTCTTCAATAGCATTGGCGCGGTGTCGTGGTTTGTCGTTGGCAAAATACGGCGGCAACAGGTCATCCGCGCTAACCAGGTA
>JAABUU010003389.1_pt1 | contig 20387 bp, 20 predicted proteins | sample 5559301 | NCBI WGS metagenome assembly JAABUU01 (sample SAMN10711884, study PRJNA513360) | rock metagenome | isolation source: Antarctica rocks | place: Antarctica: Victoria Land, Richard Nunatak white | reverse complement strand
TCCAACCTGCCGTGCAGCACCACCAGGTCGCCTTTGGTGAACCGGCGGGTGATCCAGGCGGCGTTGAACCAGGTGCAGAACACTGCGGTGCCTGCGGTGTCGCGGACGCTCACCTTGCTCATGGAGCCGGCACGGGTTTGTGCGGAGGTGACCCCGTCGACGGTGCCGAGGACGGCGATCTTGCACCCCACCGAGGTGTTGGTGATCAAGGCCGGGTTCGACCGGTCGATGTAGCGCCGCGGAACGTGGTGCAGCAGGTCGTACACGGAGGTGATGTCGAGTTTGGACATGGCGGTGGCGGTGGCTCGGTCCACGTTGCGCAGGTCGGTGACCGGCACTCCGCGCAGACCGTCGAGGGTTCCGTCGTAGAGGAGTTGGTCTCGTGCCGGGTCGGGTGCAGTGGGGGCTGCGCGGGCGGCGTCCAGCTCGGCGGCGGCCTCCGCTGTCAGCGCGAACTCTTTCGGCACGCCACCGGGCAAGTCGTGCAGGGACACCAGCCACCGTGTTTCCTCGGCCCGCCAGATTGCGGTGCCCGGTAGTTGCGGGGCGGCGTAGAACTGTCCGGCCAGTCGGGGGTAGACGCAGAGGAACCCTGGGTGTTCGGGGTCCACGGTGACCAGCGGTGCGGTGTACCCGGCGAGGCTCATCGGCTCGTCGTCCGGGCCCACCACCGTGGTGAAGCCGGCGTCGGTGAGGGTCTTGTCGGGGGTGGCGCCCAGTGCGGTGACGGTCCACGTTTTGCGTTCCGGCACCCAGGCCCGCCCCGGGATGTCGCGGATCCATTCCCGCAGCGGCTGCCCGGTCACGGGGTGGGTGGCGTAGAAGCTGAAGTTGAGTTCCACGGCGGGTCGCAGCCTGGTGCCGGAGAAGACCGCGCGCATATTCACAGTGTGCTTCTCACGGGTGATCGGCGCGGAGCACCGGAAGTTGTTGTCGCCAGGGGCCCCAGAGGGCGGATGAGCATGTCATCCGTGGGCAATCGACCCTCGCACCACCGAGAAAACTGCCGAGCAAACACCAGCCCCGGCGACGGGTCGAGTGTATCCGTTCGCGGGCGGGCAGCACACGCAGTCGTGGCAACCACCCAGGGGCGGGTCATTGTCCGGCCTCGGCGTCCCAGCGGTTCGCCAGTGCATCCGCGAGGTCGGGCATCCGGTCGTTCCCGGCGTAGCAGTCCATGAGCACCTGCAGCGGTGCGGCCCAACTGTTGCCGGCGGCATCGGACCGGGAGCCACGTTCGGACATGCCGTCGAAGGGGATGAGGCTGAGGGCGAGTCCGGGTGCTCGGAACAGTTCGAGTTCGAGCTCCCGTGCGGCGACGCGCAGGTCGGAGACGTAGAAGACGGGCCAGAGTGTGTCCCCGGTGACTCCGAGTTCGTTTGCTGCGGTGGCACCGGTGGCGGCCCAGGTGACTCCGGATTCGTTCAGGCGCCGCGCGCATTCGTCCCAGGCGAGGTTTCGGGTGAAGGTGCGGATGTTCGGTCGCTGCGCCAACGCGGCGAATCGTGCGGCACGACAAGCCAACGCTCGTGGTGATTTGGCGTTGCCCTGTCCATCTAGCCAACCCAGGCGGGAGAACCGGGCGATCCACTCGGGAACACCAGGGTTGTCGATGAGGTCCGAGTGAGGGTCGAGTACCGCACGGGCGGCGGCGATGGCGGCAGGGTCGGACAGGTAGGTGACCGACACGGTCGCTGCGGCCCCGGCGGCGGCGATCAGTCGTTGCACCATGGTGACGGTGGGGTCCATCGTTCCGGCCTCGATGCGCCCGACTGTCGAGGGGGAGACGCCGGCCAGCGAGGCGAGCTCCCGCTTGGACAGCCCCACTCTGACCCTGGCGAGTTCGACGGACGATTGCATATACGCAATTTACAGCCGATGTAGCGTATATGCAATCGTCCTGGAGGTTGCTCGGCCCCGGCGACGAGTCGAGTGGATCCGTTCGCGGGCGAGCGGCAAACAAGAGTCGTGGCAACCACGAAGAAGGCGCTTGAAGTCATCTTGCAGGACGACCCGGAGGCCCCGGACTGTGTCCGGGCGGTCTCCTTGGCGTTGGGCCTGTTGCGCCAGACGAAGCAGCGCAGTTGGGCGGATCTGGCTGCTGCGTCGGCCGCCGCGCAGGAGTCGGTGGCGGCGGCGATGGGGTTGGTGGTTCTCCACCCGAAACAGATCGAGCTGCTGGAGAAATACGAGCCGATGTTGGGCTTCATCCGCTGGAGTGCCGTGGGGGGTGCGGACAAGATCGTGACCGTCGCCGTGTGCGATCGCTGCGGGAGGTGGTTGCTCACCACGTCCACCACCCCAGCGAGGTGTCAGCTCGCCCTCGGCTGCGAGGGGGCGTTGGTGAAGGCGAGCGCTGCCCGCAGGACCCCGGCCCGTGCGGATGATCTGTCCAATGCGCTGGCGGCTGCCGCCGAGATCGACGACCACGGGAGCGGCCCTGCAGCAGACGAGACGGCCGTCCCGGCCCCGGCTGTCGATGAGGGCACTCCGGGTGACTTCTGATCGTGGTCGACCGGAGGTGGGCCGCACACATGGTGGATATGAAGGCGAAGCGCAAGTCCGGGAAGGCGTACCTGGCGACCTTGGTGATCCCCGCCCGAGGTCCCGTTCGGATGCGCAAGTCCGGGGCCGGGCCCCACTCGAGCGCCCCCAACCGTCAGCGCACCCGCACTGATGCGCGCCGGGCTGCGCTGCGCGACGCCACGGACAGCCACTGAGAAACCGGGGTGACGCGGGGCGGGCCGCACACATGGAGGGCATGACGACCACGATCCACACCTCAGCGACAGGTTGCCCGACACCCTCACCCGCGCAAACCCCACCCTCCAAGGCCGCATCACTACAGGCATCGGCTGCACCCCGCCCCCTGTTCGACCACCAGGTACCGGCCGTGGCCGACGCGGTGAACGGTCTCGCGCACACCACACGAGGACAGGTGATCATGGCGTGCGGCACCGGGAAAACCGTGGTCGCCCAACGCATCGCCGAAACCCTCGCCGGGACCGACGCCGATACCGTGCTGGTCCTGTTCCCGAACCTGGGGTTGCTGGCGCAGAACGCCCGGGCGTGGGCGACCTACCGGGAAGCCGAGTTCACCGCCCTGGCGTTGTGCTCGGAGCAACAGGTGGGTCGCGGCAAGGCCCGGGACAGTGACGAGATTCAGCTGGATACCACCGAGTTCGGTATCCCCAATACTACCGATCCCGATGTGCTCGCCGACTGGTTGGCGAACACTCCCGGTCGTCGGGTGGTGTTCGCCACCTACCAGTCCTCGGACAAGCTGGCCGCCATGCACCGCGCGCATCCCGAGCTGGGTGGGTGGTCGATGATTGTGTGCGACGAAGCGCACCGCACCTCCGGTCCCAACGCAGGGTTGTTCTCCACTGTCCTGGACGACGCCCGGGTCCCCGCCCTCCGACGCCTGTTCCTCACCGCCACCCCACGGCTGCACCGTCTCACCCGCGGCAAAGCCGCCGAGGATGTGGTGTCCATGGACGATGACACCCTGTTCGGGCCCCGACTGCACGAGCTGTCTTTCGCCGCCGCCGCCGAGGCGGGGGTGCTGGCCCGCTACCGGCTGGTGGTCATCGGCGTCGACGACGCCGCCATCAACACCCTGATCCGTTCCAATGCTCGCCTCACCGGGTTGCACGACCTGGACGCCAAGAAGGCGGCGACCCTGGTGGCGGTGAACCGGGCCGCGAAACAACACCGCCTGCACCGCATTTTGGCCTACCACAACGCGATCGAGCATTCCCGGGACTTCACCGCCCACCTCACTCTGGTGGAGGCGGCGTTGCCGGGTACCCACAAACCGACCGGGCCGCTGGGGGTGCGCCACGTCGATGGGTCGATGGCCCCCGCCGAGCGGGAGGACGCGTTGACCGCGTTGACCGACACCGACGACACCAACGGAGCGTGGACGGTGGTGTCCAACGTCAAATGCCTCACCGAGGGCATGGACGTTCCCACCCTGGACGGCATCGTGGTCTGCGAACCCCGCTCCTCCGCGGTCGATGTGGTGCAGATGGTGGGCCGCGCCATCCGCCCGAACACCGCCCGCGACGAGCCGTCGGTGATCCTGCTGCCCGTGTACCTGGCCCCCGGTGAGGACCCCGCGCAGGTGGTGGCCCGCTCCGATTTCTCCGAGGTGGTGCAGACCATGACCGCGATGCGGGACATGGATCAAACCTTGGACACCTACTTCACCACCGCAGCCGAGCCGTGGGAGGTCACCTACCAGAAGGTCACCGCCCACACCGCGGCCACCAACCAGGTGCCCTCCCACGACAACGACGATCCCGAGACCGCCCGACTGGGTCAGTGGTGCGTCCGCCAGGCCATTGCTGTCGAGGAGGAGGCCACCACCGAACCCGGACAACACCGGCTCACGGGGCCACAGACCACCAAGGTGACCGCACTACCCGGGTTCACCGAGATCGACACCACCGACGTCGACTGGACCGGGCGGAAACCTCGCAAGCCGACCGGTCGCCCGCCGATCGACTTCGACATGCCCGAAGGTGTCGAGCAGAACATGGCCGCCCGCCTCGCCGAAGCCATCCACCTGCACGTCGTGGAAGCACTCACCGACGGGTACGAGACGGGGGTGGCTCACCTTCGGGCCTACGTCGCCCGGACGGGGCACGCTGACGTGCCCCAGGAGTCCGTGACCGACGACGGTTTCAACCTCGGGGCGTGGGTGAGCAATCGCCGGCAGGACCGCAAGAACGGACGGCTCTCGACGGCGAAGATCGCCGAGCTGAACGCACTCGGGATGGTGTGGAGCTCCTCCCACAATGCCGGCTATCGGACTGGATTGAACCACCTCAGGGCCTATACAGCAGCGCAAGGCCACGCCAACGTGCCCGACAGCCACGTAGCTAACGACGGATTCACGCTCGGGGTGTGGGTGCTCAGGCGCCGGAAGGATCGAAAGATCGGACGGCTCTCGACGGCGAAGATCGCCGAGCTGAACGCACTCGGGATGGTGTGGGACCCCCGCGATGTCAGCTACCAGACCGGGGTGGACCACCTCCGGGCCTATACAGCAGTGCCGGGGCACGCCGACGTGCCTCGAAAGTTCGTGACCGATGACGGATTCAAGCTCGGGGCATGGGTGGGCAGCCGCAGGCAGGACCGGAGATACGGCAAGCTTTCCGGGGAGAGAATCGCCGAGCTGAACGCACTCGGGATGGTGTGGGGCTCCTCCCACGATGCCAACTACCGAATCGGGGTGGATCACCTCCGGTCCTACACAGCAGCACAAGGCCACGCCAACGTGCCTCGAAAGTTCGTGGCCGACGACGGGTTCAAGCTCGGGGGGTGGGTGGGCCAGCGCCGGCAGGATCGCAGAGCAGGAGTTCTCTCGACGGCGAGGATTACCGAGCTGAACGCACTCGGGATGGTGTGGGACTCCCTCGATGCCGGCTATCGGACCGGATTGTGCCACCTCCGGACTTATGTCGGAGTGTCTGGGCATGCCAACGTGCCTCGGGGGTATGCGACCGTCGACAGATTCACTCTCGGAGTGTGGGTAGCCAACCGCCGAAGTGAGCGCAGGGCAGGCACCCTCTCGACAGCGAGGATCACCGAGCTGAACGCACTCGGGATGGTGTGGGGGCGGGACGATGCGTGACTGACACGTCCGGCGGAGTCGTCTTCCTCCCGGTACGCGCGGTCGAGAAGTGCAACGGCCGCAATTCCCGGGACCTGGTGCTCGGACAGGCGTGAGTGGCGAGTCCGGAGCCGCGTTTCGAGCAGCAGCACGCCTTTGCACAGTGTCACGGACGACGCCGGTTTGGCCGCACACATGGTGGGCATGAAACAAGTTGTCGCAGCCGTTGTGATCATTGTCGTTCTGGTGGACTTCATCCTCACCGCCGTCCGGATCTGTCGAGATCCGCAGCACCGTCGTGAGTACAGCGACACCGTGCGCTCCATACGCTGGTGGATGGTCCCCGCTGGCCTGGCCCACCTGGTCGCTGTGGGTGCCACCGCGGTACTGCTCCTAACCCTGGTACCACCCCTCCGGTACGGCTGGTGGTCCCTCATCGGCGGGTCGGGCAATGTTCTTCTTGGGCAGACCGGCAACAGCGGAACGCCCTGGCGACTGGCCGGGATCGTTCTGCCCCTGAGCCTCGTCGTCGTTGTTCCCTGGTTGGCGCATCTCGAGGAGTCGACGTTTCGCGCCGGCAGCGAGGACCGCTCGGTACCTCGTCGTCTGGCGGTCCAGCTCGGCTTCGGCCTCATTCACTGCATGGTCGGAGTCCCGCTCGCCGTGGGGATTGCCCTCACCATCAGTGGCCTGTATTACGAGCGGGTTTACCTCACGGCACTGTCGCGTTGGCGCTCCGCCATCACGGAGATTGTCGACATCGAGATCCAGACGCACGGCACCCGGGTCCAGGTCGCCACGGCCACTGCCACGGCGGAGGCGGTGGCACACCATCCACTCACCACTGCCGCGGCCGCCCACACCGTTAGCAACTGGCTCGTGCTGTCGGTCCTCCTGGTGAGTCTCAGCGGCCTTGTGACGTAACGGTTGGCGAGTAGGAGACAGGGCGCTGGGCGGTTGTCGGTCCGTGTAGTTGATCTGAGCAGCAGGGGAATCTGCGGGGGCCGCACACATCGGGGGCATGACCTCCACGACAAACGCCGGCGCCCCGCAACGAGTGAGCCCCGGTGTGCCCTCCGGGGGCCAGTTCGCCGCCCACGGGCACACCGAAACCGACGTGGTCCTCGCGGAGGAACCGAGAACACCGACCGCCGCACCGCCGACCACCGCTGAGCTGTTCGAGCAGGCACAGCGCTCTGGGAAGTTCTGGTCGCGGCGCCTCGGTGTGGATGCCGATGAGTTATGTCAGTCGGCGATGTTGGCCTACTTCGAGGCCGACGCTTCCCGCGAGAGGAAGCAGGACAGTGACTCGGCGTCAGCCCCATCGGGGGGTGTCGCCGAGAACCCGCGGGGCTACATCCACGGTGCCAGCCGCCGCATCGCTGCCCAGATGTTGAACGGGAAGAGGCGTTCGGAGGACTCACGTGCCCAGGTGGTGTTCCGGGAGCGTGAGGCGGAGGCGGAGCAAAAGCTCAACCGGCGGCTGACGGAGACTGAGGCTGGGGCGATCGCGGCGGAGATCAGTGCGTCGATGCTGCCCAAGCGCCGGCCTTCCCCGGGCTTTCAACGGCCGAGGCAGGTCGTTCCGTGGGACAAGTTGACTCAGGCCACCCAGGAGAATATGGAACATTCGATGTCCACCTCTGCTGTGGAGGTCAACACTCAGGAGTTCGCCGCCGGTAGTGCCGGTGAGCAGGCTGAGAAGCTGGTGGACCAGGGCGGTCGCAGCGGGTTCGTGCAGGCGCGCCGCCTGGCTTATGACGTGATGGCCGAGAAGATCGGTGGTCCGCCCGTCGCCCGTGGCACGGTTACCGAGTACTCGGCGCAGGCCTCGCGCAAAGTCCTGGCCGATGCTGGCGGGGTTCGTGCAGTGGTGAATGCGTGGCGTGCCGGGGACACCACCACCGAGCAGGAGAAAGCCCTGTTTGTCCCTTTCAAGGTCGATGGGCCGCACATCGCTGCCCGCAAGTCGGTGTCCGCCACGCTGGTGGCGTCCGGTGCGTACGCCGACGACGTGTGGGCCTCGGCGATGACGGCTGCCACCCGCCCCCACGCTCGGGCACCGGACGCACCCGCCGAAAGCACTCGGGCACCGGACGCACCCCGCCCCCACACTCGGGCACCGGCCGCACCGGATGCACCGGACGCTAGCGGGTGGTTTCGGTGACTGAGCTGATGCCGACGCGAACAGGTGGGCGGCGGCGATGAACCCGAGCAACCGGATCCCGGCCGGCAACGGTGAGCGGGGTGGCCAGTTCGCCGCCCACTCCCACGCCGAGCCCGACGTGGCGCTCACCGGCGAAGCCGGTCCACCCGACACCGACCCCGGCGTACTGGCTGACTTGGAGGCCATGGTGAACAGCATCGACGTCGATGCGCGCAGCGAGGCGAGCACTGATCTGCGGATCACCGACGCCCAGCTTTCTCGACTCTCTGACCCTGACACCCAACCGCCCATCGTGCGGTGGTCGGTGTCGTGCCTGCCATATGAGGGGGTGGCTGATCGTGCATCGGTGGACCCGGACCCGGTGATCCGCGCGTCCGCGCTGGTCGGTTTCGGGCTTTCGGCGCACAACCGGCGTCGGCTGGAGGTCGACCCGGACGTCGGGGTGGTCACGGGCCGGCTCACCGCCTGAGCAGGACATCTCTCACTCCGGAAGGACAGATCGCGGTCCCCGCACACACCACGGTTGGCGGAATCCTGGTTGTCGGTGCCGGGATCTGCGCATGTTCTCACCGAGACCGCTGTACAGGCAACTATCCCGGTTGTCTGCACTACCGGCAGGAAGACAGAAGGAGGAAATTAGATGTCCAACGTGATGCTTCTTGCTGGCACGATCAATCTCAGCGGCAGCTGGAACCAGGTGTGGGGCGCCGTGCAGACGGCGATCGGGACGAAGCTGACCACGCTGCTCTCCGCAGTCGGCGTGATCCTCGTCGTCGGTGCGGTGTTCAAGTGGCTGTTCGAGCGCCGGCGTGGTGGTGGTGGTGCGTTCAGCGGGCAGGCCAGCTCGGGGCTGCTGTGGACGCTGGCCGCTGGGGCAACCTTGGCTGCGCCCGGTGTGCTCATCCCCATTTTCCTGACCATCCTCGACGCCATCGCTAACGCGGTCATCGGGTTGTGGACCTCGAGTTAGGGCACAGCACCAACGCCTGAGCGCACCTGTCCAGCAACCGGCTGGGTGCGCTCAGGCATCCTGCACCGAGAGAAAGTGCCGCCGCAGTGACCAGTGACGGAATGCCGATCTTCTGCCTCACCCCGCTGACCCGGTCAGGGGGTGAGCGACGTGTGCTGATCAGCGGTTTCGACGTTCGGTGGCGCACGTTCGTGATCGCCGCGTTCGCCGCTTTCCCGGCGCTGATCGCGACCATGATCGTGTGGGCGTTCGCTGGTCAGCTCGCGTTGGTGATGATCCCCATTGTGGAGGGCGGCGCGTTCTGGTTGGTGGAGTCCCGCCAGCGCAACGGCCTGCACCTGCGCCAGTACCAGGCGATGGCCGACCGGCGTAAGGCGACCACCGGCCGGTTCTACTGCTGCGGCGTTGAGATCGACCCGTCCCGTTCCGAGTTCGGGATGATCATGGCCAACACCGTCCCGGTGCCCGGCCGGGGCTCCGGTCCCCGCAACACCCCGGAGCCGGAGACTCGCCAGGAGCTGTTGGACACTACGTTCGGTTCCCCCACCGGGCCCCGTCGCAAGTCGAATGCTGTGCCGGCGGGGGCGCGCCGATGAGTTCCACGATGAAGCGGTTGATCGTGCTGCTCCTCGGCATGTTCATCGTCGCCGCGGCCAGCCTGGCCGCGGCGCCCGCCGCTTCTGCGGATGTGCCACCGCAGGGCACTAGCCAAGCCTCCAACAACGGCAGCTCCATCTGCTCGCCACCACACCAGGTGTCGCTTGGTACCGACCAGGTGTCGAATCTGAGCTTGTTGCCCATCGACCGGTGGTCCTCGGCCGCCTCCGCCTCCCAGCACACCCGCCTGGACGCGAACTTCGGGGATATGACCCAGAAGGTCCAGCGCGGTGCGATCGACTCGATGGCATTCGCCGCGGGTAACACCATGTGGCAGGCCGCCACCGAGCTCACCGGTTTCGCCACCCGATTCTGCCTGTTGGACACGATGGGTTTGACCGCCGACAAGAGTGCGGCAACTCTCGGTAACGCCATTATGTCCAGCGGTCTGGTGGCCGCCATCGTCGGCTTCGGCCTGCTGCTGCTGGTGTGGCGCACCGCGCGGCGCGGTTCTCCGGCGGACATGTGGAAGAACGTCACGAAGACGGTGATCATCCTCGGTCTGTTCGGCATCCTGATCGCCGGCGCAGCGCAAACCACGGGCACCGACCCGGGGAACAACAACCAGGGAGCAAGTGACAACCACACGACGTTCGGGACCGGTTCCCCGGGGTGGTTCGCCGACCGGGTGAACCGGACCGTCTCCTCGTTGGCGAGCGTGCCAGCGGAGTCGTTGGCAAGCCAGAGTGCGACGTTGGTGAACCCGGACAACGTCGAGGGTGGCTCTTTGTCCTGCAACACCTACCTGAAGAACCTGCACGACGCCTACACCAAGTCCTACGGTGGCTCCGCGGCCTCCAACCTGCAGGCCGCGATTCCGCTGACCTTGTCCAGCATGTGGGAGAACTCCGGCATGGTGGCGTGGAGAAACGCCCAGTTCGGGGCGGAGAATCCCTACTCGATCCAGATGTACTGCCGCCAACTGGAGAACATCGCCGGCGCCAAGGTGACGTTGCCTCCCAACACAAAGGGCACGGCGGCTGACCTCGCCAACACCCAGTTCGCGCTGTCCGGTGTTTCCAGCCCGGGCGCCAACCCGGCCTCCGCGGCGTGGGTCATGCCGGATGGTTTGCAGGTCGACCGGGCCATGGTGGCGTGGGCCGCGTGCCGCTCCGCTGACGGTGGTGCGACGTGGACGGTGGACCCGGGCTGGGCACAGGTCAAAGGCGACGCTGGAGGCACCCCCGAAGCGATCACGCCGCAGAACTGCACGGACTGGTGGACCAAGCCACTGTTGGGCAACAACAGCTTCTCCCCGTCCAAGACGGGGATGAACTGGGAGGACAACGCGACCGCTATCGCGCAGAACGCCGCCGGGCAACCCGGGGTGCAGAACTTCCTGCTGAACTGGCACGGCAACGCCAACTCGGCGGCCACCGTGGTCGCGTTGACCTTCGCCGCATCATCTTTGATCATCCTGCTGGTCTTCGGTGTACTGGCCCTGGCCATCATCATCGCCAAGGTCGCGGCGATCGTGATGATCCTCGTTGCACTGCTGGTGTTGCTGATCGCTTTGATCCCGTCGAAGGGTGACAGCAACAAGGCGCTGGCATTCGGCAAGTTCTACGTGGGACTCACCATCTTCGCGTTCGGCATCCAGTTCCTGTTCGCCCTGATTTCTCTGGTCACCGGGTTCCTCGTCATCGCCGGGGCACGCCAGTTCGGTGCCGGTTCGATTCTGTCGATGATCTGGACCGGGTTCGCCCCGGTGACCGCGGTCGTCGTGCTGCACCTGATCTTCACCAAAGTGATGAAGATGCCGTCCCCGTTCAAGCCGTCCGCGGCACTGGCCTACGGCACCGCTGCTGGTGGAATCGGGGCCGGGGTCGGCATGGGTATCGACAAGATGGTGAACCGGGGTAAGAGCCAGGTCAAGTCTCGTGCTGCTTCCGGCGGCCGGAGCGCGCTGAGCGCGGTCGGTGTCGGTCCCTCCAACGCGCAGCGTCGAAGCGACAGCATGGCCAAGACCATGAATGGTGCGACGAACACCGCCACCTCCGCCGGCGGAAAAACCGACAACAGTGCCGTTATCGTCAAGAACGACAAGACCGCCGAGAATAAGAACACCACGGTCGTGGGTGTAGGCGCCGGCGGTAAGAACGGGGCTGCAGGCAAGGACGGCGCAGTCGTGGGTGCCGGCATCGGCGGGGCAGGCGGTAAGGACGGTAAGGACGGCGCAGTCGTGGGTGCCGGCGGGGCAGGCAAGGACGGCGCTACCGCCACTGACGGGACTGCGGGCAAGGACGGCGCGGTCGTGGGCGGCGTCGCCGCAGGCACCAGGCGACCATCTGCGCTCGCGGAACGGACGGCGGCGAAGAAGGATGAGCGCTTGGAGCGTAATGCCCAGGCCATCGAGCTCAGAGATGCCAAGCGCTACGACCGCACCCTCGCGGGCGGACGGCTGGGTCAGGTTCGCAGTGCGGTTGCCGACCGTGGTGCCGCGGCGTTTGAGGCTTTCGCGGAGAAGCCGGTCCGCAACTCGGTAAAGGCGTTGGGTATCGGGGTGCTGGGCGCGGCCGGTGGTGTCCCGTTGGTGCTCGGTGGGGTAGGGGTGTTGGCGGCGCGCGCGGCGCAGCGTCGACGGGAAAACTCGGTGGACCGTCCGGCATCACGGATGTTGGACAACACCCGGATGCTCAACCAGTATCAGAATCACTTCGCGGCCGTGGCCGATGCAGCGAAGCCCGGGGCTCAGGAGTCCGAGCCGGTCGACATGCGCAAGAAGGAGGGCTACCAGTCGCTGCAGGGCAACGGTCGGGCGGAACAGTCGATGGGCAACGGTGCCCCGGCAGAAGACCCGACCCTGTTCGACTTACCCACCCCGCAACAGGACCCGACCCTGTTCGACGTGCCCACCCCGGCGGGACGAAGCTCCGCCCCGGCCACTTACGGACCTGGGCCTGGGACCTCCCCCTCGGTGGGTCGGCCAACGACCACTCCAGCGAACTTGCAGCCGATCGGTGCAGCGGAGCAGTCGATGGGCAATGGTGCCCCGCCGCAGGCCCCGACCCCACTCGATGGTCCCGCACCAGCGGAGGACCCGACCCGCTCCACTGTGCCCGCAACGGCGGGGCGGAGCTCCGCCCCGACCTCCTTCGGGGCTGGACCTGGAACCTCTCCCTCGGTGGGTCGGCCGGCGAACTCGCAAGTGTGGGAGCCGCACGATCTCGACTCGCTCCCGCCCCGCGCCGACCCCGCACCGGCAACACCTCCCGTCGCTGATCAGCGCGACAGAACCGCTGACCCCGAGGCTTCTGCCGGGCAATCAGGGTCAGCGATCACCCAACCCCGACGACAGCAGAAAAGGCGGTAGGTAGGTCATGACAAACTCGATGGCGTTGCACAACGGCGATGGCCCCCGTCAGCCCGCGGGCATCCCGGCGGGGGGCCAGTTCGCGGTGGGCCACCACGCGGAGTCCTTGGTGTCCCTGGACACGGGGGATCTGTCCGATGCCGAGTACAACGCGGACGGCACCTTCGCCTACCCGCCCTACCCGCGTAGCGCCGTGCAGCACATGGAGTTCTGGGCGACCGTCCCGATCCCGGACATCGTGCTCGAGCGGGTCGCCACCGCTTACAAGATCGGTGCCATGCGCTACGGGGAGCGTTATCCCTACAACCAGGAGCTGGCGGCCCAAAACAGGGTGTACCGCGAGGACTGGCGCCGCCGGGCCGAGCTGCACAAGCAGGAGTGGGCAGGCATGCCCACCAGCCTGTACAACCCGATGGTCCGACCGATGGTCCGCGCCGCCCAGCTGTACTGGTACGCCGAGGCGCTGCCACCGGAGGAGCGGGAAAAAGTGGAAAACGCCCGGATCACCCTGCCCTCGGACCAGGAGCGAACGGTGAAGGAGGTCGTCGAGTACTACCGCCTCGACGAATGTGTCGACGCGTTCGCCGACCCCTCGTTCTACGACAGCCAGCGGCTCGCCGAGGTGATCAACGCCGTGCACGACCTGCACAACGGGATCGCCGGCGCCCAGGAAAGCTAGGTCCTGGCGGTACCCAATCGTTGACAGGGCTGTCAGCACATGTCATGGTGTCGGTGTCATGTGCTAGGCGAAACCGTTACAGGATGTGACAAAGTCGATGTCCGAGCGACAGCGCGCAGCGAAGATCGGAGCAGCCGTCGTGGCCGCCGGCCTCACGCTGGTCGGGTGCTCGGGGGGAGGTGCGAGCGACTCGGCCCGAGCAGCGGCGGATACGGTCGTAAGCGCTGCCCCTACCTTGGATTACGCGAAGGCCAACACCGTTCTATGTCCGGAGTTTACGCAGAAAAGCGCATTGACGGTCTTTGGGTTGAGTCCGTTGAGCGTAAACACCAACGTGAAATATACATTCGCCAACTCAACGAAGACCAATGACACTTCCTACCAGGTGGCGTACAAAGTCAGCCTAGACGCCAATAGCTATGGAGATGTCCGCCATATTGATGGGACGACGACCTTCACCGTGAATAAGGTAGGCGACGCGTGGAAGGTGTGTGGCGCGGAACCGACGTGATTCTGCTGGCTGATACGGAGGCCACAGGCCGACAGCGGTCGCCTTCCTCTCCATAGTGGTGCGAAGCCGTCCCGCTGACGGCCTGTGTCGTGACGCGGGCCTGACCGGAGCGGGTCACCGCCGATACTGGCCGGCGCCGTGCGGTCCTGGACCATCCGCGGGCAGTAGGTGTCGTCGGGCGATCTCCGGGCTGACAGCGTCCCGGATCCTTTCGACCATCTGACTGCGTTCCTGGTTGAGCTCGGCCGACCGGTCGATGCGCCGTGGGCGGGTTGGTCCTTCGGTGGTGGTCATGCCACCTATGTGTGCGGCGGACCCGGTGTCGCCCGCGACAGTCCCACGTCAGGCGTAGCTGTAGCCGAGCTCGGCCGCAGCAGCACGGAGGAGGCGCTGCCACATTGGCGCCGGGTGGCTCACCAGCAGCGCGAACGTCGGCGCTGGAGGGAAGGAGTCGCGGGCAGGTGCCCAGAGTGCAGTACATACCCTCCCGGTCATCGCCGACGTGTAGCGCAACCCGTCGGTGTCCGGCCACGTGCTGCGCAGCGCTCGTGCCCAGCTTCGGGTGACGTCTTTCCGGGCACTGTTGATGGCGTGCGCGGCGCCCAGGCGCAGGGCGCCGACGTCGGTGAGGTCGATGAGGTGCAAAACCCGTGTCGGGGACCAGGCATAGACGACAGGGTTACCTGGCTGGTTCCGTCGGAGCTCCCGGGCATGTTGGAAGCGTTCGGCGACCGCGGTGGGCAGGTCGGACGCGGCGTACAGCACACCCTCTGACCCCGATGCGGTCGCGGTGGTGTCTGGGTGCGGGTCGAACCTGGCGGAGGACAGCGGTCCCACAGTGCGCAACGTCGCGAACGCGCAGGCATACGGTCCGGTGGTGTTGGTGATCTGCCACAGCGGCGCGTCGCGCGTCCATGGCGCCCATATTGGGGTTCGCGCGGCCAGGTCGAGAGGTGGGGTGGCCGGAACCTTCGCCATCACACCTGTTCTCCGAGAGTGTCGGCCAACCCGAGCACCGCAGTCACGTCGCCACCTCCGAGCAGCCAGTCCCGGGGACTGACGAACACATCTTCGTGACGGAGAGCAGAGTCCCGGGTGGTCATGAATGCCCGCACCGTGACCGGATGGGTGCCAGCGGGCAAGGCGGCCATTACTTCACGCAGATGAGGTAGTCCGCTTTGCCCGCTGAACTGCCAATCCGGGTATGACGGCCGCCGACGGCCCAGATTGTATGAGTACAGGTCCCCGGCAGCGCTCTGGTGCGACACCCGGGTGACGTCCACCCCCAGCAGTGCCGCGACTTCGGTCCGGCTCAGTGCCCCGGCCCGCTCGGCCGCCGCTCGTGCTGCTGAGCGGGCATCCAGAGCAGCCAGGGACTCCGGGGTCGCTGCCTGCACCCCGGAGAAGCGTTGCAGAAACGCATCATCTGCCGCGGAGAGGTCGACACCTGCACTGTCCTGTGCGGGGAGCAACAGCTCCTGCAATGACAGTGCTACCTCCTCCTCCGTAGCCGTGTAACCCAATCCGTGAAGTACCTCAGCTACCGTGGTCATACGCACACATTAGCATCTGATGCGGTGACGTGCGGGCCTGGCGTCGCCGACGCCAACGCTGTTTTATTCGAGAGAGCTGGGAACGTCATTTTCCACAATTATGTCAGTGCCCCGTCGGTGCAGGGGTGCGGTGGTTGGTGCACCAGGTGGTGAAGCTGGCGGCGGTGAGGGGGCGGGCGTGGTGGTAGCCCTCGGCGACGATCGCGAGGCCGAGGGCGTGACCGAGTCCGATGACGCTGCGCACGATAAGGGTGTTGCTGTGGTCCTCGGTCATCGTGGTGATGAAGGACCGGTCGATTTTCAGTTCGCTGATGGGCAGCGTCTTGAGTTGGCTGAGGCTGGTGTAGCCGGCGCCGAAGTCGTCGAGGGAGATGCTGATTCCGAGGTCGCTCAATTGCTGCAGTACGTGTTGCGCCCGTGTCGGGTCGGCGATGACGGCCGTTTCGGTGACTTCGAGTTGCAGCAGCTCGGCGGGGACCTGATGGGCGGCGAGGAGTTCGGCGACCTGCTCGGGCAGGTGGTGGTCGGCCAGGTTGCGGGCGGAGAGGTTCACCGCGATCGGCAGGGCCCACCCCGCCCTCGCCCAGAGGCCGGCCTGGGCCAGGGCGGTGTCCAGGACGTGGCGGGTGAGTGGGCCGATCAGCCCGGTGTGCTCGGCGAGGGGGATGAACGCGTCGGGTGACAGCAGGCCGTGCTGGGGGTGCTGCCAGCGGATGAGGGCCTCGGCGCCGACGACAGCACCGCTGCTGATGTCGATTTTGGGTTGGTAGTGCAAGACAAGCTGATCGTTGTCCAGTGCCCGGCGCAGGTCTCCGAGCAGCACGAGCTTGGCCGGGGAGTACCTGTCGATGGCCGGGTCGTAGGCGCACACCCCGAGGTTGTGGTCCTTCGCGACATACATGGCGATGTCGGCGTGCTGCAGCAGGGTGGTCGGGTCCTGGCCGTGGGCACCGGCAACCACGATCCCGATGCTGGCCTCCACGTCCAGGTCGATGTCGTGCACCCGGAACGGGGCGTGCAGGGCTACTTGGAGCTTGGTGGCGACGGCGGTCGCGTCGGCCACGGAGGTGACGGTGGGAAGCAGGACGGCGAACTCGTCACCACCCAGGCGGGCGATGGTGTCCTGCTCGCGCAACACGCCGGCCAGGCGCGGGCCGATCTGGGTGAGCAGTCCGTCGCCGTAGCGGAGGCCGAAGGCGTTGTTGATGGCTTTGAACCGGTCCAGGTCGATGAGCAGCAGCGCGGTGCGGGTCCCGGCACGGCCATTGGTGCGCAGCGCCTGCCCGACCCGGTCGGCGAGCAGCGCCCGGTTGGGCAGGCCGGTCAGGGTGTCATGCCTGGAGGCATAGCCCGCCCGGGCGCGTTCGGCACTGAGCAACCAGCGGTGTTTGCGGGTGATCAAAGCCAACCCGGTGGCCAGGACGATCAGCACAATCCCCACCAGGCCCCAGCTGTGAATCTGGTCGGTGGTGATGGTCAACGCAACACCCTGGGTCGTCATACCGGTGATGTGTGCGGCGGCCCCGAGTGTCGCCCGCGTATCAGGCGTAGCTGTAGCCGTACTGGGCCGCAGCTGCACGGAGGAGGTGCTGCCACGCCTGATGCGGGGCGGCGGCGGCGTCGAGGACCATCAACGCGGCTTCCCGCACGGTGCGGTGGTGGGGATGCTTTACGTTTGCTTGCGCGACACTGCATCGACCACGGCCGGGTCGGCGCAGTCGAGCAGGGCGAAGCGTGGGGCGTTCTGGTGGGGGAGAGCCGGGCCACCGATCGACTCGGACTGAGTCGACAGGCGCCCGGGAGGGATGGCTCGCCTGCTCAGGAGTGGTGTGCACCATCGCCGGTGATGATGTGGCGGCAGATCGTCATGGGGGTGACGCCGCAGGACTGGGCGATCTCGGCCATGGTGAACTGGCGGGCGTCGTACATGCGCAGTCGGTACCCCACCGCACCCCGCAGAATCGGCGCTCCGGCGATCCGAGACCGCGGCACCCGCATGCGCGTGAGCTGGGCTACTGCCCAGGGGCGGGGGTCGTGGCGACGAGGGTGGTGTAGGCGACGATGTTGGAGAGGTAGCTGCGGGTGTGGGTGTCGAAGGTTCCTCCGCAGGTGACGAGTTGGAGTGTGCTGCCGCCGTGGGGTGCGTAGACCTGCTGGGCCGGGAATTGGTCCTTGGCGTACATGGCCACGGCGGTCACCTGGAAGTGGGCGATGGCGCCGTCGGCCAGGCTGACGTTCACCTGGTCTCCAGCCCGCAGAGTGCGAATCCGGAAAAACACCGCAGGGCCCTTGTAGGAATCGACGTGTCCGAGGATGACCGCCGAGCCTGTCTGCCCCGGGGAAGGCCCAAGCCCAAACCAGCCGGGCTGCTGGAAATCGGTGGGGACCTGGACGGTGTGGTCGGGGTTCAGCCCGAGGGTAGACAGAGACACGTCCACGCCGATAGCAGGGACCCGCAATGCGACAGGCACCGAGCGGGGCACTGCTGGGCCAGTGGTGTTCGAGGGTGCGGCCACAGGTACCCCCGGACCGGGGTTCGGGACCGTCGGTGGTGGTGGCGGCGGTGGGGCCACCCGTACCGATGTACGGGCAGTGCCGCCGGGCGAGCCCGACAGTTCGGGCCCAGGCACCCCGAGATCGGCGGAACTCTGCGCCGGGGATGGTGTTGGCAGGAGGTCCGCAGGCTGGCGTGGCGATGCGGGCTGAGGCGTTTCGGCACCTCCCGTCACCGGGCTGGACGCACCCGAAGACGGTGCCCCGATTCCACCGGCCGCGGGTGAGGTTGCGGCCGGTGGAGTGTCCTGCAAAGCCACCGGACCCGGCAGCGGCACCTGGTGACCGCGCAGACCCATCGTGATGGATCCGAAGGCGGTGAGCAGCAGGACGAACACGATCACCGGCCATGTCCTCGACCTGCGTCTGCGGTGTTTGGCCGAGCTCATGGGTTACCGCCCGGCCTGGTGGCGTCCGCCCGGTCCCTGGCTCGAGAGGCGCCGACGCCGGGTGTCCGGAATCATCGCCACACCGGCTCCGACCAAAGCCAGAACGCCGAGGCCGATCAGTGTGTTGTTGCGGGAGTGCGACGCCCCGCCCGCGCCCGTCTCCGGGTGACCCAGCGGAATGACCGTCCCGGCACCGGGAGACGTGCCTGCACCGCCGGGGCCAACCGAACCAGCACCAACGGGACCGTTACCGGCACCGCCGGGGCCAGCCGAGCCACCACTGCCGGGGCCACTGGGGCCACGGTTGGTCGTGGTGGGGGCACCGTTGCCGGGGGCAGCGGGAGCGGGGACAGCACCACCGGGAGCAGTGCCTGCACTACCGTTACCGGGAGCACCGGGGGCGGGGGCTGCACCGTTGCCGGGAGCACCAGGAACAGGGGCTGCACCACCGGGAGCAGCGGGAGCAGGAGCGCCACCGTTGCCGGGGGCAGCGGGACCGCTACCGGCACCACCCGGGGCACCACCACCGGGAGCAGGAGCAGGAGCAGGAGCAGGAGCACCACCGCTACCGGCACCACCCGGGCCAGCACCACCGGGGCCACGGTTGGTCGTGGTGGGTGGGGTTGTGGTCGTGGTGGGTGGGGTCGTGATGGGACCACCGCTACCGGCACCACCGGGGCCACCGTTGGTTGTGGTGGGTGGCGCCGTGGTCGTGGTGGTGGGCGTGGTGCTGCAGTTGGGTCGGGTGATGGTGTTGGTATCCAGGGTGACCGCCCCGTTGCGGGCCAAAACTCGTCCGTTCACGGTGGCGCCGGTCTTCAGTGATGCCGAGGTCAACGCCAGGATGCTGCCGACGAAGGTGGTGCCGGTGCCGAGAGTGGCGGAGCTGCCGACTTGCCAGAACACGTTGCACGGAGAGGCCCCGTTGACCAGCGCGACGGTGCTGTTGGACGCGGTGATCAGGGTGGATCCGGCTTGGAAGATGAACACGGAGTTGGGGTTGTTCTGTGCGTCCAGGGTGAGCGTGCCGGTCAGGCCGAGCGGCCCGGCCGCTTTGTAGACCCCCGCAACCAATCTCTGTCCGCCGAGGTCGCTGGACACTGCGGTAGGCGGGGTGCGCCCCGCCGCGTCGTTGTAGCCGGTGGTCAGGTCAGTTTGGGCTTGCAGCGCGACAGCGTCAGCTTTGTGTTGGGCCCCGTTCACCAGTCCCGGGGGAAAGCCGGTGACCGCGGCGCCCGGGCTGACACCCAGGTTCCCGGTGATCTGGGAGGGACCGGTGTTGGTGACGGTGCTGCCGGCCAGCACCGCGAAGGAGGTGGCGGTGCCCAGCCCTACCGTGGACTGGGCTGCGGACGCCGCCGGGGTTCCGGCGACCAGTCCGACGCCCACCATGGCGGTCGTCGCTCCTACTGCGAGCAGTGCTGCGCACCAGCGGCGCAGCGAGAGGGCGTGGACCAGTTGAGTCTTCGATGTCATGAGACGCACCCCATCGACGAACATCCCGCTCGGCCAGCACACTCGCACGTAGTGGATGTGTCGAGGTAATCGGACCCTGCCGAGGGTGGCCCGAATATAGCCCATAGTAACTAGGCCATGTCTGAGAGTAAGCCGTTTATGCCGTGCGCGGAAGGGTTTCCTAGGTGCGTGGGTTTCCAACGGGTTTTTCGGGGCGGAAGCGTTGCTGAGGCGTATCGGTCCAGTTCGTTGGGGATCCGGTGGTGATGCGTCGGCGAGTTCCGGACGTGGATGCTTCCCATGTCGGGTGGGATGGGCTCTCCCCGGGGAGAGCCCATGGGCCCGCTCCCCCAGGCGGTGGCCAGTGTGGCTGTTCCGTTGTAGGCGAAGAGCTTTCGCAGTTTGTGACTGGGAGCTCCCCAACGTGAGCGGGCACGCGTCGGCTATCAGCGGGTCAGTTCGCTCGAGCAGAATCCGCAACGGCAGCTCGACGGCATCGAGGCATACCAGTCGACCGGCC
>JAABUU010003388.1_pt1 | contig 20388 bp, 19 predicted proteins | sample 5559301 | NCBI WGS metagenome assembly JAABUU01 (sample SAMN10711884, study PRJNA513360) | rock metagenome | isolation source: Antarctica rocks | place: Antarctica: Victoria Land, Richard Nunatak white | reverse complement strand
ACGGAGTCGGCAATCGCAGCCAGGCGCTGGTGCAGCCGCCCGGCGTGGTCCCGGAAGGCGCGGGCGAGCGCGTTGTCCGGCACGATGCCGAGCCCGACCTCGTTGGACACCAGCACGGTCGGCGCCGGCCGGGCCGCGAGGGCATCGATCAGCGCCGCCTCCGCCGCCGACAGGTCGTGCCCGCCGAGCATCAGGTTGCTGAGCCACAGCGTGAGGCAATCGACCAGCACCGGCGCTCCGCCCGCGTCGAGCAGCGCGCCCGGCAGGTCCAGCGGCGCTTCGACGGTGTGCCATCCAGCCTCCCGCCGCGCCCGATGCTCGGCGATCCGCGCGCGCATCTCATCATCGAACGCCTGCGCCGTGGCGATGTAAACGCGGGCCGGGTAAGCGCTAAGCAGCGCCTCGGCGTAACGGCTTTTCCCGGACCGCGCGCCCCCCAAAACCAGGCTCAATCGCGGCGGCGTCATCGGCATTCCGGAATGTTGGATTGACAGCGCAAGGTCCCGGACATACTGCAAGGGCGATGGTCCTTCCAGCCGGTTCGTCCGGATGGAGGGTGAAAAGGGAATGCGGTGAGGGGTCGCCCCCAACTCCGCAGCTGCCCCCGCAACTGTAAGCGGAGAGCCGTCCGTCGCACGCCACTGGGCCAGAATCCCGGGAAGGCAGACGGATAGCGCGGCCCCGATCGGCGCTCGATCGACTGGGGCCACATCCGCAAGCCAGGAGACCTGCCATCGCTGCCTGAACGCGACGCTGGGCGGGGTGCCCCAGTGGCGGCGATGCTGCTACAGCATCGACCCTCGGAGCGGCTCCGTGGGCGGTCGGCACCCGTGTCTACATGCGACCAACGGAGCTTGCCGATGCCCAACCTTCCCGTCCTGCACGTTTGCACGACCTGCCGCGCCGGACCGCCCTTGAGCGAAGGCCAAATCGCGCCGGGCCGTCACATGCACGACGCCGTTGCGGCGCTGCTGGCGGACAATCCAGTGGCGGAGCTGCGCGAGGTCGTTTGTTTGTCCAGCTGCGACAACGGCTGCGCTGCGGCGATTTCGGCGCCGGGCAAGTGGACCTACCTGCTCGGCCGGCTCGACCCGGCGCTCGGCCCCGACCTGCTGGCATACGTCGCGGCGTATGCGGCGGCGAAAACCGGGACCGTGCTGCCGTCGAAGCGCCCGGCGTCGCTGGCCCGCATGGTGCTCGGGCGCATGCCGGACCTCGCGGCGTGAGCGGCGCTGCGAAAATCCCGGCGACGGTCATCACCGGCTTCCTCGGCGCCGGCAAAACCACGCTGCTGCGCCACGTGATCGAACATGCGGGCGGACGGCGGTTGGCGATCATGGTCAACGAGTTCGGCGTGGTCGGGGTCGACACCGAGCTGCTGAAGGGCTGCGGCATCCCGGCCTGCGAGGAGGCCGACATCGTCGAGCTGGCGAATGGCTGCCTGTGCTGCACGGTCGCCGACGAGTTCCTGCCGGCGATGGAGACGCTGCTGAACCGGCCCAACCCGCCCGAACACCTGGTCATCGAGACCTCCGGCCTGGCGCTGCCGAAACCGCTGCTGAAGGCGTTCGGCTGGCCGAGCATCCGCTCCCGCGTGACGGTGGACGGGGTGATCGCCGTGGTGGACGGCCCGGCTGTGGCCGCCGGGCGGTTTGCGGACGATCCGGACGCCGTGGCCCGGCAGCGTGTGGCCGATTCCCAGCTCGATCATGACAACCCACTGGCCGAGGTGTACGAGGATCAGCTGAACTCCGCCGACCTCGTGATCCTGAACAAGGCCGACCTGTTGGACCCGGCGACGCTGGCCCGGGTGCGGGAGGAGATTCGCACGGCACTGCCCCGTGCGGTCCGGGTCGTCGCGGCACACGAGGGCCGGGTCGATCCGGCGATCCTGCTCGGCTTGTTCGCCGCCGCGGAGGACGACCTAGCCGCCCGTCCGTCGCACCACGACGCGGAGGACGGGGAACACGAGCACGACGATTTCGAGAGCTTCGTCGTCGCGCTGGGCGAAACCGACGCGCCGGACGCGCTGGTGATGCGGCTTCGGGCCGTGGCGGAGGCTCACAACGTGCTGCGGATGAAAGGTTTTGCCGCCGTGGCCGGAAAGCCGTTGCGGCTCGCGATCCAGGGCGTTGGCGGCCGGTTCCGCCAGCAGTTCGACCGCCCTTGGCGACCCGGCGAGACGCGGTCCGGCCATGTCGTGATCATCGGCGAATCCGGGCTGAACCGTGCGGCCATCGAGGCCGGACTCCGCGGTCCCGGCTGATGCACCTGCTGGTCCGCGACACCCAAACGCTGGACGAGGCCGAGGCCGCCGACGATCTCGGCCAGACGCCGGCCGAAATCGTCGTGCTGTCGTTCTCGGATGCAGACCTGGGTGCGCTGGCGGGCGCGTGGGAGGCTGGTTTACCGACGACGCGGCTGGCGAGCTTGGCGCGGCTGCGGCATCCCATGTCGGTCGATTTGTATCTCGAACAGGTCGTCGCCGGCGCGCGCTGCGTCGTGATTCGGCTGCTGGGCGGGATGGATTATTGGCGCTATGGCGTCGAGGAGGTAGCGAGCCTTTGCCGGGCCAAGGGAATCGCGCTGGCGCTGCTGCCGGGCGATGGGATCGACGATCCGCGCCTGGCCGCGCTCTCGACGCTGCCGCCGGAGATGCTGGCTCGGCTCGACGCCTGCTTCCGGATGGGCGGACCGGCGAACATGGCGCGCGCGCTCGCGCTGGCGGCATTCGCCGGCAAGCTGCGCGCGGACGATGCGGGCGCGCCCGAGCCGGTGCCGCAGCATGGCGTGCATGCGCTCGACCTGGTCGAGGATCGTCCGTTCGCGGCGATCGTGTTCTACCGGTCGCATTTGCTGTCGTCGGACATTGCCCCGATCGAGGCGCTGACGGCAGCGTTGCGGGCGCGGGGGATGGCCGTCGGCGCGATCTACGTCGCGAGCCTGAAAGCGTCGGACAGCGCTGGTTTTGCGGCTCGTGTTCTGCGGGCCTGGCGTCCATCCGTGGTCGTGAATGCGACCGGCTTCTCCGCGCGCCTGGACGGGTCGGGGTCGCCGTTAGATGCGGCTGGAGTCCCGGTGCTGCAGGTCGTGCTCGCCGGGTCGTCGCGGGAGACATGGGAGCGGTCGTCGCGCGGGCTGTCGCAGGCGGATTTGGCGATGCAGGTCGTGCTGCCGGAGCTGGACGGGCGATTGCTGACGGGCGCGATTTCCTTCAAGGCCGAGCAGCACGCGGCCCCGGCGCTGCAGTATGCCCGGATCGTCCATCGTCCCAACCCTGGCGGTGTGGCATTGGCTGCCGACCGCGCGGCTGGCTGGGCGCGACTGGCCGGAATGCCAAGGGCAGGTCGCCGCCTTGCCGTCATCCTGTCGGACTATCCAGGTGTGGGCGGACAGCGTGGCCACGCTGTCGGGCTCGACAGTTTCGCGAGCCTGGCCGCCATTCTCGATGATCTTGCGGCGGCGGGATACGACGTGGGCGACCGTCCCGACGACGCCGCGCTTTGCCAGGCCCCGGCAACCCCGTTCCTTGCCCTGGACGCTTATCACCAGCTTTTCGCCCATCTGCCAGGGGCGGTGCAGGAACGCGTAATCGCCACCTGGGGCGATCCGGACGATGATCCCGCGCAGGTGGACGGTTGGTTCACCGCGCATCACCTGCATGCTGGCAACGTGGTCGTCGCGATCCAGCCCGATCGCGGCCGTGCGCTCGATCGGCGCACCAGCTACCACGACGCTGACGAGCCGCCGCGGCACAGCTACATGGCCTTCTATCTCTGGCTTCAAGGGATGCACGCGATCGTACATCTCGGCACCCATGGCTCGCTCGAATGGCTGCCTGGCAAGTCGGTGGCCCTCGGACCGGACTGCCTGCCGCGCGTGCTGTCCGGCGGCACCCCAATCATCTATCCTTTTATCGTCAACAACCCCGGCGAGGCGGCGGCGGCAAAGCGCCGGCTGGGAGCGGTCACCATCGGCCACCTGACTCCGCCGCTGGGCCGCGCCGGGCTGCACGGCGCGGCGGCGGACCTCGAACGCATGATCGACGAGTACGCCGCCGCCGACGGACTGGACCGCCGCCGCACCGCCCTGCTGCGGGCCGGCATCCTGGAGCGCGCGGACGCCGCCGGGTTGCTGGCCGAGAGCGGGGTGCCACGCGGCGCGTCGGAGGACGACGCGGTCGCCCGGCTCGATGCCTATTTGTGTGACGTCAAGGACATGCAGGTGCGCGACGGCCTGCACGTGTATGGTCGCAGGCCGCCGGAGCGCGAGCGTATGCTGGAAACGCTCCAGCGCTCCTGCCCGGCGCTGGACCCTGCGGATCTCGCCGCTCGGTTGGACGCCTCGGCCGAAGCCGAGCGGCGCGCCCTGCTCGACGCGCTCGACGGCCGTTTCGTGCCGCCCGGTCCTGCCGGCGCGCCGACCCGGGGCCGCGCCGACGTGCTGCCGACCGGGCGCAACCTCGCCACCCTCGACCCGCGCATGGTCCCGACCCGCTCGGCGTTGGCGCTCGCCGAGGCATCCGCGGCCGAGCTGCTGCGCCGCCATCTGCAGGACCACGGCGAGTGGCCCCGTGGGCTGATGATCGACGTCTGGGGCAGCGCCAGCATGCGGACCGGTGGCGAGGACTTGGCGCTCGCCGTGCTGTTGATGGGCGCCCGACCGGTATGGGACGACGGATCGGGCCGGGTCAGCGGGTTCGAGGTGCTGCCGATCGCCCTGCTGGAACGGCCTCGCGTCGACGTCACGCTGCGCATCTCTGGCCTGTTCCGGGACGCCTTCGAGAGCCAGGTCGTGTTGTTCGACGGCGTCGTTCGCGCCATTGCCGCCCGCGACGAGGCCGACGACTGGAACCCGTTGGCTGCAGCGGCGCGCGGCTTGTCGGGAGAACGTCTGCGCCAGGCGACCACGCGCATCTACGGCGCGCCGGCCGGACGCTATGGTGCGGGCGAAGGCGCCGGAGGCTGGCTGGCGGCGTCGGCAGGCGCGTATGGGCAAGGCCTCGATGGCACGCCGGACCAGCAAGGCCTCGCCGCCCGGGTCGCCGCCGCCGACGCGTTCGTGCACCAGCAGGACCACGCGGAGATCGACCTGCTCGACAGCGCCGAGCACGCCGCGCACGAGGGCGGGTTTGCCGCGGCTGCCGCAAGCCTTGGAGCCTCTCCCGCGCTGTACCATCTGGACACCTCGCGACCCGACGCCCCGCGGGCTCGGACAATTGCCGAGGAAGTCGTGCGCGTCGTGCGGGGCCGTGCCGCTAACCCGGCCTGGATCGCCGGCATGATGCGGCACGGCTATCGCGGCGCGGCCGAAATCACCCGCAGCGTCGAGGCCCTGCACGGCTTCGCCGCCACGCTGCCGACTCGGTTCGATGCGCAATTCGAGTTGCTGTTCGACGCCACCCTCGGCAACGACGCCGTCGACGCGTTCCTGCGCGCGGCCAATCCGGACGCCCGCGCCGCCATGGCCGCCCGCTTCGCCGAGGCGCAACGGAGCGGGCTCTGGCATCCTCGTCGCAACACGGGTGCCCCCGAATGAAACGGGGATGGTGCCCAAGCCTGTATGAACCGATGCCGACAGGGGATGGTTTGCTGGTCCGCGTCAAGCCGCCCGGCGCACGGCTGGCGAGCGACGCCGCGCGCAGCCTCGCCCAGGCGGCGGCGCGGTTCGGCAACGGGACGGTCGAACTCACCAGCCGCGGCAACCTGCAAATCCGCGGGCTCACCGCCGACAGCGTCCCGCATTTCGCCGCCGCCATGGTCGCCGCCGGGTTGGCGAGCGTCGATCCGGCCGTGGAACGACGGCGCAACGTCATGTCCGCACCACTCGCCGGCGATGACCCGGCTGCAGCAGGCGACGCCGTTTCCCTATCCGCTGCAATCGAGGCGATGCTGGCTGCCGAACCGGCGCTTGCGGCCCTTCCAGCAAAGTTCGGGTTCGCCGTCGACGGCGGGGGAGTGCTTGGCCTGGCCGAACCAGCCGACATCGTCGTCCGCACCGACGGTGTCCGCCATTGGATCGTGCTCGGCGACATGCAGGCGCCCTGCCCCTTCAGGACCACCGTCGGCATCGTGCGCGACCTTGCTTTGGCCACGGGCTCACGTCGCATGAAAGACTGGGAATGCAACGCCGTGGTCGGATCCCTGGGACTGGCCCAAGCCACCGCGCCGGTTCGCGTGACACCGGCGAGACCGGTGGGTTTCCTCCCCTATCCCGGCACGGAGCGCGGCGCGTTCGCGATCGGCCTGCCATTTGGGCAAGCGGACGCAACATCCATCGACTTCCTTGCCAGCTTGGCCGACCGCTTCAGCGACGGCACGCTCCGAACCAGCCCATGGCGGGCCGTGCTGCTCGGCAGCGTGCGGGTGGGCGACGTGGCGAGCCTGCGCGACGCTGCGGACGCCGCCGGCTTGATTGCGGACCCAGCCGACCGCCGGTTGCAAATGGCCGCTTGCATCGGCAGCGCCGGGTGCGCCAGTGGCACGGTCCGCACGCGCGACGCCGCCCTGGCTCTCGCGACCGCCGGCTGGACCGAGTTCCTGCACGTTTCCGGTTGCGCGAAGGGCTGCGCCCATCCCGGCGCGGCGGCGCATACTCTCGTTGGCGATGCTGGTTCCTACAACCTCGTCCGTGACGGATGCGCCCATGACCCGCCGTTCGCCACCGGGCTGACGCTGTCCCAAGCCGCCGCGCAGCTATGACCGCTCATACCTACATCCGCGACGGCGCCGCAATCTACGAACGCTCGTTCGCGACCATCCGGGCCGAGGCCGACTTGCGCCGCTTCTCTCCCGACGAGGCGCGCATCGCCGTTCGCGTCATCCACGCGTGCGGCATGATCGAGATCGCCCGCGACCTGCAGTTCGGCCCCGATTTTGCGGCCGCCGCCTGCGCCGCCCTGTTGCGGGGCGCGCCGATCCTGTGCGACTCCCGCATGGTCGCGCAGGGCATCACCCGCGCCCGCCTCCCCGCCGGCAACGAGATCGTCTGCACCCTCGACGACCCCGAAACGCCCGGCCTGGCCGCACGGATCGGCAACACCCGCTCGGCCGCCGCCCTCGGCCTATGGGGCGCCCGGCTGGACGGCGCTGTGGTCGCGATCGGCAACGCCCCAACCGCGTTGTTCCACTTGCTGGAACTGCTCGACGCCGGCGCGCCCCATCCCGCCGCGATCATCGGCATGCCGGTCGGCTTCGTCGGCGCCGCGGAGTCGAAGGACGCGCTGGCCGCGGACGGGCGCGTGCCGTTCGTCATCGTGCGCGGGCGTCGCGGCGGCAGCGCCATGGCCGTCGCCACCGTCAACGCCCTCGCGAGCGAGCGCGAGTGACGCCGGGAACGCTCCACTGCATCGGCATGGGGCCGGGCGACCCCGAGTTGCTGACGCTCAAGGCGGTGCGCCTGCTCGCCACCTCGCCGGTGATCGCCTTCTTTGCCAAGCGCGGCCGGCCCGGCCACGCCCGCCGCATCGCCGGCGCGCACATGAACCCGGCGGCCGAGCAGTTGCGCTTCGAATATCCCTTCACCACCGAACTGCCCGTCGATGATCCAAGCTACGAACCCGGCATGCGCGCCTTCTACGAGGCAGCCGCCGCCGCCCTCGCCGCGCGGCTCGCCGCCGGGTCGGACGTGGCGCTGCTGTGCGAGGGCGACCCGTTCTTCTATGGCTCGGCGATGCACCTGTTCGACCGCCTCGCCGAGTTCCCCAGCGAGATCACGCCGGGCATCACCGGCATGAGCGGCTGCTGGGCGCAGGCGCGGATGCCGATGACGCACGGCGACGACATCCTGACGGTGCTGCCCGGCACGCTCGACCAGGCCAGCCTCGCCGCGCGCCTTGCCGCCAGCGACGCTTCGGTGATCATGAAGGTCGGCCGCAACCTCGGTAAAATCCGCGCGGCGTTGGGTGCGTCGGGGCTGGCCGACCGCGCCTTGTATGTCGAGCGCGGCACCATGGCCGGCACACGCATGGTCAAGCTCGCGGACATGGCGGACGAGCGCGCGCCGTATTTCTCGCTGGTGCTGGTGGCCGGGCGGCAGCGTCCGCGATGATCTCGATCGTCGGCCTTGGACCGGGGGCGCTCTCGATGCAGACCCCGCAGGCGACCGAGGCGCTGGCCGCCGCCACCGACCTGGTGGGTTACGCCACCTACCTGGATCGCGTCCCGGACCGTTTGGGCCAAGTCCGGCACGCGTCCGACAACCGGGTCGAACTGAACCGTGCCCGCCACGCCCTGAGCCTTGCCGTCGAAGGCCGCCGGGTGGCGGTCGTCTCGTCGGGGGATGCCGGGGTGTTCGCGATGGCGAGCGCGGTGTTCGAGGCGGTCGAGGCTGGCCCGGCCGAATGGCGCACGCTCGACATCGAGGTCGTACCGGGGATCAGCGCCATGTTCGCCGCTGCCGCCCGGCTCGGCGCACCGCTAGGCCACGATTTCTGCGCGCTGTCGTTGTCGGACAACCTCAAGCCGTGGCCGCTCGTGCTGCATCGCCTGGTCGCCGCCGCTTCGGCCGGTTTCGTGCTTGCCCTTTACAACGCGGCCTCCCATACCAGGCCTTGGCAGCTCGGTGCGGCGTTCGATGCCCTGCGCCCGGTGCTGCCGTCCACGACTCCCGTCGCTTTCGCGACCGCCGTCAGCCGGCCCGACGAGGCGATCGACATCACCACCCTCGCCGCCGCCGACCCGGCGCGGGCCGACATGCGGACCCTCGTGCTGGTCGGCTCGGCCGCGACGCGCACGATCGAGCGGCCCGGCGCCCGGTCCTACCTTTATGCGCCGCGCAGCGCATGATGGCGTATCCAAGCCAAAGCCCTCGCGGCATCAACCACGGTGGGGCCTGCAACGGCGGGCGGACGAGCAACCATCACGACCGGCAAGCCCAGCGCCCGCGCGGCAATCAGCTTGGCGACCGTGGCGCTGCCGCCGGAGTTCTTGGTGACGATCACCTCGATTGCCTCGCGTTCCAGCAACCAGCGCTCCCCCGCCGTCTCGAACGGCCCGCGCGCGGCGATGCACCGGGCGCCGGGCGGCAGCAAGCTCGGGTCGGGCGGCTCGACGCTGCGGATCAGGTAGTCGTGCCAGGGCGCCTTGGCGAACGGCGCGAGTTCCTGCTGCCCGACCGTCAGGAACACCCTGCGCGACCGTTCGCCGAGGGCACGCATGGCATCTGCCATGTCGGCGCTTTCGGTCCAGTCATCGCCGGGTTGCCGCACCCAGGCCGGCCGCACCACCGCCAGCCGTGGCACGCCAGCCTGCTCGGCAGCCGCCAGCGCGTGGCGGGACATCTGCGTGGCGAACGGGTGCGTGGCATCGATCAGGGCGTCGATGGCCTCGTCCCGCAAGTAGCGCACCAGCCCCTCCACGCCGCGGAAACCGCCCCGGCGCGCCGCAATCGCCGGCAGCACCGGCGCGCGGGTCCGGCCCGCCAGCGACAGCACGGCTTGGATCGCGGGATCGCCGGCGAGCCCATTCGCGATGGCCGACGCCTCCGTGGTGCCACCCAGGATCAGTATTTTCATGCGGGCCACAAAGCATGACTACGCGTTGGCTGACCATCCTCGGCATCGGCGAGGACGGCGTGAAAGGTCTCTCCCCCGCCGCCTGTGGCCACATCGAAGCAGCCGCCCTCGTCGTTGGCGGCGCACGTCATCTCGCGCTTGCGGATGCGCTCATCCGGGGCAAGCGGCTGCCGTGGCCATCCCCGATCGAGGCCGCGATCCCCATCGTCCTGACACACCGTCCCGTCGTCGTGCTGGCATCGGGCGACCCCTATTGCTACGGCGTCGGCACCCTGTTGGCCCGGCACGTGCCGACCGCGGAAACATCGTGCCTTCCCGCCCCGTCCGCCTTCTCGCTGGCCTGCGCACGGCTGGGCTGGACGTTGCAGGACTGCGCCACGATCTCACTTTGCGGCCACCCCATCGAGACGCTGGCGCTGCTGCTTCAGCCAAACGCGCGCGTGCTGGCGCTGTCCGCCGACGCCGCTACCCCCGCCGCGGTTGCTTCCTACCTGTCCACCCGCGGCTTCGGCGGGTCGATTTTGCACGTGCTGGAAGCGATCGGTGGCCCGCATGAGCGCACCCGCACCACGACCGCCGCCGCGTTCGACAGCTGTGACGTGCATTCGCTCAACATGCTCGCCGTCGAGGTCGTCGCCGGACCCGGCACACGCGCGATCCCGCTTGCCGCCGGGCTGCCGGACGAGATGTTCGAGCATGACGGGCAGATCACCAAACGGGAAATACGTGCAGTGACGCTGTCCGCCCTGGCGCCGCGCCGGGGCGAGTTGCTGTGGGACATCGGCTGCGGCTCCGGCTCGATCGGCATCGAGTGGATGCTGCGCCATCCTGCCAACCGAGCGATCGGCATCGATGGAAATCCGGAACGCGCGAGCCGGGCCGCGCGCAACGCCGCTGAGCTCGGTGTGCCCGCCCATCGTGTCGTTCACGGCGCCGCCCCTGCCGTTCTGGCCGGATTGCCGCAACCCAACGCGGTCTTCGTTGGTGGCGGCGCACACGAACCGGGCGTGCTGGAAGCTGCTTGGATCGCCCTTCCGCCCGACGGCCGCCTCGTCGCCAACGCCGTCACGGTCGAGTCCGAAGCCGTCTTGCTGGCCGCTCGCACCCGTCTTGGCGGCACGCTCGCGCGGCTTTCGGTCGAACGCCTGGACACCGTCGGACGCATGCACGGCTACCGTCCCGCCATGACCGTGACCCAGTTCGTCGCGGTGAAACCATGATCGTCGCCGGAATCGGCTGCCGGCGCGGCTGCCCGGCCGATGACATCGTGGCCCTGGTCCGCCTCGCGCAGGACCAGGCTGCCTGTCACGTCGACACGCTTGCAGCGCCTGATTTCAAGCGAGGTGAGAATGGGCTGCACGAGGCGGCCCGGCGGCTCGGCATTACCTTGACGTTCGTGGCCGCCCCGGCGCTCGCCGCCGTCCAGCCGCTCTGCCCGACCCGGTCGCATGCGGCGGCGCGCCATACCGGGGCTGCTTCGGTCGCCGAAGGATCGGCTCTCGCGGCATATGGCGGGCGATTGCTGCTCGCCCGGATCGGCAACGGCCGCGTCACCTGCGCGCTGGCCCAAGCATGACCGTGCACTTCATCGGCGCCGGCCCGGGCGCGGCCGACCTCATCACGCTGCGCGGCCGGAACCTGCTGGCGCGCTGCCCGGTCTGCCTCTACGCCGGGTCGATCGTGCCGCCCGAGATGCTGCAGCACTGCCTTCCCGGCGCTCGCCTGGTGGACACCGCGCCGCTGTCGCTCGACGAGATCGAGGCCGAGTACGTGGCAGCCGATGCCGCCGCACAGGACGTGGCGCGGCTGCACTCCGGAGACCTTTCCCTATACAGCGCTGTCGCGGAACAGTTGCGCCGCCTGGACCGTCGAGGAATTCCGTGGACGCTGACACCTGGCGTTCCCGCCTTTGCCGCCGCCGCCACCGCGCTAGGCTGCGAGTTGACCTTGCCCGAATTGGCGCAAAGCGTCGTGCTCACCCGAATGCCGGGCCGCGCTTCCGCCATGCCGTCTAGGGAAACCCTTGCCGCGTTCGCGCTTACCGGCGCCACGCTCGCGATCCACCTCGCCATCCACCGCCTCGATGCAATTGTCGCGGCACTGATGCCGCACTACGGCGCCGGCTGCCCGGTGGCGATCGTGGTGCGGGCGAGCTGGCCGGACCAGCGCATTCTGCGTGGCACCCTGGCCGACATCGAAGCCCGGCATGCCGCCGACCCCGCCGACCGGACCGCGTTGGTGCTCATCGGCCGTGCCTTAGCAGCCGAGGGGTTCCGTGACAGCGCCCTTTACAACCCCAACTACGCCAGGCGCTTTCGCGGCAGGGACGCGCTTTGAGCGACCGCGAACGAGGTGCGGCCGACCAGCCGGCCGCCGCGGTCGAACACGACGACCTCAAGTGCCGTTCCAGACCCGGCCAGCACCGACGCTGCCGTGCGCCAGGCGCCTGCGGCAACGAAGTCCCCCAATGCGACCCCTGCGTCCGCCGCCAGGATGAACGCCTCCGCCACCGTGTTCGCGGCTGCGATCCGCTTGAGCAGCGTGGCGTCTTCCGTCAGCCCCGCCAACGCCGCCATGTCGGCCGTACCCCGCTTGGAGTGCAAATCCAGCCGTCCCTGCGCCAATTTGGTCATTTTCGCGACCCCGCCGGCAACCGTCACCTTCGGCACTGGATGGGCCCGCAAATACTTCAGCATTCCTCCGGCAAAATCTCCCATCTCAAGCAGCGCCACCTCCGGCAACCCGTGCAGCGCCTGCACCGCGGCTTCGGACACGCTGCCAGTCGACCCGGCGACGTGGCCGACGCCCATCGCGCGCGCCACGTCGATGCCGCGGTGGATGGTGTCGATCCAGGCGGCGCAGGAATACGGCACGACGATCCCGGTAGTTCCCAGGATCGACAGGCCGCCCACGATGCCCAGCCGGCCGTTCAGCGTGCGCTCCGCCAGCGCCTCGCCGCCGGGGATGGAGATTTCCACGACCACGTCGGGATCGGGCACGATCTCGGCGAGCGCCGCCCGGATCATGGCGCGCGGCACCGGGTTGATGGCGGGCTCGCCGGGCGGGATCGGCAGACCCGGCCGGGTGACGGTCCCGACGCCGGGTCCGGCACGAAACAGGACGCCGCTGCCGGGTGCGGCAGGGCGGATTTTGGCCTTCACCAGGGCGCCGTGGGTCACGTCGGGATCGTCGCCGGCGTCCTTGATGACCGCCGCCGTTGCGCCGTCATCGCAAAACCCGGTCTCCGCCAAGGCGAACGCCACGCGTTGGCCACGGGGCAGGGCGATCTCGACCGGATCGGGGAAACATCCGGTGCAGAGGGCGGCAAACGCGGCCTTCGCCGCCGCGGTGGCGCAAGCCCCGGTCGTCCAACCTCGCCGCAGGGGACGCTGTTCTTCCACGCCGCCGGATATAGGCCTGGTCCATGATCCCGCCAAATGAACCCCATGGCTGGTTGGTCGCCGCTCCGCGTTCCGGAGCGGGCAAGACCACCGTCACCCTGGCCATCGTCGTCGCCCTGCGCCGCCGCGGAGTCCCCGTGGCCACGGGGAAGTCCGGGCCCGACTACATCGACCCCATGTTCCACGCCGCCGCAGCCGGTGCGCCGGGGGTCAATTTGGACAGCTGGGCCATGCCGCCTCTGCTGATCGACTCGCTAGCCGCGCGGGCTGCGCACGGCGCGTCGGTGCTGGTGATCGAATCCGCCATGGGCCTGTTCGACGGAATTGCCGCCGCACCGGGCCGGTCCGGAGCCGCCGCCGACTTGGCCGAGCGGCTCGGCCTGCCCGTGCTGCTGGTGCTCGACGTGTCCGGCCAATCGCAGACCGCCGCCGCTGTCGTCCGCGGCATGCACACGCACCGGCCCGGCGTGACCGTCGGCGGCGTCGTGCTGAACCGGGTCGGCAGCGAGCGGCACCGGTTCGCCATCACCGCCGCGATCGAGGCGATCGGGCTTCCCGTGTTCGGCGCCATCCTCCGCGATACGGCGATCGCCCTGCCGGAGCGCCATCTCGGCCTGGTCCAAGCCGCCGAGCATCCCGATCTTGCCGCGTTGCTGGACCGGTTGGCCGACATGGCGGAGCGCACCCTCGACCTGGACGCAATCCTCGCCGCCGGAGCGCCGTTACGCCTGAATATCGGCGGCGCCGCGCCGCTGCCGCCGCCGGGCCAGCGCATTGCCCTCGCCAGCGACGCCGCCTTCAGCTTCATCTACCCGCATCTGACCCGGGGCTGGCGCGATGCAGGCGCAGAGATCATCCGCTTTTCTCCCCTCGCGGACGAACCGCCGCCCGCCGATTGCGACGTTTGCTGGCTGCCCGGCGGCTATCCGGAACTGCACGCCGGAGCATTGGCGGCCGCGCGACGATTCCAGGAAGGGCTGGTCGCCTTCGCCGCCGAGAGGCCCGTGCATGGGGAGTGCGGCGGCTACATGGTCCTGGGCGCCTGCCTGGAGGACGCGTCTGGCGTGTCGCATGCCATGGCCGGGCTGCTCGGCCACGCCACCAGCTTCGCCAAACGGCAGATGCACCTCGGCTATCGGGAAGCCACGTTGCTGGCCGACTGCCCTGTTGGCTCGGCGGGTGCCGTCGTGCGGGGACACGAATTCCACTACGCTCGCGTGATCGATGCCGGCTCAGACGCCCCGCTCGCGACCTTGCGGGACGGGATCGGCAACGACCTAGGCGTGGCCGGCGGCCGGCGTGGGCAGGTAACCGCCAGCTTCTTTCACGCCATCGCCAGTCGCGAGGTACCATGACCGTTTTTTCCAGCCTCGATTCGCTGCGGGCAGCCTGCACATCCCTGCCGCTGGGCAGCGAAGATGCCGCCGCCACCGCCGCCGCGCGCCAGGAACAATTGACCAAACCGCCGGGAAGCCTCGGCCGTTTGGAAACCCTGGTCGCTTGGCTCGCGCACTGGCAGGAGCGTTCGACGCCGTGCCTGGACCGGGTCGATGTCGTCGTGTTCGCTGGCAACCATGGCGTAGTAGCCCAGAGCGTGTCGCCCTACCCGGCCGCAGTCACGGCCCAAATGGTCGGCAACTTTGAGCGTGGCGGCGCCGCGATCAACCAGATTGCCGCCAATGCCGGCGCCCGGCTTCGCGTTGTGCCGCTGACCCTGGACGTGCCCACGGCGGATTTCACGGTTGCGCCCGCGATGGACGAGGCGTGGTTCCTCACCGCCGTGAATATCGGCGCCGAAGTGGTCGAGCCTGGGTTGGACCTGCTTTGCCTTGGCGAAATGGGTATCGGCAACACGACCGCAGCCGCCGCCCTCTGCGCCGCCCTGTTCGGCGGTGGGGGCGCGCTATGGGCAGGACGGGGCACCGGCCTGGACGCCGCCGGGGTCGCCCATAAGGCCGCGGTGGTCGACACGGCGCTATTGCGGCAGGAGACCCTCATGGACGACCCGTTGCAGATTGCTCGCGCGCTCGGCGGCCGGGAATTGGCAGCGATTCTTGGGGCCGTCATCGCAGCGCGCCATAATCGCGTGCCGGTGCTGCTCGATGGGTTTGTCTGCACCGCCGCCGCTGCTCCTTTGGCACGGCTGGCGCGAGGCGGCCTGGACCATGCCGTGTTGGCGCACCTATCGGCCGAATCCGGACACCGCGTGCTTGCGGACACACTCGGATTGACGCCGCTGCTGTCGCTCGACATGCGTTTGGGCGAGGCATCCGGCGCTGCGTTGGCCGTTCCAATCCTGCGCGCGGCCCTCGCCTGCCACACGGGGATGGCGACCTTCGCCGACGCGGGCGTATCCGACCGGCCGTGAGACGGCTCGATGAGCTGATTGCCGCGCTGACGCTGCTGACCCGGCTGCCCGTTTCTGGGCTAGTCGGCAGCCGGGAGTGGCCCGACGCCGCCTCCAGCGTGTGGGCCTACCCAATCGTCGGCGCCCTGGTCGGCGGCGTCGGCGGCATTGTTCTCTGGATAGCTGAGCGATCCGGCCTGTCCTCCGCAATCGCCGCCATCCTCGCCCTCGCCGCGATGCTGCTGCTGACGGGGGGGCTACACGAGGATGGGTTGGCCGATACCGCCGACGCGTTCGGCGGTGGAAGCACCGCGGCACGTAAGCTCGAGATCATGCGCGATAGCCGAATCGGCAGCTACGGGGCGCTCGCGCTGATCGTCGCCTTGGGCCTGCGCGGCGCGGCGCTGGCCTCCTTGCCGCCGGAAGTTGGCATGGCGGCCCTGATTGCGGCCGGAAGCCTGGGACGCGGCGCCATCCTCGTCGTCTTGATGTCGCTTTCGCCCGCACGCGCCGACAGTTCAGCCGCACCGTTGCGTCAGGTGCGATTTCATGTAGCAGGCATTGGCTTGTTGCTCGCCGTTGCAGTTTCAAGGCTGCTTTCCTTCCATGCCGCACTGACTTGCATCTTTGGGGCTGCAGTTGCCGGATTGAGCATGGCCGCGTTCGCCCGGCGGCAAGTCGGCGGTTATACCGGAGATGTTCTCGGCGCCGTCGCGGTTTTTGCCGAGTGCGTCGCATTGGTCATCGTCGCTGGCGTTTGCTCGTGACCCGACGATAAACTGCACCGATCCCAGGTCCGGCGGCCGCGCCAGCAAATCGATCCGACGTCCGGCAGCTAATGCCGCCAGTAGCCGTAACGGACCACCGTGGGACACGACGACATAAGATCCTCGGAGCTGTTTGAGGCTGTCGTAGAATTCGGTGACGCGCGCAATGAGGGACGCCCCGCTCTCGCCGCCGGGAGGCGCAAAGCTGGCCGGGCACGCCGCCCATCGATCCAACTCCGCGCGCGGCACGTCCGACCAGGGCAGCCCTTCCCAAACTCCAAAATCCAACTCAAGCAATCGGCTGTCTAGGCGAACCACTGCGCCGACAGCCGCAGCGATGGCATTCGCGACCACGCGACATCGAACGCTTGGACTCGACCAAAGTACAAGTTGGGGAAGTGTGATAAGTCGACCAACGATATCCGCCAAATCGGTATAGGGCGACAGCTCTATATCGAGGCGTCCATAACAAATTCCAGTTGGCAGGGCGATTGGAGGATGGCGAATCAAGACGAGCATCATTTATACTGAAGTTGGTTGCGGGGACGCGCAAGCATCTTGATTTGCTGCTCGCCGAATAAATCGGAGATGGTTGTAAGCCAATTTCGTCGAAATCCTGGCGGTAGCCGGCAGTCGTCTGCAGAACTGAGCTGATTTATGCGTAGCCGAAGCCGCCGGCAGCGCCGGGCCAGAACATATCACGCACCACCTCGTAGCGTTCCACCATGCCGGCGACGGCTTCCTCCTCATTGATGCCGGTCTCGTCGCGGTCGGCGTCGGAGTACTGGCCAAGAGGTCCCTTCAGGTTCTGCGCGATGCCGATGTAGTCCACCACTAGGCCGGATGGCTTGTCGCGGAACACGCGGTTCACCCGGGCAATGGCCTGCATCAGGCCACGTTCCTTCGTCGGCTTGTCCACATACATCGTGTGCATCGATGGCGCATCGAAGCCGGTCAGCCACATGTCACGCACGATCACCAGCCTCAGCGGATCGTCCGCCTGCTTCGCCCGCTTCGCCAAGGTATCACGCCGGACCTTCGTGCCGATATGGCGTTGCCAAGCCTCTAGGTCCGAGGCGGCCCCGGTCATCACCACCTTGAGTGCGCCCTGGGCATCATCGTCGCTGTCCCAGTCCGGCCGTAGTTTTACCGGCTCATCGTACAGCGCCACGCAGATGCAGCGGCTCATGCACACCACCATCCCGCGATCATCCAGCGCTGTGAGGCGCGCCTCGGCGTGCGCCACCAAGTCGGCCGCGACCGGCGCCAGGCGCTTCTCTAACCCCACCACGGCTTCCACGCTGCCGTATTTGCAGCCCAGACGCTCCTAACCTCGCCCTCCATAAAGATCTTCCGTCAGCTCCGCGATCTCGGCGTCGATCCGCGGCTTCTCCGCCTCCGGCAGCTCAATCCGTGCGAGGCGACTTTCGTAGTAGATGGGGTCACCTCACCGTTTTACCAAACTGCACGCTTAGCGATTTCGTGCATGATCAGCGGGTCTTGGTGATCTCCACCTGGTCATAGCCCTGCCGGCGATAGACGGCGGTAGAACCAATCCAGCACAGGACGAAGATGCCGACGACAGCGAAGCCGAGATAGCCGAGGCTGTTGTTCAGGCTGCCGACCGCCGTCCAGAACGGCCCGGTGAGCGCAAGCTGGCCGCCGAGCAGCCCCAGCGCCTCGATGCCGCCATCAGCAGCGCCACCAGCACCGACGCGGCTGTGATGGTCAGGTTGTACCACAGCTTGCGCAGCGGGTTGACGAAGGCCCAGCTATAGGCCCCGACCACGAGCACGCTGTCCGTGGTGTCCAACAGGGCCATGCCCGCGGTGAACAGCGCCGGGAACACCATCGCCTGCCAGGGCGACATGCCTCGCGACGCCTCGGTGGCCGAGAATACCGAGCAGCCCGACCTCGGTTGCCGTATCGAAGCCCAGCGGATACATGTGCCAGCTCCGCGTGATGGCGCGGAACAGGCGAGACAGCAGCCCCCGCCCGGTCAACAGTAGGTCGAACGCCGCCTCGTCCAGCCGGCCGCCGTGCCGCACGTGCCGGAAACTGCGCCAGATGCCGAGCAAGATGGCGAAGTTCATAGCGGCGATCGCGAGCAGGAAGCGCGCCGACACCAGGGTGCCAACCACATCGCCGATCTCCTTGGCGGCTTCCAGCCTGCCCTGCATCGTGGCGGCCGTTGCAGCGATGGCCAGGAACGCGAGGACGACAATGGTCGAGTGGCCGAGCGAGAACCACAGGCCGACCATCTGAGGACGCTGACCGTCTTGCATCAGCTTGCGGACAACGTTGCCGATAGCCGCGATGTGGTCGGCATCCACCGCGTGGCGCAGGCCAAACACCCAGGCCAGCAAGCCGGTTGCAAGCAGCGTGGGGCGGTCGTGAAACGCCGCCCAGGCCCATGCCCAGGATGCCAGATTGGCGGCGATCAGCAGCGCGAACAGGCTGGCGAGCCGTGGGAGTTGCGGCGCCATGCACTCAGCCCCGCGTGGGCCAATCGGTGGTAGGCGACGATGCGCGACACGGTGGATTGGCTGACATTGTAGAGCCTGGCCATGTCAGCGCCGGACTTGCGGCCGGTGATGACGATCTCAAGCCTGCTGGCATCGGGGCGGTGCGTTCAGCACCGCCCCATTCGGCATGGCAATCAGGGCTGTCTACGCCTTCATATCCGCCGGGTGCTTGTGTGAAGGGCGTCGAGAAGCGTGGCCCTCGTCAGTTGGCCGCAGCCACTCGCGCAGCTTGGACCAGCGCCGCCGGGCGCCGCCGTTCCGGACCGCCATCGCCAGCGCCTTGCGTTGTCCGACGATGACCACCAGCCGCTTGCCGCGCGTGACCCCCGTATAGAGCAGGTTGCGCGCCAGCATGGCGTAGTGCTGCGTCGCCAGCGGGATCACCACGACCGGATACTCGGAGCCTTGCGCCTTGTGGATGGTGGTCGCATAGGCCAGCACCAACTCGTCCAGTTCGCCGAAGCCATACTCCACCTCGCGCCCCTCGAAGCTGACCGTGACTGCGCCCTCCTCGGTGTCGATGCCGGTGACGAGGCCGAGATCGCCGTTGAACACGTCACGGTCGTAGTCGTTGGCCACCTGCATCACCTTGTCGCCGGGGCAGAAGGTCCAGCCAAACCGCTCCACCCGGACCGCCCCTGGCGGGTTCAGCGCCTTCTGCAGCTCGATGTTGAGCGTTCGGGCACCCAGGCTGCCCCGGTTCATCGGGCACAAGACCTGGACGTCACGCACCGGGTCGAGGCCGAAGCGCGCCGGCACGCGGTCGCGCACCACGGCCAGCAGCTTGCGCGCCGCGTCCTCTGGCTCGACGGCGTCGACGAAGAAGAAGTCCGAGCCCTCCGGTGCGCTCAGCTCCGGCATCTGCCCTTGGTTGATGCGGTGCGCGTTGGTGATGATCCGGCTTTGCGCCGCCTGGCGGAACACCTCCGTCAGCCGGATCACCGGCACGGCGCCCGAGGCGATCACGTCGGCCAACACTTGCCCCGGCCCCACACTAGGCAGCTGGTCGACGTCGCCCACCAGCAGCAGCGCTGCCTGGTCCGGCAGTGCCTGCAGCAAACTGCGCATCAGCGGCACGTCCACCATGCTGCACTCGTCCACCACCAGCAGGTCGCAGTCGAGCGGATGCGTCTCGCCGCGCTTGAACCCACCGGTCTTTGGGTCGGCTTCGAGCAGGCGATGGATGGTGCGCGCCTCCAAGCCGGTGCTCTCTGCCAGGCGCTTGGCGGCCCGGCCCGTGGGCGCACACAGCGCCACCTGCACGCCCTTGGCGCCGAGCACCTTGAGGATCGAGTTCACCAGCGTGGTCTTGCCCACCCCCGGGCCGCCGGTGATCACCAGCACCTTGGTCGCCACAGCGAGCCGCAGCGCTTCTACCTGGCTCGCCGCCAGCGCCAGCCCCGTCCTGCGCTCCACCCAGGGGATCGTTCGCGCCGCGTCGATCACCGGCCAGGGCGGGCGCCCGGCAGACAAGGAGCGTAGCCGCTCGGCGATCGCCTGCTCCGAGCGGTAAAGCCCGGCCAGGAACACGCAAGGCTCGCCATCCACGGTGTCGGCCATCAGTTCGCCGTCCCGCAACTCCAACCCGAGCGCCGTCCCGATCAGCCCCGCTTCCACCTCGATCAGCTCGGAGGTCGACCGGGTCAGTTCGGCTACCGGCAGTCCGCAGTGGCCTTGTCCGGTCGCCTCGGCCAAGCCAAACGACAGCCCGGCGCGCAGCCGGATCATCGCCTCCTTCTCGATCCTGAGCTTGGCCGCCACGAGATCCGCGGTGCGGAAGCCGATGCCGCGGATGTCGCGCGCGAGGCGGTAAGGGTTTTCGGTGATCAATGCG
>JAABUU010003385.1_pt1 | contig 20397 bp, 14 predicted proteins | sample 5559301 | NCBI WGS metagenome assembly JAABUU01 (sample SAMN10711884, study PRJNA513360) | rock metagenome | isolation source: Antarctica rocks | place: Antarctica: Victoria Land, Richard Nunatak white | reverse complement strand
TGGATCGTCGAACCAGCCCGGCTGCTGACGGCGGACGAGATCGCGGAACGAGTCTGTGCGAGTTTCGGCTGTGTTCATGAACCGCACCTAGCCATGATCGAAGAGGTTCCCTGATTGAGCATTAGGTCGTTTCCGCCGCCTGCTCGTACTGCTTGACGGTGCGGAGCGAGAGGTGCTGGCTGAACCAGTAATACATCCCCCAGACGGTGATCGGGAAGTAGAGCGCGGCATGGAGGACGAGGGCAAACGCGCCCGCCGTCTCGATGGGCAGTCTGAGAATCTGTTGGATGACGAGCAGCGTGCCCGCCTCGAAGGGGCCGATATAGCCCGGTGATGAGGGAACGAGCGTGAAAAGGTTTGCGACGCCTGTCGTCAGCATCGCGTCGGCCGGGCTGAGCGTGAGGCCGAACCCGTGGGCGACGAGCGCGTACATCGTCGCTTCCGCCGCCCATGCGGCGACCGAGGAGAGCGCGACAAGCCCGGAGTCGCCCGCGCGCCGCAGGCTACCGAGGCCCGCGACGAACTCGATAATCAGCGCTTCGATGCGGACCGTGATCGCCTGGGGCAGCCGCGCGAAGATTGGCCGCAGGAGCCGCACGCGCCATGCGCCGGAGAAGGCAAGAAAGAAAAAGACGGCCAATCCGCCGAGGAAGAGCAACGCCGCGACGATCACCAGCTGCCGTACGCGGGCATTGATGTCAATAAAGAGGGCTGCGAAGACAATAAAGGCGAGCATCGTCAGGCCGTCGAAGACGCGCTCGACGACGATCGTCGCCAATGTCGCGCTCCGGCTCACCTTCTCGCGCTCGCTGAGGACGTAGGTGCGCACGAGTTCGCCAGCGCGCAGGGGGAGGATATTGTTCGCCATGTAGCCGATCACGATAACCGGCCAGAGGCGGCGCATGGGGATGTCCCGCGTCGAGCGGAGGAGAATGTGCCAGCGATACGTGCGGATGACGACGCCGACGAAGTAGCAGCCGATCGCCGGGATGAGCCAGGCGTAGGAGGCTTCCCGCATCGCCTTCCAGAGGGCGCCGAAGTCTTGTCCGCGGAGCGCGAGGTAGAGGAAGACGACACTGATGGCGATACCGATCCAGAACTTCAACGAAAACGCGCCCGAATGGCGCGATGGGTCATCCGGCGCGGGTTCGCGCGTGGCCCGTCGGGGGATGATGCGATCCTGGGTGAGGGTCACGTGAGGCTCACTTTCACCACGCTGTTTGTTTCGTCATTGACGACAATCGCGGTAGCGCCGTCCGCCGTAACGGCGACGGCGACCGGCTTGCGGAGATCGCCCGCGTTCCCGGCGATAGTGCGGACGGTCTGACCCTGTGACGTCATCTCGATCAGCCGGTTGCCGGTCGGGGAAGGAATCAGCAGGTTGCCATTTTTCAGGAAGATCGGGTATGCCTCCAGCCCCCGCACCGCGCTCCAATCTGCGACGGGAAGGGCTGACTGGTACTGTCCTTCGGCGCTGAACAGGAGGATGCGGGCATTGTTCGTGTCCGCGACGGCGATCGTGCCGTCCGCGCGGGCGGCGATACCGACGGGGTTATCCATCTGCCCATCGCCCGCGCCGAAGGAACCGAAGGTGCGGACAGATTTGCCGGTTTGATCGAAGACGAGGATACGGCTATTGCCGGTATCAGTGACGTAGAGCAGGCCATTCGGCCCGATAGCGATCCCGCGGGGACCATAAAAATCTGACGGATGCTGCGGGAGGGCGGCGGGGTTTTCCTGCCCATTGAAGAAACTGCCCCATTGCCGCAATGGTTTGCCATCACTCGTGAAGGCGGAGATGCGGTGATTCCAGGTGTCCGCGACGTAGATCGTCCCGTCCGGCGCGACGGCAAGGCCGGTCGGGCCGAAGGCGTAGCCGTTGATCTGGCCGAACTTGTCCAGCCCGGTGCCGATGCCGCCCCACTGCCGGAGGAATGTGCCATCGGGCTGGAACTGCTGCACGCGGTAATTCAGTTGGTCAACAATCGTGATCGTGCCGTCCGGCCCGGTGGCGATGCCGCGGGGCGCGGAAAACTGCCCGCCTGCTTTGCCCTTCCCCGCGCGGTCGAAGAGATTGCTCGGGTTCGCCTGCGTACTACTCGGGCTGGGTGCGGCGAAGTAGACCTTGTCCGCAGCCTCCTTATTGAGATAGGCCGTCAGATACCTGATGGTCGGCGGGTCGGGCGTCTCGCGGGCGGCGAAGTAACGCAGCCAGTCACCCCATGTTGCGGGCTTGAAGGGCGCAGCGATGCGCGCTGCCGCGCTTCCCGTTCGGTAGGAATCGGGGAAGGAGACGGTCGCCGGATACTGCTGATTTACATATCCCGGAAGCGTTGGTGTCACTTGATTTTCCATTGTACTCGGTACGATGACGAGCCGGGGCGTCGGGGTGCCGCTCTGGCTGGTCGGCGGTTGATTGGCGATCTCCTGTGCGCTCGCGACCGTGAAATTTGGGAAGTCTCGAAAGTACCACCGATAGGGCCACGCCAAGGAGCTCTCCGCCGCAATCGCAAGGGTGTTGCCACCGCCGATATTGTTGCGGTCGCCCGTCGCCGGATCGAGTGTACGGTCGTTGCGTGTCAGGTCAATCGAAATGCGTTTCACCCGCTCGACAAAGGGCGTGACGCTCGCCGCCGTTCCATCAGCGAGCAGTTCGTGGCCGTCCGCCGGATGACTGAATGTCGCGTCGCTCATCGCGCGGATCGCCATGACGCAGGAGAGCGCCAGCAAGGTTGCGAGCAGCGCCGTACTGGCGCGGAACTTTCCCTGCGCGGTGATCAGCGTCATCGTCGCGTAGCCAGTGGCGAGGATCAGGGCAATGACGACAAGAATCGTCGCGATCCACGCCGCCGAGCGGTTGACATCCAGCAACTGGCGGATGAATTGCGAGAGTGCAAGCGCGAGAATAAACGCTGCTACGCCGAGCATCCAGCCGCGCTCGCGCCAGAACCAGCCGCCGCGCAGCCGCTCCGCCGCCCACTCGATCGCCGTGCCGCCGATCAGCGCGAGGGCGAGCAGGATCATCGCCGCGTTCTCTGGCGCTTTGCCGCTACTGAGTGAAAAGAGGACGAGCGCCACCAACTGCCAGATGAGCGGCAGCGTCATCGCCAGCGGTCGTGGCGCGGCGGTGCGCGCGATCAGCACGATGCCGATGATCGCGGCGATGCCGATGAACGGCTCGTAGACGAAGGCGATCAGCATATAATAGTACCATGGCTGATTGCGCGTCGTGGCGAAGAGGTCATCCCACCAGCGACCAAACACTGAGCCAAGCGTGCGCGGCAGGTGAACGAGATCGGTGAAGAAGAGGCTGCACGCTGCGAGTAACAGTAGGCCCACGAGCGCAACGACACTCCAGAGGATGCGCCGGTCCACCTGCCGGAGTTGCGCGCCGATGATGCGGAATGCGCCATGCCGCTCGCCGGTCTGCGGGTCGGGCCGGTCGAGGAGGGCGAGGATCGCCAGCGCGAAGGCGAAGGCGACGAGCATCGTCAGGCCAGATGGCCCGGAGCCGATCAGAAAGGCGATCGCGATCCCCGCGACCGCGAGCGTGCCGGTCGTCGCGCGCTCGTCCGCGAGTCGCAGCATGCAAATGAAGAGCGCGAAGGCGGCGAGCAGCACATATGGGACGCCGGAGAGATGCCGGGAGCCGTAGACAAAGGTCGGCGAGAGCGCGAGCAGCGCCGCGACGCCGAGCGCGCCCCAGCGCCCAAAGTACGGTCGGAGCCACCAACAGATGGGCACAATCGCGATGCCGGCGAGGGCGGGACCGAGCCGCGCAATCGCCTCCCGCGCGCCGAAGAGAAAGAAGAAAATGCCGTTAATCAGTAAAGGAAGCGGCCCCCAGAGTGCGCCGTCCACCTGCGTGCTTTGGCCATCCACGAACTGCCATGCGGCGTAGGCGCGTTGCGCTTCCGCCGTGCCGAACGCATTGTTCGTCAGCGACGCGACACGGACGAGCAGCGCACTCAGGATCACAACGATCCAGAGGACGGATTCGAGCGTCGGGCGGGGGAGCGCGAAACTGCTCTCCAGAAGTGGCGCGCTCTCCGGTACCGCGACCATCATCGCCGACGCGTGCGGCATTGCCTCCGGTGGTACGCCATCCGGGTGGATCGGCGTATCGGCGCGATCATCTGCGGTGGGCTGTGGCTCGTCGCTCGGCAACGCGGGGGGGCGCCACTGCTCGTTGTCAATCGCCTGCTGTTCCGTCGTTTCCAATTAATACCGTATCCCGTTGAACTCGCGCACGAGGTCTTTCCGCACGTAGAGGTGGAAATTGTACGACTCGATCGTGTGCGGCGGTTCTCGGAGCGCGACGAATCGCCAGAAATTCGATGCCGGTTCGGGCGTGGTCGTCTGCACGACGGTCTGAACGCCATTGGCATTCACCTGCGTCGCACTCGTCATATGTGGCGCATTGCCAAGCGCACTGATGCTCTGCCACGCCTTCTTGAGCGTGTCGCCCCATGTCGGGCGGACATCACCGGGGGCGGCGGGGACGACTTTACCGGTCGCGGGGTCGGTATGCGCGGGGACTATCCCCGGTTTCCACAGGCCGGGATAATCGGGGCGGGGTGCGAGTGGGGAATACGTGAAGGAGCGATAAATCTCCTCCGGGAACCACCAGCGCATCACGTAATCCGTCCGCTCGTAGTTTGTCAGATATTGATCCTCCCATGGCCCGAAATCCTCATTCGCGACCATGACGATCGCCGCGTCGTCCGGCGGCGGCGCCGTCAGTGAACTGCCCATAAAGTGCGCCGCACCCGTCGCGACATAGTCCCGCAGGTACCAGTTCATCGGCCAGACGGTGGCGCTGCTGTACCAGATCGGCAGGTTGTCGCCGCCCGTTCGCTCTTTGGAGAGCGTATTAATCTCCCGCATCATCATCGGCATATCCGGTGAGGTTTGGGTGTAGACGAGCATGTCCGTCGGCACATCGCCGGCGAAAAAGGCGAGATGCCAGCCGAGATGGACCTCGAACAAGGCGAGCGGAATCGCGATCCCAATTGCCGCGACCGCGAGCGCCCGCCGGGGGCCGACCTGAATCGCATAGGCCGCGAAGAAGGCGATCAGGATGACCGGCATGGCAACGAGGAGCAGGCGAATATCGCCCGCCGGGTTCGCGGAGATGTGCGAGACGGCGAAAAACCATCCAGTCAGGAAGAGAATGACGCCGCCGATCACGCTGTTGTCCAGCAACCGACGGCTGACGCGGACAAGCGAGTGACTGACCGCGCGCGTCGGGCGGGCGATGGCGACGATGCCGAACGCACCCGCTGGCCGGGGATCGAAGGCGGGCAGACGATCCAGCACCGGCACGCGCCACGCGGCGGTCAGGTACTCGACCACTTCACCCAGGAGCGAAGCAGCGAGGATCGTGAAGGGGAGGATGATGTGGCAGACGAGCCAGGGCATCTTCTCGCCCGCCCCGGAGAGCACGGCGAACATGCCGAACCCGTACCAGAGCAGCATCACCTGGGTGAAAAGCCGGATTGTCATCGCACGCTTGCCGCGCACGTAGGCGATAAAGCGCCCGACCGTCACGCCGCCCGCTGCGATGCCGAACAGGAAGGATACCGGCCCGGAAAGTGGGAAGAGAAAGAGGAAGTAGTACCATGGCTGCCCACCACGGAAGACATCCTGCTGCCCCGCCCAATAAATGCCGGAGTAGAACGCGCCGCTGAAGATGCCGCCGATATTCGTGAAGAGGCTCGAATAGAGGAGCGTCCAGAAGAAGAAGGCGATGCCTGCCGCGCCGATGAGGACGCGCTTCTCTGCGAGCAGGCGGTGGAACGCCCCTACCACCGTCGTCATGCCCCAGCCGCCGAAGAGACGGTCGTTTGGCGTCGTGCCCGGCTCCGCCTCGCGTAGCCGGAGTGTGCCGAGGATATACACCGCCGTGCAGAGGTACAGGGCGGTGACGATCAGAAACGAGAAAATCATCGGGTGGAAGAGCATGGTGCGGAGATACGGTCCCCAGTGCGCCCAGTTCATCTCGCCGGCCTGCGCATCCCAGGGAATCTTCGGTAATTTCTCCCACTTAAGAACCTTCGGCAGCACAAGGAGCGTCGTGGCCGCCGCCGCGAGATAGACGACCGTCGCGATCAGCAGGGACTTCGCGACACGCCACGTAATGATAATGAAGAGGAATGCCCCAAGCAGTACCGCGATAATGTACGACGCCTCATGGTTCGTGTGCGCCAGCGCGAGGGCGATCATGCCGACGAAGACCCAGCGGGCTTGCTGCGTCTGCACATACCGCGCGATGGCGACGAGGACGAGAAACGTGAAGGTCATCAGATAGATGTCATGCCGGATCAGGCGTGAGTAATAGAGAATGCTGGGCGAGACGAGCAGCAGGAACGCGCAGATCAGCGCGCCCCAGCGCCCGATCAGCGGCCGGAGCAGGATCGGCAGCATGACGAGGATAACGCCGAAGAGCGCGGGGCCATAGCGTGAACTCGCGTCTGTCGCGCCGAATAGGGCGTAGACGAGGGCATTGAGATGAAAAAGGAACGGGCCGTGCATCAGCGGGTCGTGCTGATAGCCCTTGCCGATGGCGTACTGATAGGAGAACCAGGCATGCAGGCTTTCGTCGTGATGGAGCGCGCGGCTACCTAAATCCCAGAAGCGGGTGAGCACGGCGCCGATGAATAGTGCGAGCCAGGCGCATTGTTCAATGGTTATCGTGCGCGTCATCTGGCCGAGACGTGCCAATGTTTCGCGCGGCGTCGGTGCGGCGGATGTGGCAGGGTCCAGACTCAGTTCGGGTGCAACCATGATGCGTTTCTCCAAAGCGATAGACGGTCTGCCCCTGTCACACGAAGAAACCGCCGAGCCACACATTTTGCCGCACGCGGCCCCGGTCGGTCTGCCATCGCTAGTATGCCGATACAGAGCGTCACTCGTCAAACGTCGGTGTGTATCGGCCTCTGCAACGATATACGCAGGTGTTTCCGCGTCGGCTCATTGGCGCGACCGTTATAGAATGAACGCATTCGCCCGCTCCCATGTTCCATGCTGATGGTGCGAGGCGTACGTACACCTGACACTGTGCTATAATTCACTCTTGAAATGCGAAAGGGCTGGTATGACGCGGGCGGCCTGGTGGGGAGTGTTGCGTGCCACTCGATGTTGCGCTTGAAGACATCGTACGCCTTCGGAAGCCGCACCCTTGCGGCAGTACCGACTGGCAGGTCGTCCGCTTGGGTGCGGACATTGGTCTCGTCTGCCTCGGTTGCGGGCACCGGATCATGATCCCTCGCAGTCTGCTTGCCCGGCGGATTAAGACGTTCGTGCAGCATGGCCCCCGCCCGACACCCGAACAACTCGCCTACCTCCGCGACGCGGAGAGCGAAGCATCGCTTTCCCCGGACTCGCCATGATACCGATCCCCGTCATTCCTCTGAGCATCACTGACCGCGGGCCGTGCAGTGGCGACTGAGGTTGATGTGCAATCCACCCGGGGCTTCGTCGCCGTCCTGCGGAACCGGCTGTTCCTGCGCATGTGGACATCGCAGGCGATCTCCCAGACGGCGCAGAACATTATCAATCTCGCCTTGCTTGTGACCGTCGCTGGGATCAGTCAATCCGCCACCGCTGTCTCAGGCATCATCGTCGCCTTTGCGCTGCCGGGCGTCATTTTCAGCACAATCGCCGGTGTCGTCGTGGATCGCTCGAACAAGCGGGTAGTGATGATCTCCGTGAACCTCCTGCGGGCGGTTGCCGTCGTTGGTTTTACGCTCGTCGCCGATCTACCTGTCGCGATCGCGCTGATCGGCATTTACGCCCTCGGTTTCGTCTTCGCATCCGTCGGCCAGTTCTTCGGGCCGGCGGAAGGGGCAGCGATTCCCTTCGTCGTGCGGCGGCGCGATCTGGCGCAGGCGAATGCGCTCTTCACGCTGACCGTCACCGTCTCACAACTCGTTGGGTTCGCGACGCTCGGGCCGCTGCTCGTTGGCCTGCTCGGCCTTAACCGGCTCTACCTCTTCGTCGCACTGCTCTTCCTTTTCTGTGCGACGTTGATCTGGACGCTCCCCGCGATGCAGTCCGCGCCGCGCGTGCGGGTAGATGGGCGCGGCCCGATGGAAGTGCTCTGGTTCGACGTTCGTGAGGCATGGGTCTATATCTATCGCGACCGACTCCTGCGTAAAGCGATGGGATTTCTCACCTTTGCGTCAGCGGCATTTCTTGCTCTTGGCACACTGGCGCCGAAATTCGCGACGTCTGTCCTGCAACTGTCGCAGAGCGGGCTTGGCTATATCCTCGCGCCCGCCGGGATCGGCATGGTGATCGGCGTTGTTTTGGTCGGGCATTTCGCGACGCCGGGGAACCGGGAGAGGATGATTCATCGGGGGGCGCTCAGCCAGGGTATCATGCTCTCACTGTTTGCGATTGTTCCCACGGTCGGCTACCGCCTGATTGGTCGGCCCGCGTCCGGCCCGGCATGGCCGATCGTCTTCGGCGTGATGGCCTGCGCCTTGCTGCTGGGAGTTGGGCAGGCGTTTATCGTCGTGCCGAGCCAGACGCTTTTGCAGGAGCGGAGCGGAGAAGAGGTACGGGCGCGCGTGCTCTCCACCTTTTTTACGCTCTCTAATGCCTCCGCCCTCGTGCCGACATTGACGGCAGGGCTGATCGGTGACACGATCGGTGTTCAGGCAGGCATTTTGGCGCTCGCGATCGGCGCGCTGGCGCTCGGTATCTGGAGTATGACGATGGGCGGGCGCAGCGATCAGCGGGTGCGTGACAGAAAGGGGGAGTAGACGGATTCAGAACGTACACGAGTAACCGCGCAACCAATCGGTACGTTCTTCGTTATAGTCGTAGCAGCGGGGTGCTGCGGCGACGAAATGGGCAGACGCAGCAAGTTGTCATAACGAGAAAAATTGTTGTGGTACCCGCTAGTTGACCAAGGCAGATCGTTGGTGTAGGATAAGGCGTCACGAGCGTTCAGTGGATTTTGTACAGAGGAGGACGGTCATGCGTGTGTCTGGGCGAAAACTGCGGCTTGCAGTTGGTACAGGAATTACGGCGCTGATGCTCACGGTGGGCGTTTCGTCCGTCGGCGCGACGGCACCGGAAGCGGTTGGCGGTACGAACGTGATTGTCGTTGGTAAAGATGCATCGGCAATTCCGTCTAATAACCCGACCCAAACGGCAGCGATTTACCGCGATGCTGTGCGCATCAATCGCGGCACGGGCGCTAGTGACCTCGATGGGTGCTTGTTTCGGACGGTTGGCGATCCGAATAATGCGCTAACCAAGACTATGGTCCGAGCGGACAACTTCTGCAATGGAAGCGTTATCATTCAACCTTCTGCCTACCCGCTGTGGGAAGAGCAGAACGTTCCGCCGTCGGGCAATTTCAAGGTCGAGCCAGTTCCCGCGCCGAATACGTTGGTTGTCCCCCCGACCACCAACCCACGGAATGGCACGCCTCCTGGTAAGACGTATGTCATTGACACGTTCCGCTAGATAGACTGTTCTCCATGGACGAAACGGCCCTGCAAGGGGCCGTTTCGTCGTTTATGACGGAGGTCACGTACCTTTTCCCTTGACGTGGGCATTCCGCGATCCTGCTTCAGTGAACCAGTTCGCGACCTGTCGTATGTCAGAGACCAAGCGTCCACTGCAGGAGCGCCATCCGCACAAGCATGCCATTGTGAGCTTGGCGAAAATATGCGGCGCGCGGGTCTGTATCTACTGCGGGCACGATCTCATCCACGCGCGGTAGTGGGTGCAATATACGAGCATGTGGAGGTAACATAGTAAGCATTTCAGGCGTGAATGTATAAATGCGGGCCGCCTGATAGGCGTCCATGTCATTACCGAAGCGCTCCTTCTGCACGCGGGTCATGTAGACCGCATCTACCGTCGGAAGCGCCCCACGCAGGTCGGTGGTCGCCTCCCAGCGGACGCCGCGCGCATCAAGATATGCTTTGACATCCTCGCCCATCGGCGTCGCGGGCGGTGCGATAAAGACAAGCGAGAGCCCGCGTGCGAGGGCCAGGAGCATCGCGAGGGAGCGCGCTGCACGCCCATACGCGAGATCGCCGACGAGCGCGACGCGTAGACCGTCCACTGTGCCGAATTCGCGGGCGAGCGTGAACCAATCGAGGAGGGCCTGAGTTGGGTGCTCGCCGGGGCCGTCGCCCGCGTTGATGATCGGCACGTGTGCGACAGCCGCCGCGCGTGCGGCGCCGCCACGCTCGTGATAACGCACGGCGATCACGTCCGCATATCCTTCGACGATGCGCGTCGTGTCCTCGATATTCTCACCCTTGGCAGCGGAGGAGAACTCCCGTGCATTTTCCGTGCTGATCACGCCGCCGCCCAGCCGGAGCATCGCCGCTTCGAAGGAGAGGCGCGTGCGGGTGCTTGGCTCGTAGAAGAGCGTGGCGAGGATGCGCCCGGCAAGGGGCTGGTGCGCCGGAGCGCGCGTGATCGCCTCCGCGCGGTCGCACAGCGCATCCAGCCAGGGTCGCGATACGTCCGTGACACTGAGAATATGACGTGGCGAGGCGCTCCGGTCGGTCATCAAAATTATTCTCCCCGCTATTCCGCGCAACCAAACGGCATGTTGTCCGTTTTACTGCCAGAGATCATCTGGCTCGACCGGCCATCGCCAGATGACGAATACCATCGGAAGGGAAGTATAGCAGCCAGCCAGTCTGCTGGAGGAATCGGAAGGAGGAGCGGGTTCGGGGTAGCAGGTGGTTTGTTGAGAACCACCACAGTGTTGGAGCAACGAGGCACGAGGATTGAAACTACGGTAGCGCTACAGTGGATCTCAATGGTGTATAGGGAGAAATGTGTAGGCGTCTCGAGCGCTGATCTCTCCCACAAGTTGGTACGTCCATACGGACAGAGGAGGATAGGAACGTGGGTCTAAAGCGATCCTTGCGCTTCTTGGGTGTTACACTCGCGATGACGGCACTATTGTCGTTTCTTGCGGTGGCCCCGGTAGCGGCAGATACAACAGGTGCGACGGTTACGCCGTCAGCAACGACGATTAAGCAGCGAGTAATTCTTTCAGACGGCTCCGGATCGGGTGGTGTCGATAACTTCGTTGCGAACGGCTTTGGCCCTGGCGAGGTCGTCAGCATCTATCTCACCTTGCCGGATGGCCGCGTTTTCCCGGTAGTTAACTATCAGGGCAACATTCTCACGAAGCCGGCATGCTGCCCGCAGGCAGATGAGGCTCTCGCGGATGGTACGGGTAGCCTGACCTTCCAATTGCGCTTCGGAGTTCCTGGTACTGCCGGGAGCTACCCATCCACAAGCGCGACAGATGGGACGCAGTTCACAGACAACATCTTCAACCTGCCGCCCGAATTCGCGAACGCAGTTCCGCCGTACGGCAAGTATACCGTGACGTTGATTGGCCGGGTCAGCCTGCAGAAGGCCTCGAATACCTTCACGATCACGCAGAGCCAGAAGGATGACTTTTCCCGTAGCACGACGGGCACGCTGGTCGTCTTCACGACGATCGGTCATCGCACATCCGCCAAGCAGGTTGATCCAGGACTCAACCCCTCTGGCGTCGTTGACAATCCCAACGTTGACATCGCTTGCAATGGCCTCATCCCCGGCGAACAGGTCTCCTTCTGGGATACCTATCCGGACGGCACTGTGGTCGCGCTCAGCACCGTCGCCGCAGATGACGGCGGCACTGGTCTCATCCAGTTGGACCTGCTTACCGGCAAGTTCCCCACTGGTCTGCACGCCTTCTCCTGCCGTGGCAACCAGTCCAACTACGTGATGACCGGTTCCTTCCTGGTCCTGCCAGGCGGCATCTCGGCACAGAGCAGCATCGGCACACTGACGGCCTCGTTCGTCGGCGCTCCCCAGGCCGTCGCTAATGCCACCTTCCCGCAGTTGCCCTCCTTCTTCGCCAGTGACTATCTCCTCTTGACGGCACGCAACTTCCGCCCCAACGAGACCGTCACCTTCTGGCAGACCTTCCCCGACCAGACCGCCCACTTCCTCGCCACCGTCAAGGCGAACGAGGCAGGGGCAGCCGTCGTGGTGATCCAGCTCTTCCCCGGCCCGATCAACTTCCAGCGGGGCCGCGCGGTCCTGGGCGACGCGGCGCTCTACCAGATCGCCTTCCCGGCGGGCGTAGATGGACGCATCCCGGTGGGACGGCAATACTTCTCGGCGCGGGGTGACTCGACGCAGCGGACGGCCTCCACTCCGTTCGACCTCGTCTCAAGCCAGGTTGACCCGTAAGTAGATTCCTCGGAATCTGCTGGCCCCGGTGACTACGGTCACCGGGGCTTTCTTTTGGTATGCTTGCTGGGGAACCTCACTCCCCGTCCCCTCCCTATTGCGATGGAGGGGCAATGCGGGAAAAGGTGAGATTAATGTAGGCGCGAATCTTGGGCCGAGATACCCCTTCCTGTGTCGGGAGGGGGCAGGGAGTAGGTAGTCTCAGGTGTCAGGTGCGACGATTCTTTCAGTCCAGAATCTCACAAAGCATTTTGGGGTCGCGGAGGTCTTCCGCGATGTCTCGTTCCAGATCTTTGAACGCGAGCATGTCGCGCTCGTCGGTGTCAATGGGGCGGGCAAATCCACGATGCTGCGCATCATCGCGGGCGTTGAGCATGCGGAGGAAGGGACGATAGCGCTGACACGAGGCATGCGCGTCACCTATTTGCCGCAGGAAGCGAAGCTCGACGCGCCGCATAGCATCATGGCGGAGACGATGAGCGCCTTCGCACCACTGATTGCCCTCCGCACGCGGATGACCGAGTTGGAGCACGCGATGGGCGATGCTCAGGGCGAACGCCTCGATCAGTTAATGGAGGAGTACGCGGACGCGACGCACCACTTCGAGGTGGACGGCGGGTACACGATGGAATCGCGTGCCGCGCAGGTGCTCGGTGGGCTTAGCTTCCCGATTGACATGTTCGATACGCCTGTCCGGCAACTCTCGGGCGGTCAGAAGACGCGCGTTGCGCTTGCGAAGGCGCTGCTCGGCGAGCCGGACCTCCTCCTCCTCGATGAGCCGACGAACCATCTCGACCTTACCGCGCTCGAATGGCTCGAAACCTTCCTGCGCCAGTGGCGGCACGCGGTCCTGGTCGTGTCGCACGACCGCACCTTCCTTGATCGGACGACGGAGCGGACGCTCGATCTCTCGTTTGGCCGGTTGGAGGATTACCCGGGTGGTTATCACACGTATGTGAAACTCCGTGTTGAGCGAATGGAGCGACGGCGCAAGGAATACGAGGAGCAGCAGGCGTTCATCGCGCGGACCGAAGAGTTCATCCGGCGATACGGTGCGGGGCAGCGGAGCAAAGAAGCGAAGGGGCGCGAGAAGCGCCTGGCGCGCGTGGACCGGCTGCGCCGACCACAGGAGCAGGAGCGACTGGCACTCGCGATGAATCCCGCCCTCAAGAGCGGTCGGCTCGTCCTCCAGATAGACCCGATGAACGTCGGCTATGAGGATGCGCGCGGTCACCGTACGGCCCTCCTCACGCTGCCTGAACTGCTCATCGAGCGGGGCGAGCGGGTCGCGATGCTCGGCCCGAACGGGAGTGGCAAATCCACCCTCCTCAAGACGCTGGTGAGCGACATCCCGCCGCTCACTGGGCGCTTCCAGTTCGGCACAAACGTCCTCGTCGGCTACTATGCCCAATCGCACGAGGGGCTGGACACGGAGACGACCGTCCTCGCCACCGTCCTCGCCGCGCGCCCGATGACTGAGGAGGCGGCGCGCACCTTTCTCGGCCGCTTTTTGTTCGAGGAGGACGATGTCTTCAAGCAGATCAGGGTTCTCTCCGGTGGGGAGCGCTCGCGGCTCGCGCTCGCTGTACTCACCTTGCAGCGTGCGAACTTCCTCATCTTGGACGAACCGACAAACCACCTCGACATTATCGCCCGTGAGGCGCTCGAAGAGGTGCTGGATGAGTACGACGGCACGATCCTCTTCGTTTCGCACGACCGCGCCTTCGTGGACGCGCTGGCGACGCAAGTCTGGATGATTGGGGGGGGCGAAGAAGATGCGCCCGCCCGGCTGCAATCGTATCTCGGCAACTACTCCGATATGCGCCGGACGCAGGAACGGCAGCGCGTCACCGCCGAAGACCGCGCGCCAGCAAAGAACGGCGTAACGCCGAAGAACGGGACGGCGCCGAAAGAAGCGCTGGCAGCGCCGCCCGCCCCTATCACCCGCCCCGAGGCGCCACCCGTGCCACGCCCGGTGGACGAGCGGACGCTGCGAACGCGCCGCAAATTGCTCGCGCACGTTGAGGCGCGGGTCGGTGCACTGGAGCAGGAACTGAACCGCCTGACCGACGCGATGAACAGTGCGGGCGGCGACGCGACCCGCATTACCGATCTTGGCATTGCGTATCAGAAGGCGCAAGATGAACTCGATAGCACCTACGCTCGCTGGGAATCGCTCGCAGCGGAATTAGATACGCTGACGGCGGGGATAACCTAACCTCCTGCCCCCCTTCCGTTTCTCGGCGTGGGAAGGGGAAGCGAGCCTCCTGGAGATTAGGGCGTAATACGGAACGCCACGGCACCGCGCAGAGTCACCCCTTCCTCGCGGGAGGGGGCAGGGGGTAGGTTCTTTCATGCCGTACATCATCGGGCTGACGGGAAACATCGCCTGCGGAAAGAGTACGGTGCGCGGGATGATCGCGGAGTATGGGGCCGCGACGCTCGACGCGGATGCGCTCGTTCACGATCTGTACATGCCGGGTGATCCGGTCTATCGCGCGGTCGTGGAGGCGTTCGGCGCGGACATTCTCGGCATGGATGCGGAAATCGACCGGCGCGCGCTCGGCCGTAAGGTGTTCGGCGATCCCGCCGCGTTGGCCCGGCTGGAAGGGCTGACGCACCCGGCAGTGATCGAACGGACCTGGGCGTGGGTTGCTGCGCGGCAAACGACGCCGGTGGTCGTCGTGGATGCCGTCAAGTTGATCGAGGCGGGCATCGCCGACGGGTGTGACGCGGTCTGGGTCGTCACCTGCCCGCTGGCGGAAGAACGGCGGCGTCTGATGACCCGGCCCGGCATGACTGCGGTGGAGGCTGATCGCCGCCTCGCCGCGCAAGCGTCCGACGCGGAGAAGATCGCCCGTGCCGCCATCGTCATTGACAACGGCGGCACGATGGACGCGACGCGCGCACAGATTGATCGCGCATGGGCGGCAATTCCGCAATGAGCATCGTCGCGCAGGCTTCAGCCTACGCTACCGGATAGTCGCGAGGAAACCCAACACTTCCGTATTGAATCGCTCCGTCGCTTCCATATTCGCCATATGCCCAACGCCGGAGAGGACAATCTTCCGCGCATCCGGGATCTGTTCCGCGATGCGATCCGCGATGACGCGGAAGTCGGGAAGATCGCGTGCGCCGAGGATCACGAGGGTTGGGGCGGTGATGTGGCGCAATCGCTCCGTCGCGGGCAGGTCATTTCCGTGTTGCGGGTCGCGGTGGCCCCAATGCCAACCGGAATAGTCCGTAACCATCTGCCGGAGCCGCGCGGCGACCGCCGGTTGTTCCTGTGCGGGGGCGAAGAGTGGGTGTGCGAGCCACTGTTCGTTTGCCGTGTGCGCGTCGGCGGTTTGTGCCGTCTGGCGCAGTGCTTTCCACCGCGCGTTCCATTCCTCCGACCACGGATGACCGCTGATCGCCGCATCCACGACGATCAGCGCACGCGTCTTCGCGGGGTACGCGAGGGCGAAGTCAATCGCGACTCTCCCACCGAGTGAAAGGCCGAGAATGGCGGCGCGCGTAAACCCCAGATGATCGAGGAGGGCGGCGAGATCCTCCTCATATGTGTAGGGAAGTTCTCCAACCAATGCGGACTTCCCGAAGCCGCGCAAATCGTAGCGCAGGACGCGGTAATCCTCCGCGAATGGTGCGAACTGGTCGTCCCACATGCGCGCATCAAGCCCATGACCGTGGATGAGGACAAGCGGCGGCCCAGAGCCAGACACTTCATACCAGAGTCGCGTGCCGTTGACCGCCGCGAAACCGTCCATCAATCCCTCCGATCACCGATTCAGGCCGTGAAGGCGTCCCAGACAGCGCGCGAGATGTCCGCGAGAGTACGCGCGCCGGCGATTGGGTCGGCCATATTGCGGGACATGACGGCGACAGCGTATGGCCCGCCGGATTCCCCCGGAGCATAGACGATGCCGACATCGTTGCGGACGCCGTGCAAACTGCCCGTTTTGTGCGCGATCTCGATCTCTGCCGGGAGAAGGAGGGGCAGGATGGTATTGAACTTCTGTCGTTTGAGAATATCAATCATCGCATCGCACACCGCGCGGGATGGGTCGTCGCCCTGGTAGATGCGCGAGAGCAACGTCACCATGTCCTGTGGCGTGCTGACATCGTTGTCATTGCTGATACCGAGCGCCCATCCACTCGCGTTCCGCGCGCCGGTGCGGAGCAGTTCGCGGTTCATATCGTAACTGTGCGCCGGGTTGCGCTCGTCCATACCGACCATGTCGTAGAGGAGGGCGCGGATTGTCCGCGGGGTGCGGGTTTCGGTCATGCCAACCTCGGTCGCTATTTGCTGGATAAACGTGCCGCCGAGTAGGTGAAAGAGCATGTCGGTCGCCTGATTGTCCGAGACGGTAATCATCAGCGTGGCGAGGTCATGTAGGGTTGGTTGCAGGCCGATGTCGAGGTCTTGCAAGACACCTGATCCCGCCGTGCGATGCACTGCTTCGAGTGTCATGCGTTGCTGGAGGTCGAGTACACCTGCCGCCGCTTTTCGGTAGAGGGCGAAGAGGATCGGCACCTTGACCGTACTGGCGGTCGGGAACCGCCGCTCGGCGTTCACGGCGATCTCGCGTCCCGAACCGAAGTGCCGCGCGTAGACACCCACCTCGATCCCTTCACCGGTGATTACCGAGATCAGCGTGCGGATTTGCTCTTCCACATTCGTCAGATGCGTCATGGGGTACTCCTTTCAGGTGCAGTCGGCAGTCGACAGTTGTCAGAAAATGCGATTGACCGACTGCCGACTCGTCACGCCCACGCGATGCCGAGGTTGATGCGCTCGTGTTCGCGGAGGATGCGCTCGCGATCCATATAGCGGCACAGCGTCTGCACAAAGGCGGCGTGGCTCCACGTCAGCGGTGAAACGGAGAGCGGCGCACCCGTCTCCGGATGCAGTTGCTCGGCGAGGACGCCGCTGGCGAGGGCATGATCGGCGACCCAGTTCAGGAGTTGGAGCGGACGTTCGAGCTCGTCCATCGTGCGCGCGGAGGCAATGTACCACTCCGCGAGCCAAAGCGTGCAGATGAACCACGGGTTGCCGGGTACCGTTTCGACATCGTGCCGCACCTGATGATAGTAGTCGTTGTGGTACCGCGCGATGCCGCCCACCGCTGTCTTGACCCAGAGTTGCTCCTCGATTGCGCGCATCGTCGCGACAATCGCGGGATCGTCCGGCGCGAACATCTCGAAGATAAAGAGCGCCGCCTGGCTCGCGTCGAGGGTCGGGTCCTGCCGGAGCGTACCACTGGCGTCGCGCGAGACCATCCGCACAAACCGCTCGCGGTCAGGGTCAATCATGTGGGCGCGCACTGCCGCCTTCATCTCATCGGCGGCGGCGCGATAGGTCAGCGAGAGGTCGCGCTCATTGAACAGATCGGTGAAGTTTGCTGCCGCCTGCAACCCGGCCCAGACGGTCGAGACCCCGAACGCCGTGACGCCGTAGCGCTCCTCCCAAAGGTCGTGCGAGGGTTGCGGCAGGCCAGTGTTCGGTTCGCTGTACGACAGCAGGAAGTCCGCCGCCGTCTTGATAAGCCCCCGATAGAGCGTGGCGACGAATTCGACATCGCGCGCCTTTCGGTAATGATGCCAGAGGCCGGCGATAACCAGCCCGGTACTGTCCTCCTGGATGGGCAATTGCATGCGTCCGGTCGCATCCGCCCACGGATGCCACGAGGAGGCAAGGCGACCGCGGGGCGTATATTTGTGCAGGAAGTAGCCGTTCTTCTCCATGATGCGCTGGCAGAACTCGTAGAAGCGGCGGGAGAGATGACTGTAGCCCGCGCTATCGAGCGCCATGCTGACGAGCGCGCCATCGCGCGGCCAGACATACGAGTAGGTGTCGGCGGAATCCTTTGTGATGTCGGAGTCATTCGCCGCAACGATTGCGCCACCTGCATCCGTCTGCGTACGGATCGTGAGGAGCGACCGTTTATAGATGCGCTGCAGACGCTCCGGCAGGTTGCCGAAGTCCGTCTCTTCCTTATTGACCCACGAGCGCCAGAAATCCCGCGTCCGTGTGATAAAGGCTTCCGGCCCCCGGCGCACAGTCTCGGTATTGAGCATCTCCACATCTTCGTGTGACATCCCTGCGATCAGCCAGTGGATGAAGACGCCGCTGCCGTTCGCGGGGATGTCGGTGTGATGCAGGGCGACCGTGCCATCAATTGCTCCCTGCGCGATCATGTTGCGACCGAGTACGCCATCCTCGGCATCGCGCCACGTCCCCTCCGCGCCGCGTAATTCCTTAACGCCTGTTGCCCATGAGGTGATGCCGGGGATACCATTCGCTGTGCCGCCCGCGAGGAAGTAGCGGTCATCCTTGTAGAAAATGAGCGCATTCGTGAATGGATCGAAGTAGACTGTGTCACCGACGCCGTTGCCGGAGATATGAAAATCGTAGTGAAAAAAGAGGCGCACTTCGCGCGGATAATCGGCATGATTCGTGACGTGAAACCGGCGCACGAGGATCGGCCGGTTGAAGTCCACGGTATCCTGACAAAAGAGCGTGACCCCGAGGCGCGGGTGATGCATCGTCACCTCGGTGACGAGCGTGTCCACGCCGTATTCCATCCGGCGCTGCCAATCGCGATCCGTGAACCAGGCGAACTGGCCGTCTACCCAGATGCCAGTGCGGCATGGGCAGCCCATCGTGTGATTTTCCTGCCCGACGTTCGGATAGTAGATATCGCGGAGCTCATACGAGAGGTCGAAGCCGATGAGCAGGCCGCCATTCCCGATTGGCAAATCGCGCGGCATACGGGATCACCCTTTCTTCCAGTGTATACCAGCGAGTATGCATGAAAGTGTGCGGCGGTATAACGAAGAAGTCAAGTACGTACGCGGGAGTTAGGTTCCTTATACCGCAAAGCCGAGCAGGAACAGGAGGAGTTGGAAGGCGACAGCGGCGATCAGCGAGCCTGAGCGGAGCCGGATCCATGCCGTCGCAAATCCTACAGCGAGGCTGATCAGTATAAAGGAGGTGATGATCGTCGCCGGATTCGAGACACCGCCTACAACAAAGGTGAGGGTATTCGTGATCGCGAGGGTAGTACCATAGAGTAGCCCGGTGGTGAGCGTCGCCTTCGTTGCGGATTGAACGGCGAAGAGGCCGCGTTGTAGATAGCCGACGAAGAGGACCGCCCCGACCGCCTTCGCGAAAAGCGCAAGGAGAAGATAGGGAATCGCAGAGAGGGCGGAAAGCCTGCGTGCGAGCACTGTGAGGAGTAGCGAGAGAAAGAGCATCACGATAAAAAAGGCGATAATTGCCAATGATCCCGCTACCCAGCCGTCGCGTCGCTCGCCGCTCGCCCGCTGCTCCCAGAGTGCGAGGACGCTGATCGGGTGAAGTTCGGTGGGTACATCGTGAAACGCGGTGCGCCAGTTGCGCAACAGAAGTGCGAGCGCGGCGAGGCCGCACATCGCAGTCGCGATAAAGTCAATAATCAGCCGCAGCGTGCCGGAGATGCCCGCAGTGCGGCAGATCAGATCAAGGATCGCGGGGATCAGTGCGAGGATCGCATACGGCACGAACGTTGTGATGAGCAATGTCTGGCGGCTGACAAAGAGCGGTGTTGGTTCGGTTTCCACCGCTGTGCGCTCTTCCGCTTCGATGGCGTCAGTCTCGACGGTATTGGACTGATATGTCCCGGCCTGCATCTCGGCGATAGTGCGTGGCACGACGGGTATGCGGGAGCGGTCGCTGACTTTGCGGGCGCCGGGGCGGGAGCGCACATTGGCGGGGGCGGTATCCGTCTCGGGGGGCGAGGCGGGCATCGTCGCGCTCGACTCCGGCAGCATGTCGTCGTCCGGCTCGGGGTGCGTCGCCGGGTCGCCGCCGCGCTCCGCCTCAATGCGCGCGGGCAGGGTGGGGGCGAGGTCGGCGAGCGGGGTGCGTGTGGCGTCGGCTTTGGCGCGGTCGCGGCGGGAAGACAACGAGTGCTCCTTATGTATGCGATTCTTTCCGCTTCCTATCGTAGCATTCCGGGTGGTGAATGTCATAGGGGTGCAGTCCATAACGGCAGGGCTTATTCATTGTCGGAGAGAAGAGGAGGGTTCATCCGGTAGGATAGGGATGTCGAAGCCACTATCCACAGGAGGAACCCATGCCACCTATCGTACCACCGCTGGCCGAGGTCTTCGCGATGA
>JAABUU010003383.1_pt1 | contig 20398 bp, 33 predicted proteins | sample 5559301 | NCBI WGS metagenome assembly JAABUU01 (sample SAMN10711884, study PRJNA513360) | rock metagenome | isolation source: Antarctica rocks | place: Antarctica: Victoria Land, Richard Nunatak white | reverse complement strand
AGCTGCGCTTTGCTGATCGGGGTGTTGGTGGTCTGCCTTGGGGTTGTGGCTGCTGTACAAACGGGTTTGAACCAGACCTGTTGCTGTGGCGTGGAGAAATCATGGCAGGCATTCCGGAGCCGCCCACCCCATTTTGGCCCCCATTGGCTGCAGGACCCATGTGCATGCTTACATCACTTTGGTACTCGTGTTGTTGATTTGAGCGCAATTGCTGCTGCTGCTGCTGTTGCTGCTGCTGTTGCTGCTGCTGCTGCTGAAGGTACATCCCCAACTGCTGCTGCGGATGTTGTTGCTGCTGCTGCTGGGGCTGCTGCTGCTCCCCAGGGGATGCATGAGGACCAACCGAGGTCACGGTTGGCATGCTGTGCAGAGAATCTGGGGATTGCTCCTGCTGACTGTTAATCATGGCCATATGAAACTGTTGCAGGGCAGAAATTGGACTCGGCTCCTGTTGGCTCATGTGCATCAGATCAGTCATGCTGTTCACCACGTCAGCTATCTGCAGGGAGCGCATGTAGCGCCGCACGTAACCATGCTCCACCAGCCTTGCGGTCTGCATACACTCATAAAGCTTAGCATGGAGTGTGTGCAGTGTGTGATGTTGGCAAAAATGTTCTGCACAGTCTTCTGTAACGTGTGAACGGACTGTACAGCCTGCAATTTGCAGCCGTCGCTTACACAGCACCTGCGCTACTTATTGCTGCACAGATGTTTGCATTTTGACAAAACAGAAACAAAGATCACAGAAAGTTTGACATACACCGCAGCAAATGCAGTACAAGCAACAAACACAAAGGTCAAAAGAAATGGGTTATTACCTCTCCTTCGAAGCCGTGACCTAAGTTGGCAAGAGCATTCACAGCAATCTGCATGACCTCATGGGGTTTTGGACCATTTGCTGAGTTTGCCTCTGCTGCATTCTGTTGATACTGCTGGAATTGCTGCATCAGAGCACCTAGCTCGTTCAATATGACAGGCTGTGGCACAGAGTAGTCATAGCCTAGCATATTGAAGTCATAGGTGATGATCTTCATGCCTGGGGTCAGCAGCACCATGAGACGCCCATAGCGCTTAATGCGCAGGGTTTCAAAGACAGACTCTTCAACAGCTAGAGTACTGGTGAGCATGTGCCTGCCTGCAGACAATCTTGCTTCATGTGGCCCATGTAGCATCAGGGATACTATCCGGTGTTCTTGCCTGTTGCTTTGCAGTTCAACTCAAGAAACATACACAAAGGTTGCAGCAAGCACCTCCAGATACTTCAATCTCCTGAGGGTCACTTAGGTACAGTAGCTCTTCCTTTAAGCCACTGTCATACTTGAGGTGGAAGAGGCGTGGTAGTACCTCCAAAGGTGCCTCTACATCAGACAAGCGGCAAGGTCAAGCACAACAGAATTGAAGTGCATCAGGATTGCATGCTGACTACATTACGATCTGCATGCAGCCCTTGCTGAGAGCTTCTGACCTAATCTTCTTGCTTCACAGCCTTGAGCTTCACTGTTGGCAGGCCCAGTGCCAGTCAGAGTGACCCGTATGTGTGCTCCGGGTGCAAAGTACTCCTGGACGAAGGCTGTCCAAAATTGGAGAGAGTTATTCTGCACGCAAAAAGCTCTATAGGTCATACTGCCGGCGATCCGGATCACCAGTGACGAAGGACGTTACTGTCGGCACTCACCGGACGTTTATTCTGGTAATGCACAAACTGCATGAGACGTGCAGTTGAAGACATCCGCGATGCCATGCTCCATGTTAGGCTCGCCGGCAATATCGTGCCTGTTCTACCGAGGTCATCATCGCCGAAAAGCTCGTGTCCGTCGTGACGAGCTCTGGCATGCCTTTCAGGCTGTATATTATGCTCCGAGTGCAGCTGGCGACTGCGTGCACGTAACGCACGTCAGCATTGCGGCATGCGAAACTCGAGTGAACACCTAGTGAGGTTCATAGTCAGGTCGTAGTGAGCTTACATTGTAGTCACTCGTCAGCTGACCAATCTTCTGTTCGACGGTTGCCAACGGTGTAAAAGTGGAGGGCACGGAGAGCGTGTTACATTCACCTCTTCGATCACGATTTGGTGTACACATTACTTGCATGCAAAGCTGAGATAGTCAGCAGTAAAATTTGTTAAGTCTACACCAGATTTGGCAGTACATAAAAGTCCTAGGTTCAACTAACTACTTCACAAAAAAGTGTACCTCTGTTGTACATGGGTTTCTGATGGGTACTGCGATGCTGATGCTGATGACATGGCATTGCCATTCTGTTGCGCAGTATTCCGTTGAGCAAGGTTGTTGCCACCCCTAGCTGTGGCATGCACCTCTTTGCTGTCCACTGGCAACACATTGGCCACACCATCATCAGATGACGATGCACCAGACTTCCGCAGCTTTGGTGGCTTGAATGTCTGCAACATGCAACTGGTCAGGCACAGACAGGCTGTGACAGAATGCGCTTGATGTACGGCCAAACATAAAAAGCCCTGGCAGGCCTGTACTGACAACACTTCAATCTGTGCACAACCTGGAGCACACTTGTGCATGAACTGTTGTAGCAGTCAATGTAACAAATCATCACGGGTAGGTATCAATACAAGCATGTGGCCAACGCACATGCACAAAATCAGTTCTTGGGGCAAGCGCAGAGACGACCAGCTCACCAGAGTTCCTGCTTCAGGATCTGCCAACAGAAGCCACTTGTTAGAAGCTTGCATCAGAAACGGTGTAATCAACAAAGACAAAGCAGTGACGCCTGCAGCACAAAGAGCGACAGGTTGTCACTCCAGCTTCAATAACATCATCGTGAGCACCGAGAACAAGCATGAATCAAAATTGCACCCTCACAGCCTGATCACAGGCTTGGTGAAGGGTTTTGGGGTCAAGCCGAAGACAAGTGGGTCAAACAGGGTGGGGTAGGGGCTCACCCATGAGCAGCATGTAAACTTGGTAGGGCATGAGGCCCAGCTGACTGGCAACTGAGAGTAAAACAAAAGCAAATTCACCAATCTGAGCCATACTAAGACCAACAGCCAAAGCCGTCTGAGGAGGGTATCTGAACATGTACACCACTCCACTTATCTGCAAACACACCCGCACACCACATGTTATCTTTTTCTACAGAGCATGACTGTGGCACAGCAGGTGTTTCATGGAGGTGTGTGAGCATGAAAGTGTCATAGGTCGTGAGGCACTTGCACACGCTACAGTGTGACTCAAGACAAGCCTTGCTGAAGGACTGGCTCTGTACATGCATGTCTGACGCTGGCACATGTGCTCGCTGAACTTATTGCTACTGATCTTCATACATTCATGCCAACAGCAGGAAGATCATGCAACAGAAACAAGCTGATTGAGGGATCTTGCGAGTGCGTGATTGATCTGTATCTACAGGACGCTCAGACAACAGTCAATGGCACATGACAGTCAGCCTCGTTATGTTGGTCCAGCTCCAGCCATGGTGAGCAAAGGGCAATGCACAGGCAGCCACTGATTTGCAGATCCAGGCTTGAATGGGCAGCTCTTCAGCAACAGCAGATGACAGTCAGACTGTTATGCCTGTGCAGCTGCATGTTGCTGTCGCACATGCACAGTGGTGCTCACTAAGACAACCATACAACAGGTCTAGACCATGATGCAATGTTGGGACAATGTGGCCGTGTGATCTAGCATGGGGCAGCGCTGTCACGCTTGTCACACATGCAGCCGAGAAAAAAATCAAGAGACAAGATACGAGTTGTGTGTTGCACACAGACAATTTGTGAACAAGACGAGGCGAGAAATTTACCAGGCAGGTTTTACAGATGATGCAGACGAGGACGCCGCCGGCTAGCACGGGCAGGTGCTGCAGCAGGAACCTGGGGGACATGACCAGCCCTGTGGTGCTGATGAACAAGGACATGAAGAAGTGCCTGATGCTGGTCAGCTGGCTCAGGCAGTGCTCCTGCTGGTCTGTGGAGGACAGCATGACCCCAGCCACAAAAGCACCCAGCTCAGATGACAACCCCTGCACTGACCGGGCACACTTGCACGGGCTGTCTCCAACGTCGGGCAGGCAGAGCTGCACATGATAGATTCATTTATTCCTTTCTTTAACACGTGTGTTCCCCTGAGATCAGGTACATACAGTCCTGAGCAGCTCCTGTGTACGAGGTCCTGTTTTGGGAGTCAGCGTACCAGCGATGACATTTGTGATGTGGTTAAAGATTATGCAGGTGGTTGCACTGCAATGAGCTAGCAATGGACAAGAAAGAACAGCGTTCAGCGCATGCTGATGAGTCGCGGCAGGCCATGCTCACCTGCAGATTGGTAATGCTGTTGACAAGTGAGACTAAGCCGATCAGCACATCAAAAGGCACAAGACTGAGCCTTGTGGATGAATGTGAGGTGCATTGATGCGCATGCAACTCCCAGGGCTGAACAGAGTTTCTGAGTATGCTGTCTAGCTAGACCTTGAGCTGGCCGCACTACAACTGATAGTGATGCTCCCACAAGACAACAGCAGCTCCTGACATTTGGAGTGCACAGAGTTTCATCATCAGGTATCATTCAACTACTATTTGTTGACACGATCTTAAAGTAAATTTGTCTTTGGGCGGCTATGCTGCTGTACAAAGTATAGTATGCCCCTGTTGCTCATGCACACTGGCCAAGGTCATGCCAATTGGTCACGCCTAAAGACAGCTCAGCCATGGGCACGGGTCATTCAAAAGTATGGTCAGCTAAGAGTCAGCTGAACATGCAAAGCATTCAGCAGTTGAAGCACGGTCAGCTAACAGTCAGCTGAACACGCAAGGCATCCAGGATGTGAACTACGGTCAGCTGGAGATGCAAGGCATTGAGGATGTGAGACTGACCAGGTAGCCGCTGATCCAGGCACTGACGAGACAGAAGGCCAGCACAGTGAGCTGGAAGAGTTCTGCGCTGCTGTGGGTGGCCAGGAAGCGCAGGCTGCGGGGCAGAACACTGCGAGTGAGCGCCATTGCTGCCAGCAGGCAACCGCCCAATGTCACAGTCACCCTGCATGCATTGCGCCAGGACATGTGCAGTGCCATTTGGAACAGTTTTTGTAACAGGCCAAAGAAGGGAGAGGTGCAGCCATGGAACAAGAAATGGCTATGTTGTGCAGCATGTTGGGTGGCTGCTCTACTTACAGCAAGGTGCTTTGCTTACTGCAGGTTGCCTGCGTGCATGGCTGATACTGAACATGACCTGTAGCGAGCTGCTCTACATAGCGGCCATGCTGAATGATCTGCGTTCTGGCGAGTAGGATGTAAGGCACTTGTGGATGTGCTTCATGATGCTCCTGCTGTGTCGGATTCTACACTCTTGCACATGGTGTCTCTCCTTGCATCACAATCTGCAAAACAGGCGTGCATTTGCGTCATGCTGGCTCACTCACTTGAGGAGCAGGCGCAGAACCATCATGTTGTCAACACCACCCTTGCTGTTGGCATTGTGAGCCAGCACGGGCATGAAGGCAAACAGCAGGCCCACAAGGCAATCTTGCAGGATGAGCGTGCCGATGGTGATCTGCCCGTGTGCCATGTTACTGGAACGGCTGTCCTCTAAACACTTGACAACAATTGATGTGGAGGACATGGATACCTGCAGACCACACAACACTCAGCTGTGAGGGCACACTGCCATAGTCTCTCATGTACAATGCTGTGTTGTTCCAGAGCTGACAGGCAACACAATGACTGACAGGGGTGGCAACCAAACGTATCTGCACATGCAGGTTGTGCTTATACTTAGAGGACCAATGGTGCTGGTACTTCATGAGCAACACAGCCTGCATGCAGATGACAGACTGCATGACAGCTGTAGCAGGTCACATGCTGAATGTGTCAGCCTCTCAATGCTGTCAGCATGCTCGCATGTATAGCAATGGGAGGCTGATGCATTGGGCACTTAGATTGCTGCGGTCTAGTGCACAGTCTCTCATCTGCATGCAGGGGAGAGCAGAGGCTTACCAATGCACCAACAAATATGCCCTCATGAACAGAGGCACCTATGAAGTTTGCTAAAAGCCCTGCCACCAATATAAACAGAAAGATCTCCACCATCCCACCTGCACGATGCATACGATCTCAGGCAGCTGCATTGATCACAGACATCACTCAGGACGAGACACTAGCAGATGCATGGTCATGATGCCTTCTTGAAACACTTGATGCCAGAAACTATGATGGGCAAGAAGGAAAGTGAACAGCTCAATGCCACCAGCAGTGCACAGAAGAACGGCATGCCTGCATAGGATTCCTACATAGAGGACTGGTTGATGTGATCGAGTCTTGCATCAGAAACTACATGCACTGGTTGTTGCAACTAGTGTCCATGCAGCATCTGCAGCCACCAAGACAGGCAGAGCTGCACCTATGAGGGCCACGCTACGCACAGCTCTCAGTTTCTGCAAAGAGAACTCCAAGCCCAGCGTGAACAGCAAGAGCTGTACTCCAACCTGTGCCAGAGACTCCACTTGAACCAGTTCCTGCACACACTCGTGCACATCAACCTCCTGATGTCCCTGGTCAGCACACCATGTTGACACAGAAACGCCGGCATATGTGACCATTACACAGTAACTACGCAGGACTGCAGAGGCCACAGATATGCAGCTCTTGCATGTGTGGACTCATGACATTTCCAAGCATTGTAGCTGGTAAGAGACTACAGTGCTGATAAACATCTACAAGGTGTAGGTGCACATCCAGTGACACAAAAAGCGCCTTCTGGACCATTTGATCTCGGACTTGCTTGTGTGGTGCATGTTTACAGGAGTGCATGCATGCAGTTGAAGGGCTGATACACTTCTGGAGCTCAGCCTTCCGGTCTTTGCAGTGCAAGCTTTTGTGCAAGTTCAAAGCAAAAGGCTGACGGATGTAAACCCATCAGCTTGGTGCTTCAGAGACTACGCCCTGTTACCTTGATAAGCCCTGCTCCCCCTGGGCCAACCAGAGATCCGGCAATGAAGTAGCCATTGATCACCGGCTGCTTGACTGCCTCAAGAGCCATGCCTGCTACCTGTACAAATGCCCAGTGAGCTGAAATGAGGCATCAAGCTACATTATTCAGCAAGGTGCCTATGGAGCTTTACCTCAATTTGTTGCTTCACAGCTTGAGTGCAAATTTGCCATGCTGCATTTGATATAGCATCATGTCTGCAAAACCTCGTGTACAGGGCAAGTATGACTGAGTTGCAAGGTATGCAGCAGCACGCACTTCCATGCTTTGCTCCTGACTTTGTTGACCAGCAACTGCAGCAAGTCAGTGGAGCAGCAGACATGTGCATGTGTGCATGCATGCAGCATGTTGGTGAGGGCATGCCGTGAACATTTCAGCAAGCATGATTGCCAATGTTTGGCATGTGGCTCAAATGTGCTGCCTTGAGATTCCTGTTTGCAGTCAGGCAAGGTGCAATGGACAGAGCACTGGCAAAGGGGTGGACTGAGACAGAGTAGACAAGTAAGCTGAGGATGTAACGATGCCAGCAGCATGCATATAAGTTCAAGGGCTTACCGTTGATGAGGTAATGAGCACTGTCAGGTCACGTATCAGTTGTGGATCTAAGGTCAGCCCCAAAGATGAGCTCCTGAAAGAACACTTGAAGTGACAATGCTGTAGGCAGACATTGCATACAAACGGCAGAGACAGCACGGCAGACGGTGCTATGAAGGGTATCTCACTTTGGCTTTGACAAAACATATTCATTGTCTTGGGAGTCTATGATCCTATCTACTTCCTTCTCTGCATGGCTGTCTACTTTTTTGCCCTTAGCTTTCTGCTGCTTGCTGCCGCTGGGCGCAGGAGTTTTACTGCTGGATTTAGATTTGGCACTGGACTTACTACCAGCTGACTTGTCTTGCTGAGTGCTTAGTGTTGATGTTTCGGTGCTGTTGGCTGCACCACCCTCAGCATCGACATCGTCCTCATCCTCCTCTTCCTGTTGCTGCTTCTGACTGACTTTTATCACTGTCTCAACGGTGGCCTGAAGTATGTGACCTTGTTCACAGTCTGCTAGTGGCCCACATTGCAAGCAGCAATCACAAATGCATAAATATAGCAAGGCCACATACATCAGAGTTTTTGGCTGTTTCGTTATAGTTCTTGCCAATTGCCTCTTCCTTTTCTTCTGGAAACTCCTGCTCGAGGGCCGCGTCAATAATCTCCGCAATCGTCTTTTTCTTATCTGCTGAGTCAGTTGTATTGGCATCCTTCAGGCGGTCCACAACAGCTTTGACGATAGGCCCCGCAACAGATTCAAGCTCTGGTAATGTTTTATCACCACTGGGGAAATCCGATTTGACAGTCTTGCTGCCGGCTGACGCAGCGCAAGCAGGGCTCAACAGCACTAAAAGACACACAGCTTTCAGAGACAACAGAGCCGTCCGGCAAGGGTGAGATCTTCCCATGCGACACAGGCGCTTCCAACCCCTTTCAACAGGCAGAGCTCATTGCAAACTACCGGCGGCTATGCGTCACCGGCGATACGAAATTTGCACAGGATGGAGACTGTCAATGCGTCCGCAGCGTCGAGTGATCTCGAGAGCATCGCAGGGCTCGATCGTGTTCGCAGGTTGACTAAGAAGCAGGCGAATGTGTAAGCATCCCATGCAAAGTCTTATGCCATGCAACACAGTTACAAGTAAGCTTGCGACCCAGACGCAAGTGTAGGACGGACCAGCTGCATTAATGAGCATAAACCAAAATGAGCGTGATGTTTCCACCCTGCATGCAATGAGAAAGTACGAGTGCTTCGCAGATCAGACTGCAACACAAACTGTCACACAAAAATGTCTAGATCATGGCGGTGATACTGATTGCTGCCCTCGTCTTCTAGACGGGGATAGAATGCTACCAAAGCATCCTGAGCCCCAATGTACAAGTTGTTGTAAATCTTCCAGTACACCTCTCGCACCTTCCTGGCAGGGTGAAATAGCCCTTGCAGAGTGTAGTGCAGCACAACGGCAGGCCCCAGTGCAAGCCGGCACCCATCAACAGCGCCTTGGACTGCTTGTACAACATGCGGCGATGTCTCAAAGATGTTGGGCCAGACGTAATTCAACAGATGAGTCAGGGCATCTTCACAACCCAGTCCAGCAACTCCAAGAGACATGTGCTGCACCACAGAGGCAGCTGTCTGGCGATGCACCAAGTCTCGGTCCATCAGGGCGTCTTCCAACAAGGGGGAAACCGCATAGATGTAGTCCTTGCCCATTTCACCGATGTACTCAAACAGGAAGGACAATGCCTTGAGGACACCATTCTGTACATTAAGCTCAGGCACCTGAACACATTACCATACCACGTCAGCAAATCAGCACTTGGGTGCAAGTGTGTTTGAATGCCTACCCCATTGCTGTATGTACAATGCAGCTGGCAGTCAGCAGACGCAAGCATGACATCAGCACAACATCAACAAACACCATTGTGACACCTGCTGCATGGCTTGCACAATATGCACAGCAGTCATTGCAGTACACACCTTGTACTCATTCATCAGCGCCGGAAGCACTGTGAAGGGCGAGCATGTCTCAGCCACAATGGCAATGGCAACAGTGGTGCAGACACGATTCTGCCTCTCCTGGACTTTCAGATTGTTCAGCAGAGTGACCAGCACGTCTTGAGGCCCAATGGCCTTTGCAATATAGCCGAAGGTGTTGACTGTGGCTCGTCTGATGCCCTTCTTGTGGGCTTTGAGCATCTCAAGCAGCTCAAAGCAGATGCGCATCCACTCTCGAGCCGGTACATACTCTGCTCCACGATCAGCGATACGCCCTACCAGATCAATGCAGTTCTCTTGCACCTGCAACACCACAGAAGTCAGCTTCATGAACGCTGTGACAGAAAAGGCCACAAATCAACAGTTGCTGGAATGTCATAAAGTCATACTTAGAGCATGCAGAAGTGCAATGTTTGAGGACACTCATGCTGTGCATTGCAGCTTGCCCATTGCAGGCTGTACGGGGCAAAGCGGGACAGTATGCCACTGTATAGAAGCATAACTGCTGCAATTGTTTCCTGTGCAGTTCTGCGCCACCAAGCATGCATACCTTCTCATGCCTGTTCTTCAGGATGGGAGTGAGACGGGGCAGCAGATCCTTGATGGGCGGCGTCATCTTGGTCATACCAATGACATTAACAATGGCCTTGAGAGCCCCCAGGATTGAGCCCAGCACCTCGGGGTATTCCTCTCCTAAGTACTCGTACAGCACAACACCCAAGTGACCTAACAACTTCTCCTCGTCACATGCCTGCATGAGATGATCGAGCCTGAGCACTCCAAGCAAAGTATTCTTGTACAAGTCCAATTTTGAAGTGAAGACTTCACAATTTGCTAACAGAGTGATGAGGGACACATGATCCAGAGACTTGCACACACAGGATATAGTGTGCAGGATACAGTGTGCAGGAGAGTTTGATGTATCACTGTAGCTGCAGCGCAGGTACGCGCCTCAGAGCTTGGCAACTGTGCACATTGGTAACAAGGCTGCATGCAGTGATCCTATGCCTTGCAACAAACAGTCACGTCAGTTGTACAGATCATATAGAGGGCCCAGTGCTTGCTTCACCTTCATGACAACTGCAATGCGTGCAATCAAGTCAGCAGCCTGCTGCCTGATCTTGGCGCCCTTGTTGTTCAGCCTCCATTTGATGGTTCCACAGATCTGAGGCAGGTAGGGTTTGGCACGCATCTTGAGGGAGTTCACCACCGTGCCAAAGCCATTGAGCATGACATTGGCATCATCTGAAGCCTGCTCTTGGAAGGCATACAGGATGCCGTCAATGAGGAGCTCCTCCAGGCGTGCATCAAGGTCAGATGAGCCCAGCTCATGCACCACCTTGTCAATGGTTTCCATGACCATACGCCGATATGGCTCGCTCTCGTCTTTCAGATCCTCTACAATACGGCCCACTATTTCGGCACAGCCCACCTGCAGCCATTGACACTCAATTTTCCGATGTTCAACACCATGTTCTCATATGAGGCAGCAACAAACATGCCAGTGGCACTGTGCAATCCTTGCACATGAGCTCTTTACTGGGGTCTAGAGTCTTATAGCCAAGTGAGTCATCAGTCACAGCATATCAATACTCATTCGGCACGCACAACAGCCAAAAGAAGGCACAAAGAGCAAGGTACGTGCAAGAGACCTGCACTGCATTGAGTGCTGCTGCTCACCTTGTTAGCTAGCTCAACAGTGGTTTCCACAAGCTGCCGGTAGTTTCGTCTGTCCAGAGCCATTCTGCGCACCCAGAAGTTGCGGAAGAACTCTGGCAGAATTTCATGTCGGATGTAGTCTGGCTCCACACCATCTGTGCCCACACACTGCTTCACCACCTTGAGCACAATCTTCTTCATCTCCTCATCAGGCGTCTGGAACTCACGTACCAGAATGACCATGACCTCTCTGGTGTAGTAATTGGCGTACATGGCATCCATGAGAGGAATGATGAACCCGATAGACTTCAAGAAGGCAGCCAGAACCTTGCCCCTGCACAGACCAGAAGCTTGATGGGGCAAGGCTGCAAGGTGCAAGATGTTGGGTGGTGCTGATGGGAGTTGGACATTGTCATGACTGGGGGGCATGACGACAAACAGGTCAAATGGCTGATCCTTACATTCTCTTACATGTCAGGACGAGGCAGTGCATCAAAGCACCAATCTGAAAGCAAAACAGCTGGAAACAACCTAGCCAGGCAACTGAGTCTCGCAGCCGCTGTCTCAAAATGAGAAACCAGAGTGAATGCATAGCAAAGGTGCAGGCTGTGGAATGCGGGCTGCTTGGCAGCTGACACAGCAGGCAGTTTGTATTCGCCTGATTGTGCCTCACTTGCAAGGCACAGGTGCATGCAACAGAAGTAAGACTGATTGCAGTGGTACTGCACCGTACCTGAGCAGCCTGATGCCCTTCCACAGAGGCTCCAGCACATCATCGAAGGACTCGATGCCATAGGGTGCTGCAGCCTCAGCCAGAGCAGCAATGGAGAGGGATGTGATGGTCTTCACCTTCTGGTTCTCATCTGTCAGACCATGCTTGATGATGTCCACCAGTGACTGCAGCAAGTCAACAAGGGTGTCAGGAGCAATGACGTAATTATGTTCAGCAAAAATGCAGCAAAAATGCAAACAGAACTTGGAGTCATTTGAGTAGCCTTTGTCAAAGACGACAAGCTGTTGGGACGAGTTTGGTGACAACATCCAGACAAAGATGCAATTCGGACACTGAGTTTGCATTTCTGATGGGCATACCTGCAGCTAGCCACAATGTCACAAAAAGAGGTTGCATGGTGAAATGCCACTCTGCACAGTGTACCAAAAAGGAAAGCAGCAATCAACGCCATGGGAGGCACGGAACAAAGGGTACTTTTGTCTACAAAGTTGCTTGCCCTCTGGCACATTGCAATAGTGAGATGACTGAACAGAAAGCTGGGAAGCGGCCTACCTTGAGATGAGGCAGCACAGCACAGCCCAGCAGAATGGCAATCTGCTGCACAATCTTGATGCCGGTATGCCTAGCCTGCCACGACTTCTTGGACATACACACAGCCTTGAGAAAGGGCAGCAAGGCAGGAATGCCCAAGGCTGACGCAACCACACTGAACGCCCTGGCTGTTGTGTTTCTGACGTACTCATCAATGTTGTCAATGTCAGGTCTCATGGAGGCAATCATAGTGGCCAGGCCAGCAGCTTTGCTCAGGTTGGCAATGATCTCGCGCCCTTCCACACGTGCATAGTAGTCCTCGTCAATCAGGAGAGGCTCAATGACCACCAGAATCTTGTGCACAAAGGGTCTGACAAGCTCATCCAGCTTGTACAGGATGCGGTCAATGACCTTGACCAGGAGATGCCGTTCCTGGTCCTCCAGTGTGGGGGCCATGAGCAGGGGCAGGATCTGATTGAACAGGGGGCCAGCGCCAAAGTCGCGAGCCTTATCTGTGAGCTGACGAAGGGCTGACTTGCGCTGAGGAGGGGTGCCGTTTTTGACCTTGAGGAGCAGCTTCATGATCTTGCGCTCCTTGGCTTCCTCTGCACTCAGCTCTTGGTCATCCACATCCTGCACAGGAAGGATCTTGTTGGGACAGCCTAGACAGGTTAGGCAGAAAGCAATTAGGAAATGACCCTGCTGGTCATCTTCAGGAATAGTTGCAACAACTCATAGCCTCACAAATTGAACACAAGGCTCCCACATGGCAGGGCATTCTCCAAAGCACCCTCTGCTGTGCAGACTTCCTGATAACAATGCAGGATGTCACATGTTACAAGTGAGCCTGGTCAACAAAGACACCAACAACTGCATGGCAGCAAGCTTCCACACAAGCCACAAGGACCCTACTTTCAGCAGCTTGCCAAAGTATTGCTGGTCCTCAGGCTTCATCTCAGGCAGGCCCTCAATCTCAATGGGCACATCAAACTGCTGCTGATGGTCCTCCTCAGGAATCTGGTACATGGGGGTGCCACCCAGGGGGGTTGGGGTGGCCATGAGCTTGCGGGCAGGGGTCCTGATGGGTGCATAGCCAGGAGGCTGCTCAAGCACTTTGTAGCCCTCCACAGGCATCATGGAGTCTAGCTCCTCATCAGACAGCGCCCTGTTGCGCAGCTCTACTTCGCGTTCCCATCTCTGGGTCTGCCATTGCTCAGCACTCAGCTGCATCTGCACCATTCCAGAACACTTCTTACTGTTAAGGAGCTCCCAATGATGCTTTGATTAGTAAAGCCCTGTTTGCAGAGGAATGCTGTCAGGCTTGCAACGATGCAAGACATATATTCTGAATGGCACATGCTTAGAACAGTGCAAGCATGCAAACCTGCATGCAGGCTCCTGAAGCCAGCCTGTATGTGTCTGCACATGAGAGCATGCACCAATTGCTGCCAAGCAACAACATTGACCTCACTCACCCCAGGCTGCATTGCACTAGGTGAGGGGGTCTCCATGCCAGCTGCCATGCCAGGGGTCATGAGGGGGGTGGCGCCAGGGGTCATGGATGGGGTGGCCCCCATCATTGGGGTAGCTGAGGGAGCGACACCCATTGGCGTCTCGTCCCACCGAGATCTCTGTTTCTTGGGTGTGGCACCAATGCCTGGTGTTTCCCCACCTGCCCAGCCGGGTGTTGCTGCACCATCCACCTGCACAGCGTCCTTGCACATTCAGGCACACGCCTGCTTACAACAAACAGCTGTGGCAAGAACTAGATGGACCCGCACAGTCATGACGATGACTTGTACATGAATGACGCAGCTGGATGCTTGCAGTATTGACTTGATGACTATCTCAACGGAGCTCCTGTGGAGCAAAGGTGACAGGCGCATGAGTAGTGTGTATGAGAATAACACAGCTGCAGATGAGTATAAGCTGCCCTGTTTTTTGTTGAGACTCTTAGAAAATGAATGAGCATTGAGTTCGGGCAAGGCAGAGTGCTGTGTTCGTGTGCAATCAGGCAAGTTGCTGTTAGTTGGACAGGAGGGCTCACCCTGCCAGGCGTGGGGGTTTCATCCCATCTATTGCGGCGAGGGGTAGGGCCGTCAGCAGGCCTGCCAGGAGTAGGGGTAGCATCCCAGCGGCTGCCTGCTCCTGGAGTGGCTCCAGGGGTAGCATCCCAATGTGCAGCAGGGGTGGCGCCTGGGGTTGCATCCCAGCTGTTCATGGCTGGTGTTGCCTCCACTGTGTCCCAGTCTGCTGCCTTGGGTCTCTTCCTGCAAAAAACATGGCCAATCTTAATCGCTTTGTTGATGCACCAACAATGCTGAGTCATTCACTGGGGATCTGAACGCAGCACATGTAACATGGTGCAGTCATTTGTGCAGAATATAATGACCTCAGCAGCAGCTGCAGATTATGCTATCTTGCAATAATGCATGTTGCATCGTCAACAAAAGATAAAGAGCTTAGCAGGGGACGGAGCGTACATTCCGCCATCATCTTCTGACTGATCCCATCTATTGCGCTTGCGACCCTTATCGGGCTTGGCAGCTGCAACAGGAATGATTGGCGGAGCTAGTCCAGATGCTTTTGTAGGCCTGGCAGATGCATCTTCCATCATCTCAGCAGCTGCCTTCTGCTTGTCAGCAATGTTCTTCATGGTGTTGTCAGTGTCCCGCTGCAGCTGTTGCGCCTTCATGATGTCCGCATAGGTCATGACATCTGCACCTGGGGTTTTGTCTCCCATAGCATAGGCATCATTCCTGGCAGGAGAGATGATTCTGTTCAGCCTGCGCTGTCTGTATTGATCTTCACGGTCCACAATACGCTGAGGCTTGCCAAAGCTTCCATCCTGCACAGAAGCCATAGGTGACGTTCACAGGACAGCAAGTGCTTGTTTTGTGGAGTAGTCCCAGAAACAGCGCAGGCGTTACCTGGCCACTTTGGTCATCTGGGAGCTCAGCAAAGAACTTCTTTGGGGCCTCAAATGAGTTCATCTTGCTGCAGACAGGCAGGACCAGCTCGAGCGTGAAATAAGGCACACAAGGCTGATGTGTCACAGGGGCCTGGAGTTGCCCTACCTTGCAAGCGCTCTCTCCCTTTCGTCCTGGTCTTCGTCGACATTTAAGCCAATAGATGTGTCAAAGCCAGCATATCGGTCAACGCCCCCGTAAAGCTCTTGATCGAAGGTGGCGCCGGTAAGAGGCACGCCAGTCTGCTGGCCGTCGCCGTTCTCGGCCATTTTGCTGGAGTTGAGGGCTAAACCCAACTGCAGCCGTGAGTTCGTGGAAGTGCTATGCAACTTCACCTAGCGATACCTTGAGCTGCCGCACATGCAGTCACACGCAAAGCGCTATTGCGCTGTGCAGACGCAGAAACACCACTGGCTGGCTCTGCAGCGCTGCACCTTCTAACATCTCAACCATGCATGTGCTGGTGCATATAGGCGTGAGGGTTTCCCAAACCTATCTTTCTCATTTCAGGGCGGTGTCATGAACGCCCCCGCCCTACTGGCGGTTCATAGTCAAACAGTACGACGTGCCCTGCAACAGCTGAGAATCAGCGCAGACTAAGAATCTGCGGTAAATGACATTGCAGTGCTCACATCAGTCTTTGCCTTGCAGCTTACACAACAGCCCGTTGTTGGCTCGTAAACCCCTGAGGCACTTGCAAAGGCATTACAGCCATAGCTGTAAAGCGAAACCCGCAAGACAGTGCTCTCAAAGGCATTCGAGCATCAAACTGCACTTGGTATATGCACAGGATGCGTTGAGCAGCAACGGAAGCGTGGACGTAAGTAATGACGGCCCAGCGGAACAACCCAAGCTTTTTCCGGAACAAGCTCAGTACAGGTATTTATCGTTCAATCAAGCATGGTAGGGACCGAATCACTGCCCAGATGTCAGAAGCAACGTTCTATGATGATACACCAGGCGTGTCATGTTGAAGATCAGTGGCGAAGCTTTGCAAGGTGGCATGGGCTTTGGGGTAGATCCTCAGGTAAATAACTTACCGTAACTTACGACTTGCTGCTGCAAGGTATATCGGTGTTGCATAGTGGCAAACTTTTCAGCGTGAGATTACTGCTTCAGGTGTTGCGATTTGTGGCGCGAGAAGTTGCAGCTGTGATGGTAAAAGGCATACAGGTAGCAATAGTGGTGGGTGGAGGCAACTATTTCCGTGGTGCGAATGCCTGGGATGGTCTAGAACGTGCTACAGCAGACAACATAGGGTGAGCAGTGCCACCTGTATCTCAACAACATTTTGCTCATTTGCGTTACATATATGTGCACATCCTTTGCGGTACATCGTGCATCAGTGCACATGTATATATACACATGCATACGTGCTGCAGTCTGGCATGCGTGTGCACATCCAGATGATGTATGCTGCTTACTCACATGCACGCAACGTGTGCTGCATAGTGCCTGCAAGCAGTCACCATTCAGGATTTTGTTGCCCTGTATTTAAGCTATGCAGGCCAACACTTTCAAGGCCATTGCTTTAGCCATCTACCTAATCCTGCCAGTAGTCAAGCAAGCTTATCTCATGATTGCAAGCTATCCTTCAGCTTGCAGGCGTAGATCATGCCTCTCTGAGCTGTAAAGTAGGCACAGCCCTGACATGCGGTGTGCCACATGTGCAGAATGCTTGCAACCTGCATGAATGCCCTTAGCCTTCAAGCCGCCCTTGAGAGCGCCGGCGTAGAGACCAGGGTTCAAACAGCCATTGAAATGCGGGTATGCTTGCAGTGAAGTGCATTAGGTCCCTGACAAGTCATGTGAGGCATAGTGTTGCCACACTCCTGATGCGGAAGCCAGCATTGCGCTTTTGGGTCAAGGCAGGCGAGCCAGATCAGACTTTTTGTTGAGGGCAGTGGCATACAATCAAGCTCATTCAAGTTTCTTCTGTAGGAGATAGCAGAGCCCTATATTAGAAGGCGAGCTGTCAGACATCTAGACAAAGGCAGAGTGGTCATCTTTGGTGGTGGCACTGGCAACCCATTCTTTACAACTGACACAGCAGCTGCGTTGAGAGCTGCAGAAATTGGAGCAGATGCCTTCTTTAAGGCAACCAAGGTGCTGCGGCAAGCTGCATGCATGCTTCTTTCTTCAGTATGCTCTGCTGGTGTATGCTAGTATGCTGATGTGCATGCATGCCAAGTGCTATGGCTGCTTCTGCAACTTGAAGGTGCTCATGGCAGCCACCTGGTGCATGTTGACTGTTCATCAGCTCAATATCAACATGTGCTTGCTGCTTGGTTGGCCAATTCTTTGCATCCCTAATGTGCATCGGATGAGGGGTGTTTGGCATCCACATGCTCCTACCACGTGTGACTTTGCAATGTCAGTGACAGATTGGACGCGTTTGATGTGAGATCATGAGCGTGTGTGTGGCAACTTTGTTTTCCGTAGCCTTGATGGGCCCCCCAGTAGTTGTGTGTGGGTTCAAACCTAGTGTGTGTCAACGAGTTGACTGGATGTGTGGGCAGGTGGATGGTGTGTATGACTGTGATCCAAACAAGCATCCTGACGCTAAGCTACATCGTAAGCTGTCTTACAAACAGGTTACAACCCAGGATCTGGATGTGATGGACCAGACTGCAATCACATTGTGCAAAGAAAACAGTATTCCAGTTGTTGTTTTCAACTTGACAAAAGCTGGGAACATCATCAAAGCTTTGACCGGTCATCCTGGAGCTATTGGAACTACTGTGGATGAGGAGGGTGAAGAGGGCGACAGTGACTATGATGAAGCACCAGCTGCTTCTGATGCAGATGCGCATCTCGAGCTAGCTCATGTATGATGCTGCGTCAATATGAATTTTACTGAATCATTCCATGCTCCGATACACTTCATGTGCTGGCCATCAATCAGTGCAATGCTTGAAACATAACTTCGTGATCATGATGACGACACCGTTGGAGCTATTGTGCACAAAATCAGCCAACAAAGGTATAACGCTAGCCAAGCGATTCGGCATAACGCCAGCAAAGCGGTTTGATACCTGAGAGGTACAAGACAAGTAGTCCTCTACATCTTACAAGAGACAGCTCCCTCGATCGCTGCTTCAGACTGTCCTGCCTGCCAGCAGGCAAAGCAAACATGGAGCGACCCTCATCTCGAGCCAGCCAAGACCTTTTCGGCCTCAAGAACACCGTTACTGGATCAGCTGGATCAGGCTTGGCACGGCCACCTAGCGCTACTAGGGTCAGCACTGCCTCCATGAGGGCGCCAAGCACTGCAATGCGCACAGCTAGGCCCGGCACTGGCACCCAGAGCTGGAATACTTCCAGCCCTTTTGTGCCTCAGGTGGCTGATCGGCCAGTCACACAACAGGGCATGGCAGGACTCAAGACAGCCAGTGGTGCCGGTCGACAAATCGCGGATAAGACGTATTATCTAGCTCAGCTACGCCAGAAACGATCTGAACTCATTGAAGTGACATCACAGCTGCAGGTGTTGCCAGCAAAAATGCTATGTTTACCGCTCTTCCACTGAGCTTTGTCCATGTGCTAAGCCACTTGTCCTGGTTACCCATAGGCAGAGTTAGAATCCTCGGGTCAAGACTTGGCAAAGCGGCAGCAGCTTGAGATGCAGGTGGATACAGCGTCAAAAGAAGTGCAGCAGCTCCAAGGGCAGCTATCTGACCTAAATGCGGTGCTCAGCAATCATGTAGCAAGCACAAAAATGGAAACTCTGCATGACCAGCATGCCAAGATGCTTGCCAGCAACCACGCAGAACGGCAAAGGGTTGATGCTGTATATGCAAACAGAGCAGCAAAACAGCGGCAAACTAAGGAGGTTCGAAGCGCAGCTGAGCAGATTCAGAAGCAGCTTGAGCAGAAGGTGCACGAGATGTCCATTGAGCAGCAGCAGGAGTACTACAATTTGCAGGTACAACGCGCAAGTCCCACTGACAGAATGCAGCCTGATGTATGCCAGCCTGCTATACTCATCATCAATTGGTTTGACTTGCCAAGGACCATATAAGCATGCATGAACTGGTTGATGCATGAATGCTTTCCACAACCAATGGAGCCAAGCATTCCAGCCATATGCAGCTGCTACTATGCGAGTCAAGGAGCCCTTGCAGGGCGTTGGCATCTTGTGGCACCCTGTGAAAGGTGCATGGTTTGTCCTGGTGTGCAGGATACCAGACAGCAGCTGCAGGCTACTCAACAGCAACTAGAAGCTGAGCTGCAAGATCTTGCCACTCAGGTCTCAACGGCTGAGATCAAATTGGCCGCAGAGCCTGCAAAACAGCGCGCTCTTGCTCTTCAGGTACTAGCTATAACGCATGCTAGCACACAAGCAAAGAGCAAGCACTGCGATCTTTGTTTTTCAAGGCTGTGTCAGCAGTACTCCGAATCGTGCGAAATGCGGCTCAATGCTGCAACAACATGGCATCAGACCACTCATGCTGCCCAACGCATGCGTGCACAGGTTGAAGAAGTGCACACAGTCTCCTTGCTGTCAGTCTGGTCCACCTGTGTTGCCATCCTACTCTCATCTTTCTGTACTATCCACATCCATTCCATGCAGCAACAAGTGGATGGCTTGGCAAAGCGCAAAGGTGAGCTGCAAGCGGAAGACCAACGGCCTTCCTTAGGCCCAGAGGACCAAAGAGCCGCCCTGTTGGCTCAGATCAAAGCTGACAACGAGGCGTGTGAAGTGGCTTCCCAGAGAGCCAAGCAGGCAACAGAGGCTGTGCGGCAGATGGAGCGTCAGGCCAACACTGCACAGCCTGTCAGGTGACCATCGTGTTCCTTACACAGTTTTGCATTTGTCACATGTCTGAGGGAACATGTTGTCAGGTTGTGAGATGCGTAGGAAGCTGACACAGCCTGACAGGCAAAAGAACAGGGGTTCATTGTGAGTCACTCATGAACAGCATATTTACACTTGGAACTGAGGCGTTGATCAGCATAGCAATTTTGCGGTTTTGAAATGCCAGGAGCTCAACTTCGGGGAGATGCATGC
>JAABUU010003382.1_pt1 | contig 20398 bp, 12 predicted proteins | sample 5559301 | NCBI WGS metagenome assembly JAABUU01 (sample SAMN10711884, study PRJNA513360) | rock metagenome | isolation source: Antarctica rocks | place: Antarctica: Victoria Land, Richard Nunatak white | reverse complement strand
CGTGCCGAGGCCGAAGCGTCGCTGTCCGGTTTGCCAGTGCCTTCGGGCGATGTCATCGACACCTTGACTCACATCGGCCCGTGACCGGTCAATGGCAAATCCCAGCGGCCTACCTGGGCAGTTACAAAATAACAACAAATCCTGCTCTTGAGTGATGTTGTTAACACTCATAGAGCAGTCTCCGTGGATGAGTGGCAAGCCAGGACGGCCTGCCACCGACCGCCACCGCCGCCGCCGATTGGTGGGAAGGCGAGGCATTCCGGAAGTGGGTTCGTTGCGCAACACTCCAACTCGCCGCCGCATAACCCGTCGCAGCATAATGGCCGGCCTGGCCGCCGCCGCCTGCGGCACGGTCCTGGCTCCGAACGCCCGCGCGCAGCATTTTGCCGCGCCTTCGTTCGCGGCCGACTGGGCAACTTTCAAGCGCCGCTTCCTGGCCTCCGACGGGCGAGTGATCGACACCGGCAACGGCGGCTGCTCACATAGCGAGGGGCAAGGTTGGGGGCTGGTGTTCGCGGTCGCCGCCGATGACCAGGATGCCTTCGACCTGATCCTGCGCTGGACGGCCACCCACCTGCGTCGGTCCGGCGACGGCCTACATGCCTGGCGCTGGCTGCCTGACGCGGCAAACCCGGTGTCCGACACGAACAACGCCACCGACGGTGATATCTACATCGCCTCGGGCATGTGGCGGGCGTCGGTGCGCTGGCAACGCCCCGATCAGGCGCTGGCGGCGGCTGGCGTGGCGCGCGACGTGCTGCGCCTGCTGCTGCGCCAGGTGGGGCATCGCACCTTGCTGCTGCCGGGCGCACAGGGCTACGAGTCCGAAGCGGGTGTCGCCGTCAACCTTTCCTACTATGCGTTTCCGATGTTGGCCGATCTGGCGGCGGCGGCGCCGTCGCCGCTGTGGGACGAGCTGCGCCGTGACGGCTTGGCGCTGATCGAGGAGGCGCGCTTCGGCGCGTGGCGCCTGCCGCCGGACTGGCTGCACGTCTCCCGCGCCGACGGCACGCTGCAGCCGCATCCGAACTGGCCGCCGCGTTTCTCGTACGACGCCATCCGGGTGCCGCTCTACCTTGCCTGGGCGCAGGACGACACATCGTCGGCGCAGCGGTCCTTCACGTCGTACTGGGAGGGCTCGCCGCCGCGCCGCGCCGCCGCCTGGGTCGATCTCGTGACCAACGCGTATGCCGATTACGCCGCGCCGTCCGGGATGCAGGCGGTGGCGAAGCTGGCGGCCCTGGCGCACGCGGCGGCCACGCCACGCCTCAATAATAAGATTGACGCTTCAGTAACGTTTCCTGCCATAGGTAACACGTCGGACTATTACTCGGCGGCATTGATCCTGCTATCTCGACTGGCGTGGCAGGAGCGCTGCGCCCGGTAAAGCACCGAAGGAAGTTGTTCATGGCCGGCAACATGCAGGATGATGTCGACCGGGCTCTGGCGGCGTTCGGCGCCGAGCCGATCAAGTATCACAGCTTCAACAATTCCAAGCGCGTCGTTGCCCGTCAGCCCGCGGCGCCTCCCGGTGGCGTCGAGTTCTTCGAGGCCGCGGATGGCGATGCCGGGATCGCTTCCGACAACGCCGAGACGGACCTGGCGCAAACCTACCTCGCCCGCTGGCCTGCCGCCGAGGCGACGGCCACGCGGCCGATCTACCAGGCGGCCCCGTTGCCGGCCTACGCTCCCTCGGTCACGATAAGCGACACCCTGTCCCGCTTCGCCGCGCCGGAGTTGGCGCTCAGTCTATCCCATATCGGCCACGGCCCGATCGCCGCCCCGCCGCCGGTGGCGAACTTCGCCTACCAGGCCGCACATCTGGCCACCAGCCCAGTGGAACTGATCCCGATGCAGCAATATCACCCACCGCTTGGACCGCAGACCCCGCAGTTCAATCCAATCGCGGCCGCCGTGGCCAGCCCGGCCATTGAGGCTCCCCGTTCCGCCGAGGCTGCGCGTCCTGTCGAAGCGCCGGCTCCGGTGCAAATGCCGCGTCCCGTGCCGCCGTCGTATGCTGTCCCGCCGTATGCTGTCCCGCCTCAGCCGCAGGTCGTGCCAGCGGTTGCCCCGCTCGCGCCGCCAGCCGTTGCCGCCGCAGCTACGGCGGCGTGGCAGATATTCGCCAACCGGCCGACGCCGCCGTTACCGCTGCCTGAGCCGGCGCGACCCTCGGCGCCAAGCAAGCTGGGATCAGTCGAAGACCTGTTCCGAATGCTGGCGACGCCTGCCGATGCCCCGCCCCATGCCGCCGCACAAACAGCGCCGACGCCCGCCCATTGGCTGAATGACGCCGCTACCAGGCTCCCTCTCGCCGCGGTGCGGCCGGAGCCGGAGGCGTACCCGCCGTTTGCCTCTGCACATGGCCGCCCGCGGTCGCCTTTCGCGCTGGGGCAGCCCAATCCAGCTCCGATGCGATCCGTGGCGGGCGCGGCATCGCGTTTTGCGTCGCAAGCTCAGCCAGTCCTACGCGCGGAAGCGTTGGCTGGGGTCGACGACCTTTTTCGGCGCCTCTGAACACTGAAGGCGTGACATTTCCGCCACGTGTTCACCTGTAGCGTAAAGCCGAGCGTTACCCTAATAATGTAACGCACCCGAAGCGGTTGCTTTGGGTTAATCTATTACAAATATTTGTCCGAAGCCGTGGGACACAGGCTGCCGCTGCGGCCTGTGGTCGGACGGTCGCCGCCAAAGACGGGTAACCAGTCGATCAAGCATGTAGGTTTGGCCCTAGGACGTGACCGCATGAGCACCACCAACGAAGCGACCGGGCCGCGTCCGATCAGCGCCGCGACTGTGCCGGGACTTGGTAACCGCCTGGTTAACATCCTGTTGGCAATCTTCGGACTCGCGTTGATGTTGGCGGTGGCGACGGTGCCGCTGAAGCCGCAGCAGCAGGCTGTGTTCGCCGTCGGCTGCATGATCGTGTTCTTCTTCGCCAACCGGGTTGGCGGCAAGCAGGTGACGCTGTTCCTGGTGGCGCTCTCGCTGGCGGTGTCGACACGCTACATCTTCTGGCGCCTCACGGAGACGCTGACGTTCGGCAGCCCGTTCTCGCTGTTCCTCGGCATGGGGCTGCTTGGGGCGGAAATCTACGCCATGGCCGTGCTGGTGCTCGGCTACGCGCAGACGGCGTGGCCGCTCGGGCGCAAGCCGATGCCGCTGCCCGAGGACCCTGCGACCTGGCCCACGGTCGACGTCTACATACCCACCTACAACGAGCCGATGTCGATCGTGCGCGCCACGGTGCTGGCGGCGATGTCGATCGACTGGCCGCCCGACAAGATGCGCGTCTGGCTGCTCGACGACGGCAAGCGCGAGGAGTTCCGCGAGTTCGCGGAGTCGATCGGCTGCGGCTACATCACCCGCACCAACAACCAGCACGCCAAGGCCGGCAACCTCAACAACGCGATGACGCAGACCGACGGCGAGTTCATCGCCATCTTCGACTGCGACCACATCCCGACCCGCGCCTTCCTGCAGCTCACGATGGGCTGGCTGGTCGAGCAGCCCAACATCGCCCTGGTGCAGACGCCGCACCATTTCTACTCGCCCGACCCGTTCCAGCGGAACCTCGCCGCCGGCACCCGCGTGCCGCCGGAGGGCAACATGTTCTACGGCCTGATCCAGGACGGCAACGACTACTGGAACGCCGCCTTCTTCTGCGGCTCCTGCGCCGTGCTGCGCCGCACCGCCCTGGAGGAGATCGGCGGCATCGCCACCGAGACGGTGACCGAGGACGCGCACACCGCGCTGAAGCTGCACCGCCGCGGCTGGGACAGCGCCTACCTCAAAATCCCGCTTGCCGCCGGCCTCGCGACCGAGCGGCTCGCGCTGCATCTGGGTCAGCGCATCCGCTGGGCGCGCGGCATGATCCAGATCCTGCGCATCGACAACCCGCTGCTCGGCCGCGGCCTGACGCTGGGCCAGCGGATTTGCTACCTGCAGGCAACCGGGCACTTCCTGTTCGCGGTGCCCCGCCTGGTGTTCCTGACCTCGCCGCTGGCCTTCCTGCTGCTGGGCCAGAACGTCATTTCGGCCTCGCCGTTGGCGATCACCGCGTTCGCGGTGCCGCATATCTTCCATGCCGTCGCCACCAACTCGCGCCTGCAGCAGAACTGGCGGCACTCGTTCTGGAGCGAGATCTACGAGACGGTGCTGGCGCTGTTCCTGGTGCGGTTGACCGTGGTGACGCTGCTGTCGCCGCGGCGTGGCAAGTTCAACGTGACCGCCAAGGGCGGCTTGCTGGAGAACGGCTTCTTCGACCTGCGCGCCGTCTACCCCAACCTTATCCTGGTAGGGCTGCTGTTTGCCGGCATGGCGCGCGGCATCGTGGGGCTGATCCTCGCGGCTCCCGGCACCTTGGTCTACCAGGCGATGCTGCTCAACACGATCTGGGCTTCGATTTCCGCCCTGGTGGTGCTGGCGGCGCTCGCCGTGGGGCGCGAGACGCGGCAAACCCGCAGCCGCGCCCGGTTCAACGCCACGCTGCCGGTCACCATCGACTTCGGTGGCGGGCAGGTGACGTCCGGCATCACGCGCGACCTGTCGCAGGGCGGCGGCAGCATCATCGCCGCGCGCCCGGCGAACCTCGCGAAGGCGACCAAAATCCAGATCGGCTTCGTCCTGGGCGGCGATCCCGTGACGATCCCGGCGCACGTGCTACGTTGGGAAGGCGAGTTGCTGCAGGCGCGCTGGGAGCCGGCCTCGGTCGCGCAGGAGACCGGCATGGTGCGGGCGGTGTTCGGGCGTGCCGACACCTGGACCGATTGGGACGCCTTCCCGGCGGACCGGCCGCTGTTGAGCCTGATGCGCGTGCTGGTGTCGATCCGCGGCCTGTTCCGGCCGCGTGACAAGGAACTGGCCCGCCTTCCGGTTGGCGGCGAACGGCCCGCGGGCGCCACCGTGGGCGACGTCGCCCAGGCTGCCGCCGATGGGGCCCAGGCTGCCGCCGATGGGGCCCAGGCTGCCGCCGATGGGGGCCGTGTCGGGGCGCTGGCCGGCGCGCTGGCCTTGCTGCTGCTGCTGGGATCGGGCCATGCGGCTCAGGCGCAGCTCGGCGGCACGAGCGGCACCGTCGTCCGCCCGATCGCCCAGCCGGTGACGCCGTTCGGAGCTTTCGCTCAAGCGGCGCCAGGATCGGGGCTGCTCCCGACCCAGCCGGTGCCGCCGCCGCCCGCCCCAGGCGCGCCCACGGCACAGCCCGGCTCCGGCCCAGGCTTCGGCCCAGGCGCCGGCACGGCTGTCGTGGAGGCGCCGGCCGCGGTCCCGGTCCCGTCCGACGGCGTGCTGCCGGCCGGCGCGCGGCGCGTGGCGTACACGCTGCGCCAGTTGGGCGCGCAGGGCCCGCTGGCGCTGCGTGGCACGAGCGAACTGCAGGGCGTCGAGTTTGGTGTCCGCGCCGACGAGGTGGTGACCGCGGCGCAGCTCAACGTGTCGGGTGCGATGTCGCCGGCGCTGATCCCGGAGTTCAGCAACGTCACCGTGACCCTCAACGAGCAGTATGTCGCCACCGTGCCGGTCAACCGCGACCAGGCGGCCTCCACCATGGAGATGCCGGTCAGCCCGGTGTTCTTCCAAGACAACAACCGGCTCAACTTCCGCTTCACCGGCCGCTACACGCCGGAGTGCAACGATCCGCTGAGCGGGCTGCTGTGGGCCACCATCTACGACAGCAGCACGCTCACGCTGACGTTGCAGCGCCTGCCGCCGCAGCGCGACCTGACGCGGCTGCCGCTGCCGTTCTTCGACCAGCGCGAGAAGCAGGTCTTGTCGCTGCCGTTCGTGCTGCCGGCCAGCGTTAGCGACGACGGGCTGCGGGCGTCGGCCATCGTGGCGTCGTGGTTCGGCCATCAGGCGGCGTTCCGCGGCGCCGAGTTTCCGGTGCTGAACGACCCGCCGAGCGACGGCAACGCGGTCATGGTGGTGATCGGCGACGAGGGGCGCGGCGTCGCCGGGATGCCGGCGATCAACGGGCCGACCGTGGCGGTGATCGCCAATCCGAACGACCCGTTATCCTCGCTGCTCGTGATTGCCGGCCGCACCGGCGACGAGGCGGCGACCGCGGCGACGGCGCTGACCGTGGGCAGCCGGGCGCTGGGCGGCGACCGCGCCAGCGTGCAGATGCCCGACCTGCCGGCCCGCCAACCCTACGACGCCCCCAACTGGCTGCCGACCAACCGGCCGGTGAAGCTGGGCGAACTGGTCGACGCGGCCAACCTGCAGAGCTACGGCTATGTCGGGTTGCTGCACGTGCCGTTCCGCACCGCGCCCGATTTCTACACCTGGCGCAACCAGCCGTTCCCGATGGACCTCAAATACCGCAGCCCGCCCGGACCGATCATCGACGTGGCGCCCTCGCGGCTGGATGTCGGGATCAACGGCATCTACCTCGACACGCTCTCGCTCGGCTCGAACGACCGCAGCCAGAGCTGGCTGTCGCGCCTCGTCGACTTCGGCGGCAGCCGGCCCGGTTCGCGCATCGACGTCCCGGCCTACGACGTGTTCGGCGCCAACGATCTGCAGTTCTACTTCGACGCCCGCCCGCTGCATCGCGGCGAGTGCGTGGCGGTCCCGCAGGACCTGCGGATGTCGGTCGACCCCGACAGCACCATCGACCTCAGCCACGCCTACCGCTTCGCCGAGATGCCCAACCTCGCGTTCTTCGTGAACTCCGGCTTCCCGTTCACCCGGATGGCCGATCTGTCGGAGACCGCCGTGGTGGTGCCCGACCATCCAAGCTCGGTCGAGATCACCGCGTTCCTCGACATGATGGGCCGGTTCGGCGACCTGACCGGCTATCCGGTGACTCGCGTCGTGGTGGTGCGGCCGGGCAACATGGAGTCGGTGGCGGACCGTGACCTGCTGGTCATGGCGACGCTGCCGCGGCTCGGGCAGGGCAACGAGCTGCTGCGCAACTCGCCGCTGCAGTTCGACGGCAGCCGGCTGTCGCTGACGCTGCCCAGCACGCTGGACTCGATCCGGCGGATTTTCGGCGACCGCTACGACGCCGACCGTACCCACGCCGAGGCGACGCTCTCGGCCGGGATCACCCCCGACACCACGGTGCTGGTCGGCGGCGAGAGCCCGCTGCACTCGTCGCGCTCGATGGTGGCGGTCCTGGCCGCCACGCCGCAGAACCTGGAAGGGGTGGTGCGCACCTTCCGCGACACCAAGCAGGCGCCGCTCATCCAGGGCGACCTGTCGCTGCTGTCGGGCGGCCGCATCACCTCGTACCGCGTGCTGTCCCCCTACACCGTGGGCAGCCTGCCGTTCTGGCTATGGCCGGGCTGGGTGCTGCGCGACCAGCCGCTGGGTGTCGCGCTGCTGATCGTCGCCGGCGCCGTGCTGCTTGGCCTGGCATTGTTCTTCACGATGCGGCGCAAGGCCATGGTCCGGCTGCCGCCACGGATGATGAAGCGATGAGCAAGCCACCGGCCAACACCACGCCGCCGCCGTGTCGGCCGCGCATGGGGCGGAGTTGGCCGATGCCATCCGCGCTGACGCTCGCCACCTTGTCCATGCTCGGGCAGGCGCAGGCGCAGGGCGTGACGCCGCCGAGCCTGGCGCCTGCCAACCCGCAGCCGATCGCCACCCAGCGCGCCGCCGTCGCACCGGCCGCGACGGCGGCGGCAAGGCAGGCTGCCGGCCCCGCCGCCGCCGTCGCGGTGCTGCTCGATCAGGCCAATTACTGGCGCAACCAGCAGCAGTATCCGCAGGCGCTGGCCAGCCTCAACCGCGCGCTGTCGATTGATCCCCACAATGCCAACGCGCTGGCGCTGCAGGGGCAGTTGCAGGCCGACCGTGGCGACCGCGCGGCGGCCGAAAGCGCGCTGAAGCAGTTGCGCAGGGTCTCTCCCGGCGACGCCCGCATCGACAAGATCGACCAGTCGCTGCGCGTCGGCCCGATCCCGCAGGAGGCGCTGACGGACGCCCGCAAGCTGGCCGGCGAGGGTCGCCAGGCGGAGGCGATCGACCGCTACAACAAGGTGTTCCGCGGCAACCCGCCGCCCGACAGCCTGGCGGTGGAGTACTACCAGACCCTTGCCGGAACCGAGGGCGGCTGGGAGCAGGCGCGCGACGGGCTGGCCCGGGTGGTGCGGCAGAACCCGCAGGACCTGCGCACGCAACTCGCCTACGCCCGGATGCTGACCTACCGCGACGGCGCCCGCGCCGACGGGGTGGCTCGCTTGCAGGCGCTGACCGCGGACCCGGCGGTGGCCGACCACGCCGGTCACGCCTGGCGCCAGGCGCTGCTCTGGCTACCCGACAACGCCGGCTCGGCGGCGGCCTTGCAGGCCTATCTGACCGTCCACCCCAATGACAGCGAGGTCGCCGCCAAGCTGCAGAACGCAAGCAAGCCGCCGCCCTCCGCGGACCCCGCGACGCTGGCGCGGGCCGGCGGCTTCGACGAGCTCAACCAGAACCAGTTGCCGAAGGCCGCGAACTCGTTCCAGACCTCCATCGAAGCCAACCCGGCCGATGCCGATGCGCTTGGCGGGCTTGGCATCGTGCGGCTGCGGCAGAAGAACATGGCCGAGGCAAAAAGCCTGCTGTCGCGCGCCATAGCCCTCGATCCCGAGCACGCCAGCCGCTGGTCGGCGGCGCTGGCGGCGGCATCCAACCCCGGCGGCGGCCCGAACCCGGCCACCGCGCTGATGAACCGGGGCCAATACGCCGCCGCCGAGCGCGACCTGCGGCGGCAGTTGCGGACGGGCAGCGGCGATGTCGCCGGCCTGACCTCGATGCTGGCGGACGCGCAGGCGCAGCAGGGCCGACTGGGCGATGCCGAAACCAGCTACCGGGCGGCCCTGGCGCGCCAGCCGGGCAATGCCGGCGCGCTGGTCGGGTTGGCCGGCGTGCTGTCGCGCGAGGGACGTGGCCAGGAGGCGCTCGAACTGCTCGACCGCGCGCAGGCCAGCGGCAACAGCCGGCAGGTCGGCCAGGCGCGGGCGGCGGAGCTGCGCCTGCAGGCCGGGGCGATCAGCGACCCGGCGACGCAGACCGGCCTGTATCGTGCCGCGGTCGCCGCCGATCCGGCCAATCCCTGGCTCCGCCTCGACCAGCGCGCGCGCGCTGGTGAAGGAGCGCCATCTCGCCGAGGCGCAATCGGTGATGGCGCAGGCGGTGGCCGGGCGGCCGGCGGCCGATGCGCTCAAGGCCGGCGTGGTGTTCGCCAACGAGACGCACGACCCCGACGCCGCCGCCGCGCTGATCGGCCGCCTGCCGCCCAGCCAGCGGACGCCCGACATGCTGGTCGGCCAGCAGCAGGCGAAGCTGCAGCGGCAGATCGCCGACGCCCTGGCGCTCGACCCGGAAGCGGCGCGCGAGCAGCTCCTGGCCATGGCCGCGCAACGCGATCCCACCGGAGCGCGCGGCGCCGCGATCGCCCGCGCGCTGTTTCGCAACGGCGACAAGGCCGCCGCCAACGAGGCCATCGGCACGGCCCGCGCGCTGGGGTCGTCGAGCTCGCAGGCGAGGCTTGCCTATGCCTCGGCCCTGCTCGACATCGACCAGCCGCTGGCGGCCCAGACGGAGCTGCGGCGCGTCGGCCGCGGCGGCGACCTGTCGGCGGCGGACCGCGCCGACTTCGCGCAGTTGCAGGCGGGGCTGGCGATCCGCACCTCCGACGCGCTGAACGAGCGTGGGCAGCAGGCCGAAGCCTACGACAAGCTGGCGCCGGCATTGTCGCGCACGCCCGCCGACCCCGACCTCAACCAGGCCCTGGCGCGGCTCTACGACGGCGCCAGGCAGCCCAAGATGGCGCTGCGGATCAACCAGGAGCTGCTGCGCCGCGATCCCGCCAATGTCGAGGCCCGCCGCGGCGCCATCACCGCGGCCCTTGCCGCCGGCGACAACGGCTTGGCCGACCGGCTGGCACAGGAAGGGCTGCAGCTCACCCCCGACGACCCGCGCGGCTGGCTGGCGTCGGCCGACGTGGCCAAGGCGCGCGGCAACACGGCGCGGGCGCTGCATGACCTGGAGCGGGCGAGGGCGCTGCGCCAGCAACAACTCGGCTACTCCGACAGCGGCGACGACGACAGCACGTTGCCGCCCGCAGCGGCCGTTCCCGGCGTCAGCCTGGTGCCGGGAGAGGCGCCGAGCTACGCGCGGGCTTCCCCGCCGGCCCGGACCACGGCATCGACCCGCTACACCGGCCGGCAACTGGCGCAGAACGACATCGCGCCGCTCACGGTGCCGCCCGACCTGTACCCGCCGCAGGCCGCGCCAACGGCGTATCCGCCCACTCCGTTCGCCCGGGCGGCTGCAACGGAGCTTGCGCCACGGTACCGCAGTGCGCCGCGCAGGACCTTCGCCGCGCCGCTTGCCGATCAAAACCAGTCCTACCAGTCCGCTGATGACCGCGCCGCGGCGGATACCGGGCCGTTCGGGCACACCGCGCCGCAGCCGATGGCGGTCGCGGCCGATCTTGGCCCGGCGCAGGACGCCAACCCATTCCGCGGCCGGTCACTGCCCAGCGTGCTGGACTCGGCCCCGAGCAGCCTGTCCGGGAGCGACCCGTTGGCGGCGGCGGCAATGGCTCCCTCGGTGGACCCGATGACCGCGCAGATCGACAGCGACATCGGCGTCCTGCGCGATGCCGTGGCGCCCACAGCCCAGGCCGGCGTCGGGTTTCGCAGCCGCTCCGGCGACAGCGGCCTGGACGGGCTAACCGAGTTGGCGGTGCCGCTGGAGGCGACGTTCTCGCCCGGCGGCACCGGCCGCGTGACGCTGACCGCGACGCCCACCCTTCTCAGCTCCGGCAAGATCGGCGGCGACGTCAACAACCAGCAGCGGTTTGGCGGCGGTGCGTTGCTGCTGTTCGGCCAGGCGCCAGGCACGACCACCGGCAACAGGTTCTTCGGCACGGCGGCGCCGGACCAGCACGCTTCGGGGGTGGGGCTCGATCTCGGCTACAAGGTCGGCAACGTCAGCGCCGACATCGGCACTTCGCCGCTCGGGTTCCAGCAGCAGAACCTGCTCGGCGGCGTCGAATGGGCGCCGGCGCTGAGCGACCGGGTGCGGCTGCGGCTGACCGGCGAGCGCCGCGCCGTGGACGACAGCATCCTGTCCTATGCCGGCACCAAGGAGCCGAACAGCGGCCTGACATGGGGCGGCGTCACCCGCAATCGCGGCAAGGCCAACCTGGAGTTCTCGGCGGGCAAGCTCGACCTCTACGCCGGCATCGGCGGCGACAGCCTGGTGGGACACCACGTCCTCGGCAACAGCGAGATAGAGGCCGGGGCGGGCGGCTCCTATCCGGTTTTCAAGAACGCCAGCCAGGAGGTCCGGGTCGGGGTCGATCTGGTGTATTTCAGCTACAAGAAGAACCTGCGCTTCTTCACCTACGGGCAAGGCGGCTATTTCAGCCCGCAGCAGTATTTCGCGGCGCTGCTGCCGATCACCTACAAGGAGCAGGTCGATCCCGATCTGTACTATGAAGTGGGGGCGACGGTCGGCTTGCAGAACTACAACGAGAAATCCTCGCCCTACTATCCCAACAGCCCCGCCGCGCAGTCTGCGCTTGAGTTGGAATCGCAGTTGCCGTCGGCGGCATCCGGGGTCAACACCGCCTATCCGGCAACCAGCAGTTCGGGCTTCGCCGGTGGCGCGCACGGGCTGATCGACTACCGCGTCAACCCAAGCTTCCACGTCGGCGCCAAGGTGAACTACCTGCACGCCGGCAATTTCAGCGAGACCACCGGCACCGTCTTTGCGAAATACACCTTCAACGGCCCGAGCAAGGCGCCGTGACTCAGGCGCAGCGTACCACCTGGAGTCCGTTCCTGCGGGCGCTTGCCGACGAGGTGGACAGCCTTGGCGGGGCCGGCGCCCGCGACACGCTGCTGCGCGAGGTCGGGCGGCGCATGGCGCGCTTCCAGCCGCTGCCGTTCACCACCCGCATGGACGTGATGGAGTTGGACGCCAACGAGACGCTGGCGGCGCTGGGCTGGGGCTCGGTCAGCTTCCGCGTCGCCGAGCAGGACCGCTCGCTGCTGATCGACCATGCCGCGTGGCCCTCGGTGGGCGGCGCCGGCGACCCGCCCGGCAGTTGGCTTTCAGCGGTGCTGGAGGGGTTGTACGAAGGTTGGATGGCACAGCTTCCCGGCGCCGACCCGTCGCTCACGGTGCGCCGGGTGCGGGTGGGATTGGATAGCGTGTTGCTGCGGTATGGCCACGCTTAGACTCCATTCACACCGGCTGTCCGCAATGTAGGGCGGAAAAGCGCAGCGCCTTCCGCCACTCCGAGCGCTCCGAAGCCGGCGGAAGGCGCTGCGCTTTTCCGCCCTACAAACCTTCGTTCGTAGACAGTCGGTGGGTCGCCGTCGAGTTCCGTGGAGCAGTCAGCGCAACGCGGCCAGCACGAGGCCGGGCGTCAGGATCTGCGGCAATACCACGCCGGGCCGGCCGGCCGGGTAGAACACATACAGCGGCACGCCGTCGCGATCGTGGGCGCGCAGGTAGGCGGTGATCTCCGGGTCCTGGCGGGTCCAGTCGCCGCGCAGCAGCACGGTGCCGCTTTGGCGGAGCGCGTCGCGCACCGTGGCCGCGCCCAGCGCCACCCGCTCGTTGACCAGGCAGGTGATGCACCAGGCCGCGGTCATGTCGGTCAACACCGGCTTTCCCTGCTGGCGCAGTTCCGCGAGGCGCCGTTCGGAGAACCGCTCGAACCCGACCGCCTCCACCTGGGCCGCCGCCGAGGGTTGCAGGCCCACCAGCAACGCCACGCCCGCCAGCGCCGCCGCCAGGCCCAGCAGGCCGGCGGCGCGCCATGCCCGCCGGGAGCCGGCCGACTGCGCCCGCCCGGCGACCCAGGCGATGAATCCGACCAGGACCAGGCCGGCGCCGACCGCCAGCACCCCGTCCGGCCCGGCTTCCTGGCTCACCACCAAGGCGAGCCAGGCGGTCGTCGCATACATCGGGAACGCCAGCGCCTGACGCAGCAGCTCCATCCACGGCCCTGGCCGAGGCAGCGCCCGGCGTGCCGCGGGGAGCACCGCGATCGCCACGTAGGGCAGCGCCAGGCCGGCGCCCATGCAGGCGAACACCACGATGGTCAGCCACCACGGGGCCGCCAGCCCGGCCGCGATGGCGGCGGCCATGAACGGGGCGGTGCAGGGGCTGGCCACCAGCACCGCGAGCGCTCCGGTGGCGAACTGGCCGATCAAGCCGCCGCGCGCCGCCCAGCCCTGGCCGGCGCCCGACCCGGCGCCGCCCAGCGCGAACACGCCGGAGAGGTTCAGCCCGACCGCGAACATCAGCCAGCCGGTCGCGGCGACGAACGCCGGCATCTGGAACTGGAACCCCCACCCGGTCACGCCGCCGGCCGCGCGCAAGCCCACCAGCACCAGGGCGATGGTGCAGAACGTCGCCATCGTGCCCAGCGCGTAACAGGCGGCCCCAATCACCGGGCGAGGGGCATGGCGGGTCAACGCCGCGGCCTTCATCGCCAGCACCGGGAACACGCATGGCATCACGTTCAGGATCAGCCCGCCGGCAAACGCCAGCAGCAGCACGCGCCACCATGCCCGGCCGGATGCGGCGGCCTCGGCTGGGCCGGGTGGGGCGTTGACCTGGAACGCGCTCTCCTGACCGGCGCCGTCGCGCACCACCAGCACGCCGCTGAGCGCTGCGGCGGCCGGCGCGCCCTTGGCCGAGACGAGGGCAAGCCGCAGCCGCCCGGCGGTGACCGTGACGGCCTGACGGGCGGCATCGTTCAGCCGGTCCGGCTGGTCGGGCATGAACCAGGCGTCGCGCACCGTGCCCGTGGTGATCTCGTGGCCATGCACCACCAGCGCGCCATCCGGCGCGACATGCGCCGTCCACGGCAGCGGGCGCGGGGTGGCGGCCTCGGTGCGCGCGAACAGCGGCGCGTCGCCGGAGGGCGTGGGCATCGGCGCGGGCATCCCGGCCGGCAGGTCGAGGCTGAAGCTGTGGTCGTACGGCACGCACACCCGCGCGCACACCAGGAAGCTCGCGTGCAGCGTCACCGACGTGGCGCCGGTTGCCCCGGTGAGGCTGACCGGCAGCAGCACGGTGCCGGAGTAGCCGTAGGTCAGCAACTCGCCTTCTGGCTGGCGCTGCGGCGTGGGCCAGTCGATCTCGCCGGCCCGCACGCCCGCCGGCAGGGTGAACGCGAAATCCGCCGCCGCCCCGGCCGAGCCCGGGTTGCGCCAGTAGGTGTGCCAGCCCGGCGCCATCCGCAGCTTCAGCCCGACGCGCAGGGGCTGGCCGGGCGTCACCGCGTCGGTCCGCGACACCAGCGTCGCCACCACCCGCGCGTCGGATAGCGGCAGGCTTTCGGCGGCGAACGCCGGGGCCGTCAGCAGCAGCGTGGCCAGCAGCAATGGGAAGCGGATCATGATGCTTGTTCTAGCACCGCGGGTCGCGGCGGCGGTAGCGACGATCTCGGCACGCTTGACCGCGGCCGCAACCCCGGCTTCCCTGCGCCATCTTCGGGGGAGCGGAAAATGGTTCAGGCATTGGTGCTGGAGCGCAAGCTCGAACTCACGCTGCGCGACATCGACCTGCCGCAGACGTTGGGTCCGCGCGACGTGCGCATCCGCATGGCGACGGTGGGCGTGTGCGGCAGCGACGTCCACTACTACACTCACGGCAAGATCGGCCCGTTCGTGGTCAACGAGCCGATGGTGCTGGGCCACGAGGCCGCCGGCACCGTGGTCGCGGTCGGCGGCGAGGTCGGCAGCCTGCGCGCCGGCGACCGCGTGTGCATGGAGCCGGGCATCCCCGACATGCAGAGCCGCGCCGCCAAGCTCGGCATCTACAACGTCGACCCCTCGGTGCGCTTCTGGGCGACGCCGCCGATCCACGGCTGCCTCACGCCCGAGGTCATCCACCCCGCCGCCTTCACCTACAAGCTGCCGGACAACGTGAGCTTCGCCGAAGGCGCCATGGTGGAGCCGTTCGCGATCGGGATGCAGGCGGCGTTGCGGGCGAAGATCAAGCCGGGCGATGTCGGCCTGGTCACCGGCAGCGGCCCGATCGGCATCATGGTGGCGCTGGCGGCCCTTGCCGGCGGCTGTTCGCGGGTGTTCATCTCCGACCTCGTGCAGGACAAGCTGGACATCGCCGGCGGCTACCCCGGCATCACCCCGGTCAACATCTCGCGCGAAAACCTCGCGGCGGCGATCCGCGGCGCCACCGCCGAGTGGGGCGCCGACGTGGTGTTCGAGGCGAGCGGCGCGCCGCCGGTCTACAAGACGCTGTTCGACATGGTGGCGCCCGGCGGCTGCGTGGTGCTGGTCGGGATGCCGGTCGATCCGGTGCCGGTGGACATCGTGGCGGCGCAGGCCAAGGAGGTGCGGATCGAGACCGTGTTCCGCTACGCCAACATCTACGACCGCGCCATCGCGCTGATCGGGTCGGGCAGGGTCGACCTGAAGCCGCTGATCTCGCGCACCTACGAGTTCCGCGAGAGCGTCGCGGCGTTCGAGCGCGCGGCGGGCGCGCATCCGACCGACGTGAAGATCCAGATTTCTTTCCCGCAATAGGCTCAGGCGGGCAATAGGCTCAGGCGGGCGGCAGGCCGACGCCGGACAACCGCTCGCACTCGGCCAACAGCTTCTCCTGCCGATGCAGGTCTTGGGTCGCGGCGTTCGGCTTGCGAAGCTGCTTGTGGTAGAAATAGTGGCCGGTCACCGTGGCCGCCGGGTCGCCGCTGGTGGCCAGCCATGCCTGCGTCCGATAGGCGGCGTCCAGGTCGCCGGTCGCCGTCGGACCGCTCATCTTCGTCGCCACCCAGCCGGGCTCCAGCGCGTTGGACAGGACATCCCGCCAGCGTCGCGCGACGGCGAAGGCGAGCAGCACGTCGTGCAGCTTGGTGTCGGAGTAGGCCTGCTGCCCGCGCCACTGCCGACGCTCCCAGCCGAGGTGGTCGAGGTCGGCGTCGCCGCGCCGGTGCAGCTCGAAGCTGACATAGACCAGGCGCTTCGGCCGCCGCATCAGCGCGGTCAGGATGTAGGGCGCCAGCGTGTTGACGGCGAACACGTGCGGCAGGCCGTCCTCGGTGGCGACGCGCCAGGGTTCGCGGTAGCCGACGCCCGCGTTGTGGATCACCGCGTCGAACAGGCCGAGCGCGTTCGCCCGATCGGCCAAGGCGCGGGTCTGGGCGATGCTGGTGAGGTCGGCGATCAGCACCGCCTCCGCTCCGGGCGCCGCCGCCATCGCCGCCTGGCCGCGTGCCTCGTTGCGGGCGTGCAGGACGACGGCGTGGCCTTGCTCCAGCATGTGCCGGGCCGCCATGAGCCCGAGGCCGTCGGAGGAGCCGGTGACGAAGACACGCGCCATGCCGGCCGCCTACAGCATCGGGGTGCCGCCGGTGACCGGCACCAGCGCGCCGGTCATATAGCTGCCCTGGTCGGAGGCCAGCAGCACGTAGACCGCCGCCAGTTCCGCCGGCTGGCCGGCGCGGCCCAGCGGCATCGCCTTGCCGAGTTGCTCGATCTCCTCCGGCCCTTTGACGATCGGATGGATCGGCGTCCAGATCGGGCCGGGGGCCACGCAGTTCACCCGGATGCCCTGCGGCGCCAGCAGGTTGGACAGGCCGATGGTGAAGCTGGCGATGGCCCCCTTGGTCGCGGCGTAGGCCAGCATCGTCTTGCTCGCGACCTTGGCCTGCACGCTGGTGCTGTTCACGATCGCCGAGCCCGGCTTCATGTGCGGCACCGCGGCCTGGCACAGGTAGAACATGGCGAACACGTTGGTGCGGAACGAAATGTCGAGCTGGTCGGCGGTGACGTCGTCCAGCGCCTTGTTCACCACCTGGGCGGCGGCGTTGTTGATGAGGATGTCCAACTGGCCGAGCTGCGCCACCGTCTGCGCCACCAGCTCGTGACAATGCGCCTCGTCCTGGATGTCGCCCGGCAGCAGGATCGCGCGCCGTCCGGCCTTGGTGATCCAAGCCGCGGTGTCCTCGGCGTCCGGCTGCTCGACCGGCAGGTAGGAGATGGCGACGTCGGCCCCCTCGCGCGCGAAGGCGATGGCCACGGCGCGGCCGATGCCGGAGTCGCCGCCGGTGATCAGCGCCACGCGGCCGGTCAGCAAGCCCTTGCCGACGTAGCTGTCCTCGCCATGATCCGGCGCCGGCGTCATCCTGGAGGTCAGGCCGGGCGCGTCCTGTTGCTGGTTGCCGGGAAACGGCTGCGGCGGGTTGGCTGTGCGCGGGTCGTTGTTCATCGCAAAAGCTCCGGGTGTGCGCTCTCTACGCGCGTGGCCGGCCAGGGATGCCTGCGGTCGCGGTGACGGACCAGAGCGGGTCGCCGCCGCGGGGCGTCCAGGCCTGCGCGGTTGGTTCGTCGAAGCCGGCGGCTGCCATGTAGGCGGCGACCAACTTCTGCTGATCCGGCCCGCTCAGCGCCCGCCACACCGCGACCGCCTTGGTGGGGAAGCAGCGGTTGGAGAACGAGACGACGAACGCCGCGCCCGGCCGCAGCACGCGGGCGACCTCGCGGAACACCTCGACCGGACGCTGCAGGTACTGCACCGAGACGCAGAGGCAGGCGCCGTCGAACGCGCCGGCGTCCAGCGGCAGGATCGGGTCGGCGTTGAGGTCCCGCACGAACCAGCGCGCGAGCCGCCGGTTGGCCGCCAGCTCCGCCGCGTTCATGCCGTGCCCCACGACCGAGGCGTAGCGCACGTCCTCGGGCAGGTGGCTCACCCAACTGCTCATCAGGTCCAGCAGCGCGCCGCCCGGCGGCAGCGTCTCGCGGTAGAGGCGCGTGACGGCGGCGATTGCGTCGTCATCGATGTGCGTGACGAAGCGTGGCTGGTCGTAGAACAGCGGGTCCGGCGACGGGTCCAGCTTCTCGAAGGCGGCGCGGGGGAGGTTGGGGAGTTGTTCCATGGAAGTTGATATTGGCGGGGTTGCGGGTCTCGCCAGTTGTCGGTGCTGCAGTCTTGTTCTGAAGTTAGCTGGCGGATGTTCTGTGCAGGGCCAGCACATGGTGTTGGATTGATGCCTCCCAAATGAGAGCCAAGCCGGGCTTGAGCCTCTGCGGTATTACGTGCCACAGGCTGACCGGCCGAGACTGGCTGAAAACGGAAGAACCGCTTTGGGTGAGCAACGACAAAACTGGGCTTTCTAAAAGAATTAGACTTTTTAGAAACTGTCTTTATATCGCAAATGGTAGACTCGAGCAGGCCCGCTGAGCCGTACTTGAGGCCGCAGTATTGGAATCAAAGACTGGTCGCAGCGTCGCGCCCTTCGGCAGGCGGCATCAAAGGCGGAAGTGCCTTCGATTTTCTCCCTTTCTTTGGTTCTACTATAAGCTTTAACGACGTCTGCACGGGTACAACCGGCACCTTTGCGAACTCTTCGAGGGCCGCCTTCATCATGGGGGAGTCGATTAGCTTAGCGTGTAACGTAAGCATTCGTGCCTGCGCTCTATTGACGAACTCGCTGTAGAGCATCGGTTGAATCCTAACGTTTTTACCCTCGGTCCGGTCTTCCTGCTCCTGGGGGTGTATCCGGTCACCCAACACGAAGCCGATGACATTGGTTGAGTCCGTTACGAGACCTAATTGCTTTAACTCGCGCACGTACTTCCAGACTTGACCTTTTTCTTCGGATCCAATTTGTACACCGGGCCGCTTGAGCTCGACAATGACCAAAGTTGCGGTCCCGCGTTCGACGAAATCTTTATCCCAAGCGGGCATCGAGTAACACCCGACAGTGCTGTCGGGTGTTACGGCGAAGTCAGGCCGATTGTTCGAGGTCTTTATCTCCTTACCGTAAATCTTCTTCACGACCGAGTTCATGGTCTGGTTGGAGCTGAATTCCATTGCCTCGAACTGAGGTCCAAAAATCCAGAGTCCGTTTTTGAACAGGGGTTGAAGTTGCTGGACCTCGTTGCTGTTCTGATCCGCCGCTCTCGCACGTATTTCTTCGATTAGGCGTAGACGATCTCGAATGACGTCCAACGCGAGCTTAGCGGCATGGATTGTCCACGATTGCAGAATCGAGTTCCACTCGTCAAATTCGTCAGACTTGAAACCATGCAGCTTTTCAAGGATGGCGTATTGCGACTCTGAGGTTTCTAGTGCCGCTAGGATTCCCATCAATTGCTTTATTTGCCGTTCGCCCATGCCAGGACACTGCACGACTACCTGATCGAGAAACTTTTCCCACCGTGACCGGCTTGCAAGCGGCATTGCCTCGACCTCATGGCGATAGATACTCCTGACATATGCGCTCGTCTCTGCCCGGCGTTCGGTGGTAAATAGGCCGAACTTTTCTTGTACCGCCGACTGGACCAGCGGCTGCGTAGCCTTCCAAGCAGCGTCGTCGTCTTTGAAGTCGGACCAATCTGCCTCGATGGAGTTTTCTAGGAAATCAGCTTGCACAATGAAGGTGAACCGCTTGGCCTCCTCTGTACGACCGTCAACGATCTTCTCCTGGTCGGATCCACGCCAACCAATCTGTCCGACCAGCCGCCGGTTAACCCACCACGCGATTCCGTGCTGCTTTGCGGTCCGATCGGAGGTCTGGCTGTCGATAACCTTGATGTGCGCCGTCCCGAAGTCGGGCACGATAACGTCCATCTCCACTAGGCATTCGACCGGCACATCATTGAAGGTTACCAGAACGCCGTTCACAGATACAGAAAATGCGGGATCCGTCAGGAATCGAGTGCTTAACGCCCACCGCGCTTGCTCTGCGGACATAAGGACGTGGCCGGTCTCGTTCCCAGATATGTGGGTGCCGTGTCCCTCGACTTTATCGCGCTCCTTTTCCAGCTTTGGATCTATCGGATCGGTTACTCCCTGTTTGACCAGAAAAGTGGCCTCGTGACCGTCGCGCCAAGTTCGAACACGGTAGGACGGCGAGAACTGGAAACCTGCGGTCCGCCCTTTGCCATTCCGGCCGTAGACATGCCGAATAGGTCCGTTCGGGATCTCGGGCGGCGCCTTGACGGTCAGTCCCTGGCGACTCGCGCGGTCATAGTAAATCGTACGCCAGCGTTGTTCAAACTCCTTAGAAGTCATGCCGATCCCGTTGTCCAGGATTTCGAACACGTCGCCGGTCTCCCGGTCGGGCCACGTGATTTCGACCTTGGTGGCGTAGGCATCCCATGAGTTTGCGACCAGTTCGACCAGGGCGGTGGTTGGGTCGGACATAATTGGGCCGGCGTAAAGTCCGAGGAAGCGGCTGTCGAAGAAAGTTCCCTGATCAGACGGCGTCATATCTTTTCCTGTTGCCACCGTCGCAACTCCCTGTTGACGGGACACTATTCCATCCTCAAGCCACTTCGTCGAGCAGGCCAACTCCAACGAGGTTATTGCTCACGTGGGTAGGGCGTAGGTATTCGGCGTCGCGCTGGCGACGTCAGCATAAAGGTGGTTGACGCGATCACGGTCGCTTTTATTCAACGTAAGGGTG
>JAABUU010003381.1_pt1 | contig 20400 bp, 22 predicted proteins | sample 5559301 | NCBI WGS metagenome assembly JAABUU01 (sample SAMN10711884, study PRJNA513360) | rock metagenome | isolation source: Antarctica rocks | place: Antarctica: Victoria Land, Richard Nunatak white | reverse complement strand
AACGTCGTCGCGCGTGCCAGCGCCTGACGGGTCTGGTCCTCTCCCCGCGTGCGCGCGAGACCGAGCGCCTCCTCGAGGCGCTCGTGCAAGCGGGCGGTGCCCGCCGCCGCCGCGGCCCGGAGATAGTGCTCAGCCTCAGCGCCGAGCGCGAGGAACGCATGCTCAGACGGTGTGCGCGGCCGCAGCGAACGGACGCCGGTCGGCGCCGGGGTTGGATAGTGCGCGTCAGCGATCGACGCCTCCCCCGGCGCCAACAGCGCATGCTGGGCGACCGGAATGCCCCGATGCATGATCACGACGTCACGATCGCTCGCTTGCACCTGCACGATCTGACCGACGAGGCGATGCGGAACCGAGTAGCGCGCCGAGCCGAACCGCACCGTCGCCAGCCGGTCGACCTTGCGATCCTCGCCGCACGCGACCGCCGGGCGCAACGCCGGCAGCGCCCGGAACAGCGGCGCCTCGACCTCGAGACGCTCGACCGGTCGGGCCCGGGTTTCGTAGTGGATCTCGCCGTTGACCTCCGCGCACCACACGGCACCGGCCCGGTTGGCGTCGTCTAACGATGCGAACCCCTCGTATGGGATCAGGTCTGACTTGGTGAACCGAACGAGCGCCTCGACCTTGCCCTTCGATTCCGGATCCTGGCGCTCGGTTGTGCGCGGCGAGAAGCGATAGTGAGCCGCCAATCGCACCAGATCTGGGTTCAGCACCGCGACGCCAGCGAGATGCCCCGTCGCGACCGTCTTGGGGTTGTCAAACAGCACCTTCCCCGGTACCCCGCCGGCCTGCTCGAAGCTATGCGCCAATCCGACCGCGAGCGCGCCGAAGCGCTCCGAGCAGGAGAAGCTCACCGTTCGATACCGCGACCAGCCCAGCACCGACGAGAAGAACGAGAGCTTCCGCGGCCCGGCCGCTGTCGGGACCGTTCCCGCTGCACCCCAGTCGCACAGCATCCACTCCCCGGGCTCTGACACCCACGGCCGATACACCCGACCCTCCCGCGCCTGCTTGGCCCGCCACGCCTGCTTGGCCACCGCGACCGCCCGGCGCAGCGACCGCTCCGAGCCGTCATAGCCCGCGGCGCGCACCAACCGCATCAGACGCCTCGCCGTGACCCGACCGCCCGACTGCTCCACCCGCTCGCCGATCAGGGCCGCAAAGTCGTCAGTCACGCGCGAGCGCGCAAGCGCCGGCGCGAACTGGCCCGCATCGCCAGCCGCCTCGACATACCGCTTGACCGTCTTGTGATCACAGCCCAACAACTCCCCGACGGCGCGATAGCTGCCCAGCTCCTCATACAAGGCGATGATCTCCACCTGAGTCCTTCCGCTCTTCATAGACGTCCTCCCGACGATCGACGGCGCAAGAGCGCCGGACCATCACCACCAGGCCGGACGGGTGGGGAATTAAGTGGCCACCAGTGGGGAGTTTCTCGTGGCCGCGGTCAGCCGCGTGGTCGTGTTCACGCTGGAGCTCGACCACGCGCCGCTCTGGCAGCGGCTCCGGACGCCCGCCTGTTAAGGCGAGCTGCGCGAGCAGAGCAGCCACTACGGTGCCGCGCCAGATCGGTGCCCAGCCAGCTCAGCCGGGACGTCCGCCGGTCGGCCGTGGCCGCTGTCACCTCCTGAAGTCAGACCATGTCGGGGCTCACGGCAGCGATCTGCTCGACCTGCTCGCTCAATCTCCGCACCCGTCCGGCGACGTTCCAGGACAGCAGCATCGCTCTGTCTGCCGTCAAGCTCGACGAGCCGGATCTGCAGCCGTGTCCGGCTGGGCCGGATCTGAAGCCCTGGCCGGGAGCGGAACGCCGGCTCGGAGCTCCTCCAGCCACGCCGCCGCCTGGCCGTCGCTGGGGGCACGCCAGTCCGAGCGGGGCGACAGCGAGCCGCCGGAGCCTACTTTGGGCGCGTTGGGCATCGCCGAGCGCTTGAACTGGCTGGTCTGAAAGAAACGCTGCAGGAAGATCTCCAGCCAGTGCCTGATCTCGCTCAGCGAGTACTCGTTGCGGCGCTCGAGCGGGATCAGATCTGGCCACTCACCACGGCCCAGGTCGCCCCACGCGTGGTGCGCCAAAAAGGCGACCTTGCTCGGGCGGTAGCCGAACCGCAGCACGTAATAGAGAAAGAAGTCCTGGAGCTCGTATGGGCCGACGACGGTCTCGCTGTTCTGCTCCGGTCCGTCGCCGGCTGCGTCGCTGCTGCGCGGGACCAGCTCGGGGGAGATCGCCGTCTCGAGCACGGAGCGAAGGACCTCGCTCACCGGCTCACCGATCTCATTGCTCTCGATCTCCCACCGAAGCAGGAACTGGATCAGCGTCTTGGGCACCGAGGCGTTGACGCTGTAGTGCGACATCTGATCTCCGACTCCGTAGGTGGACCAGCCGAGGGCCAGCTCACTCAGGTCACCCGTTCCCAGGACCAGGCCCTGGTGGAAGTTGGCCAGGCGGAACAGGTGCGAGGTGCGTTCGCCGGCCTGAACGTTCTCGAAGGTGACGTCGTATTGGGGCTCGCCGTCGCTCGCCGGATGCCCCAGATCACGCAGCATCTGGGTGGCCGACGGACGGATGTCCAGTTCGCTGGCGCTCACCCCGAGCGCCTGCATCAGCGCGTGCGCGTTGCGCAGTGTGTGTGCGCTGGTGGCGAAGCCGGGCAGCGTATAGCCGAGCACGTTGGCTCGCGCCAGGCCGAGGCGATCGACCGCCTTCGCGGCGACGATCAGCGCGTGGGTGCTATCCAGGCCCCCTGACACGCCGATCACGATCTTCTTGATGCCGGTGGCCTGCAGGCGCGTCTGCAGGCCGCGGACCTGGATGTTGTAGACCTCCTCGCATCGCTCCCGGCGGGTCACCGGGTCGGCCGGAACGTAGGGGAAGCGCTCGACCCGCCGGCGAAGCGCGAACGGCTGGTCCGGGACGCCAAGGTCGAACTCGATCCGGCGCATGCGCGCGAGGCGCTCGCGCAGGTCATGGATCGAGTCGCCATAGCTGCTGACAGACATCCGATCAGAGTTGATCCGGTCCAGGTCCACGTCGGCGAGGATCAGCTCCTCCTCGTCGGCAAACCGCTCGGACTCGGTCAGCAGCTGGCCGTTCTCGCAGATCAGCGCCTGTCCGTCCCAAGCCACGTCGGTCGTTGACTCGCCCAGACCGGCCGCGGTGTAGATGTAGGCTGAGATCGTGCGCGCAGATTGCGCCTCACAGAGCGCGCGGCGGTAACCCGACTTGCCGATCGTGATGTTGCTGGCCGAGAGGTTGGCCAGCACGGTCGCGCCGGCCAGGGCCCCGTAGGTGCTTGGGGGAATCGGGGTCCAGAGGTCCTCGCAGAGCTCCACGTGCAGCGTGAAGCTCGGAAGGTCACGGCACGCGAACAGCAGGTCGGCTCCGAACGGAACGGGATCACCGAACGGCCGTAGCTCGCCGCCGATCAGGTCTCGGGCCGCGCGGAACTGGCGCTTCTCGTAGTACTCGCGGTACTCGGGAAGGAAGCTCTTCGGGATCGCGCCGAGGATCGTGCCCCGATGAACAACGAGCGCGGCGTTGAACAGGCCACCCTCCGCCGGCACCGGTGCGCCGATCACGATCACCGGACTCAGCCCCTCGCTGGCCCTGACGATTCGCTTCAGCGCCGCCTGGACCGCGTCGAGCAGCGCGGACTGGTGAAAAAGGTCCTCGCTCGAATAGGCCGCCAGCCCCAGCTCGGGGAAGACCACCACGGCGGCGTGCGCGCCAGCCGCCCGACGGGCCAGCGCGAGCGTGCGTTCGGCGTTGAACTGCGGGTCACCGACGCGCACGTGGGGCACCGCCGCCGCCACCCGGACAAAGCCATGCCGGTAGGGGCTGCTGAAGGAGGTCACCTGGCGGTCGCTTTACCCTTCACCACGGCGCTGGCAGAAGCCGCTGAAGGGACTCAAAGCCGCGACTTCTGCAGGGCAAACGGAGCGCATGGCCCTTTGGCCGATCAAGAAAAGCACGGTTTGCAGGATGTTTCATCAAGCTGCATCGAGTTGGGTCAGTAAATCTGCTGAGGAGGTCCGGGAAGCTGGTGAATCCTCCCCGGAGCCGAAAGCCTACCCGCGACTTCGTCTTTCGGGGCGATCGGGATGAGCTCGTCCACCCCTCGGTGCTGCGCCGACGCTCCGTGGGCGCGGTCAAGCGGACTGGTCGTGCGCCGCTGCAACCCCGATCTGCGCCACACCTTCGGGTCGCTGGCGATCAATCACGCCTCGATCGTCCAGGTACAGAGCGGGATGGGCCACGCCGACGTCAAGACGACGATGCGCTGCCTGCACCACAGGAGCCGGGCAGACGAAGCGCAGGTGCTCTCGCAAGCATTTCGGACAGGCGACTGGTGACCCGGCACCGTAGTGCGGCGGCCCGCGCGTGACCCCGACGTGGGAGGGCTCTCGATGGAACGCTCTCGGGGGGTTCTACATCGTGGAGTTCAAAACGAATCGCCGAGATGTCGGCAAGGTCATACGCAGGACGGTCGACGACCGTCAAGCGGTAGTCCTCGCGTACGCCGACGGCAGCACGCGTGTGCTGCGCGCCGAAGTCACGACCAAGGTCGCACGCGATCCGAAGATCGCTTGCGAGGATGAGCAGGTATGAGGGGCGCTGCCGACGCGTTGTGCGTGCTCTCCGCATGCGGCAGCGACCTAGTGTTCCGACGCGGCAGCTCTCAGCTGGCGCTTCGCCTCGGTCGAGCGTTCGTTGACTACCACCTGAACGGGATGAGCCTGAACGAATACCTGAACGGGATGAGCCTGAACGAATCTCGCTAGTTGGCGGCCACCGAGAACACCGGCGGCAGCCGTGTCGCGACCGTCGTCCAACTGGCACCGGCGTCCCCCGAGCCGAATACATCGCCGGAGGTAGCGCCGAAATAGAGCTGGAGGTGCTCGCCCTCCGCGGCGCGGCTGAACGCTTGCCGCAGCACCGTCAGGTAGGCGTGCTCCGCCGGCAGGCCGTCTCCGCGGGGCCCCCAGTTGGAGCCCGCGTCGCGCGTCTCATAGACGCGCACGCGGGCGTCGGGGGTAACGCGATCCATGTCGGCGACCAGCGGGATCACGTAGGCGCTGTCGGGATCGCCTGGGTCGACCGTCAGCGGGAAGCCGAAGTCAGACGGGAGCCCACCGCCACCGATGTCAGTCCAGCTCCGGCCCGCGTCGTCAGAGCGGTAGACGCCCCCGTGGAACTGCATGAACATCCGGTTGGGTTGCCTGGGCGCACGCTCGACGTGGTGCACACAGCGACCCGCATTCTCATCCTGGAGCGCCTCCTCGGGCAGGTACCGCGGGTTGAGCCCCTCGTTGCCCCGCTGCCAGCTACGGCCACCGTCCTCGGTGAGCCACATGCCGGCGGCTGAGACGGCGACGGCCAGCTTGTCGGGATCTCCAGGCCAGGTGCAGATCGAGTGCAGGCAAAGCCCGCCGCCGCCCGGCTGCCAGTGCGGGCGCGACGGCTGCTCCCACAGTCCGGCGTTGATGTCCCAGCTCGCTCCGCCGTCGTGGCTCTCGAACAGGACTCCGGGATCTCCCCCCGCATACATGGTGCCGTCCGCCTCGCCGCGGGCGATGAGCCAGATCCGTTCGAGCGCCTGATCGCCACCTTCGGGCAGGGCGACCCCGTCGGCCTGCTCCCACTCGGCGCCCGGATCGTCGTCGGTGTAGAAGATCTTCGGACCGTAGAACGGCGAGGTGACGGTCGCGAGCAGCCGCCCGCTGCGGGGATCCCGGATGGCGAAGTCGACCGGCTCACCTGCAAACGCGCGCGTCTTGATCTCAAAGCCATGAGCTGGCTCGCCTTCGAGCAGGAAAAGGCCCTTCTTGGTTCCGACCACAAGCTCAGTCACTCTCTCAGCCTCCTGTTATCGCCGGCACCAGCTCAACGCGGTCGCCGGACCGTACCGCGGTCGCCCCGCCCCCACGCTCGCCGTTGACGAACACGTTGATATGGCGACGGATCAGACCACGCTCGTCGAGGATCCATCCGCTGATGTCCCGGTGGCGGATCTCGAGCGCCCGAAGCAGCTCGATTACCGTCGCGCCCTCGAGCTCATGCTCCGCGTGCCCGCCTGCGAGCTTACGCAACGGTCCTCGAACGCAAACCATGGCCATCGGGGGAATCCTAAGCGCGCTCACGAAAGCTATAGACCGCGACACCGCGCCAATCTCATCGGCGCGGCGGCGATGCGCCGTGCCCGCGGGCTCAGCCCGCGGCAGGCCCGCGGGCTCAGCCCGCGGCGCTCACCGGAAGCGCAGGCTCGTTTCGTCAGCGCTCCCCCGAACGAACTCGCGAGCGTGGGCGAGTACTTCGTCATGCTTGTATGTATGTAAGCGGCCGAAGGGACCTCAAACCTCGACCTTCTGCATGGCAATTGCGCGGCAGGCCCTTGAGTCCCGGCGAATACTGGGGAAACCTGATGTTTACAGGGTGTTGCCCGAGGGCTATCTCGATCGGCGCGCGGCCGAGCGCGCGATGGACGCGCTGATCGACGAGAGTCGCCGCCCGGAACTGCCCGCCGGCTGGAGCGTGAGGGCTGGCTGGAGCGCTGCCCGATGACCCACGGGCACGGCTCGTTGTTCCTGGCCACGCGGAAGGGCGTCACCGTGCTGGGCCTTCCCCTCAGCGCCGCCACGACGCCGGCGCCGACCTGGTGGGCCCACGACAGCGCGTGTTCCTGGACCGCAGCCTGGATGACCGTCCGCGGCCGTAGCTTCTCGGCTGCCGAGAGCCGCTCGACTCGGAGTGGGCGGGGAAGCTTCACTGGCTGGATCGTCACAGCTTCAAACGATCAGGACACCGCCCCGACCTCGTCGGCCACGTGGGCAGCAGCCGGATCGCGATCGAAGTCGAGCTCGCGGCGAAGTCGAAGCCGAGGCTCGGCGCGATCCTCTCCACCAGGAGGCCCGAGCGGGTCGAATTCGACTCGTGCCTGCGCTCTGATGGTGTCGAGCAGTTCGATCCTCAGGTACTTGCTGTTGAGGTAGAGCCCGACCCGCTCGCCAGCCCGCTCGATCCTGCGGCAGCTTTCTTTGTCGCCGCAGATCTAGATCACGCCGTGGGTCTTGCCGCTGACGAGCCAGCCGGGAAGCTCTTGGGTGGATTCCACCGGCCTCTCGCAATCCGAGCTCCCTTCACCCGAGAGTGCCGAGCGTCCTGCGGCCACGTGGCGGAACGCTTCCCCCTGCCAGCGCTCCTCCGGGAGCTGATCGATGGCCCGGACGAGGTCGGCGAGCGAAGCCGTCAGACGAAGATGCCTTCCGCGAGCGCGTCGATCAAACCGAGCACGGTTCGCCAGTCCCCGGCTGCCAGCAGGTCGATCGGCTTCCTATGCTCGATCAGCACATTGGGTGAGAACAACCAGTCATGCGCAGCCTGTGGGTGCAGGACCGCCGACAGGGACTCGAGCACCGCCAGGATTTCGAGCAGTCGCCGACGCGCGGCGGTCCGAGGCTCGCTGTCCTCGGTCAACCAGCGTGCGACTGTGCGCGGGTTCGTGCCGACCAAGCCGGCCAAGTCCGCGCGATCGAGGTCTGTCTTCTCGACGGCCATTCGGAGCCGATCCGCAATTGTCGTCTGGATTGCCACCCGATACGTCTCGTAGGATGCCACATTGGATGGACGTTACGTCGACTCGAGTCTTTCCAGACCGGTCTTGCCTACCTGGCCAGGATCACGAGGCGCGACGGGCGGGCGATTCGAAGAGGCCATGGTTGGCGCAACTTTGCTGGACAACGGCGCAGCTCGACGGCGCCGTAGTCGAGGCGTCATACGCGTTTGATCGCCCTCCTCTGCTGACGCGCCTCGGTGACGACAAGGTTGCGCGGATCATTGACGCCCAGACGCTGCGGTTCGTCCGCGAGAACTTCCTCGAGGAGAGCGGCTGAAGGGACTCGAACCCTCGACCTTCTGCATGGCAAGCAGACGCTCTAGCCAACTGAGCTACAGCCGCGAGGCGCCCGAGTATAGCGTCGGTCCTCGCCGCCGGCCGGGCGCTCAGCGCGTTCGGTGCGGGCCTCTGCGGCGGCCGTGATCGGATCGGGCCGGGGGAACGCCGTATGCAGTGGCCAGCCGGTGACATCGCGATCGTCGGCCGGTCCGCGGGTGATTGGGACGTACCTCCCAACCCAATCGGTGGGGCTTGAACAGGACGATCGGCTGGTCGCTGTCGATCGCCTGGCCCGGGCGATAGCCGACGTTGCCGACGTTCAACCCGACGTAGTAGGCCAGCGTGCTCTGGTAGCCGACGAGGCTGACCGGCTGGCCGCAGGCCCGGAGCCGGGCTGCGCCGCCGTCGCGGACAATCACCGCCTGCAGGCGCCCGATCTTGGTGGCCGAGAGGCGCGCGGCGTGGATCTCCCGGTTTACCGCTGTTCGCGGGACCGAGCCGGTGAGACGAGTGCCGCGATCAGGACCACCACCGCGATTGCACCGGCCGCCCGCGCGATCCGCAAGTTAGACGGCGCGAGCGTGAGCAGGCGCCCGACGGCGGCGCCCGCGAGCACCGCCACCAGCGCGGCCGGCTCGACCAGGAATCGAGGCGCGGCTGACCAGCCGTGCAGAGCGAACGCGGTCTCGAGCGCCACCCACAGCAGCGCCGCCGCGGCGATCAGCAGCGTCGCGCGGTCCCGGCGGGCGAGCGCGAGCCCGCAGGCGAGCAGCGCGGCCAGCTCGATCGCCAACCAGTTGAGGGCGAGAAAGCGCTCCAGGACTCCGGTGATCTTGCTGCCGTGGATGACGTTGACCGAATTCAGAGCCAGGTCCGCGGGACTGAGCCAGCTCTTCGAGGTCAGCGCTGGGACGCTGAACCAGAGAATCGGGATCAGCGCCACTCCCACGGCCACGGACAGCCGCATCGAACGCTCCGACCGCCAGGCCCAGAGCGCGAACAACCCCACGAACAGCCACACCTCCGGCCTTCCGAGCGCGGCCAATGCCAGCAAGCCGAAGGCAAGCCGGCGCCGGCCCGACAACTGGGCATCGATTGTTGCCAGCAACAACGAGACGATCATCGGGTCTGAATTGGCGATTAGGACGAGGGGCCAGTAACCATCCACGCCAAGTACCGCTATCGCGGCGAATACTCCGGCGGCGAGTGGCGCCCAGCGCTGCGGGGCCGGGCCAGTGAGCCGGTAGGCGATTCGAGCCGCGAACACGCACCCCGCGAGCCCTCCGGCGACCGCGGTGACCATCCACAGCGAAACCGCGACCGCCCCGCTCAGCGAGTAGGGCAACGTGAACAGAAACGCAAGCGGCTTCCAGGATGGGGCGCCGTCCGTGTTGAGGCTCCAGTGCAGTGTCTGATGGCCCCAAACCAGCCAGCCGTAGGCGTCGTAGCCCGGCCGCATCCCCACCGAGAAGACGAAGGCGACTGATATGAGGACCAGCACCGCCGCCCCGGTGATCCAGGCGGTGACCCCTGACAGGGCAATCGGCCGCTGCCGACGGTGACGGTCATCCGCCACCACCGCAGCCTGGGGCAATGACGTTGAGGCTGGATCTAACACCACGAATACGGGACGCTAACAAGATGCTTGTCGCCTGAGCCTAAGGCCGTTTCCCCGGCGCGTTGCGTATTTGGAGCTTTTGAGTGCTCGACGCTCATTTTCGCGTCAGATTGAGTGAGCTGTTCATCGGCGATTGGCTACACCCCGGATGGCGGCGTGACCAGGCGAGCCGTCGCCCGGCCGCCTTCGTGGTCGCCGGGGGGGTGTCGAACAGCCGCAAGCCTCGCCCGAGTCTCGCCCCGATGATCGGGATCCGACTGATGAGCCGAGATAGCCGCGCGGTACCGGCGGGTCCACTGTGCGGGGCGTCCCTCGACCCGGGCTGCACGGCGCTAGGGTGGGCGGCGGAGGCAACCGGGCCTGCACGCTGCGCGTCGAACTGCTCAGCACCGTCCGTGACCAGACGCAACGAGGGGACCGATGACCGGCGCCTGTGGCCTCCTCGGGCGCTTGTCCGGGAGCGAGTGGGCCCGATGGGGCGGCCCACTTCAGACGCTTTGACTTCTAGATGCTATGACGTATAGCACCGAGGTGCAGCGATGGGAAGTCGAGTACACCGACGAGTTCGAGACCTGGTGGGACCAGCTCAGCTCGGCGAGCTTTCGTCCGCGGTGTGGGCGCTGGCCGGACGCGATCGACAGGCGCAACAGGGTCTCGCGCGGCGCGCGCCGGCTGAGCTGCCGCTGCTGTTCGCGAAGTTCAGCCGCGGGATGCCTGGCGCCGCGGCTTCCGCCCCTTCGGGGACGTCAACTCGACGGTGCGGTCCTCGAACACCGCCCGCAGCTCGAGCTGGCCGCCGAGGGCGCTCACGTAGCCGGCGAGCGTGCCCAGGCGAGGATTGCTCTCGCTCTCGATGTGCGAGACGCCGCGCTGACTGACGTCAAGGCTCTCGGCGAGCTCGGTCTGGGTGAGGTCAAGCGATTGCCGAAGCTCGGCGAGCATCGCGCGCTTGTGCTCGTCCACTCGCGCCCGGCGCTCAGGGTCGGCGTCCATCTTCTCCGCGAGCTGGTGGAAGGACTTGGTCTTGGGGCTCAATTCGTCTCTTTCTCGGGCCGGGCGGCCCGTGGTCCGGCTTTTCGGGCCATGCGGTCCCCCTTCGCTGCGCGGGGTCAATCGGTCAGCTCTCCTCCCTCTCGCAACTGCGCGAGGTGCTCTTCGTATAGCCGTCCGCCGCCGCGATCGCTTCCACGTACCACGCTTTCCATCGTCCGCTCTTGTCGCCCCCGAGCAGCAGGATCGCCACTCTGTCGCGGGTCAGGCGACCGAGAGCGGGGCCGGTGTCTTCCAGGATCTCGACCGCCGCGCGGGTGCGCTCTTGGTCGTCCTCACGCGCGAGCGATGGCTGTCACGATGATGCCGGTTCGAGCTCTTGGCTCAGACCGAGCGCTACCACCAGTATGCCCGGACCCGGACGCCGCGGCGAAGCTCTCCGGGCTGTGGCAGAGCGACGACCCGAACGGCAACGTCGTGAGCATCCGTAGCGCAGCGGCCTTACCGCTTGGGGAGCCTTTGCGGAGCCTTGGCTGATCCTGAGCCAAGCGATCGACCGCGGCCGATCTGAAAGTCGCTCGTTTCCAGGTCTTCCATCAAGACAAGAGGCGACGACCGGAATCGAACCGGTGTAGACGGCTTTGCAGGCCGCTGCGTAGCCACTCCGCCACGTCGCCGAGGCCCCGAAGCCTAGCGCCGAGACCCCGGCGCGCCGTCAGCGCGAGCGCAGCAGGATGGTATTGCCGGACGGGTCCGTGATCAGCCATCCGTCCCCGGCCGGCCAGGGCGCGGTAGGCAGGCCGGCCGCGGCGATTCGGGCGACTACCAGGTCGAGCTCGGCCGCGCCGGGGAGCAGGACCTCGAACGAGCGCAGTCCCACCGCATCGGGCGCCGGCGGAGCGCCGCCGGCGCTGTGCCAGGTGTTGAGGCCGACGTGGTGGTGATAGCCACCCGCGGAGACGAACAGCGCGCCGGGGTATCTGCGCACCATCACTTCGAAGCCGACGACTCTCCGATAGAAGGCCTCGGTCTGCTCGAGCTCTGAGACCTGGAGGTGGACATGGCCAATCCGCGTTTCAGCCGGCATCGAGGGCTGCGCTCCGTTCGCGCGCTTGAGCTCTCCGGCGATGCTCTGAAGATCCAGTGGCAGAGTCGCCATTTCGAGCTGACCCTCGGTCTGGCGCCACTCCTCGCGCGGACGGTCATGGTAGACCTCGATCCCGTTGCCGTCGGGATCAGACAGATAGAGCGCCTCGCTGACCAGGTGGTCGGAGGCTCCGTCCAGCGGCCAGCGCGCGGCGACCAGACGAGCGAGGGCGAACCCGAGGTCAAGCCGCGTGGGCATCAGGATCGCGAGGTGAAACAGTCCCGTGGCACTGCGGTCAAGCCGCGGCGCCCAGCTGTTGCCCTCGAGCTCGACCAGCGGCCGCTCGCCGTCGGCGCCGAGCGCTACCGCGCCGCCATCGGACTCGGTGCCGCGCAGGCCGAGGACCCGCTCATAGAAGGTCCGCGAACGGCCCAGATCGGAGACGGTCAGCCGGACCGTGCCGATCTCGGTGGCCGGATCGATCTCCGGACTGAAGTCTGGCTGCACGTCAAGCAACTTCTATTGCACCGAGCACGAGCCCTCGAGTCGCGCGCCCGGGAGCCGGCTAAGCAACGAGGCGAGCAGGGTGATCTCCTCGGTGCTGAAATTCTCGAGGAACAGGCGTCTGATGCTCGCGACGTGGGAGCAGCCGGCCTCGCGCAATTTCTCGTAGCCGTTGTCGGTCAGCTGGGCATAGGAGACGCGCGCGTCGTTCGGACAGGCGATCCGCTCCACCAGTCCGGCCTGTACGAGTCCGTCGACCAGTCGCGTGATGCCCGAGCGGGTGAGCATCGTTCGCTCGGCGAGCGCCGACATCGGCAGCTGACGATCGGATTCCTGGGCGAGGTACAGCAGAACCTCATAGTCCCGGGAGGTCATGCCATGGCCGGCCACCAGCTCGGCGTCCAGCACCCGGACGATCGAGGCGTGGCTCTGCAGGTAGCTGCGCCAGGCCTCCAGCGCGGCGCCCTCCAAGCGGGAGTCGACGATCGCGTCCATCCCTTTAGTCTAGTTGACCGGTCAACGGTTGTCGGTTGGGTGGGCCCGCCATAGATACACTCGTCTGGGCGATGTGGCAAAAGGCACTGATCGTGCTTGTGACGGCCGTGATCATGGCTGTCCCCGCGTTCTCACTCGCGGATCGAGACGGCGGCCCGGAGGCGCCTGGCTTGGTCGTAACGCCCGGAACCGGCTCACCAAGCACGCCGTTCGTGTTCCGGTTCAGAGCGCCTGACGCCTCAGGCGTCGTCAGCTCGGCCACCCGCCTGAGCTACCTGGTGAGCGTCTTAGGGTCGTCCCGACCCGGCTGTCTGGCCGCGCGTTCAAGCCCCGTGCCGAACGTGACCAAGGGCACCGAGGTGTCGGTGACGCTGGATCCGGCCAAGCTCGGAGGCTCATGGTGCGCGGGCAACTTCCAGGCTCAGGTGGCGGAGTTGCAAACGCCGCGCTGCCCGGCCGCGGCGATGTGCGCGCAGTTCGTCCGCCTGGTGGGCGTGGTGGCCAGGACGCGGTTTCGCGTGACCTCTCGGTGAGAGCGAGCGCCCCGAGAACTTCACCAGGCTGATCTGGCTCAGGTCATCGCGGGTCTCGGGCTCCGCGAGGGCCGATCACGCACGCCCGGCAAGAGAAGTGGGAGCACGAGCAGCGCGAAGATCGCGCAGTAGATCAACGGTCGCCGAAAGCTGTCAGTCGCGGCCCTCTGGATCAGCGACTGGACGCTGTCTCTGAGCCGGGAGAGCTCAGCTCTCGTCGCGGGGCTAGCTCCGCTGCTGACGCGCGCAAAGGCCGGATCGATGTTGGGGAGCTGGCTCGGATGCGCCTTGGCGTTTGCCTGGAGCAGTCCCGCCCCGAGTTTGATTTTCAGGGCAAGCGGGACCGGCGCGGTGATGACCGCCTTGGTGATAGGAGGGATGGCGCGTCGCGGAGCGGTGTTGAGCTGGTTGACGAAGATCGGCGTCAGGACCAGCAGACCCAGGATGAGGCCGGCGTCGCGGGCGGCGACGGTTCTGGCCACTCGAGGCGCCGGCCGGTTCGAGCTCTCTATGGCCGCGTCGGTGAGCGGGGGATAGGACAGGCCAAGACCGGCGCCGCACAACGCCAGCGCTACCAAGGCCAAGCCCAACTCGCGGTGAGAGATCAGCGCGAGGACGACCAGCCCGGCCGCGAGCACCACGGCGCCGGTAGCGCCGAGGCGAACCGGTGAGCGCCCGCGGGTGAGCCGGTCGGCAAGTGTGGTGGCCACCGGGATCACGGTCAAGACCGCCGCCGCCCCCAACGGCGTCAAGCCCCATACGTTGATCAGCAGCACCGTCACCAAGAACAAGGCACCGATCAGAGCGGCTGATATCAGGGCCAGGGCGATGTTCGCCGTCATCGGAGCGAGGATTCGCCGGGATCGGTCAGCGACCTCCCCGCGTCCTGACGTTGGATTGATCCCAGCGGCCTCTGCGGACGCCTCGGGGTCTGACTTGGGCGCCATCCCGATCGCCAGCGCCGCCAGCGCAGCCACTGGAGCCTGGGCAAGGAAGATCGCGCGCCAATCGAAGATGTCAGTCAGGAGCCCGCCCGCGGCGGGACCCAGCGCTGCTCCGACCGCGGCGGCGGCTGCCCATCCAGCCAGCGGCGATTCTCCTGAGCGCACAGCGCCGGCGAGCCGAGGGAGCGAACCGACCAGCAGCAGCGCGCCTCCGAGGCCCTGCACGACGCGCAAGCCGACGAGCAGGCGGAATGAGTCGGCTACCCCTGCGGCCAACGACGCCAACCCGAAAAGCAGCAGGCCGGCGATCAACGCACGCTCGGAGGGCAATCGACTGCCCACAGTCATGATCATCAGCGCTCCGACGATCAGAGCCGCGTTATAAGCGGCGATCACCCAGATCACGTGCGGAATCGTCGTATGCAGCCGTTCGATGATCTGGGGCAGCCCCAGCACCACGATCGAAGCGTCGGCGAAGGCCAGAGCCACGGCCGCCGACACCCAAAACCGCAGCCACCTGCGGCTCCGAAACGCGGAAGCGAGCGAGAAGCGGGGCTGAGCGTGAGAAGCTGGCATTCTGGCGTCAGGGCGGAAACGAAGCGGTCAAGTCCAGTCGCCCACTCGGAGCACCGGGATACGTTCGCGCCGCCCGCCAGCATCCCTGCGGGCGGGAACCGAGGATGGCCGCGTCAGTCTACCGCCAGGACGGCCCACGTGAGCGTCTACCCGTGGACGCCCAGCCGGTGCTGTTCAGCGAGGCGGACGCTCGGCGCGCGCCGTGGCTGAAGGGACCGGGGAGCGACCGTCAGCGGGTGGTCCGCAGCTCGAGCGCGACGGCGCCGATCACCAGGGTGGCGCCGGCGACGGCTCCTGGCCAGATCGGCTCGCCGAGGATCGTCGTGCCGATACCGGCTGCGACGAGCGGTGGGGCGTAGGCGTAGGTGCTGACCCGGTACGGGTTCGCTCGGCGCATGCGATAATGGTTCTGACCCATTACAATGAGCGGCATGCTGCATGAAGTGTTCCGGTTTGACGCCGGTCGGATCTCGCTCGACCTGATGGCGACGCTCGGTTTGCGCTGCGGCGAGCTGCTACCTGACCCGGCGGCGCTCGAAGGTTGGCTGGTTGCGGCCGGGCTGGCTGATGGCGACAGCACCGCGACCGACGAGGATCTGCGCTTGGCCAGGATGCTTCGCAGCGCGCTGTTCGACCTGGTCGCCGTGGCGCTGCACGGTGGTGATCTCTCGGCGCGAGACGTTGCAGTCGTCAACGCTGCGGCGTCGGCGTCGGCGTCGGCGTCGGTGCCGGCGCCGGTCCTGTCCGCGGTCGCCGGGAGGTTTGAGCATCAGCGTCCCGGGGCTTCGGTCGCGCAGGCGCTCGGCATAGTCGCACGCGATGCGATCGAGCTGCTGACCGGCCCTGAGCGCGCGCTGATTCGCGAGTGCGCCGCCGAGCAGTGCAGCGGGATCTACCTCGACACTTCGCGGGGGGCCCGGCGTCGCTGGTGCTCATCGGCGCTGTGCGGCAACCGTGAGCGCGTCGCAGCCCATAGAGCCAGGCGTACAGCAGGCGTTGAAGGTGACGCATGAGCCAGGTCTCGGGCTCCGGCTCCAAGCTGGCGGCGGTGGCCGCCGCAGCGGCGATCGTGATCTGGAGCACCAATGCCGCCGCCGGCGGGGCAGCCCTGCGGGGGCTGACGGTCATCCAGGTCCTGGCGCTGCAGTTCGGCGGCGCGTGCGTAACACTCGCCCTCGCGCGGGCGATCCAGACGCGGCGAGAGCATCGGGCCTCCGCGCCGGTGAGAGGAAGGCCGAGCCGGGGCTCGATCGCGGTCGCGGTGCTCGGTCTGGCGGGAACCATGACATTGCAATATGTGGCCTTCGCGCTCGCGCCGCTGGTGGCGGCCAACGCGATCGCCTACTCGTGGCCGCTGATGGTCGCCGCGGGCGTCGGAGTGACCCACGGCTCGCGCCGCCCGATCGCCCTCGCCATGGTCGGCTTCGCTGGTGTCCTGCTGCTGTTCGCCGCGCGCGGGGGTGGCGCGCAGGTCGGCAGCGCGCCGACCGCCGGATACCTCGCCGCCGTCGGCTCAGCGGTCGCGATGGCCGGTTACACGCTGGCCGTCGGTCGTGTGGCCAGTCGCCCAACCGACCTCGTACTGCTCGGCACCACGGTCGGCGCCGTGGTGGCGATCCCGGCCGCGCTGATTCAGGGCGCCTCCTGGGCGGACGGCGGCGCGATTGCGCTTGGCCTGTACATCGGGATCGGTGAGGTCGCCGTGGGCTGGGGACTGTGGACCTTCGCGATGGCTCACCCGGCCGGGCCCGCGCCTGGCGCCCCTGGGCTACGCCACGCCACTGCTGTCCACTCTGATCCTGCTGGCCACCGGACAACGCCTCAGCACCATCGCCCTGGTCGGGTGCGCGCTGATCGTGTTGTGCGCCATCGGCGTGACCATGGAAACGCTACGACCGACGCGACAAGCCCCACATCCCTCACCGCCCGCTGACACGCACTCGTCTCAATCCAGGATGCTCCCCCGGCGACCAATCGATCAGGTTTGGCTGCCGGGGCTGTCGCACATGCCGAACAGTGAGGGCGTCCCGCGACGCTGAAGCAGCTGGGTCGGGGCAATCAAAGGCAATCGGTCGGGCCGGATGCTCGGTGATGCCCCGGCGGTCGGTGGGTTCGCCGCCACTTGCCGTGGGTACCGTCTGAGTCAGTGTTGGATCAGCATGAGTTTGAGGGGCGCGTCGCGCTCGTCACCGGCGCCAGCGGAGGAATCGGCGGCGCGATCAGTCGAGGCCTCGCTGACCAAGGCGCCACGGTCGCGGTCGGCTATGGAAGCAACGCCGCCCCAGCGCAGGCTCTGGCGAGCGAGATCGCGGCCGCTAATCGCAGAGCCCAGGCGTTCGGCTCAGACATGGCAGACCCGGAGGCCCCGGCACGGCTGGTCGGCGAAGTCGAGAGCGCGCTCGGACCGGTCGACATCTTGGTCGCCAACCATGGCTTGGGCCGCCAGGCGAGCTATGAGGAGGTCGACGCCGCCGCGTTCGACCAGACGTTGGCGATCAACCTGCGCGCGCCGTTCCTGCTTGCCCGGCGGGCCCTGCCTGGGATGCGAGAGCGGGGCTTTGGGCGCATCCTGTTCATCTCCTCGGTGGCGGCGTTTAGGGGTGGCGTGGTCGGGCCTCATTACGCGGCTTCAAAAGCCGGCCTGCACGGGCTGGCGCACTTTCTGGCCAGCCGAGCGGCGGACGACGGTGTCACCGTGAACGTTCTCGCCCCCGGGTTCATCGAGACCGCGATGCTCCCGGACGACCCCGAGAAGCTCGCAGGAGCGATACCCATCGGCCGCACCGGCCGTCCCGAGGAAGTCGCCGACCTCGCGCTGGCCATCCTCCGCAACGGCTACCTCACCAGCCAGGTGCTGAGCCTCGATGGCGGTATGCACCCGCGCTGACCGTCGCCGTTGTCGACGGCGTATTCACCCAGACGTGGTGGTGCCTCGTAGCCGGCGGCGTCGCGATCTTGGGTATTTAGTTCGGCGCTGCGCAGACGACGATAAAGGTGAGACCGCTATCGCCGGCGCGGACGTGCCGTTCTGACTCAGGTGTCACCGCGACGAACTGGCCGGGCCTCACCGGGACCCCTCGGCCATCGACGACGACGGTGCCGGTGCCCTGCACGACGGCGTACACGTCCTCGGCTCCGTCGTCTGAGTGGTTGTGCCTCACGGTTTCTGCCCCTGGGGGAAGCTCAACCTGATAGATGCCAAAAGCGCGAGCGCCGAGTGCCCGCCCAAGGTCCTTGTCGTACGGACTCGCCGCCGGATGGGGGCCTGGCGTCGGGTCTATCTCGGAGGCGTCGACTCTGGTGTAGTTCATCAAGCTCGCTCGGGAGGGTTCGCGAAGCTAGCACGGGGATGGCGGGGTTGAGCTGGTCCTTAGCATCTCGGCTGGTCACGCAGGCGGCCCAAGCAATTGCTCGTCGTGCTCGGCCCCCTGATCGTTGGCGAGGTGTAGGACATGCCGCCGGCGGGCACTCCACAGATATGACCGAGCAACACACACAACCGCAGACCGTCTCGGGGATCGCGGAGAGCTACTTCGACGCGTGGAAGGCGAAGGATTGGAGAACCCTGCGGTCGGTGCTCGCCGATGACGTCAGCTTCCGCGGGCCGCTGGCCAGCCTCGAGGACGCCGAGAGCTGCCTGAGGGGTCTGCAGGGAATGTCCGAGATCATGACCGACGTCGTGATCCAGAAGATGTGGGTCGACGGGCCCGACGTGCTGACCTGGTTTGATCTGCACACGTCAGTCGCACCACCGGCGCCGACGGCGAACTGGAGCCACGTCGAAGACGGCAAGATCACGGCCATCCAGGTCACCTTCGACGCTCGTCCGCTCGCCCCGCCTCAGGAGGACTGATCTGACGCGCGCTGCGGTAGTCGGGGGGGCACGGCCTCGTCGGCCGGCAAGCCGTCGACGCTTTGCGCGCGAGCGGACACGAAGTGACGGTGCTGGCGCGCTCACGAGGAGTCGACCTGAGAGCTCGTCCAGGACGGGCCGGTGCCGGCGATCATCCTGCGCGCCACCCAGTTCCACGACTTCGCGGGCATGGTCGTCGGCTGGACCCCCTCGACATGGCGCGCCGCACGCTCGCCGCACGCGGCGACTCGGTCCGTCGTCCCCAGCTGGCACGACGGACCCTTCGGGGCAGACATGTCCGGAGACGTTTTGCTGCCCGATGCGGACGCCCGCATCGCGCCGACTACATTCGCGTACTGGCTCAGCTCCCCAACAAAGCGCGACATCCGAGGCCACTTGACGAGGCGAGAGCTCCATCGTCCTGTCCGACGAAGGACACCAACAGAGCCTGCAACCGCCGAAGTGGACGATGCTGGGCTCGAACCAGCGACCTCTGTTGTCGAGGCGGAAACACCTGGCACCAGTGGATAGGGAAGGTCAGTAGACGCCCATAAAGCGGGGGACTCCGCCGGTCAGGCTGACCTTTCGTTGCAGCGCCGGACGGCTGATTTCGATCCTGAGGGACGCACTGAGGACGCAGCCTGTTGGCGGTTCAGCAGCCAGTCGCTTGGACCAGCGCGCGGCACACCTCGGCCAGCCTCTGGGGGTCGAGCGTGGTGACGAGGTCGCCGAGATAGCCCTTCGGGAGCGAGGCGACGTGGTCGGCGTTCAGAACGCAGGCCCGAGGCATCCCGTCCTCTGGCCCGAGCTCGACCTCGGTCGGCAGCCCTCGTATGTTCGTGGTCGCCAGAACGATGAACACCTCGTTCAGGCGGTCGACCGCCTCGTCGCGGGTCAGCACGAGCGCGGGACGCCGCAGCCAATCGGATGCTCGGCCCAGCGGACCTCGCCCCGCCTCACCAGGGCTCGTGTCCGGCTGCCTGCTCGTCCTCGGCGAGGCGCCGCATCGTTTCGGCGGTGCTCACCTCATGCAGCTTGGAGAGGTCGCCCCATTCGTCTACGGCGCCGTCGCTCCCAGCCGCCCGGAGAGCGCGCTCAGCTTGCTCCTCGCTCCAATAGGGCGCGCGTTGTAGGAGCTTTTCCTTCGCGTTCACGGCATGGACAAGCGTACATCGCGCTCGGCTCAGCGTTCAGCCCCACGTCTACCCCGGCCGGGCCCGTCCCGCTCGGGACGCCGCGCCACTGCCTCATCAAAGGCCGCTCCGCTCTGCCGCTGCTGGCCAGACTTCTGGTCTTGGCTAGGAGCGGCCGTCTGGGCGAGAGTGCTGCAGTGGCGACAAAGGAGGTGCCGGGTGGCTAGGTCGCCGAGGCGCCGACCGAGGCCGGGCGACCGCGTGCGCGACGTGCCAGGTAGACACCGAGAGGATTGGGCCGAGGACGAAGAACGCCAGCAGCGCGATCTGCAGGGGGTACGCTGACGCCATGCCGATGCCCAAGCGGTCAAGCGTCGATGATTTCTTCGCGCAACTGAACGACGTCCAGCGGCCACACCTCGAGGCGCTCAGGGAGCTGAGCCTCGATGCCGACCCGGAGGCGCGGGAGGAACTGAAGTGGAACCTGCCGGTGTATGTCCGCGGCGAGAAGACGAACCTGTGGATGCTTCAGAACTTCAAGAACCACTGCTCGCTGCGGTTCCCGCCACCGTTCTTCGCCACGCAGAAGGCCGCGGTTGAGGCCGCCGGCTATGGGGCCGGTGAGGGCTTCATCAAGCTCCCCTACGAGCGCGAGCTGCCGACCGATCTCCTGAAGGCGCTGATGCGGGCGCGGGCCGAGGAGTACGCAGCGACCGGCGCCGGCTGGAACGACCGCTGACCCCGGCTACGTCTCGTGAGGGTCGCGGTCGTTTGA
>JAABUU010003379.1_pt1 | contig 20402 bp, 16 predicted proteins | sample 5559301 | NCBI WGS metagenome assembly JAABUU01 (sample SAMN10711884, study PRJNA513360) | rock metagenome | isolation source: Antarctica rocks | place: Antarctica: Victoria Land, Richard Nunatak white | reverse complement strand
GGAAGTTCGAAGTCCACTCACCGTCGATGAACCGGGACGTCCCCATCCAGATGCTGGTACCACCCGGGTACAACGTGTTGGGGGGACCGTCCTATCCGGTGTTGTATCAGCTGGACGGGCTGCGGGCAGACCCGAACATCACCGACTGGTCCCGGAAGGCGGATACGCAGGCCTTCTTCGCCAACAAGAACCTCTTGGTCGTCCAGCCCATCGGCGGCTACGGCAGCTTCTACCAGAATTGGACCACCAACGATCCGGGCATCCTGAGCAAGTCCATACAGGGTCCGCTTGGTGCGCCGGGCACCCTGAACTGGGAGACCTTCTTCACCGGGGAACTGCCTGGCTTCATCAACGCCATTTTCCGCGGCAACGGCACCAACGCGATCTCCGGGCTTTCGATGGGCGGATTCTCCGCGTACGACTTGGCCGCCCAGCACAAAGACTTGTACAAAGCGGTGGCGTCCTACAGTGGCTTCCCCAGCACGCAGATTCTCGGACTGCCGGACTTCTTGAAGTACGTGCTCAACAGTGAGAGTGGCGCGACGAGCGCCGACAACATGTGGGGCGCTGATCCGGCCAACCCCACGTGGACGCGGAACAACCCGGCGGTCACGGCGAACATCAGCAACCTTGCAGGGAAGAGCTTGTATCTGTCGGCAGGTACCGGCGGTAACGGCCCCTACGACACGCCGCTCGGTTTCCTCGGGCTGAGCAGTAACTACGTTGGCGCCCTGCTCGAGGTGGTGGCCAACTACTCCAGCCAGGACTTCGTGCAGGTCGCGCACGCCAACAACATCCCCGTCACCACTGACCTAACTCATCCCGGTGTGCACGACTGGGCGTACTGGAGTGACCAGTACAAGCAGTCCTGGCCCCAGTTGTCGGATGCCTTACATGTAACCACCGGCTTCACCGTGCAGGGTGCGATCAACACCAAGTGGAACCAGCTGGGTGGCGCGAAGGGATTCCTGGGCAACCCGACCAGCAACGAGTTGGACGTAGCGGGCGGCAAGGTCAGCCACTTCCAGGGCGGCGACATCTACTACTCGAATGCCACCGGCGCGAACTCGGTGCGGGGTCTGATTCGGGACAAGTACAACGCACTCGGTGGGCCGGGCAGTTCGCTCGGGTTCCCCCTCACCGACGAGTACACCACCCCGAGCCCGGATAAGGTCGGCAAGTACAACCACTTCCAAGGCGGTTACATCTACTACTCGGGAGGTCCCGCCGCCTACGAGGTGAAGGGCGCGATCCTCGACTTCTGGGGTTCGCAGGGCTACGAGCTCTCCCGCTTCGGGTTCCCGCTTTCCGACGAAATGTCGGATGGGGGCAACGGCGTCATCCAGAACTACCAGGGCACGAATGGACAGTTCCGGACGATTCACTACGTCTTTCCAAATATCGTTCCCTGAGCCGCACTACTCTGAAGCTCTGAGCAGGTAGGGTCCCACCCGATTCGGGTGGGGCCCTAGCTGCGCATACAGGCACCACTGACGATCGCTGTGGATCTGTGTGCGTGTCCACCTCGCCGAGGTGGCATCGGCAGCCGCGACGCTGCATAGGCGGGTGCCCTGTGCGCGAAACAGGCCCGCCAGTGAACACTATTCGCGCACGGGCGGCCACGCACCCGTCGGTGTTCAGGACTTGCGGACGATCACCGCGAACGGCCCGACGGAGGTGGTGGTGAATGCCGGGTCGGCGAACAGCGACTTCGGCAGGGTGACGTCGTAGAACTGGACGTTGGGATACGCCGGAAAGGCGTCCCGGCCGAGGCCGACCGTGTAGTGGTCACCGGCGTCGCGGAGCACGAATGCCGTAGGGGGCTGCCACGGGCTGGCGTCGAGCTGATGGAGCAGGTCTGCGGGGCTGCTCGCCGTGGCCCAGCGGGCGATCTCCGCGTTGCGGTCGGGATAGTCGGCCAGCGGGTTGGCGTAATGCGGGGTGAACATCTGGAACCCGCGGTAGGGGTAGAAGCTGAGGAACTTGTAGTCCGTGCTCAGCACGACGACGTCACGCGCCGGCTTGTGGGTCTGCGCGCTCAGGGTGGCGTCGAGCGCCGGATAGAAGCTCGCGTCCCCTGCTGGACCGCCGTCCGCCCGCACCCCGTGGCCGTTGGCGTCGGTGTACGCCTGGTTGATCTCGAAGTTGACCCCATCGGGGATGCCCTGGGCGACGGAGAAGGCGCAGAGCACGCCCACCGTCGCCACGCCGGCACGCCACGGGACGGATCGCTCGACCGGCCGCGTTCGCCACCAGACCGCAGCCGTTCCGGCGGCGTCGATCACACCCATCGCGCCTGCCGCGGCCAGGAGCGCATCCAGTGGCACGCCGAGCCGGAAACCCAGCAGGGTGGTGTGCGCGAAGATGACCAGCAGCGACAAGGCCAACCACAGGTAGATACAGAGCACGCCGATGCCCAGTGCCTGCGCAACGACCGAGGTACGGGCGCGGACAACCATCCACACGGTGCCGATCAGGGACAGCGCACCCACCACCGTCGGTGCGGTCATCGGCAACAGGAACGTAGCCCCGTAGGGAGGCAGGTACCGCTGCGCGGCATTGGTGGTCTTCTGCCCGCCGAACAGCTCCACCACGTAGGGCGCCCACACCAGTAGCGCGATCGCGATGGCGATAACCGCGACCACAGCCACCCGAGCCAGCACGCGCACTCCGGCCGCGTTCCCGTGCCTGCGACGCGCGAGCCAGGTGGCGAGCAGCGCCATCACCACGACCATGAGGGTGGCCAGCCCCAGGTACAGCGTGTAGAAGGTGGCCGCGACCCCGAGGAACAGCCCGGCACCGACAAGCGATGCCCGCCACCGTCCGGGCCGGGCCCGCAGCCCCGACCAGGTGAGCACGAGGACCGGTGGCAGCACGAGGGCGATGACCGCGCCGTACGGCTCCGGCGCGCCGGTGGACACACCGACCACCGTGCTGGCCACCGCGACGAGCAACGCCTGGTCCGTCCGGAGCAGCCGCGACCACAGCACCACGGCCACCACCGCCGCCACGGCCAGCGACCCGATCGCGTAGGGCTTGAGCGCCTCCCAACCCGTCATCCCGAGCAGGTTGGCAACCCGGCCGCCGATCCAGAACCAGCCCGCGGGGTAGAACGACTGGATGTTCGCGTAGTTCATGTCGGTCAGCGCGGCCGAGTCGGTCAGCCGGGTGAAGTACTGCGTGCGGAAAAGCTGGTCGAAGGACACGCCGTTGAGGAAGAGCGAGCTGCCTCCCAGCGGCACCGCAATGACCACGGTGATCAGCGCGGACACCGAACCCCAGGACAGCACCGTGCCCGCGTTGCGCCAGCGCAGGGTGCGCAGCATCAGGTACGACGCCCCGAGGGGAACGAAAACCGCCAGGGTGAAGATCGTGGTCACCACCCGCCGGGCCGGCGACGTCGTCGGGGACGAGGTCGGCATCTGGCCTGCGATCAGCTGTACGATCACGCTGGCGATGATGGCAACGACGGTCGCCAGCACAAGCAGCCCCAGGGTGGGCCACGCGGAGCTGCTGCGGCGCGGGGGTGTCGAGGCGGCTACACCGGCAGGCGCCGGAAGATCGGCCGCGGAATGTGCCGCAACGTGCTCATCACTGCCCGCAGCGGTGCCGGTGCCCATGCTTGCTCCTTCTTCTTGCGCACGACGTCCAGAATCACCTGGGCGACGGCTTCCGGTGTGGTGGCCAACGGCGCGGCGTCCATGCCCTCGGTCATCCGGCTGTGCACGAACCCGGGCCGCACCACCGCCACGTGCACCCCCGCGGGGCGCAGCGCCTCGGTGAGCCCGGTGTAGAACGCGTCCAGCCCCGCCTTGGTGGAGCCGTAGACGAAGTTCGAGCGACGGGGGCGCTCGGCGGCCACCGTGGACAGCGCGACGATCGAGCCGTGGCCCTGCTGCTGCAGGCGCTCGGCCAGCAGCACACCCACCGACACCGCGCCGACGTAGTTGGTCTCGGCCAGCGCTACCGCGGTGTCCACATCGGTCCAGGCCTGCTCCTGGTCGCCGAGCAGCCCGAAGGCCACCAAGGAGACATCGACATCGCCACCGGCGAAGCACTCGGAGATGGTTGCGGAGTGGCTCGCGGTGTCGCGGGCGTCGAAGTCCACGACGTCCACCGTGCAGCCATTGCCCCGCAGAACCTCCCGAGCCGCGTCCCGACGCGCGGACGGCCGCGCGGCCACGATCACCCGCAACGGGCGTTGTTCCGCGTAGGCGGCAGCCGCGGCCAAGGCGATCTCCGAGGTACCGCCGAGCAGCAGCAGGGTCTGCGGATTACCGACTGCGTCGATCACATGAGCTCCAGTCTTCGGGACATGTCCGAGGCGAACACCCCGTCGGGGTCAACGGATCGGCGTACGGCCAGCCATTCGTCGATACGCGGGTACATGGCGTGGAAGGTCTCCGCGCTGGTCCGGGAGTCCTTCGCGGTGTAGAGGCGTCCACCGAACTCCAGCACCCGCGCGTCCAGGTTCTCCACCAACGCGTGCAGACCGTCCTTGATCGGGAAGTCCACGCAGATGTTCCAGCCGGGTAATGGGAACGACAGCGGTGCCCGGTTGCCCTCGCCGAACTTCTTGAAGACGTTGAGGAAGGACACGTGCCCGGACTCGGCGATGTCGCGGATGATGCGTCGGAACTCGCCCTCGGCCTCCAGCGGCACGATGAACTGGTACTGCAGAAAGCCCTTGGGGCCGTACGCCCGGTTCCACTCCCCGAACAGGTCCAGCGGGTGGTAGAACGCCGTCAGGTTCTGGATCTTGCCGCGCGCCTGTCTGGGCGTCTTTCGGTAGTACGCCTCACCGATGACACCGAAGGTGAGCTTGTTGGCCAGACCGTTGGGGAAGACGTCCGGCAGGGTCAGCAGCTGCGGCGCGTCGAAGCGCAGCGGGTCGGCCTGCAGCTTGGCGGGCAGCTGTTCCACCGTGGCCAGCGAACCCCGGCCCAGCGCGGCCCGGCCGAGTCGGTCGTCGGTGGAGATGGAGTCGAACCAGGCCGAGGAGTAGTCGTACCGCTCATCGGAGCCGTCGGAGAAGCGCTCGATGGTCTCGTCCAGGTTGGCGGTGCGGTCGAGGTCGGCGATGAAGTAGGCGGTCTCGGTGCGCGTCATCCGGATGGTGGCCCGGACGATGATGCCGGTGAGCCCGCAGCCGCCGACCGTGGCCCAGAACAAGTCCTGCTGGTCGCCATCCGGGGTGAGGGTGCGGATGCGGCCGTCGGCGGTAAGCAGGTCCATGGCCACCACGTGATTGCCGAAGCTGCCCGCGCTGTGGTGGTTCTTGCCGTGGATGTCCGAGGCGATGGCGCCGCCCACGGTCACTTGCCGGGTGCCGGGCAACACCGGTACCCAGAGGCCGAAGGGCAGCGCGGACTTCATCAGCTGTTCCAGGCTCACGCCCGCATCGGTATCCGCTAAGCCGGAGGTGTCGTCGATGGAGTGGATGCGCTGCACGGCGGTCATGTCGATCACCAAGCCGCCGGCGTTCTGCGCGGGGTCACCGTAGGAGCGTCCCAGTCCACGGGCGATCACGCCCCGCGCGCCGGCGTTGGCGACAGCATCGGCGATGACGTCGACGTCGGGCGTGCTCAGTACCTCGGCGATGCTGGACGCGGTGCGCGCCCAGCCGTGGAGCGATCGCCGCTGCGTCGAAGGCGCGTACGGCAAGTGGGGGCTGGGCATAGGCACCTAGGCTACCGTGCGCGCTTCGGCCAGCTCGGCAGACCGAGCGGATCTGAGGCCGCATCCGTGTCTGTGGGCCCGCGTCGCTACTGTTGCGACGTGACGGAGATCCCGGTGATGGCCGAGCGGCTGCCGCTGCGCACCCAGCTGATCCGCTTCGTGCTCACCGGGGGCTTATCGGCGGTGGTCGACTTCGGCTCCTACCAGGTGATGCTGCACTTCGGTCTGTACATCCACTTGGCCAAGGCGATCAGCTTCGTGCTGGGCACCACCACGGCGTACCTGCTCAACCGGCGGTGGACGTTCCAGGCGGCGGGCGGAGGCAAGCAATTCGCCTCGGTGGTCGGGCTCTACGCGCTGACCTTCGTCGTGCAGATCGGTGTCAACGCCTTGGTGCTCACCAGCGTTCCGGAAAACCTCTGGGGGACGACCGTGGCCTATGTCATCGCCCAAGGGACGGCCACTGTCATCAACTTCGTAGTGCAACGCACGGTGATCTTCCGCCGACCCTCGCCGGATATGGGCTAGCAGCAAAAATTTGTCGTAGCTGAAGACCTTCCCTGCCGAGAACTCCGGCCGACCGGGTCAACCTAGCGTGAGGCACTCCGTACCCTGCTCCTGTGCCTTCCAATGTCGCCGCCTCCGCTCACCCCATGAACACCGTCGGAGTAATAGTGCTCGCGTGGCAGGATGAGCCCTGGCTGGTCGAGTGCCTTGACGCGGTAATGGCCAGTACGGGTGTCATGGTCGAGGTGATCCTGGTCGACAACGGCTGCACCCGTCCAGATCTGGCCGCCCTCGCTGCGAGGCCCGGCGTGAGTCTGCTGCGTCCTGAATACAACACTGGCTTCACCGGAGGTTGCAGGCTCGGTGCCGCGCAGCTTAACACCGAGTTTCTGGCGCTTGTCAACTCCGACTGCACACTCGCTCCCGACGCGCTGGTTCAGATGGTAGCTGAGGCTCGCCGCGCAGATGTTGGCCCGGTGATGGCTAGTGTCCGACTGGCGGACCGTCCAGAGCTGATCAATAGCGCGGGCAACCCAGTACACATTCTGGGTGTGTCGTGGGCCGGCAACCTGGAGCAACGCGAGACCCGGACGGCGCCATTTGACGTTGCGGGTGCGAGCGGAGCGGCACTCCTCGTGCGACGCGAACTGTGGGAACGCCTTGATGGTTTCGATGATGCATACTTCGCCTACCTCGAGGACACGGAGTTTAGTCTTCGCTGCGCCAGGCTGGGGCTGCGGGCCCGATGCGTACCGACGGCGGAGGCTGCGCACCACTACGACTTCTCCCGCAACTCCACCAAGATGTACCTGCTGGAGCGCAACCGGTTGATGCTGCTAGCGACTGTGTGGCCTGCACGAGCACTCGTACTACTGTTGCCGTTGCTGTGCGGTTTGGAGTTGGCGGTTGCAATTTACGCGCTCATCCAGGGCTGGGGATCGCAGAAGGCACGAGGATGGGCCTGGATGTGGCGGAATAGAACGAGCGTCCGCGAACGTCGGGCGCTGTTGCAGGCGGAGTCGACGGTCGCCGACGCAGACTGGATGAGGATGCTCTCGAGTCGGCTCGACGACCGGGTGATCGGCTCCACCTTCGCGACTGGGGTGCTAAACACCTTGGTGAGCGCCTATTGGTCGGTGGTTCGACGCTTGATCTGATTGTCCTCGTCCATGCGGCGTTGCAATCGCTCGAGCTCTAGTCGCAACGAGCCGACCTCCTCGGCTAGTGTCCGCGTTTGCTCCTCAAGCTGGCCAACCTCGCCGGAAAGCTGAAGCGAGATGGAGAGCAGTACCACCAGCGACACCAGGAAGAGGAGATTGCTGGGAGTCTGGATGCCGAGAAGGGCGGCCCCGCGGTAGAGCAGGTTGGGGAACACTGCCATGACGATTGTGCCTGCCGCGACAGCGACCCAGATAGCCGCATACTTCTCGCGCAAGCGACGGCGGCGGAGGAACTCGAACACCAACAACAGCAAGGCAAGAGCGAGAAGCAGCGCCGCTATCGTGAGGCGACTCACGCAGCCTCCTCAGGGCATAAGTCTCGCGGATCGGTGGCGGGGACTTCCCGCACGAGAGCGAGGACCACGGCGATGCCGACGCGAACCAGGTACACAGTTGCCCGCAGCGGGCTCTGGCTTGCTCTGCCTGCCGCACGTAGCCGCATCTCGACAGGAACCTGGGCAATCCGGAGCCCGACCCGGTGTGCGATGATCAGCGACTCGACAGTGTCACCTAGGTATTCTTCCGGGTAGTGCCGCGCAAATACGGGTATGGCGCGCGGGCCAGCAACCCGAAACCCGGACGTCGGATCGGTCAGTCGTGTGCCCGTTACTCTGCTCAAGATTAGCGCGAGCGAACGCATCGCCCACCGGCGCGGTCCGCGGGCTTCATAGCTTCCCCGGCCTGCAAAACGGGCGCCCACTACGACATCGGCAGACTCGGTGGCGGCCAGGAGGGTGGCGATCTCGGCTGGGTCGTGCTGACCGTCGGCGTCAACCTGGACGACGTAGCTGACACTGTGAGCACGGGCATAACGGAAAGCGGCCCGCATCGCGCCCCCGACGCCAAGGTTGAACGGCAACCGAAGCACGTCGGCACCCGCGGCCAGTGCTACCGAGGCAGTGCGGTCGGTGCAGCCATCATCGATGACGAGCACCGCCGCTTCAGGCTGAGCGGCACGCACCTGCGCGACTACCTCGGCCACCGAGGCTTCTTCGTTCAACGCAGGAAGCACTATCAGCACCTGGGCGACATCGCCAGCGAGTCGCCTCACAACTGCACGCCTCGATTCGATGGGCATCACTGTCAGTACCGTACCCAAACGCTGGGCGAGGTCACGAGTCGCCGCGCCGAGCGCAGGATGAAGCGTCCGTATCCTAGTTCGATGAGGACACCCGATCCCTCCGCCAAGGGAGGCGCCAGGCGCTCGCACATCAGTACCGCATCGCGGGTAAGCGGAAGCCAACTTCTGCTCGCGGGCTCAGGATATATCGCGCTGGCACTGAGTGGACAGTTGCTCAGCCCTACAGCATTCGCGGCAGCCACGTCCTTCTACCTTCTCTTGAACACCGTCGGGCGCGGGTTGTGCGCTGCCATCGAGCTGCACCTGACGCGAGCGGTTGCCCACGACCTCTCTTATGGGCGAGGACTCCGAGGGGCGCGTCGGGCGGGTCTTCGGCAGACGGCAGCGCTGCTCGGGCTCGCTGTAGCAGTGGTGCTTCTCGGCTCGCCGGTCATCAACAGAGTCTTTCGTGACGACATGCTCCTCACCGTACTTCTGGCGGTGTCCATGCCGGGGATGGCCTATGCCTACATGCAGCGAGGGCTGCTCGCCGGTGCGCGCCAGTACGGCCGTTATGCGCTCAGCTTTGCGACGGAGGGACTCACCACGCTCCTCTTGGGCGGCCTGCTCTTTACGACAAGGACGGGAGGCACGTATTCGTGGGTACTGGCCTTCGTGCTCGGGCCTCTCATTTCTGTGGTGGTCGTTTGGATGGTCTCCGCTCGCGACCGTACCTCCAGCGATAGTGCGACCACTCACACGGCGGTCGCCGGGTTCGGCGACCTCGGTTGGTCTGTCGTCCTGCAGGCGTGCGCTCAGGGTGTGTGGAACCTGGCGCCCGTGATCTTGTCCTGGCGGTTGTCGGAGTCGCCGGAGGTGGCCGCCGGCTTCACCTCGCTGGCCTTGATCTTGCGCATCCCCATGCTAGTCTTTCCTGCGGCCCAGGCGTTGCTTTTGCCTGCGCTGACCGCGAATACAGAATCCGCCCGCTCACACCTACAGGGGCTGCTTCCCAGGCTGTTGGGCGTCGGCGCTGTCGTCGTGGCGTTGTGGGCGCTGGTGGCGACTGTTGTCGCGCCTATGATGGTCCGGGTCGTGTTCGGCCAGAACTCGGTGCCCTCAACCGGAGTTGCCCTACTCTTGGCGGCCGCATCGGTCGTCGGGGGGTGTGCGCAGCTGCTACAGACTGCGCTTGTCGCGAGGGGCGGATATCGGCGGTCCGCGCTGGGTTGGGCAGCCGCACTCATGGTGCTCGTGCTCCTGGGAATACTGGGGCCAGCGATCGACCTGACGGCTGCGGCTTCATTGGCCGCCGCATCACTGGTCGCTGCGTTGTCCTTTCTGCCCGTGCGGGCGGGTCGTTTGACGGCCGCCGCGCCGGGCTCGGGGGGATAGTCGCGGAGCATGATTCTGTCTGTAGTCTGTCCCCGACAAGTAAGTACGTCGGTGCCGGGGCAAGGTCGTGTTGCTGCCGCTCTGCCTCGTCCAGTTCTGGAGCTTGCAGCCGACTAGGAAGCGAGACGCGGATGGGCACGGGGATGCAGATCGACGCTTCGTCGCACACTGACGCGGGACAGCGCCGCTGCTGGTGGGTCTCGTTTGCAGTGTTGGTCGCCATCGGGACCTCATGGGCGCTCGCAAGCCCGTTGTTTAGCTATCCTGATGAGCCATCCCATGTGATCTACGCTGCCGGGGCGGTACGTGGTGAACTTTTCGGTGCGCCAGATGGTGTATTGAGTGACGTGAGCGTTCCCGCATCATACGCCGCGATCGACTTGTTGCCGTGCTACGCCTTTAAGCCGGATAAAACTGCCGCGTGCGTGCGCCCGATCGCCTCGAACATCCGTGGACAAATCGACGTAGGCACCTCAGCTGGTCGCTATCCGCCTGCCTACTATCTATATGCGGGATTGCCCAGCCTATTTGCTACTGGCGGTCTCGGCATCTACCTCATGCGACTGTTAACCGTGCTGCTGTGTGCTGCCCTAATCGCGTCGGCGATCGCGTCGGCGCGTGTGCGCACGCGAAGCCCGTGGCCGATCGTCGGGTTGTTGCTCGCGTTGACCCCGATGGCTCTGTACTTCACTGGGGGGGTTAATCCTCAGGGGCCCGAGATCGCCGCAGGGATCGGGCTTTGGTCGGCAGGCTTCGCGTTGTTTGGGCGTAGCGATGCCGTTGGAGCGGGCGACACCAGAATGCGCACTCGGCTCATTCTGCGCGTGATTGCCGCTGCTGCTGTGCTCGCCATAGTCCGTCCAATTTCACCCTTGTGGCTGTTCTTAATCGCCATGTTCGTGCTTACCGCCTATGGCCAGTGGGGGGTAGTTCGCGCATTGGCCATCCAGCGCATGGTGAAGTTGGGTTTGGCGCTGGTCGTGCTTCTTGGGGCGGGGACGGTGAGTTGGGTCGTCCTGCGAGCGTTCCTGCAAACTGAACGAACGAACTTCGCGTACCTCTCCGGTTGGCGAGCCGCCGATATTTCCTTCAGCAGGCTGGGCTACTGGCTGCGACAGATGGTAGGTGTATTCGGCTGGCTCGATACCGATGCGTCACCATTCACCTACATAGTGTGGACAGCGTTGCTGGGATTGTTGCTGCTGCTGGCGCTGGCCTGCGGAAGGCGACGCGAACTCGCAGCGATGGGAGGCCTGATCCTCGTGGGTGGTCTGATTCCCATCGCTTCGGAACTCGCCAGCTACGGGGACCACGGTTTCGGGTGGCAGGGCCGCTACATCTTGCCTCTGCTGGTCGGTGTGCCCATTCTGGCGGGCCACATGCTCCGTGGGACAGACGTTCTCGGTCGAAAGACAGCGCGCCGACTTGTAGCAATGTTGGTAGTGCTGGCCGCCTTGGCTCACTTTTTCGCATTCAGAGCGGCGCTTGACCGATTCGCGCATGGCATCACCGACCCGTTCTCGCTCGCCCCCACACCGCCGAGCTGGGGTCCACCGTTTGGATATGCCACGTTGATCTTCGGGTTCGGCGTAGCAATGGCCGTCGCGGTTGCTGTCACGATGCGGGCTCTGCCCTCAGGCTACGACCCGGTGGATCGCGATTATCGGAGAGACGGCAATATTCTCGGCGTACCCGCGCAGGCCTTCTCCCCTGCCCAGCAGTGCCATGTCACGATTCCTCCGCGCACTCCGGATCGTTCGGAACATCTGCCTACACCCGCCGCCCGCGAGTGGTAAGCCGGATAGCCCTGCAACTGCTTGGCCGCGTCTCTGTAGCGACTAGCCGGACGGAAGACGGCCGTCGAAGGTGGATACAGTTGCCGGAACGGTCGAACGCACGGGCATTCGTTTTCCTGTATTCTGACGTGCGCACGTCAGATCCGCGCCAAAGATAGATGGGGAGCGACATTCTTGCGCAGCAGCAACCGTGCATACCTGTACCCGGTCGATCAGCTTCGTGCGGCCGCTGCAATCCTTGTCGTCCTCTACCACAGTACGCAGCTGATCTCGAGCCAAGCGCTTTACGGGCGATCGTTCAGTTCGAGCGACTGGCTGTACTCACAAAACCCCCTCAAGACAATTGTCTTCGAGGGGCACACAGGTGTCGCCCTCTTCATGGTGCTGAGTGGGTTCATATTTACTGTGGGCACGCTGGGCAAGGATGTATCGTATGCGTCGTTCCTCCGAAACCGTTTGCTGCGCATCTACCCGCTCTACCTCTTGATGCTCCTGGTGGGCGCCACCACCCTCGCGAGCAGGTTCGATCTCGGTGACTTCCTGAGAGCGTTGTTTCCCCTGGCGAGTTTCGGACCGCTGACCTACGCCGCTCCATGGGGAGCGATGTTCTGGGCAGTAGCTGTCGAGGTTCAGTTCTACCTCGTGTTTCCGCTGCTGCTGAAGTTGCTCAACCGTGGGGGTCCTGTCGTGCTCATGCGTATTATTGCGGTTGCTGCCATGTTCAGGCTACTCGCTTGGATGGTCAACCCGAAAGTCGACCTGAATGCACTCACATACTTTTCCCTCGTTGGGAGGATCGACCAGTTCCTGTTTGGAATGCTCGCAGCAGTTGTGTTTGTCCACTATCGTAACGTGCTCAAGCTGCCGCTGTTGGCCACTAGCACAGTCGCCGCCGTGGCGATGTTGTGGGTATTCAACCAGTTGCACGGATTCGCACAACCAGCCGGGTGGCGAGTGCTATGGGTGGATGTCGAGGGGCTCGTGTGGGCCTCGTTCATCGCCAGTTACGTGTCAGTGCTCGAGCAGAGGAGAGGCTTGCTCGCGCGCGGTATCGCGGCTATCGGCGAGCGCAGTTATTCTGTCTACCTGCTCCACTTCATTATCGTCACCTGGGTCGCGTTCCGTGCCCACATCTTCATCCCGGTGGGCAACCCAGTGACGGGCGCAGTCGTTACTGGAGCCCTTGTCGTCGTCCCAATCGCGACGCTAGCCGGCTTCGTGTCCTTCGCCGGTATCGAGAGACCATTCCTAACGTTGCGTGGACGGTATCTGAAGGGCGCAGGCAGCACCGAGCCGTCACACGCCCGAACTCGCCGTGCAAAGTCGGGCGAACCTTTGCGCGAGCATTGAGCGATGGCCGTGCTCGTTACGGACTGTGGTGGGAAAGGTAATTACCACGTGGGCCGTCAGGCCGGGCTCGGACTCATCGTGACGACTAAGATGAGTCCACCGACGACCATGCCGGACCCAGCGACTGTCCAAATGTTGACCTTTTCATGGAGCGCGAAAACGCTGGCGGTAAGGATGGCCAAGTATCCGACGGCGTTGAACGGGTAGGCGATATTGAGCGGAACGCGCGACAAGGTCAGCATCCACGCCAAGGCGGCAATGCCGAAGAGCATGAGCCCAAGCCACACCCATACGCTGCTGATCGCCGCTGCAGGCAGCGAGTGTCCACTCTTCTTCGCACTATCGGCGCTTCGCGCCATGCCGTGCTTAAGGACCACCTGCGCAGAGGCGGCGACAGCTACGGAGAACAACAGAACGACTAGGTTGCTTAAGCTCATCCAACCACTCCTCACTCGTTTTTGTGTGCCGACCTCTTCGTCGCGGATCAAAGTCACGCGGAAACTCCGAATAAAGACGACTTGACACAAGTAGGCAGTTGATGTGCGTGTATCGCTTCCTCGGCATGCGGGGTCAGGCGAAGAATGTGCTGATATCCGAACAAGGTGGGACGCATACGGACCAGCGCGCTGTCAGTGAACCGCAAAACGCGCAGTGCCCGTGACGCATCTCGGGCGCCAACGGCGCCGAAAGGAAGCCCTGTGCAGGCCTCCGCAAGGAGGTCGAAACCTGCTGCTTTCACTGTGCGGCGTAGTGTGGCGCGGGTAAAGAACCGAAGGTGGGTATTATCGAGGATGCCGCGGCGATCGTAGCCGAACAAGCCCGCGGCCACACGAGCACGTGGATACCAGTGTCCGAAATTGGGGACCGATAGGACGACCTGGCCACCGGGACGTAACACACGTCGGATCTGCCGAAGTGTCGCAGTCGGCTTGGTCAGGTGCTCGATGATATCCCCAGCGATGACAACGTCGTACTTCGCTTCGAGATAGTCAGGTAGACCCCCTTCGAGGTTGGCCATTAAGAATTCGTCTGTGCGCTCGCGCACGCCAGGTATCTCGATGTAGTCGAGTCCCGTGACGTGGTGGCCGGCGGCGCGCGCGCGTTCGGCAAACAGACCACCGGAGCACCCGATGTCTAAGATTCGCGAAGCGGGTAGCCCGTCAAGCATCTCGAGCATGACCGCGTGGGAGGAGCCGTCGCCCTCTTTGAAGGCGTACTCATCCGGGGTGGAGACCCACTCCTGTGTGCCGAATCCCTTAGTTGCGAGCTTGAACTCAGCTATGTCGCGGACGACATCCCGGGCGTATTGGAGTCCATTGACGTAGCAGATCTCGTCGCCGTAGTAGGTGGGGATTGGTATCTCGACAATGTGGCCGCCGTGGTGAACGAGTTGCGCAATGATCTGGGTATCGAAGTCGAAGCCGTCGCTGTTCGCCTCGAAAGGAATTTTCGACAGTACCTTTGTGTCGTAGGCTCGGTAGCCTGAGTGGAATTCTGTGAGGTCTGTACCCAGCATGGTATTTTCGAACTTGGTCAGCACGCGGTTACCGACTCGTTTGTAGAACGGCATACCACCCGCCTTCGCAGCGCCCCGGTTCATCATACGGGAGCCGAAAACCGCCGCCACGTCGCCTTGTTTGAAGGGGGCGATCATGTCGGGCAGGCATTCAGGAGCATACTGCCCATCGCCGTGCAGCAGGACCACGATGTCCAGGCCGTGCTCGATGGCCAAGCGGTAAGCCGCTTTCTGGTTGCCGCCGTATCCGAGATTCTTGGTATGGCGAACCACTGTGGTCTTCGTGGCGGTGGCCTGTGCACCCCATCGCCGAGCATGATCGAAGGTTTCGTCGTGGCTGGCGTCGTCAGAGATGATGATCTCCGCGATCCGCGGCAGCATCGCTGCCGGGATGCGATCGAGGGTTGCGGCCAGAGTAGTCGCTGCGTTGTAGGCGACGACGACAATTCCGACCTTCGGTGCCGTTCGGTGGGCTTCCGGCATGTGCTCGCCTTTCTGAGTCGATCGCTTGACGGAGCCAACGGTTCCATGCACGGCGCACCGAATCCGCGTCGGTGTCGTGGAGGTGCCGTCGAGCGACGCTACTACAGTATCGGCAGTGCTCTCGGACCCCTCCGCAGGTGCGCATGGGCGGGATGTCGGCCATGAAATCTCACGCTCCTGACACACAGGCTGTCACAGGGTGAGACTTGGCGGACCACCGTCCGCGGGCCGGCCTTTCGACTGGCAACACTCCAGCCTGCCGTGTCGTCGCCGGCCCTTCGGCCGCCGATGCGCTCAGTGGGTCGGTGACGCTACGATCTCGACGTGGTCTTGCGAACAGGTCTCTCAATGCGATCCAGCACGAGGCGGGCGCGGCTGCTCGTCATCATCGTGGGCTTGGTCGTGCTGATCCCCAAGCTCCTCATCGCTTCGCGGACGTACGGCACGGAGGACATACACACGTGGACTGATTTTGCGCAGGGGGTCGCCCGCAGGGGACCCGTAGGAATCTACGAAATCGACTTTCGGCAGCTAACCGGCGGCCTATACAATCATCCGCCGCTGATGGGTTATTACCTGGAGGTCGTCAACAAGCTCGCGCAATGGGGCGTCCCTCTCCGTGTCACCATTCGAGCGGTATCTAGTGTCGCCGACATGGTCTCCGGCCTACTAGTGTTTGAGATCCTTCGACGGCGCCAGTCGTTGGAACAGTCCACTCTGGCTGCCGCACTCATTACGGCGAGTCCCATTCTATTCTTGATCTCGGGCTATCATGGAAACACTGATCCTGTGTTTATGATGCTCGTGCTGCTCGGCTGCTTTTTAGTCCTCGACGGACGGACGGTGCTGTTTGGGGGGGCGGCTCTTGCGCTCGCACTAGGGGTCAAGATTGTGCCTATCGTCATCCTTCCGGTGATTGCGGTATACCTTCTACGACATCGCCGTGACTTGATTCTGCGGGCGGCCGCAGGGTTTCTGATCACCCTAGCCGTGACTTGGGGGCCCGCACTTGTCTTGGAGTGGAATGCCCTAAAGCAGAACGTCTTAGGATACTCGGGCATCTCCGAGCGCCCGTGGGGACTCGTCCGGTTTGCCAATTATTTAGGATTACCGTGGGCCGCAGACTTCATGGCGGGACCCGGTAAGAATGCGTTGGTGCTTGCGTGTGCTCTCGCGCCGGCCATACTGGTGTGGCACCGGGCAATCTTGGTGATGGAGTCAGTAGCTCTGAGCTTGGTTGCATTTCTCGTATTTAGCCCGGCTTTTGGAGTCCAGTATCTGGCGTGGGCGGTTGCGGCGGCTTGTCTGCTCGATGTCTGGTCCGCGTCGTTTTATAGCGTTCTCGGTGGTATACTTCTATTTCAGATCTACGACCGATGGAACCACGGCCTCCCGTGGTCGAAGATGGCCCCCGGGCTGAGATTTACACCGTATGAGACGGCTCTGGGCGCGCTCGTGTGGTTGTCCCTGGTGGTGGTGCTCGCGCGCGGAACATGGCTGGCAGTCCGCCGTGGTCGCGCCGGAATTCAATCTGACGTGGTGTTCGAGGCGGCCGCGGTGGCGCGATGACGTTTGCGATCACGTGAGGGTACTACGATTTGGGGGTGCTGCTAGTCGCGCTGCATGGGACGAGCCTGGGGATGAGCTTGCCTGTTGCTTCGCTGGCATATTCTCTTGACTGTAACGGCGTCCTTCGTGCTGAGTGGACTGCGCTGCGCGTCCGCCGAGCGAGAGCGAAAATAGGTATGACCACTGCGCTCAAGCGGACAGTCCGGCACGACACGAGCTGCGGTTACACCGATACCGAGCAACGCAGGTCATGGTGGGTATCCTTCGTCATCCTGCTGGCGCTGACCGCTACTTGGGGGCTAGCCAGTCCATTGTTCAGCTATCCGGACGAACCGGCGCACGTGATCTACGCGGCCGGCGCGGTGCGCGGCGACCTCGCTGCTGGCACCTCCGGTCTCATCACTGCAGTCGAGGTCCCTGCGTCCTACGCCGCGATCGAGAACCCTCCGTGCTTCGCGTTCAAGATTGCGCAGACCGCCGCGTGCTTACCTGCGCTGAATGAAGGTGCTCGAGGCCTGGCTGAAGTTGGCACCTCTGCCGGGAGGTATCCGCCTCTCTACTACCTGTACGCGGGAATTCCGAGCGTATTCGCTATGGGTACAGTAGGAATATATCTGATGCGCCTGCTGACTGCCGTTCTCTGTGCCGCGCTGCTGGCTTCCGCTATTGCCTCGGCCCGGGCGTGTACGCGGAGCTCATGGCCTCTAGTCGGGTTGCTGCTCGCTCTCACGCCGATGATTTTATACTTCTCCGTTGCAGTGAACCCGCAGGGCCCGGAGATTTCCGCGGGTATCGCATTCTGGTCTGCTGGCTTGGCCCTGAGCCGCCTGCATGATTGTCGTTCAAACGACACCAGGCTGCGCACCCGGCTCCTGTTGCGGACACTTGTGGCCGCAGCCGTTCTTGTTACTGCGCGACCCTTGTCGCCGTTCTGGTTGCTGCTGATCGCGATCTTTCTCGTGATCGTTCATCAACAGTGGCGAGCGCTGCGTGCTTTGACTGCGTTGCGCATGGTACGTGTGGGTGCTGTTGTGGTACTTCTGCTCGGAATTGTTACCGTCACGTGGGTCTTGGTAAGAGATTCCCTGCTGCAGACGCAGACAACCGCGTTCGCAGACCTGTCCGTACCGAAAGCTGCTCTAGTCTCATTTAACAGAACGAGCTACCTCCTGCAGCAGATGGTCGGCGTCTTCGGATGGCTTGATACCGAGGCACCCGCGTTCACATACATCGTTTGGACAGGACTGCTGGGCGCAGTGCTCCTGGCGGCCTTGGCAACCATGCAACGGCGCAATGTGGCGGCGTTGGTTGGCCTGATGTTCGCGGGCGTGCTCATCCCCGTCGTGCTGGAGGTCTCGAAATACACTGAGAGCGGCTTTCCCTGGCAGGGTCGCTACACCATTCCGCTGCTAGCGGGCGTGCCAATCCTGGCCGGACACATGCTGGGAAAGACTCGACGTGTCGGTGGTATGAGCACGGGCCGACTGCAGAGTCTGATGGTGATCTTAGCTGCCTCGGCGCACTTCGTCGCGTTCGTCAAGGTTCTCGGCCGATATACGCATGGGGTGACCGAAGATACCGCCTCAACCCTGACTTCTGGTGCCCTGCCGTGGGCCCCGCCTCTGGGGTCGACGGCTCTCGCCGTCGGGTTCGCCATCGCCCTGAGTCTTGGGGCTGTCGCAGTTCTGCGTGCGTTGACCTCCGCCGATGATTGTGCAGAAGCGATGGCGACCGCGCCCGAGAATTCTCCCCCGAGTGTTGTCGAGTCTCAGGTCGCGAACACCCAGCGCGAATAGAGTACAAAGTTCACGACAGCCAGCATCCCTACCGCAAGTACCTTGCCGAGCAGATAGATCACCCCAAGACTCTGGGCCAAGTCGAGTAAAAAGACCGTCGTTGCCCAGTTCAGTCCCAATAGGATGCCGTACCGCACCACAGACGCCCGTCCAACCGTGCGATCCCCAAATGACACAACGCGGTTTAACCCATAGTTCACGACCACACTCGCTGAGTAACCGAGGGTTCCGGCTAGCCACACCGGCGCACCCTCGATCTGCCGGAAGATCACCAGCAGCCCAAAATCAACCCCTAGACTGAGGAAGCCAATTGCCAGGTAGGAAATGAGCCTGGACCTTTCCGTCCGCGACACCGGTGACGGCGGAGGTGTGTGCTGGTCGTCGATGCCGCCACCTTGGCTGTCAGTCACTGCGGACCTGGAGGGGTTGAACGTTGCCGCAAGGACCGGCTGTCGCCGGAACGCGGCTGTCGGGTTGGAGCGTTGCCGACCGCGTCATGGTCGGCTGAAACGTTCCTTTCGGCCCAGTGTGCGCAGCCGTAGCCACTCCCGCAACCCCCGCGGATCACGCGTGGTGATGAGGAAGTACCACCCGAAGCGCAGCCACTCCTGCGGCAGCAGGCGGCGCATCCCGGGCTGGGCCATCAAGTAGCCGCGGTTGCGGTAGGTGAAGAAGCGCTTCGTGTCGTCGTCGGGGTACTGGGTGTGCATCCGACCCCCCAGGATGGGCCGGAACTCCGCGGAGCCGTCGGGGTGCAGGTACGCCGTCTGCAGGCAGGTGCCGAACGGTAGACCGGACCGGACCAGCCGTCGGTGCACGTCCACCTCGTCGCCGCGGACGAACAGCCGCAGGTCCGGTACTCCGACGGCGTCGACACAGGCAGCGGAGAACAGCGCGCCGTTGAACAGCGACGCGTAGCCGGGCAGGAGTTGCTCGCTGCCCAGCTCGCTGCGACGCCGGTGCCACACCACGCCTTGGCGCACCGGGAACGCCAGCCGGCCGGGATCGGCGATGTCGCAGACCACCGGGGAGACCGCCTGGAGTGCGTGCCGGTGTGCACAATCCAGCAGCGTGGCCAGCACTTCGGGCCCCTCGGGGCGCCCGTCGTCATCGGCCAGCCAGATCCAGTCCGCGCCCAGGCTCAGTGCGTGCAGCATGCCCAGCGCGAAACCGCCCGCGCCACCGAGATTGTGCCGGGAACCCACGTATGTGGTGGGTAACTCCTGGGCCTGCACGAGCGCCCGAACCGAGTCCTCGTTGCCGTTGTCGACCACAACGAGGTGATCCACCGGGCGGCTCTGGCCGGTGAGGGTCTGCAGCGACGAGGCGAGCAGCTCACGCCGGTGCCGGGTCACCACCACCGCCACGATCCTCGCGGACTCGTGCGGCCCGCTCACCCGTGGGTCGCCATGCCCAGCGCGGCGGCAGCTTTGGCCGCTTTGGCGTCCTCCTCGGCGATCTTCTCCACCGCGCGGTCGATGTCCTTGCCGGCCTCGGGGCCCTTGTACCCGATGATGACGTCGCGGATGGAGCCCTGCTGGCGCACGGTGCCGTGGTCGATCCACATCGCCGAGCTGCACAGCTGGATCAGGAACTCATCGGAGTGGCTCGCGAACACGAGGATCCCGGACCGCTTCACCAGGTTCTGCAGACGGATCCTGGCCTTGGTCATGAACTCCGCGTCCACCGCGCCGATACCCTCGTCCAGCAGCAGGATCTCCGGGTCGATGCTGGTGACCACCCCGAGCGCGAGCCGCACGCGCATGCCGGTGGAGTACGTGCGCAGTGGCATGGTGATGTACTCACCGAGCTCGGTGAAGTCGATGATCTCGTCCATCCTGGCGACCATCGACTTGCGGGTCTGGCCGAGGAAGAGCCCGCGGATGATGATGTTCTCGTACCCCGAGATCTCCGGGTCCATGCCCACTCCCAGGTCGAACACCGGCGCCACCCGCCCGCGCACCGTGGCGCTACCGCTGGTGGGCTCGTAGATGCCGGACAGCAGCCGCAGCAACGTCGACTTGCCGGCAC
>JAABUU010003378.1_pt1 | contig 20403 bp, 25 predicted proteins | sample 5559301 | NCBI WGS metagenome assembly JAABUU01 (sample SAMN10711884, study PRJNA513360) | rock metagenome | isolation source: Antarctica rocks | place: Antarctica: Victoria Land, Richard Nunatak white | reverse complement strand
TAAGTCGTTTACCTGTCCTGAGTCGCAGCATCGAATAGCTCGGCAGCTGTGTGCTCTACAATAGTCTAAAACAGACCTGCTTCAGACTCTGGACACCACTTTTGACGAGAGCTGTAGTAATGATAATCTCGGCATCCAGGTGCCTCTGCTGTGCCTGCATAATGAAGGCTCGAATGATCACAAAATGATTGGTCTTGCATAGACGTCATTCGCATGATGCGACGTCGGGGAATCGAACCCCGCCCAATTGCTTGGAAGGCAATTATGCTAACCACTACACCAACGCCGCTGTTCAGCGGAAATCAGGATGCAAGTCATATGATGCAGATATGGCAAAATTAGGCTACTCGATATCAGGTAATTCATGGGATTTGTTTGGTAAAAGTCTCAATGTAGACTCAAAGCACGGCAGCTTACGGCGCACGACAGCAAATGTGCATGCATTGACCTATTTTGTTTGTCTGACTACTGGGTGTTACTCTGCTCATGGGAAATTACTGCAGCTGGCTTAGACAACACCACCAACGACTCCTGAGCATAACGACCGTGAATCTGGCTTTGCCTTTCCATGCAGTTTCGGGAGTTTGTTCTCAGATCCATACCCCTACTGAAAGCGTGCATCCATCTATGCTAGCCCTTTGGCAATCAAAAATTGTCTGTTGGTGCAGGCAATGTCACCTTGCAGCTGCAGTGGTCAGTTTGCAATGAAAGCATGCTTGATTAAAACCAAACAGGAACACCTCCCTGCATCAACATGCTGCCAGAAGCAACCATCACTCAATGCAGGCAAAGCGATAACAAGCTGACTCCTGCTTCCTCATAAACTCCTGAATGGAGAAGGCAATGCTTCAAGAAACCCTTGCACAGCCTGATTAGCTCTTTTGCCTGCTACCACATGTGGTTCATCTTCTTCCACAGGAATGATTGGCGCTGGCACCCCATGTGACAAACCCTGAATCACCAGGTTTGCAGCCGCCAGGCCAGTGATATATGCACGCTCTTGGGACAGACCATTGGCACCATGGTCTAGGCCTCTAACCCAGTCCCCAGCCATGAAGACATTTCCAAAAGAGGTTGTTTGCAGAGGGCGTGAGGTGTAAGAGCCTGGGCTGAAATGAGTTACTGCACTGGACCAGCGCAGCACTGCACTGTCTACCACCTGCAGTCATGCAACACGCCTTTGCATATGACATCATTGGGGTCTTTCATCATTTCATTCATCAAATATGTGTCTTCCCCTAGGATCTGACACTTACAGTCCTGTAGCTTCCTGTATGAGACCTGGTTTGGCAATCACCGAGGGATAATGATATTATGGGCATGAAAGGAGCAGCCCTCCTTGTGCCAGACATCAGTAATGGCCAGTGCAAGATGTATGTACTGGCTTTCATGCAGCTTCAAAGAGCGTGATCTTTATGCTGGCGCAGCAAAAGGTTGGCAGTGTGTGCAAGGGTACAAGCTGTGTCCTGATGAACCGATGAATATCACCCAGGCAACTGTCTCAACCTGGCTTCTTGACACAGAAGCGCCACCAAACAGACAGACTCAGCATTTAGGCAGATGTACAATGCAGGCTTTTGCATGTGTGAGTCAAGTCCACCTGAGCAGATCTGAAGCTTGGTTCGCAATGATCCAGGTTGCTCTTGACCTTGGCTATGATCTCAGCATCTGGAAGGGGCATGAGGGTGTTGGAATGGTAGAAGTCTGCTGCAATCACCGTGCCTGGTTCTGTCTTGTACTCATCCTACATGATGCAAGACTCCAATAATTGCCCAAGCGAGTTCGTCCTACTGACAACAGGCCGCGGCAGTTGGTGTTGAGCTGAAAGACTTGCAGAGGCAACATCCAGCCCTCAACTCAAAAGTAGCCGCAGCTTCATATGTGACTAAGAGCATGTAGATGTGCTGCAGATCCCAGCTGGTATGCACAGCCACATGCTTGTCCTCTACAAATTTCCAGCTGGCAGCTCATTGCAGCTGTTATGTCAATTTGCAGCTTGGGCTGAAGGGTGTTGACGGCAGTATGTATACACACACACACACATATGGGATCTGATAGGCCCTGAATCAGATGTCGATACAGCACAGAGAGGTTGCCCACACCTTTATCAGGCCGAAGCTGAAAACGCACAAAGCATCAATGCAGGCAGAGCAAAGCTGACCTGAAGCTCAGAGAGATTGAAGTAAGTCCCGCCAACGCCAGGCTCAAAGCCCGCCAAAACATTGGCGGGAAACTTTGTTGGTAGGCTTTGATCCAGCCATAGCCTGGTAGCTATGACATCAAGCCCCTTGAGATTCATGATCCCCCGGAACTCTGGTTTGGTCCCCAGAGCGGGGCAATTTGAAATCAGCTTCTTCATCCCTAAATCAGCATGATGCAGCATGTCCACTGCTCTCGCTTCAGCCCCACACCACAATCTGATAAAGGATTGCTCTATCAAACACCAAAGAGCCCAAGTGAGCTGGACACCAACAAGTCCCATTCACACGGGCTCTTTGCAAGAAAGAAAAGAAAAGATGACGCCATTAGGCGTTCAATATAGAGAAGCTTGAGGTCATCCTGACTTGGGCCCAACAGCTCTTTGTCATGCAGCTTGTACTGAAACTTTGCAGTTCACATCCACTCACCAATCGAGTAATGAAGCACATGACTTTGATGAAATCATTGTAGCCTGTCATGCCATGAAGCTGACAATAGCCAGAACGCAGCAACGCAAACTGCAGGTCCCACCTGTGATACCTGCAGCAAAGATGACAGCATCTGCTGGATAGTACGTCGACTCCCCTTCCTTGGTAGTAGCATGCACCCCAGTTGCAGCACCAGTGTCTGAGTCAATGGTGACATCAGTCACCAGCTGGCCTCCATTGATCTTCCCTCCTGACTTCTTGATCAGGTCCACCAAGGGGGTGAAGATACGCTCACTTACGGAGCCCTTACACCAGCATACGTCGAAGTCATTCTGGTGCGCCAGCGCTGCAAGAACACACTGTACAGAGCATCAAGGTGCAGTCAGCATGATGTTGGCAATTGCTCGCCCAAGTAGCAATTTCACAGCAGGTATCCTGACAGCTGCTCAAGACTGACAGCTGATCAAGAGGTAGCTGCTAATCTTCACAATCTATAAGTCCCTCTGCTGTAGAGGACTTAGACTAGATAGAAAAACGCAGAAAGCTACAGAACTCAGCAAAGGATCCTAAAGACGAGAGTTTTTTACAGATGTGCATGAGGTCAAGCCGGCAGGGCACGAAAGCAAAATCATCAGATGCATCAGCTTATGCAGGGCAATATGATGCATGGCCTTGTTGTTAAAAGCTAGAAATGAGAAATGAGGCCAGCCATAGGTGGCAAGGATAAAGAATCAAAGAATGACAGGCTTACCGTAGAAGTAAAGGGTGCCAATCACGACAGCCGCTGACAACTCCTCTGCAGGTGCAAACAGGCCTACCAACAAGAGAGGCCTCAAAAAGTCCTCGAAGAGCCTCTTGCTCACACCATATCTGCAACATAGGTGGCATGACTTGTGTAGCAACACATGGACTTTGCTTGCAAACAGCTGCATTGCAGTGCTCATTCCGGGAGCACATTGAGTCATTGAATGTAGACACTCATGCAAGCTGAAAATTCTGTGAAGATTGTCAGACTAGAAAACACTCTTTGCCACAGCATCAAACACCTTGGCACAGTTGCATGAACAATGTGATACAGTGACAGGATCAATGAGATTTGGCAATACCTTCCACGAGCTACAAAGAACGATTGAACACCTTTGCTCTATTCACAAGCCACAGACACAAAACTCACCTCTGAAACAGATCCCATGCACTCATTTTGTCATACTGCTCATAGGAGGCTGGGGACCTGTCATAGTCCAGAATGCTGTACAAGAGAGGCAGCATCGTTAACCTATCTGCCAAAGGAATGCTCCTGCAGCGGAACAGGATCAACTAAGGACCTTGCAGCAGGGAGCAGAATGAGCAATGTGGAACCACCACAGTGTGTGTAGGCATCAAACAAGAGCACAACTGGCCAGAATAAAGTCGCATGACAGCATAGATGAGTTGACATCATGGTGTGCTTCAGCTCATGACAAAACAGCATCAGCCTGAGCTGTGACTGACCTATATTACGGCAAGGAGGCAAATTTGGAGAAGGGAAAATGTGACACTTAGTGCACATGTGTCACGGCAAGGAGGCTTACCTGAAGAGGGGAAATGTGTGAATGAACTGACCAAGCAGAGTGGGGTACTGCTGCTGCTTGGAGAAGACTGGGGCTTCTGTTGTGAGGCCACTGGGACTCCAGAACCCACTGGTTGTCCAGTCTGTGAGCGGCCATGGAATGCCCAGTTCTCTAATCAAGGCAAAGATGTTGTGATACTGAACAGCAGGACAAGGAATTGTCTATTCATGTTGTGCATGGATGTATCATTGGGAGGTACAATGCCTGAAACACAGTTGTTGCTGCTGCAAGCTGTGTGCACAGGCCAGTTTGCCTGATCTCAATTTGGCAAAGCAGGGCAGGATTGGTTGCACTTGACTCGTGCCTATGTATGTACGCTCATCATTGGCTCGACTGTATGTCTATCTGTCTATCATTGTGACAAGAGCTGGAAAGCAGTCCATCAAAAATCTGGTGTGTCATCAAACGCTGTGTTACAATCAGATTCAATGCAGATGCAAAAGTTGACGTCAAGCTGTGCATGAGTGAGCGCTGGAACAGCAGAGATGAGGCATTGCTGCCACACTGGAAGGCTTTGCAGCGGTGTACCTGATACCAGAAACCTTTCACTCCAGCCTCAACAGCGCGCCCTTGCTGCGTGCGCCAGCCAGCAGATAGACCCCCAGGGTTGGGGGAGACGTCAAGCAGCGTGACAGAATAGCCTTGCTGGGACAGGTGCTTTGCTGCACCAAAGCCTGCAGTGGGAAAAGTTTTGAGTTGATTGACTTTCAGGCAATAGCAATCTGCAGAGTGTCAGACAGCTTGTATGGAGGAACTACAGGTGAGAGTGTTAATACCTGCCCAGCCACCTCCGACGATGACCACCCGCTGGCCGGGCTTGCCGATGTTAGCAACGCTGTCACTTGAGCGTAAATCTTGTTTGCGCTGCTGTTCGGGTTTTCGCGGACGTTGTGAACTGGCAGGCGAAGACTTTGCTTTGCCAGCTGTGGAAGGGCTAGTGCTGGCCACGGCTTGAGTCTGTACCAACGCGATCCTACTTGAGCTCTTACATTTTTCCGATATGCCCTTGCTACACCCGCTGAAAGGTTTGAGAAGCTTCAGGTGGCGAGCGTTTATGGGTGCTAAAGGTGTGCATGCCGCAGGGAGAGGGCAAGCTTTCAGCATCGTTTCTTCTCTCAGCAGGCTGGAAGTTGCTGATACGTAAAATTCACATACATGTGCGTAAGCATGCACATTGAGCAAAGTGTTTTGGATGCCCAAAACAGACCACAGCCGTGTCGCGATCTCGGTCAACGCTGCAGAAGATCAAACGTTGGGTTGTGGTCGGATGCTCTGCTTCTCTGCTATTGCACCGAGGCGATACCCCAGCGATCGCACTCAGCCATTACGGACAACCTTCTGGCCATACGGCGGGACCGATGTGGAGAGAAGGCTGTGACAGATGCTGGGGCAAACTCTTGCCTAATCCTTGCATGCACCGATGTAATTCAGCTCGTGCAGCAGCAGTGCCATGCAGATATGTTGTTGAACCCTTCGCAGCCATAAGACCTCACACGTGCTACAGCCAGCTGCAATATGCTTCGTTGCTTTGCGACTTTTCTCTCTGATCACCCCCGTGATCGCACTGACCAAGAGACAGCTCGTTCGTGACACCGTTTGACAACAGCAGATATGGACGCCCTGAGCAACATTGGCATCCTGGCAGTCGAAGCCTATTTCCCGAGCCAGTTTGTGAGTCACCCCACGACTCAATCGCTCTCAAGCTGCATAACTGCTGCACATCTATACATAGACCATCTACATCTGCTGCAGGTTGATCAGGCAGAGCTGGAAAAACATGACAATGTGTCAGCCGGGAAATACACTGTTGGGCTGGGTCAGGTATAAACATGAGGTTGAACTGTCATTAGTCTCACTCTTATTGGCAATGGCCTTATTGCTGTTTTACCTGCAGACTTCTATGGCTTTCTTCAAGGACCAGGAGAATGTCGTGTCTGCTGCCATGACAGTCACGCAGAACCTCATGGACAAGTATGAGATTGACCCTCGCAGCATTGGCAGGTGCTTCCTCCATTGTTGTCTCCTGCATGTCATTTAGCCGCAGCTGCCATATCTATACAGTATCGGCACGCGGCAGCCAAGCCTCCTGACACAGCAAGTGTCTAAACAACAGCCATGTTCTCAGTCAACTTGTGCCAGGGAGCGTCCAGTGTCAAGGGAACATCTTTGCAGGCTGGAGGTTGGGACAGAGAGCAGCATAGACAAGAGCAAGTCCATCAAGACCTTTCTCATGGCATTATTTGCCGACTCAGGCAACACTGACATTGAGGTAAAATGTTTCTCTGCATACAGCCGCCTTCTTCAGTTGCACCTGCGCAAGTGGAGGGACACAAGAATGCCATGAAAGAAGTACACAGACAGGATCGATACTGCCTCACGTCAAGTGCTCATGCATATCCACAAGTGAAGCTAGAGTAAAGATGCAAATTGGTTGAAATAGACCGGCATTTGCTATTAGAAGCCAATACTTTATTGCAAAGATTATCACTGACAGAAAGCATCCTGCAGTGCGAAGCAGATCCCCTGCAGTTGGCTGCTTTGCAATGCAACTGTATGCGCACTTTGCTGACATTGATGCAGATGCAACCCTTCACACAATTGTTGTCTTTCCACTTCAGGGCGTGGACAATGTAAATGCATGCTATGGAGGCACAGCAGGGCTATACAATGCCATAAATTGGATCGAATCCCGGGCCTGGGATGGGCGATATGCCATGGTTGTGGCCTCTGATGAGGCTGTCTATGCTGAGGGCCCTGCTAGGCCCTCTGGAGGTGCCGGAGCTGTTGCCTTCCTTGTAGGTACTGCATCAGTCATAAGTCATGCACCTCTGGCTCTGGTGTGTCTGTGCTGGTCATTGTTAGTGAACGTCTGTCAGCTTGATGGGGGCTGCATGTGTTCAGCAGCCAGGACGGTCCTCGGTCTTGAAGGTGCTTGGCCAATCGTGCCAGATGTGATGCACCTGCTGCCATTGATGTGTCTCAAAATCTGGTGCCTGTAGCTGACACAGGTTGTGTCCATTCTAGTTGACTTCTGTAGTGCGCTGTGAGATGTTGCAAAACCACCTACCGCAAGCATTGGAGCCAACTATTGTCAGACTCCTCCAGTCATACTTACTCACTACTCATGTCATACAATTCTGCTGACCTGTCATTGCATTGCCAAGTATTGCAAAACAGGCTGCTGCCTGTTATGCAGGCCCTAATGCTCCTTTGGTGCTTGAGCGTGGCTTGACATCCTGTCACATGGAGCATGTGTATGACTTCTACAAGCCTGCAGGCCTATATCCCAAGGTATGCTATTGTACTGCGTCTGTGGCAGTGTCAAGCTTGAGAAGCCTGCCGCTAGCAACCACCTTGCCTGGCTTCATGGCATGCATCAATGCTACATGTTTTTACAGCACGGCAGCACCATAATTGTCCAGCCCTAAATGTGACTCTACTGTAAATGCAATTTGAAGACTGGAGATAGCGATGCAAGTGCAAATGTAGCTCAGCAGCAGGTTGAGAGTGTGTACAATGCAAGTTGGAGATGGTGAGAGTACACTGGTGTCAGTCGGGCAAGGTAGCCAAAAAGTTGCTACTATTTATGTCATTTATAATGCAGTGATTAGTGTAGAGTTGTGACGGTATCATTGCACTGCAACTGCGCAAGAGAAGCATGACTTTTAATTTGGGTTACATCTGCATGCACACAGTTCTTGTCACAAAAACCATGTGTCAAAGCAGGAAGTGGTGTTCAGGTGGATGGGCCACTGTCAATCAAGTGCTACATGCGAGCCTTGGAGACATGCTATATCAGGCTTTGCCATAAGGCAGAACTACGCACTGCTGTCAACAGAGCCAATCCTAGGCATCCACATGCTCCACATGCTACCTCTGATCCTCCAGATGTTCAGCCCCACCCCCTTGTTGTGAGCCCTCAGCCTAACTGTGATCCTATCTCATCAACCCCAGATCTGATATTCCATCTCAGTCCAGATCCGTCTCAGGCTCAGCTCTCGCACGCTGACTCAGAGCCAGCAGCAGCTTCAGTACCAGCTGCAGGGGCAGCTTCCTTGACAGGTTCAGCTCCAGCTGCAGCTCCAAATGCACAAAACTTTGGGCTCAGCGACTTGAACTACTGCTGTTTCCACAGCCCCTTTCACAAGCTTGTGCGCAAGGCTTTTGCCAGACTGTGTCACATTGACAAACTCAGGCAGCAAAGGCCTGCTGGTACACAGGCAGGCGGGCGTAGCCCTTCTACCAATGCATCACAAACTAGCAGTACAGCCACAGCAGAGACACAGCAAGAGACGCACCCACAAGAGGCTCAAGCCCAACAGTATGCCTTGCAGCAAGCCCACCCTCAACGCACACAATTTCAGCTGCAGCATCCACATCAGCAACACAGTCCCTCCATGTCACATCAGGGGATGCACAGCTCCCCAGATCAACTGCACCAACAGCACCGCCACCAGCAGCAGGCACCTGATCTGCAGCAGCAGCAGCAGCCAGAGCAACAAGCGCAGAGGCTGCATCAGCTGCAGGAAGCAGAAGCAGCTGAGCTGCACAAGCAGCTTGCAGGTACACTGTCCAATAGGGCTCTGGAAAAGGCAATGGCTGACGAGTCTGCTGCACAGTTTGAAGCTAAGGTGAAGCCTGGATGCTTGGCTGGACAGGCGCTGGGCAATATGTACTCAGGTATAAGCCCACAGCTGTGTTAGATGCAGACAAGAAGGACAAGAGCAGGCAACAAATGCCAGCTTCCAGCATTGCATAGTATCATACATTACCAGCAAACTGTTGAAATGGAGCTGCATACTCTGGCTTCAACTGACAGCTGTGCTTCTCATGCATGTTTTGTCACTCTGCTTCAGGGCATAGACAATGTGAGTGCATGCAGCAGTCTGACCTGGGTGTGTGACATAGCATTCGCTTGTTGCAGTGGTTTGCACCACAGCATTGTATGATCTTTGCAGCAAGTTCTGTGCATCTCTGCTGCCAGTGTAGTGATGCACAGAACAGGTTGCTCTGGAAAGAAAAGACTTGTCCTGCACGTACCTAGCTTACATGAGCTGGAAAGCAAGCTGGAAAGCGTCAGTATCATTAACATCCCTGCAGCCTCCCTTGGCATGGCATTGGTGTCCTTGATTGAGGCCAAGGGAGCAGATCTGGAAGGATCCAAAATCCTGATGTTTTCATATGGCAGTGGTCTGGCAGCTGGCATGTTTGTGCTCAAGGGCAGGGCTGTTCCCGGTGCCTTTGCTCTACATCATCTACGGAGCAAGGTGAGACTGGCAAGCTAATGCTGCAGTGGTCAGGCTTTGCTGCTCTGATGTGTATTGGTTGCATAGGATATGGGGCTGCATAGTTTTACATGCAAGCGTCTTTCTTGGAATAACGTGAAATCAACTTAAAATGTCCAGCTTGTATGTGTTTGTTCTCAAAGTTTTATTCTGACCAATGCACAGGTACATGTACAAGAACGATTGCAACAGCGCACCAAAAGCAGCCCTGAGGAGTTTGCTGAGACAATGCGCGTGCTGGAGCAGAGGTTCCAAGCAGCTGAATATCACCCTGTATCATCTGCGGCAACCTTGCATCCGCACACGTACTACCTAACATGTATTGACCGTGCTTATCGGAGCAGCTATTCAAGGGTCGATTAGTTTGTTGCTACAATACTATACTACCTATACCATGGTACAGCTTTGCAATTATCGGGAAACATCTGTCTAAGTTTGCCTGAAGGCAGCCGTATACCTACATGTGTAAACAATATTCCCTTAAGACAGTTAGGCATATATATGTACACTAAAGTCCTTGTCATGAAAGCTGTCTTTCTTTAGCCTGACATGTCGCGGCATTCACTAGACAAGTTTGTTCTCCTTGGTCAACTCTGCAATTTTGGTCAACTGGTCTTAACTCCCCCCATCCCAGGTCCCCCATCGCCCCCACCCCCACCGCCCATAACGCTCTGCGATCAGCCAGCATGCGGTGAGCTTGCTCAAAGAGATTCGCGCTGCGAAGTTCGAGGTCTTTGCAGCGCTGTTACTGCAGGTTTTACCATACGTGGAACCGTTTGAGGGGTCGTCAATGCGTTGTCACAAATTTGCCGATGATGCATGCGGTTTATAGTGCGTGCGTCTGTGCAGCAAAGAACGAACCTGGACAGCTCCCACCATGGCCAAGGGTAATTTGGTTTTTGTTCCACCCCTTGGTAGCTGGGATACTGTTTAGGCTTGTTTGACAAGCCATCGCTACCATACCAATTCCTGAGCATTGAGGCATGAAGCATCCCAAAATTGGCAAGGCAGCCAAAAAGACTGGCAAGTCAGGGCGCCTTGGCTCGCCTGCTGTGCCAGAGCAGCAGGTACAGCAATATATTGACTACCTGAACTCTAGCCCACTCTGAGTTGCAGGATTTGCGAGTTTTGGAAAACAACTGGTGCAGCAGGCAAATAAGCAGCAGTGTGCATATGCAGAAGGCCCAAGCAATTGTGCCACCACTTTCACGACGTGCAAAGGAAATGCAGTCCCTTTGGGACCAGCTGTCAGTGGCACAGCAGACAGAGCTGCTAACTTTTGATCTGCGCCTGCTGTATGCAAGAGCTACCTACGCAAAAGGCAAGTGATTAGCCGCATGATGAGTCACCAGCGCCTCCAGATCAGCACTGCTGTGAAGCAACACCCACGTCGCCGCATAAGTCGTTTGCTGAGTCCGTTCTGCATGTGCTGTTATTGTGCACCCCTGCTTGCATTCCAAGAACCCTGCAAGCAAAGCCCCTTGCAATGGCTTGATTGGGCTGTGCTATATTGAGCCAAATTGCCTGTGTTTTGCAAACAGAACAGTCACAAGTGACAGATGCCCTGAGCAAAAGCGTGCAGCGGCTGTCATGTGGCAAAAGCAGTTGGAAGAAGTGGCAATGGCAGGCAGAGCATGAGCTCTTTGACAGTGCAACTGCCTTCAGGTAACTGAAGTCACTAGAGTCAACAGTTTCCACCTGCAATGTTTTTTTATGAAATGTACTGCCTGTCTGATGAGCTCTGGCAAGGCCATTACGTGCAAGGTCAAGATGGCATACATTGGGGCACCATGTGACATGCTGTATGACTTCAACTTGCCGTTCAGCACTCTGCAGCCTGAGATCAAATTCTCGTCGTGTGAACAGATGTGGACTGAATGCAAAGTGTTATACTGTGCAAGGAAGGTTGTTGCTCAAATCCACTACCTGTGTCCATCTTCGCACTACCGTCTCAAGAAGTTGCGATCTGCTTTCCAGCTGCTGCTCAAGTAAACTAGCAAAAGACTGGTCTGTGCATGCTTGGCCCTGATACATTTCAAACACAGATGCAGATAGCTAGTCCAACAGCATGGCAAACGTCAGATGCTGATCATATTCTGCCTTGTCAATACACTCACATTTGGTTGCAGGGATCATGTTGCAACAGATAGGTTGCCTGCTGCCCTGCGCAGCTGCTTAGCACATGAGAAGTTGAAGCCCTCCTCAAGCTGGGCCATCAAAGCTCTGCACGAGCACATGTAAGCAACACACGCAGAATCTGTGCATCATGGCCTGCAATCAACTGCGCAACATACTCATGGCTCGTGGCTTCTGCTTGAGCCCAGACAGATTGCACGCACAGTGTAGGCATGTCTGTTACATACACAAAGCATCAACATGGCTCATCTGTTCTCACACCACACGAGGCTAGCTAGGATAGCACATCTGGTCTCACACAACATGAGGCTAGCTTGCATGCAGGCTTCAAATCCACCACAAGGTAGCAGCTCACAAGCAAAGCCAGAAGGAGATGAAACGAGCCAAGTCGTGGCACATCATCAGAAAGAGTGGGACCATCAACCTCATCTTCACAGAGCTGCTGCAAGAGCATGAGTTGCTGTAAGCTGAAACAGAGTGGTTCTCACTGTCTTGCTCTCTTAATGCTAGCAGACAATCAGGAGCCGTGCAAAGGCTCTTGGCCTCCTGTTGTTTTGTTAACATGCAAATATGTGCGGTTGTCAACCTGCAAATGTGTGCGACTCTGCCATTTGCCTACAGGTACAATGCCTTCGCTCACCCAGTTGCAAGGAGCCTGGCGTATCTGCTGCCAGCAGACATACCCAGATCAGAGCCGCCAGAGGAATACGTCGGCTCCTTTGTTTCTTTTGTTGTACTAGATAACGCAGGCGATACCAAGCCAGCAAGTGCCAAAAAGATTACTGACTGGGTTGAGCACAAGTCTGCTGACTTCTGCAGACTGACCAGCACAGAGGTGCCCATCTGCCCATGCAAAGTGTGTTGTCATCTGTGTGATCACAATTGGGGCACATCACTGCATGTGCAGCCAGTGATGGTGTAGTCACAGTGTATGCAGTCATATCGTGAGTCTTTCACCCCTTGCTGACCCCCTGATGGGCCCCTGGCTCATCCTCCTTTGGACTGTGTGTTAGACCTGCATGTGGGCCGTTCATCAACTGAAGCTCACCAAGTGCTCAAATCTGATTTTGCTTCCTGGTTGCAGCAGGGGCCAGCCGACAAAAGCAGCAACATTGTGCCCTTTGCTTTGCTACAGTCCCAAGATGGGACAAAGCTGGCCATCACACAGCAGTGGCTGCATCATCTGCAGAGTCCTGGATCATTGTCTGTATCAGCAGCTGCTGAATCATCAGACTGCATCATGAGGTGGATCTTTGATGCCAATCCCTCGCCCTCTGTCATGCCGTCTCTGCCAGGTAAAGCAGGAGCTCAGGGAATACATTTTTGTGTATACAAGATAATAGAACAGATAAGTATTTACACAAATATTAATGAGTTGTTGTAATTGGGTTGCATGCAGGTGCTACAGGGTCAAATGTGTCCAAGGCATATGATCAGCTGGCCACAGCCCTAATGGGTGTCAAGGCATCAGCAGCACAGCTGGATCAAATTGAGAAGATGCTGAAGGCCCTCTTGCAGCACAGGCAGTATATGGCTGAATGGAGGCACATAAAGTATGCAGACATTGCACTGCCCTTCATGACTGACAGCATCTGTTCATGTGCCAAATCCTGGTTGTGTCTTTGTCACCTAGACAGCATATGGCTGAGATGATAGTATGCTCAGGTGCATGCCGACTGTGCTTGCCTTGTAAATGTGTGTGCGTGTGTGCATGCCTGCGTGCCTGCGTTCGTGTGTACGTGCGTGCCTGCGTTCGTGTGTACGTGCGTGCGTGCGTGCGTGCGTGCGTGCGTGCGTGCGTGTGTGTGTGTGTGTGTGTGTGACCACAGAACACAGGCTGATAGTGGCCACTGACAGGGGCCACATGTAGCGCTTGCCCCATTCACAGATCATGCATCATGTCATAGAATTTATGTATAGGGTTCACGTGTATGCTTCCTGCTGTTGACAACCACGTGAAGTCAAGCTTGTCCATCCAAAGCTGTGTCTCATAAAAGGCATGCACCATTTTGGCCTCATACGCCTGCTGTGCCACTCAACATCCAGCTGGAAATTGGTGCGGTTGCTGTGTGACTGAACTCTGCCCACTCTCTATTACAGCCCAGTTGCAATTGTGCGGTTGTTTGTGCAGGCGTCAGCCGAACAATTTAAATCAGCAGTTGCCGCCAAAAGCCATGCTGTGCATGCTGCGCCAGGAGTATGTCGTTGCTGAGTCTAGAATGACGCAGCAGATTAAGTCGCATCTGGCTTCAGTTCGCATGTTCAGACTCAACCAGCAACTCAATCAGGCAAGGCCTGATCAGTGAACATCAGCAATTCAAGCATGCACTGTTTGCCTGAATAGGCAGCTCAACCATGCAAGCTACCACTTGTTCTGAATCAGCAGCTCAGTCATGTACGTTGCCACTTGCCTTAGTGTCATGCATGTCACCATTTGTCTGAGTCAGCAGCTCCAGTATGCATGTTACTATTCGTCTCAATCAGCTGCTCAATCCAGCAAATCACGTTCGGTGTGAATCACCAACAGAGTCAGAAGCTCTTTGTGTTTCAAACCTTGTGTGCACTGTCAAGAGGCTGACAGATCTGCTCAGTGATTCAGCCATGCTGGCAGACCTGATTCTCTTGCATCTCATGTGTCTGTGTTTGAATTGTTGGCCCTCTCAGCACTGCCATGAAGGGATGAATTGAAACATGACATCCATGTAATTATGGACCCTGGCTTAGCAAGCAGGCTTGCATGGTCACATATTGGTCTATTGGCATGCGGTTCAGGCTGAGGCAGAGTATGCACATCTGGAGAAGTTTGAGAAAGCGATCACTCGCCATGCCATGCCAGCAGCGCTGGTTGACCCCTCTGCCAGTGAACACCAGAAGGCCACCATCACAGCAGCTTTGCAGATGGAGCACTCCGTGACCAAGAAGAGCATGATGGACATTTGCCATGTCATGATGGTAAGCACACAAGGCTGATCCTTGTTCTAGTCTCCCTCTGTTACAGTGAGGCCAGTATGGATGTTCTCTCTGAGCTGTACCACTAGCACAGTGTTGATCAGCCTCAGACAGTTTCTCTCATCTATTCACTCTTTCGTATACTCACTTGTTAATTAAATCAAATGACTGATCCTTTAGTGAATGCAATGCTATACTCTACAGTGCTAGTCATGCTGTTGAGCACAAGCATGGGCAGGCCACAGCCGAGACACTCATTGCTACACCTAGTTGTTGCACCTCAAAGCCTCATGGAGCCAAAATCTGCAATGTGTGAGCGTGTGTAAGTATGACTCAGACTGTTGAGGCATGACAAACACTCAGTACCGATGCCTGTCACGCAGGCACACAACCCTTATGTGCAACCTAGTTTCTTGGCTGAAGATGCAAATCTTACCCTCCCTCTTCCTGCAGCACTACATGCAAAGTTATGATGCTGTCATCATGACACTTGTGCAGGACCGGCAAGACAAGCCCCATGGGACCAAAGCCTGCAATGCTGCAGGCAGCATGTCCTGCAAAGTCGCGCTTCTGCAGTACCGCTTGAGCCGTGATAGTGGTTGTGCAGGGCCTGCAAGACAAGCAGGACATTGCTGAAGGCGATATGCAGAAGGGCAACAGAGAGCTATTGGCTCTCAAAGCTTGGGGAGGCCAAATTGGGGACCTGATTGAGGCGGTCGAGGAGATTATCAAGGGTCTTGACCTCCGTGCTGCAACACCAGGGCCATTTTACGGGATTGACCTCCACGAGCAACAGCTCACTGAGTTGACTGCCCATTTCTGTATGGTGAGCGTAGTCCCTGCATTTGTGCACAGCACTCAAGATGTGATGGCTTTCCCTGTATTTGCTGCACAGTGTTCAAAATGGCACTCTTGCTGAATTGTCGCACTATGTGGTTTGCTTACAAATGCTTCCAGCTGTGTGAGCTGGCTTTCCCTGTATTTGCAGATGGCACTTGCGCTGAGTTGTCAAAACATGTGTCTGCAGTTGCATCCAGCTGGTTGTGATGGCTTCGACGTCTTGCTGTCAATTAGACTATTATATGCAGCACTGACAACAGGTTGGTCTAGCTGAACTGCATGGGGCGATGTTGTTTCTGTCCTGAGCGAACCCTGAGTTCTGAGTCATTTGCAAGGATGAGTCAGATGCAGCAAAGGCCTGGCTGATATGTTGCGCTTGCTACTTTGCCTGCTGACATTAAAGATATGTTCAGCTGTGATCTAGACTTCACCTTCTAACACTGCAGACATCACTAACATTACCTTGTTGTGCTGAAAAGCTAGTATTGCATTGCTTAAACACAATCCAGACAAAGAGGCGATCCTGGCAGAAATGTTCTCATTGTGACAATAGTGACATCATGTATTGCTGGCAGGACATTTGGCCAAAGCTGTGCAAGCCTGAGCAGAACAAGGCCTTGCATGAGGCGTTGCAAGTCCAGCACACAGAAGCGATGAAGCACTTTGAGCAAGGCTGTGCCATAGTGCCTCTCTTGATGGCACAGATGATGGAGGCGGCCTGTGATGACCCTGGAGCAGTGTTGTTGCCTCAGCTGATGCTGCCGCTGCTGAGGGAACGCTTAGAAGCCAAAGCTAAAGTTCACAAGGTGTTTAAGGACTGCTTTCACATTCCTCATGTTGTCTCAAACAACTCCACCTACCCCACTAGCATTTGCATGCCTTACATTCCATACAGGGATGAACCCCACATTCTCACCCCTGCATGAACCCAGTGGCTGCTGTGTTGGCAGGCACTATGTATTTGTTTCCTGCCAGCATTTGTGCATTCCTGATGCATCAATTCTTCATTGAGTAGTTCAGATCTGGTGTACATGCTTGCTTGCATGCTTGCAATCATGCTATACTGTTGTAGTCTCAGCTTGGCTGACATGACAGCAGTGGAGCGATGTATCGGCACATTATAATGACATACCAATGCAGCAGAAAGGATATCACATGTGCTGCAGGGTGGAAAGTCTGCAGACGCCATCTCAGCTTCTGGCAACCAGTCTGGCTGGGATCCTGAGGTCTCTGACCTAGTCAACATGTATAAGACACAAATTCAGGAATGTATCCTATCTGCGGACGACCAAACCCTGGAGGTACAGCGGTGTTTGAGCATTATCAAATCGTCTAATCTAGATCTTGCAGTGGAGTCTGAAGAGGAAGAGTGGGTGTATGCAGCTTTTGTGGACGACCTGTGCTTGCAGGCTCCGGGTCCAGATGCTGCAAACATACCTGAGCAATCGCTCAAAAGCACATTCCTTGGCACTATGGACCCAGCTGCTGCATGGCTTTTAGTGGTACTCATCACAGGCTGCAACCCTTATGATTTAATATGAAAGGTTGGCAAGTTCTGCCTATCAAAGTGCCATAACGGCAGATGACATTCACACCTGGGCTGTTGCTGAAAAGTCTTGGCGTGATTCCCTGCTAAGTGAGTCTGGGTGAAGCATAATTCGAGTTGGTGGGAGGAACAAAGTGGCAGTGTAGCTGTGTTGCAGCATACACAACCAGATGCTATGCTGTGGGCTTGCAGACCGAAAAAGTGCTTTGTTGGCGTGCAGCACAACAAAGTCGGGAAACCTGATAGTTACTTTGCTGGTATAAGTATCACCATTGACACAACCCCCATCCTCAGCTCTACATATGTTGTGCTTGCGCTTGGGGGCTGGCTGTCAGGACTGTCAGCACCTGACAGTCAGCATCACAAACTACCAAAGCTAGAGCTGAAGTAGAGTTGGAGCAAATTAAATAGACTGACATCACTCAAAATTTTGTGTGCATACTAGGCCAAATAGAACGCTCACAACTTGAAATATTGACACTGTTTAGACGGCTTAATCAGCTCTGAGAGACATCCGTGATGGCAGCTGCCTGACCATAGGTCCAGACTTCGCTAAGGCTAACATCTGTTGGACTGCCCGTAACAACAGATGGTAGCTTTTGCAAAGTCTCGACCAATAGTCAGGCAGCTGCCATCCCTGACGTCTCACACAGCTAGCCCACCATGAATTTGCAATGCTCAAAGCACGTGACTTCAGGAAATGCAGTCAGCTGTAAGACAAGTGGCATGAAACACATTCAGCCGAAAACATAGTAGGCAAAATCTGAGTATGACCAAAAGCAACACACCACACAGCTGGTGGATGCAATGAGTCAGGACTCAAAGCATCATCTGCATGTTTGCCTCAGTATTAAAACTGCAGTCAGTGCAATGCACAGCAAGATAATGCTGTCAGAGCCTGCAACGTGCCCCTTGAGCCGATCAGCACAGCTAGGCCATTGGTGGCGTTGAGCACAATGTCAAGCAGAATCGTAGTGCTATGCATTATTCAGAGGTGAAGACTTTCACAGACTGCCAGCTGCTTGGCTGATGTCTGTGCTGCCAATGTGATGCCCATGACATGGGGACTTTGATTGAACAAGCTATGCAGCGGAAGGGTGTCAAGGGAAAGTGCAGACTCACATCATCGTGCAGCAAGGCTGGGCTGCAGGTGGAGTTACCCCTTGTCCTGGACATGACTGGGTACAGATGGAATCCAGAGGCTACTGTATACGACCTGCAGGGTGTCATTGTGCATGATGGTGCCCTTGTCACAGAGGGTCACTATTATGCCTTTGTCCAGGAGAGGGGCCAATGGCGGGAGTTCAATGATGAGAAGGTCATAAGGGTAAATGTTATGTACAGCTGCTCTCGCCATGTGTCTTGGAAGATTCTGTTGGAGCATTTTTGGCACATAAGCTACTCACATGTTGCATGAAGCATCTTGTATCAAAGCTATACCCATGGCTTTGACATCTCTGGTGACACAAGCCGTGTGAAAGCACCATACAGCCTGCACACAAGCCAGATGCTTTGCACTCGTTTGCAATCACTATGAGAGCACAAGCCAACTATTTTCAAGTCTCTGTGTCTTCGTGTTTTCCTTGTCAGAAGTCATGTCAACTAAGCCATGATGAGTTGCCTCTTTGTTTGCTGAGGACTGCCGAGGATGTGTTGAAAGCGGAGGCATCTCTTCTGTCCTACGTATTGCGTGATGTCCTACGTATTGCGTGATTGCTAAGCTGCTGGTGTCCAAGCTGGCATGCACCAGCAGCCATCCAGCTCTTCAGCGTCTAGTTCCAGACCAGCTGCATCATCATCTGCAACTACTGCTAGTCAATTGTCAACCAGTCAACGGCAGAGCAGAACTTCAAGAACGGATTTCATGCATGAACAGAAGAAGAAAAGACAAAACACGCGCAGAAACCATTCTGCCAGGTCAAGTGGGCAGGCGCTCAGCCTGAACCGGGCAGCAGCATCTGCCAACATATAAGTGCCACCTGTACGTACGTCTGCATCAGTAGCAGGGTCCTCTGTGTATGGGGACTCAGATGACTCAGGCTCTGCAATGTCCACGCAGAGCTGCGACTAAGCCACTGGCAGCTGCATGCATGGCCAAAGCAATTCTGTTTCTCCTGATGTGACATGAAAGCTTGTCTTACACGTGAGCAGCATGCATGATGTGTGCGCAGTGCTGTCAATGTGCTTGGCAGAACACTTGACGGCTGCAGTTTTCATATCTGTTTTGCATGTCTTGCTCATGTTGCAGTGCAACTGAAGGCACACATAAACTTTCATTGACTCGTTGAGTTACCTTGCAGTGTTGAGCTGGTCAGTGGCCAGCCTGCTCAAGAGGCAGTGACTGACCCAGAAGTGCCCGCCAGTGCAGTGGCGCCAAGTGCAAGAGGCAGACAAATGCCACGATCTCATCTTGCATCAATGGCATTGCCAGACCCACCTGGCAGCTATCATCTCATCTTGCAATCATCACATTTGGCATCTCTTGATCAGAGGTAGGCTGTGGGTCTGCGTGCATCTTCATTTTTGCATGTGCTGTCTCGTGTTTGTGGGTGTCAGAGGTCGTTGCAGCAAGTAATAGCTTGTGTCAGCGCATTGTCAGTAATCGTTTGCTAAGGTTGACAATGCTACTCACCCACACCTACTCATCTGCAGCGCAAATCAGAGTCGAGGCACCCCTGACATGCCAGTTGTCAGCAGCAAAGCACTTGCTGCTACTGCTGCTGCCAGATGGACCAATGCACATTTGCAGCTAGCGTCATTCTCTGTCAATGATGTGGCCAGGCCCCACAAGACGCTGTTTTGCAGGTTGCAAGGAGCAAGCCAGTCTGGCGAAGACCTCAGGGCACAAGCAGCTGCAACAGCCAAGACCTCGGCAGCTACAGCCAGAAAGAGCGGATCAGCAGCTCGCAACATAGAGACAGCAAATGCAGAGGCTGCCCGCAAGCTGGTTGCTGCTGCCGAGGCCCAAGCAGCTGTGGTGCGCAAGAAGCAGCAAGCAGTGAATGAGGCGCAGGCCAAGGTAGCCCAGGCTGAGGCCAAGAAAAAGGCAGCACTAGCTGCCAGGCGCAAAGTTGTGGAGGAGAATGTGAGGAAGGCCAAGGCAGAGATGGCTGCCAAAGAAGCCGCAGACAAGGCACAAGCAGCTGATGGCGCTGCACAAAGTTGTACCCCTAATGCTCAGACTGCAAGCCCTAGCGCTGGTGCTGTCACGAAACCCACCAACAGCACAAGCACAGGCCACCCCTCAGCACAGCAGACAGCAGTGGACCAACTATGCCTGCCCATGGCTCTCCCCCTGTTGATCCCCCAAAGTCTGCTCCTGCCCCTACCCCGTCCACTAGCACCACCCCTGTCCCTGCTGCTGGCCCTGCTGAGCAGCCTAGCTCAGTGGTATCTCCCCCCTCACTACT
>JAABUU010003371.1_pt1 | contig 20442 bp, 18 predicted proteins | sample 5559301 | NCBI WGS metagenome assembly JAABUU01 (sample SAMN10711884, study PRJNA513360) | rock metagenome | isolation source: Antarctica rocks | place: Antarctica: Victoria Land, Richard Nunatak white | reverse complement strand
CCCGAACGGACCGGACCACAGCCACCGCCCGACCTTCACGTCGGGAGACCAAACGCGCACCGGGACCAACCTCAACGAACTTCCCTCCAACGAGCTACCAACCCAAGATCGTCGGTGGATTTAGGCTAAGAGCCATCGCCGGGGGCGGAGTTTATCGCCCCCGGCGCAGCAGTCACCCGCCGGCCGTGGCGGCACGATGGTTGAGCGAGCCGGTGAAGTCGACGACCGCTACACGTTTCCTTAGAGGGATCCCCAACCAACGATCGTGAGTCTCTGGTGTGGCGCCGCCCTGAGCTGTTCGTCACGCTGCCTAAGTCCAAGCAGGTCAAGAACCGCGTGCACCTGGACCTGGTGCCGCTGGGGCGCCGGCGCGAGCAGGAGGTGGACCGACTCCTTGGCATCGGCGAACGCCCGGCCGACGACGATGAACCGTCTGCCAGCAGGGGCCAGATTCAGCTCGATCGCAGCAACAGCTCCCGGGAAGCCCGGCGATTACCATCCCCTTTACTTGGCGGCACCGAAAGACCTTCTTCGCGTGCGCTTCATCTCCAGCTTCCTAGACGGTGCCGGCTGCCACCCGCTCGCGTCCTGGTAGCACTGCACTGCAGGTGACCGGTCGAGATCGAGCTGGGCTTCAAGCAGGTCAAGTGGGTCAGCGGAGTGGAGTTCGTCGCCGACTTCGCCGACATCGGCAACGGCTTCGGCGGCTACAACCAGGACCACGAGTTCTTCGGCTACCGGCAGTCCCTGTAGTCGCTCGCCGCGGCAGCGAGTGCGCCGTACCCGCCCCGTCCGGACGCTGCCAGCAGGTCGCTTTCTGGGTTATTGACGCTTGGCCACGGTGAGCAGGACCGCGGCGGCCTCCAACGCTTCTAGGGTGTGCCGACCGGCGGGGACGACCAGCAGGCTCCGGGTGAGCCTTCCCAGGACGTGTCCCCCTCGGCGAGTTTGACCCGGCCGTGTAGTACGTGCACGGTCGCTTCCCCGGGGTTCTCGTGCTCGCTGAGCATCTGACCGGCCGCCAGGGCGATCACCGTCTGGCGCAGGACGTGCTCATGCCCGCCGTACACAGTGTGCGAGCTGCGGCCGCTCGAGGCGTTCGTCGCGTGCTCGAGCTGCTGACGCGTCAAGGCGGTCAGCGACGACTTCTGCATTCGGGTTTCTCCTTCATCGGTGCCGGGTGAGCGGACAGTGCTGGACGGTTCCGTCGCCGGCGGCTCGGCTGGAGCCGGCGGGTAGCTCAGGATGTGCTGGGCGAGGTTCGCGGCGTGGCGCAGCAGCTCGCGTGGCAGCACCTCACCGGCCTCCACCGCCTGGGCGATGCTGTTCAGCAGCTGCGCCAACTCGAACTGACGGAACCGGGCAGTGGCGGCGGTCATGCCGACATCGTCGCGTCCCCGCTGCGCGAGTTCGTCGGCGGCGCGGCGGAGCTGGTCGCTCTCCCGGCCGGCGCCGGCATCCCCCCGGTGGGCCGGCGGGCGGCCGCGGCAGGGTCCGCGTTCCCGGTGCCGGGGACAGGCCCGGTGCCGCGTGCGCTGTTCACGGCATGCTCCGGAGACTGGTAGCGCGACACCGCGCACCGGAAAGCCGCGCGGGTGTGCCGGCCTTCCCGTCGTGCGGCGAAGCGTGGACCACACAGCGGCTGTGCCCGGCGCTCGCTGCGCTCATGTGGCCAGCGGCGACCAGCGCCGGGACGGCGCGGCCTGCTGCCAGTTGCCAGTCCGTGTGCCAGTCCCGGATACGGCGGTAGGCTCTCGGTGGTGATCGGGCCGCCGGCCAGGCTGACCGCGTACCCGGAGTCACGAAGCGGCAAGCTGGTGGAATGACCGGCCCGGATCGGGCCAGCAAGCAGACGCCGCAGGACTTCCGGGTTGCCGATGTCGGCCCCGCCGGTCCAGCAGGCGTCGAACAGCAGCCGGCGTACCGGGCCGGCGACGCCGGCACCGTAGGCCTCCGCGTAGCCAGCAACAGCAGGGCCGGTGTTCGGCAGGAACCCCGGCGCGTCGGCGGGCAGCACCTCGCCCGGCTGCAGCAGAGCACGGATGGTCGTCGACTCGTCCTGCAGATGCTGTCGGCCTGCAGCGTCGAACCGCACGCCGGTCACCGGCAGGTGCCTGCTGGGGCGACCATCCGCCAGTCGTACCCGGAGGTTGGGCCTGCCAAATCGCTGCGCTGGCTGGCCAGGTAGCACCAGGCGCAGCTGAAGCAGCCGTACAAGGTCGCCGGCCGGGCCGGTGCCGGGTCCTGGTCCTGGTCCGGCGACTGGCGACTGGCGCGGGCTGGGTGCCGGCTGCTGGGTCGGGTAGCCGGCCGGCAGCGGATCGAGCAGCGTCTCGCTCATACCGGACGGGCCGTCTGGAACGCCGGGACGATCACGGGCAGAAGCAGGAACACGATGCCTTCCAAGGCAGCCCCCCGACAGCATCCTGGCCCGCGCCTGGCTCTACGTCACCTTCAAGAAGGCCAGCCCTACAATCCGGCCCAGCGCCACGCGCTCCAACGCGTCCTCACAGCCCGAACCGCTCCACAGCGGCTTGACACAGGGCTACTCGTGCGCGTCCCTTCGGGACTGGCGTGGTGGAGGTGCCGGTCGAGTCGTAGAGCCGCGGCGCCAGGTCCACCCTGGACCCGTTCGCCCGACAAGCCGCGCCGGCGGGTGGCCTCGCGCCGCCGAGATGCTCCCGCCGCTGCCGGTCGCCGTGCGCCCTGAGCAGCCGAGCGAGGGCGATAGCGTGCGCCGGCGGGGTACGCCCCCGGCGGCCGGCCGCGCCGGCCGGCTCGTCTCTACCCGAGGGGTGCGGTGTCCTCATTCTGTTCCGGCGACGTGCACCGATACCCAGAAGGCAACATGGTTCTTGATCTTACGGGCCAGCGGGGACGGGTGGCGGTAGGTCCAGGCAGCGAAGGAGCAGCGCGACCCATGCCCGCAGCCGAGCAACCCAGCCAGGACGCCGAGCGAAGGCGCCGGTACGCCGAGCTGGTCCTGCCCGAGCTGCCGGTCCTGCTGCGGGTCGCAGCGACCCTGACGAGCCAGCCCGCCGACGCCGAAGACGTCGTGCAGGACACCTTGCTGCGCGCCTGGCGAGCACTGGACACCTTCGATGGCCGGCACCCGCGGGCCTGGCTGCTGACCGTCCTGCGGCACACCGAGATCAACCGTCACCGGCGCCAGCGCCCGCAGCTGCTCACTGATCCCGACAAACCGGCCGGCTGGCACCTCGCCGTGGCCGCACCCTCCGCCGGAGCAGGTCGTGCTCGACCGCGCCTTCGGCGCGGTGGTCGAAGCCGCGCTGCTCGACCTGCCCCCCCAGATGCGCAGGGCCGTCCTGCTCGTCGATGTTCGACGAACTCAGCTACGCCGAAGCATCGGCCCTGCTCGGCGTACCGGAAGGCACCCTCACCAGCCGGCTCCACCGGGGCCGAAAACGCATCCACCGCCGCGTCCAAGCCGCCGGCCTCACCCCACGGAGACACCGATGACCGGTCAACTGTCGCTGCGGCAGCGCATGCTCGGCGACGACGCCGTCACCAGCTGCCTGGCCACCCGCCGCGAGCTGCAACGATTCCTCGACGGCGAAACCGACCCTGCCGCCGCGGCTCGGACCGCTGGCCACCTCGACGCCTGCCGGGCCTGCGGCCTGCAAGCCCGGACCTACCGCACATCAAGACCAGTCTGCGCAGCGGCGGGACTCCCCCACCTGCCGACGCCCTCGACCGGCTGGCCGCCTTCACCGCCACCATGACCGCCCCCACCCCATGACCGGAGCACTGCCCGGCGAGGACACGCCCGCTGCCCACATGGCGCCGGCCAGCACAACCTCCAGGCGTCCGGAATCCGACGAGCAGAACGCCCCGCCGGCCCGGGCGACCGACCCGGCCGATCCCGCCCAACCGGCGTCGCCCGAGACGTGGAACACGATCTCTCATAGTTACTGGTCGGAGAACTGTCGTCGGGGAGGTGGAGTGGCGAGGCTGGGAGCAAGCCGGACGCGGGGGGCTCGACACGGGTGCGCCGACGCGGCGGCTGCGATCAGCTCACCGAGGGCGGTCAGGAACCGGCGAGCCGAAACAACTCGACATCGCGGCCGCCTGGCCCGAGGGGACGATCAGCTGCTATCAGCCTGCGTCGAGTGTCCTGATCTTCGGTGTCTACTCGGCCTGCCTCGCGGCGGCTTCGTCGGTGCGGTAGCTCAGCGCTGCGGCTGCGGTTAGGGCGGCGGCGGCGAGCAGCGCGGGAAGGGTGGCGAGGAACGCTACCTGCAGGCCGGCTGACCCGCCGCCGGCGAGGTGGTCGGCGGCGAACCCGATGAGAAGGGGCACGCCGCCCTCGGCGAGGGTCCGGAGCAGGGTGCGGGCCGCCTCGGCGCGTCCTCGGATCGACGCCGGCACCACCTCGACGCGTACCGCGTCGAGAGTCGGCAGGATCGAGGCCAGGAAGAAGGCGCCGACGATGAGAAAGGGCAGCGCTTCGGGCAGCGACCGGAGCAGCAGTGCGGGTAGCCACAGCACCGCGGCGAGCGCGGCGCCGGTACCGGCGAGCTTCAGCCTGGTCGCGGGGTGTCTGGACCGGACCAGGGTGTCGCTGACCCGCCCGCCGATGACGACGCCGAGGAGCGCGCCGAGGCCGAGGGCGAGCAGGGCTAGATCGGCGGCGGCGTTGCTGATCTGGTACTGGCCGACGGCGAAGATGACGGCGAAGGAACTCGCCCCGGCGAGGAAGGCGTTGGCGGCGGTGACCGCAAGCAGGACCAGCAGCGGGGTGCGGCGCTGGAGTAGGTAGCTGAAGACCGTCAGAAGGCTCCAGCCGGTGGCCTGTCCGTGGGTGGAGCTGCGCGCCGGTTCCGGTTCGCGGACCAGCCGGAAGGACAGGAACACCCCGGGTGCGACCAGGACCCAGAAGCCCCACCGCCAACCCACCGTGCTGACGGCGAGTGCACCTACGGCGACGCCGACCGCGCCGCCGATCAGCTGGCCGCTCTCGACGTGGCCGAGGAAGCGTCCCCGTTTTTGCGGGTTCACGGCGTCCCCGGCCAGCGACGGGAACGCCGGACCGACGGTGGCGGCGACGACAGCGAGGAACATCCGGGAGACCAGCAGCCACGCATAGCTGGAGGCCGCTCCGGTAGCGAGGAGCGCGACCGACCAGATCGCGACGCTGCGGCCCAGCAGTACGGTCCGCCGGACCCGGTCGACGAGCCAGCCGGCCGGGAGTGTCGCGAGACCGCCGATTACGCCGAACAGCGCGGACATCAGCCCGTAGCGGGTGTTGGACATCGAGAACACCTGCTTGAGCGTCGGAGCCATCGCGCCGAGCACACCGCGGTCGGCGTAGTCCACCGTCATGAGCAGGGTCAGGAGCGTGACCAGGCCGCGTACGCGGCCGGCTTTGCTGCGCCGGCCGCTCGGCCGGCTTCGGGGTCCTCGCACCGTCACGTCAGGCCGTTGCGTCGGGGTCCGGGCCCGGTCATGGCTGCCTCCCGCTTACCGCCGCGGGCTGTCCCGGTTCGCCGTCGCCGACGCTGACCAGCGGTGAGCGGGACAGCGCGACGATTCCGGCGCCGATGACCGCGGGCGGAGATCACCGCGAGCACCAGCCGGAACCCGCCGCGGACGGTCTCCCCGGACGCCGGGGTGCCCCACAGGATCGACACGACGGGTCGGCTGCGGTGATCCCGGGTTGCGCGGCGACCAGCAGGCCAGCGCCGCTGGTCAAGGCCATGACTTTCGCGTTCGCCGCACACGGCCTCGGTGCCATCTTCACCATTCGCGACCGCGCACAGCGCCGCGAACAGGTAGGTCATAGGACCTTTCTCGAGGGTCTTCTGGTTGGTGGAGGTGGTGCGGACCACTATGGCCGTGGTCCGGTCGACGACGGTGGACGGGTCGACGCTGGCGGGACGGGGCGCGTTGCGGGTGGTGTCGGCCGCCGGTTCAGCCGCCGGTGGACGGTGAGGATCAGCAGACCGAGCCCGAGGGTGGCGGCGGCGCCGAGCCCGGCTGCTGCTGCTGCAACCCGGCGCCACTGTTCGTCCTCGACGGGCCGGTAGCCGCCGAGTGGGGTTTGAGTCGGCGTCGCAGCGGTGGCGTCGCTCTCGGGCGGGCGAGCGTCCCGCCGGCCAGCTGCCGGTCCGGGTGCCGGTGGCTGGGCGGACCCGCCGGGCAACGCTTCGATCCGGGTCCGGACGGCGTGTGCCGCTTGGGTTGCGAGTCGACGCGGCGCCAACCGCCCGGTGAGCTCCTCGATGGTGGCGGTCAGGCGAGCCCGCGTCCGTTCCAGGTCTTGCTCGATCGCGGCGGGGTCGCCGCGGGCAAGGTCGGTGCGGACCTGAACCAGTTCACGTTCGATCATCATCGGGACCGCGCCGACGGTGGGCCGCTCCCGGGTGTGCCGCGCGACTTCCCGGTCGGAAGCCCCGGGACCGTGGCCACCGAGCAGCTGGCGGCGCAGCCGGCCGACTTGGTCCTGGGCACGCTCGGCGTCGGTGACGCCGCCGTCGGCGGGGGCCACCTCGCCGCCGTCCATGCTGGCCTCGCCCGGCGTGATCCGCGTACCGCCGGCCCGGCCGCCCGCGGGTTGGTCGGTCACATCCGCCCTCCCTCGCCGTTGCCGGCACCGACCGCGGCCCGGCCGAGACCACAGAGCGGACTGGGTACCGGGCTGACCCGCGAGGACGGTTCCGCGGGTCACGCTAAGCATCGCCGACCCCGGGGGCAATCGCCGGGGCGGGTGCCGGCGTCGCTACGGCGGGGGTTAGTCTTGCTGCTGCACAACGGTTAGGGTGCGGGTGGCCGCGGCGGCGGCACCCGCGCTTCCCGTCGTGTGAGCTGCCGCCACCGAGGGAAGTGAGGATGCCGTGCCTGATACCGCGGCCGATTGCCTGTGCGAGCGTCTGCTCGACTGGGGTGTGACGACTATTACGGCTTTCCCGGTGACGAGACCAACGGCATCCTCGGGGGGTGGCGGGAGGCGTCCGCCGCCGACCGACCTGTGGTCATCGACGCGATGACCGAGCCGGAGGAACCCCCGATCCTCCCGCACATCAGTTTGGAGCAGATGGAAGCGATGACGAAATCCGTCCTCAGAGCTCCCCGTGAGGGCATTTCGGGTGCCGTGGAGGCGGCCCGGGAGTTCGCCCACGAGTTCCTTCCCGGGCGGTGACCGTGACCGCCACCGGTGGGGCTCATCATGGTGTGGTCGGCTCCGAGCATCTGATCGACCGGATGCTCGGCAATGTCGAGCACGGCCGGTTCGAACGGTCGCTGTCCGGCCTGACCGCAGTCGCCGCGGCGATCACGACCGCGGAGATCTATCTGGAGCATTACAAGGCGAGTTTCGGCAACAAGTGGATGTGGAGTCCGGTGCTGGTCACTCCGCCGGTGGTGGTCGCGGGGATCGGTGGGGTGTTCTCCAAGCGGTGGGCGAAAACGGCGCTGCCGATCACCGCCGGGATCTACACCGCGAACGGGCTGCTGGGGGAGTACTTCCACGCCCGCGGGGTGCACCGCAAGCCGGGCGGCTGGCGACTGGCGTCCTACAACCTGCCGATGGGGCCGCCGATCTCGGCGCCGGGTCTGATGTGCATCGTCGGCGGGATGGGGCTGCTCGCGGCGCTGCTCCGCCGCGAGAAGTAGAGGAGCGCCACGATGCCTGACCTGTCCCGGCCGGACCACCTGCCGAATCTGCGGCCGGGCGGCGAGCCGCCGGACCCGTCCTGGCTGCCCCGCCAGCGCCGCGGCGTCACCCCGCAGATGATCGGCCGCTATCCCGACTTCGACGTGTTCGACGCGGTGGACAGCTGGGACGAGGCGACCCGCAAGGTGGTGCTCGCCCGGCTGGACCCACCCGGTCCGCTGCGGTTCTTCACCGGATCGGAGGGACCTACGCTGCGGGCGTTTTGCGACACGGTCCTGGCCCAGGACGGCGAGCCGCGGGTGCCGGTGGCGGAGTTCGTCGACGACAAGCTCGCCTCCGGTCGGCTGGACGGCTACCAGTACGCCGACATGCCCAATGACCGGGACACCTGGCGCCTGGTGCTCGCCGGGCTGGACGAAACCGCTCGTGACCGGTACGGCCAGACCGGTTTCCCGGCCGCGGAACCCGCCGCCCGGGAGGCGATCGTCGACGCGTTCTGCCACGCGCGGCTCTCCGGCGGGGCCTGGGACCGGGTCAACGTCACCCGGGCCTGGACGGTGTGCATGTCTGCGGTGCTGACCGGCTTCTACTCCCATCCGTGGGTGTGGAACGAGATCGGGTTCGGCGGCCCGGCCTATCCGCGCGGGTTCATGCGCCTCGGCCCGGTCAGCACGCTGGAGCCGTTCGAGACCCCGGGCGCGACCCAGGAGGACCTGGCCCGGGCTGTCTCGGAAGGCCAGCTCTGATGGGCGACCGGCTTCGTGGGCTGCTCAAAGGATCCGTCGGCCCGGCCGACAACGACTCCCGCTATCTGCTTGACGTGCACTCCCGGGAGCTGCCCGGCGAGGACACGATGCGCCGCTACGCCGACACCGACGAGGTCGACCTGGTCGTCGTCGGCGCCGGCGCCGGCGGGTCGGTGCTCGCCCAACGGCTGGCCCGGGCTGGCTGGCGGGTCGTGATCATCGAGGCCGGCCCGTTCTGGCACCCCGACGAGGACTGGGTCTCCGACGAGGCCGGCTCACACCACCTGTACTGGACCCAAAACCGGATCATCGGCGGGTCGGACCCGATCGCCATGGGCAGCAACAACTCCGGTCGTGGGGTCGGCGGGTCGATGGTGCACTACGCCGGTTACTGCCCGCGGTTCCACCCCTCCGATTTCGCGACGAAGACCCGGGACGGCGTCGGCGTGGACTGGCCGATCGGGTACCACGACGTCCGGCCGCACTACGAAAAGGTCGAACGCGAACTGCCGGTGACCGGGCAGAACTGGCCGTGGGGCTATCCGCACCGCTACCCGTTCTCCCCGCACCCGGTGTCGGGGATGGCGGCGACGCTGTGGCGGGGCGCCCTCGCGTTGGGAATCGAGATGCGGGTCGGTCCGGTCGGGATCGTCAACGGCACGTTCGGCAACCGGCCGCACTGCATCTACCGCGGCTACTGCCTGCAGGGCTGCAAGGTCAACGCGAAGGCCAGTCCATACGTCACGCATCTGCCTGACGCGCTCGCCCACGCGGTGGAGATCCGGGCGAACTGCATGGCCGCCCGAGTCGAGCTCGACGACGCGACCGGCCGCGCGGTCGGGGTGACCTACCTGCGGGAAGGCGACCGGACCGAGCGGATGCAGCGGGCCCGGTTCGTCGCGGTCGCCGGCTACTCCATCGAGACTCCCCGGCTGCTGCTGCAGTCCACCTCGAAGCGGTTCCCGCACGGGCTGGGCAACAACGACGACCAGGTCGGCCGGTACGTGATGGTGCAGGGGGCCGCGCAGACCGCCGGCCGGTTCCCCGACGAGCTGCGCCAGTACAAGGCACCGCCGCCGGAGATCTCCTCCGAGCAGTTCTATGAGACTGACGAGAGCCGGGGGTTCGCCCGCGGGTTTTCCATCCAGACCGTCGGGCCGCTTCCAATCACCTGGTCGCAGCATGTGCTCGCCGACGGGCACTGGGGCCGGGCGTTGCGTGAGTACATGCGTGACTACAACCACTGGGCCACCATCGGGGTGCTCAACGAGCTGCTGCCCCATCCGGACAACCGGGTCACCCTCGCCGACGAGAGCGATCCCTACGGGCTGCCGGTCGCCCGCTTCGACTTCTCCGTCGGGGACAACGACCAGAAAAACATGGACTACTCGACGAAGGTGATCACTGACATTTTGAAAGCGGCCGGAGCGCAGGATGTGCTCACGGTGCACCGCTATGCACACCTCGTCGGCGGCGCCCGGATGGGCACCAGCCCGGATGCCAGCGTGATCGACGCCGACCAGCGGATCTGGGGGGTGCCGAACGTGTTCCTCGCCGACGGATCGGTCTGCCCGACGCAGGGCTCGGCGAACCCGGCGCTGACGATCATGGCGTTGGCGTCCCGGCTCGCCGAGCGGATGGCTTCTGGAGCGGCGCTGGACGGTGACCCGGCCGCCCGGGCCCGGCAGCCGGTCGGCTAGCCGGGGGACGGCCGACGATGCCGGGCTTCTTTCCGTACTGGGTGATCGTCACCCATTTTCTGAACATTTTCTTCATGCTGCTGCTAGCCCGGTCCGGCGTGGAGGTGCTGTCCGCCATGCCGAAGCTGTACTGGCACGACGACTGCCCGCCCGGGCGGCAGTGGCTGCGGCTGTCGAAGAAGAACTTCTCCGCCGATTCCCGGACGTTGTGGACCTCCTTGGAGGGGGAGGAGTCCTGGAGCCCGGTGATCGCCCTGCCGGGACGCAAGAACCTCGGGCTGGGCCGGCACTGGCACTTCCTGACGATCCAGTTCTGGGTTCTCACCGGCGCCGTCTACATCGCACTGGTGTTCGCCACCGGCTACTGGCACTACCTGCTGCCCACCAGCTGGTCGCTGTTTCCCGACTCGGTTCGCTCGGTCGGCGCCTATCTGCAGTTCCAGTTCCCCAGGCCGATCCCCGGGCAGCCGTTCGAACCCGCGCAGAAACTCGCCTACTTCGTCGTGATCTTTCTGTTGGCACCGTTCCAGATCGCGACCGGTGCGGCCATGTCGCCGACGGTGCTCGCCCGCTTCCCCTGGTACGGCAAGCTGTTCGGCGGCAAGCAGGGTGCGCGCAGCCTGCACTTTCTGGGGTTGTGCGCGTTCGCCGCGTTCGTGGTCGTCCACGTCCTCATGGTGATCATCCACGGGGTGCCCCGCGAGTTCGCGGCGATGGTGCTGGGCAGCTACGCCGGCAACCGGTCCCTGGCGCTCGCGATCGGGCTGCTCGGCCTGTTCCTGATCCTGGTCTTCCACGTCGTCATCACCGTCTTCTCGCTGCGCTACAAACGGGCGACCCAGCACCTGCTCGGGATCATGGTGAACCCGTTCGAGCGGGTGCTGTCACGGTCCTTGACCTCCCGCGAGCACTTCCGCCGCGGTGATATCTCCCGCTACTTCTGGGTCAACGGCTATCCACCTCCGGACGAGGACTATCAGCGGCTCGCCGCCGGCGGGTTCGCCGACTACCGGCTCGCGGTCGGCGGCTTGGTGGAGCATCCGGTGTCGCTGTCGCTGGACGAGCTGCGGCACCTGGGGAGGCAGTCCCAGATCACCAAGCACAACTGCATCCAGGGCTGGACCGCTATCGCCGAATGGGCCGGGGTGCCGCTCGCGCGCGTCGTCGAGCTGGTTCAACCCCGCCCGGAGGCCAGACACGTCGTGTTCTATGCGATGGACGACAAGGGACTGACCGAAGGCGAAGGTCGGTACGGGTTCTACTACGGCACGGTGCCGCTGTATCTGGCCACCAGCCCCCAGACCATCCTCGCCCTGGACATGAACGGCGCCCCGTTGCCGGTCAGCCACGGCGCCCCGATCCGGGTCCGGATCGAGACCCAGCTCGGCTTCAAGATGGTCAAGTGGATTTCGGCGATCGAGTTCGTCGAGGACTACCGCGACATCGGCATGGGACAGGGCGGCTGGCGCGAGGACCAGCAGTTCTACGCCAACGCCGCCGGCATCTAGCGCAAACCGTTCCCGGAAAGGGTCCCAGCGATGACAGCCCGGTTAGCGCATACCCCCGCCGACGAGTACCCCCCGCAGGTGCTGCGTGAGTACGCGCTGCTCGCCGACGGTGAGCGGGGCATCCTGGTCGGCCCACGCGGGGACTACGTCTGGATGTGTGCCCCCCGCTGGGACAGCGACGCGGTGTTCGCGGCGCTGCTCGGCGGAGGCGGCGGCTACGCGATCACCCCGGTCGGGCGGTTCGTGTGGGGGGGCTACTACGAGGAGGGGTCCCTGATCTGGCGGAGCCGCTGGGTCACCGAGACCGGGATCGTCGAGTGCCGGGAGGCGCTCGCCTTTCCCGGCGACACCCACCGGGCGGTGGTCCTGCGCCGGGTGATCGCCACTCAGGGTCCGGCGCGGCTGCGTGTCCACCTCGACCCCCGCGCCGGCTTCGGCTCGTCGCCGTGGCAGGACCTCGCCTGCGACGCAGGACATTGGACCGGACGCAGCGCAGGCCTCCAACTGCGCTGGAGCGGGGGCTCCGACGCCCGCCCGGCGGGCGGGAAGTCTGGCGACTCGGGCTTGACGATGGAGCTGAGCCTGCCGCCGGGTGAGCAGCACGACTTCGTCCTCGAGGTCAGCGACCAGACGCTGCCCGACCGGCCGGCCGACGCCGGTGTGGCCTGGGACGTCACCGAACACGCGTGGCCGGCCGCCGTCCCCGAACTCCGCGGGTCGATCGCGTCGCGCGACGCCCGGCACTCCTACGCGGTGCTGCGCGGGCTGACCAGCACCGGCGGGGGCATAGTCGCGGCGGCCACCACCAGCCTGCCGGAACGCGCTGAGAAGGGCCGCAACTACGACTACCGATACGTCTGGATCCGCGACCAGTGCTACACCGGCGAGGCGATCGCGGCCGCCGGTCCCCACCCGCTGCTCGACGACGCGGTCCGGTTCGTCACCGAACGGCTGCTCGAGGACGGTCCGCAGCTCAAACCCGCCTACACCACGACCGGGGGCCCGGTCCCCGACCAGCGGCCGCTGAACCTGGCCGGCTACCCCGGTGGACACGACATCATCGGGAACTGGGTGAACAAGCAGTTCCAGCTCGACGCGTTCGGCGAGTCGTTGCTGCTTTTCAGCGCCGCGGCCGGGCACGACCGACTCGGAACCGAGAGTTGGCGCGCCGCGGAGGTCGCCGCCGCCGCGATCGCGGATCGGTGGACCGAACCCGACGCCGGCATCTGGGAGATCGACAACCAGGCCTGGACGCACAGCCGGATGATCTGCGCGGCGGGGCTGCGCGCGATCGCCGGCGCCGGCGCCTCCCTCCCGGTCGCCTCGACCTGGTTGACCCTCGCCGACCGGATCGTCGCCGACACCGCAGCGAACGCGACCCACCCGGCCGGCCGCTGGCAACGGTCCCAGCAGGACCCCGCGCTCGACGCTTCACTGCTGCTGCTGCCCCTGCGCGGCGCGGTGCCCGCTAACGACCCGCGCAGCGTCGCGACCTTGGACAGCTATCTCGCCGAGCTCACCGAGGACGGCTACGCCTACCGCTTCCGGCAGGACCCCCGGCCACTCGCCGACGCCGAAGGCGCGTTCCTGCTCTGCGGCTTCCTCGTCGCCCTCGCCCAGCACCAACAGGGTCGCGCGGTCGAGGCGAACCGGTGGTTCGAACGCAACCGGGCCGCCTGCGGCCCACCCGCCCTGTTCACCGAGGAGTTCGACATCGGCCAGCGCCAGCTGCGCGGCAACCTTCCCCAGGCGTTCGTCCACGCGTTGATGTTCGAGGCGTCGATGCGCCTCGCCGGGTCGCAGGACGGCGATCGGTGACCGGCGCCGCCCGCGAGCACCCGACCAGTCCAAGGGCGGTAGCGGCGCTCGAGCTGATTCGCGGCGGCTACGGCGCGCTGCAGCTTGCGCTACCCGGGCTGGTCGCCGACCGGCTCCTCGCCCACCGGTTTGATCCGCGTGGACGCAGGGTCGCGCGGGTGCTCGGCGCCCGGCAGCTGGTGCAGGCGCTGGGTTTCGGAAGGCCGAGCTACCCGGTGCTCGCCGTCGGCGTCGAGGTCGACCTGCTGCACGCGGCCAGCATGCTCGGCCTCGGGCTGGTCGACCGGCGCCGTCGCCGCGTCGCGCTCGCCGACGCGGTGATCGCCGGCTCGTTCGCCCTCGCCGGGATCGCCGCCGCCCGGGGGGGCAGACGCGTGCCCTTACCGCCGCGGAGCGACCTGAACCGGCCTGCAGGACAGGTGGGCCGACTGGGTCGCCCGGATCGTCGTCCCCGGCTACCCGCCCGTCCCGACCGGGGTCGTTCCCGTCCGGCCGGCTCACGGCAACCGACAGCCCAGGGCGGCAGCAGACCCGACCGGTCCGGGGCAGGGCAGCGTCCTGCCAGCCGGGCCGCGACCCGCGGTTCACCACAACGGTTCCAACCAGAAGAGATGAGGCAGCGATGACATCGGCAGCGGGACGCACGGTCGCGGTCGTGACCGGCGGCTCCGGGGGGGTGGGGCGGGCCACCGTCCAGGCGTTCGCCGCCGCCGGTCACGACGTGGCAGTCCTCGCTCGCGGGCAGGCCGGAGTCGACGGGGCGGTGAGGGACGTGGAAGCCGCAGGAGGGCGCGGGCTGGGGATCCCTACCGACGTGGCCGACTACGACGCCGTCCGGCGGGCCGCCGAGCAGGTGGAACGAGAACTCGGCGAGATCGACGTGTGGGTCAACGTGGCGTTCGTCGGTTCCCTCGCGTTCTCCTGGGACACCTCCATGGAGGAGTTCCGGCGGATGACGGAGGTCACCTACTACGGACAGGTGCACGGCACCCAGACCGCCCTGCAGCACATGCGGCCGCGCAACCGCGGTGTGATCGTGAACGTGGGATCGGCGCTTGCCTTCCGGTCGATCCCGCTGCAGTCCGCCTACTGCGGGGCCAAGCACGCCGTCATCGGGTACACCCAGTCGGTGGTCACCGAACTCGCGCACGAGAAGAGCAAGGTCAAGCTGTGCACGGTGCAGCTGCCAGGGCTCAACACCCCCCAGTTCGACTGGAACCTCAACAAGATGCCCGGCCACCCGATGCCAGTCCCGCCGATCTTCCAGCCGGAGCTGCCGGCGAAGGCGATCGTGTTCCTCGCCGAGCACCCCCGGACCAACATGTGGGTTGGGATCTCCACCGCGTACACGATCCTCGGGGAGCGGATAGCGCCCAAGCTGCTCGACCTCTACCTTGGTCGGTTCGGCGTCAAATCCCAGCAGAGCGGCAGGCAGCTACCACGCTGGGGGTCGAACGTCTTCGCCCCCCAAGACGCCGACACCGATCGAGGCGCGCACGGATCGTTCGACCACAAGGCCTACGCCCGCGACCCGCAGCTGTGGATGTCGATGCACCGCCGCGCCCTGCTCGGCGGTCTCCTCGCCGCCGCCGGCACCGGAGTCGCCGGTGCGATCCGCGCCGTACGAGAACCGTCCTGACCCTCGCGGCTCGCGCTGCGCCGACCTTCCCTGGGCGCACGGTCGGACCACCCTGAATCCGGATCGGCTCACGAGGTAACCAGCTGGAGTAGTTCTGGACGTGTCGTCCAGCCAGTAACCATCAGCGAGCCTAGGGAACCTGCGCGACAGCAAGTAAGGGCATTCCGGCTCCCGTTGGTCAAGGACCGGGGACGGGAGGCCCGGATGAATGTAGTTAGTGGTCGCCGTAAGCGACGCGGCGCGTCAGTAGTTCTCGCCGTGAATGGCTCGCACGCGAAATGCTGGGTGCTGCCGGGTCGCACACCACGACGGACCGACACCGACACCGAGACCGAGACCGAGGCCGAGACCGAGACCGAGACCGAGACCGAGACCGAGACCGAGAGGGAGAATCCGTGAGCTCCGTGAATGCACCGCCCGCGACGGGACGCGTGAGTGGAGTCAGGGGCAACGAGCTTTCGGGCTCCAACGCGCGTGGCAACTTCTCCACCGACCCGAATGACAGCCGGCAGGAGTGGCGCCGCTGGCTGGCGGAGTTCGTCGGGACGTTCGCGCTGACCTTCGTCGCCGCCGGTGGGGTGGTCTTCGACGCGGTCAGCGCCGGCTCGATCGGACGCGCCGCGAGCGTCGTCGCCCCGGCTCTGCTCATCCTCGCGATGATCTACACGGCGGGCGACGTTTCCGGCGCGCACTTCAACCCGGCGGTGAGCCTGGCGTTCGCGCTGCGCGGCGACTTCCCGTGGCGGCGGGTCCCCGGCTACTGGGCCGCCCAGATCGCCGGTGCGGTTGCCGCGGCCGGGCTGCTGCGCGCGATGTACGGACCGGTCGGGCATCTCGGCGCGACGCTGCCCCACCACGGGCAGGGCCGCTCGCTGCTGATGGAGGCCCTGCTGACCTGGCTGCTGATCACGGTGATTCTCGGCACCGCGGAGGGCCACAAACTCGTCGGGCACAACGCCGCGATCGCCACCGGCGGCTACATTGCGCTCGCCGGGCTGTTCGCCAGCCCGATCAGCGGAGCGTCGATGAACCCGGCCCGCTCACTCGGCCCCGACGTCGTCGCCGGCACCCTGTCCACCTACTGGATCTACCTGGTCGGCCCACTAGTCGGCGCGTTGGCCGCGGTCGGGCTCGCCGTCGGCCTGCACGGCGGACCGAACCGCTACGAGCGGCACGCCGCGCAGGGATAACCGACAGTTCCCGCCTCGATGGCCTTCCGGGTCGGACGTCGCCGGGGCCCTGCACCTGTCGAACAGCGGAAGCGTTTACCCGATGCGGGCCGCAACTGCTGGTCTGTCACGCGCTTCCACGTGTCGGGTTCCGGGTCGGCCTCGGGAGCCGGTTGGAGGGGATCAGGCTGATGCCGGCCGGGGCGGGTCCGAGGTCGAAGACGGCCTGCCACAGCCGGGTCCAGTGCGCTGCCCAGGGCCTGTGGGCTGGTAGGTGCAGCACCGGGTGTCCGGGGCGGGCCAGGCGGACGGGGACGGTGACGATCCGACAGCAACGCAGGGTGGCACCTCGGCCGACGGCATGTCCGGGGCTGGTCAGGGCTGCCCCACGTGCCGTGACAACCGCGGACTGCAACTCCTACCCCACTTCGGCGCGGTCTGCTGGTGACAGCTGGCTCGTGCCACCGGCAAGGACTGCCTGGCTGACCGGGCGCCAACACCGGGGCCGCAGGCCTGTCAGTCCACCACCTACAGAAGTCACTCGGCCAAAGTGGCACTAACCCGTGGCCTGTCTCTGTCACGATGAGGTCATGAGGATCGACGCCGTCACGGACTTGCCAGCCTCGAGCGGCCAGCCGGCTGAGGGCCCAGATCACCTCCGATGAGATGGAGGCGCAGCCCTCGCGGTGGGAGCTGCGCACCTGTGGGTGCTGGGGCCACGTCATCCACGTTCCCGACGAGACCGAACTCGCCGACCGCCTGTCGGATTTTCAGCGCCTCGCTGGACCGGCGGCCGGCAGCTTGAAGTTGTCCTGGAAGCTCGCTCCGACGGCCGGTTGGCCATGCCCAGACCGATCAGCAGCGAGATCCACAGCCCCAGCACGAGTCGGCGGCGGTGGAAGGCCGCATTTTGCCGACAGCTACGGCCGTGCCTTGCGAACGGGCGCTGATGAAGGACGAGGTCGCCGCGCCCGGTGCTCGCGGGGGTCGGCGCCGCGCACCGCTGGCACCGGCACAGGTGTCATTCGGGTGCCCAGGGCGACGACAAAAGCGGTGGAGCCGGCGAGGCTGGCATAGCGGCCAGGCTGAGGGCCGGGTGAAGAAAGCGGGCATGCTGAACGCGGCGGGCAACACCCGAGATCGCGATCACCGTCAGTGCGGCCGCGGCCAACCACCTTGATGTCGCCGTGAGCAACATTCTCGGCGGCATCGCCATCCAGACCGTGGTCCTGGTCGCCCTCGACGCGTTCGGGGTGCGGGCCCGAAGGTCGCTGACCTACCAGGCGGCGAGCCTGACGCTGGTGATCGAGGGCGCCTTCGTCGTCGCCGTGCTGGTAGCGGTGGTGATGGGCACCCAGCTGCCCAAGACGCTGGTCCATTTCCGGCTCAGTCCCGACGTGGTGCTCATCGCCGTGCTGTGGGTGGGGGGCCTGCTGCTGACCCGGCGTGCCGGGCGGCTGCCCTGGGCAGACAACGGCAACGCCCCCGACAGCCAGCCCGAGCCCCGCGGGCACTCGGCGAAAAAGCACGCCGACGACGCCACCCGCAAGGGGGTCAGCACCGGCAGGGCCGCCCTTACCTTCGGCGTCGCGGCGGTGGCCACGCTGGTCGCCGGGGCCCTCCTCGAGGAAAGCGGGAGCAAGGCCGCCGACCACGTCGGGCTGTCCGGGGTGCTGTTCGGCGCCACTGTCCTCGCCGCCGCGACCAGCCTGCCGGAGCTGTCGACCGGGCTGACGTCGACCAAGGAAGGTGACTACCAGCTGGCATTCGGTGACATCTTCGGCGGCAACGCCTTCCTGCCGGTGCTGTTCCTGCTCGCAACGGTGATCTCGGGAAAGGCGGTGCTGCCCAACGCGCACCCCTCCCACCTCTACCTCACCGGGCTCGGGGCGCTGCTGACCGTCGTCTACATGGTCGGGCTCATCTTCCGGCCGAGCCGGCAGCACGCCCGGATGGGGGTCGACAGCATCGCGGTGCTGGCTCTCTACGTCGTCGGCGCGGTGGGGCTGGTGGCCCTTCCGCAATAGCCGAGCGGCCGTCAGTTGGACGCGGCAGCGGCGGCTTGGGCGCGGCGAGGTAGCTGCGGCGGCTGACCGCAGGGACTCGCCCGCCGCGTTCGCGTCGCTGATCGGCGGTAACGGCGTCTACACACACCCCCCGCGGTAGGTTCGTCTGGGGCGGCTACTACGAGTGATGTTCGACCACCTGGCCGGCGGCGGCCTGCCAGGGCTGCGCCGGAGGGACCGATCAGGGCGCCGCGTTCACCGTCGGCCAGCATGGCGTACTCACGAAAGACAACAGGCGCGGGATCCCTGCGCCGCTTGCGCCCGCTCAGCCTGCGGCGTCCCGCTGGTCTGTGGCCTGGTCGTGCTCGACTGCCGCGGCGAACGAGCTCAGCCCGGTGAGCAGCGCCTGCTGCGCCGGCACGGGCATGTTCTGCATCGCCTCGGCGATCAGCGTCCGGCGGCGGGTCGCGACGCTGCGCAGCAGCCGGCGCGCCGCGGGGGTCAGCGTGAGGACAATCTCCCGCCGGCTGTGCGGCGGGTTGCCACGCTCGACAAGACCGGCCGCGACCAGCCGGTCGCACATCCGGCTGACCGAGGAGACCGCGATCCGCAGCGCCTCGGCGAGCACCCCCACGTTCAGCGGCCCGCGCTCGTCCAGCACCATCAGAGCCCGGAACTGCGGCATGCTGACCTTGCCCTCGAGCACCGTCAGGGAACGGACGCTAACGTTCATCAGCGCGTGGCTGGCCAGCTCGACCTGCTCGGCCACAGACTGCTCGCGGCGAGTCGCCACAGCCGCCACCCCCTTTGCCGTCTGGTTCCATCTCCTCGCTTCAGCATAGGTTGTCTTTTACTCCCAGCATGGATTGCCGGTCTGCATCATTTACGAGTCAGAAACCGAGGTCGGGGACGGTGAGTGAGGGTGCCGACGTCGACTCGTTGCTGCTGGGCCAGGTGATCCGGCGGCTGCAGGACCGCGAGCCGGCCCGGCTGGTCGACGACGCCGCCGACCTCGTCCGGGAGATGCTCGGCGGCTTCGAGCTCGTGCTCTACCTGCTGGACTACCGCCTCGCCTCGCTGCGGCCGCTGTCCGCGCACGGCGCCACCCGACGATCGCTGCTGGTGCCCTGCCCCGTCGGTGCAGGGCCGGCTGGGCTGGCCTACCGCGAGCAGCGCGACGTGCTCGAGCCGGTGCCCGCCGGGTCGCTGGTGCACGTGCCGCTGACCCTGCACGGGCAGCGGTTCGGGGTGCTGTGCGTCACCTACCAGCGCCCACCCGGCGAGGGCGGCATGCGGGCACTGCGCTCTGTTGCCCTGGCCCTGTCCCACTTGCTGGTCGAAGCGGCCCGGGTCACCGACGCCTTCGAGGCGGCGCGGCGCCACGGGCGGCTTTCAGTCGCTGCCGAGCTGCAGTGGCAGCTGCTGCCGGCGCGGGCTTACAGCTGCGAGGCGTTCACCCTCGCCGGTCACCTCGAGCCCGCCTTGCGGGTCAGCGGGGACGCCTTCGATTTCAGTGCCACAGCCGGCGCGCTCACCGTGGTGGTGGCCGACGCCGCCGGCCACGGCCAGCAGGCAGCACTGGCCTCGACGCTGGCGATCACCGCTTTGCGCAACGCGCGCCGGGCCGGGCTGGCCCTGGCCGAGCAGGCGAGCCTGGCCGACCAGGCGGTGTTCGAGGAGTACGGCGGCCGGTGCCACGTGTCGACTTTGCTGATGGCGCTCGACGTCGCCTCCGGTGCCGGTCAGGTCGTCGACGCCGGCTCGCCGCTGCTGCTGCGACAGCGTCACGGCCGCGTTCAGGCAGTCGAGTTCGAGGCGCAGCTGCCGCTGGGTCTGCTCGAAGGCAGCATCTACTCCCCGCAGCCGTTCGCCGTCGAGCCCGGCGACAGGCTGCTCGTGCTCACCGAAGGAGCCCTGAGGGCGCCGAACCACACGCAGGGAGCGGCCCGCTCGCTGGTGGACAGCCTGCTGGCGGGCGGCCGGGACCTGTCTCCCGGCGAGATCGTGCGACGGGTCGTCGCCGGGCTGCTGGGCCGGACCGACAGCCACCCCACTACGCATGTCGATGCCGACCTCGAGATCGAGGAGGACGCCACAGTCATGTGCGTCGACTGGCACGGAGGAGGCGGTGACCCGCGCCGCGGTGCTGAACGGGCCTAGCAAGCCGCCACATCTGCTCCAGCGCTCAGCTGCCGCCCGCTGGCGGCCTGCGGGTCCTGGCAA
>JAABUU010003370.1_pt1 | contig 20448 bp, 26 predicted proteins | sample 5559301 | NCBI WGS metagenome assembly JAABUU01 (sample SAMN10711884, study PRJNA513360) | rock metagenome | isolation source: Antarctica rocks | place: Antarctica: Victoria Land, Richard Nunatak white | reverse complement strand
TCTGTCCCATATGTCCCCTTGTCCCAACCGATACGCGTATGCACCGCGGCGACACGCCGCACCATCCCAAGGCGCATCAAGAGTATAGCAAAGCGTGAATCGCCGGCGCGCAACCCTGAGAGCGAAGCAGGGCAATCGCATCTAAATTTCGGACGATTTTCACCGACGTTTCTCAGAAATTCGGTTCCCTTTACCATCGTTTCGTCGTCCAATCCGTCACTGCCTGCTCTCCAAAATGGTAATTGCGGATGCCGAGGAGGGCTGAGGGAGGGCGGGAGATGCGATTCGTCGGTCGATGATTCACCTGAGCAACGAATCTACGGCGAGACGGATTTAATCGATTGACCACACATGAAACTGGAATATCCGATCTTGGCAACGGGACAGTACGTAGTCTCTTTAGCGACGATGGACTTGATAAAGCAATCGCCCCGCTGATTGTGCGATGTTTCCTGTATCCGCCCCGCACGAACGAGGCGCTTATATTGCAGGCGACGGTGTCCATTCGGCACCCTTCCGACCCCTTCCTGTGTCAAGTCGATAGTCGCCGAAACAAATGCCGATACCTCCGTTGTTCCCATTACTTGCTTGTAATGCAGGAGGAGGGATTTTTGTGATGAATCACGGAATATGCCCTCTTCTTGACTGTACGTTCGATTTCAGTGATGATCGCTCCGAGCGTCATGAGTACTCGGCACGTAAGGAGTGTTATCTATGCCGATCACGGTAGCCGTCACGAATCAGAAGGGGGGCGTCGGCAAGACGACGTTGACAATTAATACGGCGGCGGCGCTGGCCGCGATGGGGGAGCGGGTGCTCCTGATCGACCTCGACCCGCAGGGACATCTCACCGAGGGGATGGGGCGACAGGACATCTACGATCAGGCGAAGGTGTCGCTCTACAACTGCCTCGTCGACCGCGACCCGCCTACCCTCACTGATCTGGTTACGCAGGCCGCAGCCGACCCATTGGACCTCATCCCGGCGACGGTGGAGATGACCGTCGTGGAGCAGCAGCTGTGGGGGGCGAAGAACCGCGAGCACAAGCTGCGACTCCTCCTCTCGGACATGGATCCCCAATATGACTGGATCTTCGTGGACTGCCCACCGAATCTCGGCCCCCTCACCGACAATGCCCTCAACGCGGCGGAGAATGTCCTGATCCCCGTGCAGGCCGAGCCGACGAGCGTGCGCGCGTTGGAGCTCTTGACCTATCAGATCGAAACAATCGAGAAGGCACTGCGGATTCACATCAATGTACTGGCGGTGGTGCCGAACTTAGTGCGGAATACGAACCTCGCCAAGTCGGTGATGGTGGATCTGCGCGAGCTCGTGCCGCACGTCACGCCGTTCCACATCCCAATGCGCGGGATGTTGCAGGATGCGTGGGGGGCGGGCTGCTCGATCTTCTCGTACCGGGCGCACTCATCGGGAGATGAGAAGACGCGGGCGGATATCTGCGCGATCTACACCCAGCTCGCCGAATATGTGATGGAGCGCGTTGGGCGCACGGCGCGTCGGGAGGTGACCCTTGGTTGATGAGCGCAGGAAGCGGCTCGCCACAATGGGGCAGCGCTTTAGTGATAAGGGGCCGGGGAGGCCGCCGACGGAGCATAACCGTGAACGTCAGAGCATCTACATGGACGCCGCACGGTGGAAGGCCGCGAACGCCTTTTGCAAGGAGCTGATGATGACCCTCTACATCGAGGACGGACTGGACGCGAAGAAGTTCGATGTACATGAGGAGGTCTTCGCCTTCGCCGCTGAACATCGCCCAGAAATCATGGCGCGACTGCGTGCCCGACTAGCGGAGGAATCCTGAATCTCACCACGGTAATAACGTAAACACAACTCCGTACATAAACACAATACGGCACATAATCACCCCTCCGAGCCTGGTTTTCGCTCCGAGGGGTGATTCATCTCCGAGCGCGGATTACGTTCCCCACCGCAACATTGACCGACTCGTTATGCTAAGAGAACCGTAGGGAGGGTCTGTATGACGCAGGAACCGTTCGCGTTCGACGGCTGGATAACGCCGAATTTCACCATGATCCCCGATCAGTTCTTCGATGAGGTGATGCCGCATTTGTCGGAGGCGGAACTTCGGGTACTCCTCTACATCATGCGCCGGACCTTTGGCTTCAAAAAGGCACAGGACAACATCTCTCTGAGTCAGATGGTGGACGGGATCACCACGCACGACGGGCAAGTACTCGACCGGGGCTGCGGTCTGTCAAAGTCCGCAGTTGCCAAAGGGCTGAAGATTCTCTCGGAGAAACGGATCATCACGGCGACGAGGAACCAATCCCGCGAGAAAGGGAATCTCCCAACCACCTATAGCCTGCTCTACGCGGGAGAGTCGAGCAAACCAACCCCCTTGTCCACCAGAAAGACAAGGGGGTGTCCACCAGGAGGACAAGGGCTAGTCCACGAAACGGACACACAAGAGACAGTTAAACAAGAGACAGTTAAACAAGGACAATTCGAACATTCGAATGACCTCCCCCGCATGAAAAATGTGGATAACCTGGGGATAACTGGCTATCTTGACAATCTGATCCTCGACATTTCCCGCGAGTTCGGCGACACCGCGCACCTTGCTTCCAACTGCAAGCAGGCGAGGAACGTCTTCGCGGCGCTCGATCTCGGCGAGGAGAGTTTCGTCGAGCAGTATGTTTATCAAGCGCGGCAGAAAACGAAGCGCCAGGCGAAGGTCCGCAACAAGATGGCCTACTTCTTCGCCACATTGCGCGAGCTGTGCCGCCTAGAAAATGCCGAAGAGGCGTGATCGGCTATCGGCCGCTCGGTGACCATCGCGCCGCGTCGACCGCAGCCGAGGTCGTGCATGCCTTCACGGAGATCGGGCGGCATGAAGCGCACACGGTGGTGATGCTCTTCACGCGCGCTGCTGGCGCGGGGCAAGGGATGGAGCGCAGACCGCCGGGTACACATATCCGGCTCAGAGCCGAGGCGCATGCAAATAAAAGGGGGTGTTCCTCAACCATTGCTACGAGGCGCGCAACCGAATGCGTAAGGCGGCCGGGGTCGAGCGGCGGATGGCGTATTTCTTCACCGTGTTGCGCGACCAACTGGCGTTGAGTAGCGCCTCGAACAGGGAGAGCGAAGAGTAATGAGCGCGGGGCGTCAGATCATCGTACAACGTGTGCGCATCCTCATCGTCGGTTTCTCGGCGATGACATGGTATCTCGCTCCGACCGTCGCTCCTAGAAGCATATAGCGGTGTCAGGCGGATAGAGCGGTGGCGACGGGAATCATTGAGGAGGAGATGGTGCGATGCCGAGCAGGAGGAGCAACCGCTCGTCGCCCAGCCTTCCGTGTCACGCTTGTCGGCACTATGCCTGACGATCGAGGAGATACTTGACGCGGCGTATGGCCCAAGCGAACGTGGATAAGAGAGGTTCACTGACCTCACCTACGCGGGGCGCAAGGCGGTCGGGATGGAGCAGGGATGGCCTTTTGCCTCTTGCCTCGCCTCGGCTGAGGGTCAACGGGTTGTGCTCACTACTTGTACGTTCGCTCTGTACGTGATTAGTCGACCATCGGCGTTTGGGTTCTGTAGAGGTGCGACATGGTAGTGCAAGATAAGGGCCTCTTCGCGCCGATCACCGATCACCGATCATTGGTCGAATGAAGGGGGGAGAAATATGGGCAAGCCACTTCTCCTATCAGTCGTGGTGCTGCCTCGGCAGCCCCGACTCGATCAGCTCCTCACAGTGCACCCCATCGCGCACGTACAGCAGCATCAGAGTGTCGAGGTGCTGGCGCTCGCTGGAAATCTACGCGGCGGGGTTCGTGATCACCTTCCCACTGCAATCGCACGGCGCGGTGCCCTTCATTGACGATGCACCGGCGTTCGCGCTGATGGTGACGGATACCGAGGCGGACCGTACCCATTCCAGCCCTCTGGCGCGACGGGTGCAGCGATACGCCAGTCGCTACTGCCCGTGCCCTGCATCTGGAGATTGCGGACATCACCTGGCACCGCCCTGATGCAGCGCGGCAACGGTTCGTCCCCGCCCGCATCGTGAGCGAGCCGTGGCTGTTCACCGTCGCGCTCCTCCCTCACACCTGATGTGCTCCCCGTTCGAAAGGAACGACACTACGGGGCACGGGAGCGCGAAAGGCTCGCGGCCCACGCCATGTCTCAGCCGGGTGTTGGCGGGGTGTGGCCGCGCGAGGGTGGCAGGGAGCAAGGCGTGTTTTCGTTGCACGCAAACGGCCTTGTCGGGGTCCGGAGGCAGGACCCCGACCGAGAGACGGTACGCCCCGCACACTAATTTCCCTCATGCCACGGCCTCTCCTCCCCGGGACGGGGATGCGTCCGTACACAGGGCAGGACAACTGTGCTACGCTATGTACGGACATTACATAATGTTTGAGGCGCTTGCCTGTGGGCACGACCCGGGGACAAGGAGTTTGAGAAAGGCAATCGCGATGGGCGCAGAGGGGAAGGTCGGAGAGCGTCGCCGCCCCGGCCGACCGGCGAAGGCAGCAGGGGAGCGGCGCGACGCGGTGATCGGGGTGCGCGTCAACGCGGGCGAACGGGCGCTACTCGCCGACCGGGCAGCGGCGGCGGGGTGGGACGTGGGGACGTACCTGCGGGAAGCCGGGCTGCGGCGGCGTATCGTGGGCGCCGTGCCGGCCGTCAACGTCGAGGCATGGCGCGCACTCGCCCGCACGACGAGCAACCTCAATCAACTGACGGCGCACCTGAACGCGGGCCACCGGCCCGATCCGACCGGTACGAGGCGGCTGGGAGAGACGCTGACGACACTTGGGGAGGAGGTGCGCGTGCTCCGGCAGGCGCTCCTCGGCGTGACGCCGGAGGCAGTGGAGGAGGCGGGATGATCCAGAAGGCGCAAATCGGGCGGGGCTTTCGCGGCGTCCTGAACTACGTCTTCGCCGCGAGCGCCGAACGCGGGCACGCGCCGGCGCGCATTGTGGAGACGAACATGGCGGGGCGCGACCCGCGCGCGCTGGCGGCGGAGTTCGGGGCGCTGCGCCACCGCAATCCCGACCTGACGCGGGCGGTCTACCACTGCTCCTTGCGCCTGCCGGCGGACGAGCATCTGGACGATGGGGGATGGGCGGGGTTCAGCCGCGACTACCTGGCGGCGATGGGCTTCACGGACGTGCCCTATGTCGTCGTCCAGCACGCGCCGGACCATGTCCATCTGATCGCCTCACGCATCCAGTGTGATGGGCGAACGGTGCCGGACGGCAACGAGCGGTGGCGGAGCAACCGGGTGGTGTCCGGCTTGGAGGAGCGGTACGGGCTGTCACACGCCCGCGACCCGGAACGGGAGCGCACGCCGCGACCGCAGCTGAGCCGAGACGAGATCGCGCGGGCCGAGCGGCGGGGGGAGATTCCCCCGAAGCTGGTGCTCGCGGCGCGGATCGACGCGGCGATTGTCCGCAGCGACGGGACACGCGCGGGGTTTGCTCGGGAACTGGGGACATTGGGGGTAACGGCGCACTGGAATATCGCCAGCACGGGGCGGGTGCAGGGGGCGAGCTACGCACTGCGCGACGACGTTGAGGAGACGCGGACCTTCTTCAAGGGCAGTCAAGTGGGCAAGGAGTATGGGTGGAGCCAACTGGCGCAGCGGTTGGCTGCGCGGCAGCAGGAGCAGGACCATGGACGAAGCGACGACGCAGGGACAAGGGAAAATGGCCGACTTGCAGCGGCAGGCCCGCGCGACGGTGCCCGCACCGACCGCGACGCCGATGGAGGAACACCCGCTTCCCGCAGCGAAGCGCCTCGCGCCGAAGTGGGCCGCGACGACGGCCACGTCCGCGCCGAGCGGCAGTCCATCGGTGCAGGTGGTCGAGCCGACGCCGATCATCAAGGCGATCGAGCGGCTGCACCAGACGATCGGCAACGAGATGGCGACGGTGACACGGTTCACGCAGGTGCAGGGGGAGTATCTGACCGAACTGAAGCGGGCGCAGAACGCGCTGACGAGCGACTGGTACAAAGTCGCCGCGCAGGTACCGAGCGTGCAGAGCGCGATGCAGCAGTTGGCGCAGGAGATCCGGCTGCGCCAGCGGGAGATGGAGACGAGCGCGCGGCTCGTGCAGCGGGTGGCGGCGGCGGCCGTGGCGACGATGGTCCTCGCCGTCGTGCTGACCGTGGGGGTGCTGATCGTGATCGCGCGGCGGCACCTCTAGACCGGACAGCGGCGGCCGTGCAGCGTCAACTCGCGGCGATGGGGTGCGACCGCTATGAGATCGCGGTGCGCGACCCGGCGCGAGGGATGCTGACGCACACGGGGAGCGCGGACGAGATCATCGCAGGGATCAGTTGGCTCAAAGCGATGAATGCGCGGGGGAACGATATCTATGTCCGACCCGCAGGGAGCAGCGGCGTGATCCTCGTGGACGACCTGAACGCAAGGGCACTGAAGGAACTGGCGCGGGACGGGCTGACGCCGGCAGCGGTGACGGAGACCAGCCCCAACAACTACCAGGCGTGGGTCCGGGTGAGCGATGGGCCGCTGCTGCCGGAGATCGCGACGGAAGCGGCGCGGGCGGTGGCGGCACGGTACGGAGGCGACCCCAAGAGCGCCGACTGGCGGCACTACGGGCGATTAGCGGGCTTCACGAACCAGCAGCCCGAGCACACGCGGGCGGACGGGCAGCAGCCGTACGTGCGCCTGCGGGAAGCGCGAAGCGAAGACGCACCCGCTGCCGCGAGAGACGTGCTGGGGAAGGCGCAGGAGCGCTTCGAGGAGCGCTTGCAGGAACCGCGATCCGTGCCCAGAGCATCGCACCCACGCGAGCACACCGGGGGCGGCGGATCTTCCTCCCGCGGCGAGGAGGATCGGGAGCGGGCGGCGCGGGATGACGGGCGCGGGGATCGGTGAGCGCGGAGTGGTCCGGCCGTGGCGGACGCGCCGTGGCCTCTCGCTCGCGGGCGCCCAGCTCATCGTCCGTGCGCTGCATCGCGGTGGGGGTCGAGCGATCCGCGTTCGTCTGTTCCTGCCGCGTGAGCGCGACGAGGGCGACACCCGATGCGACCGGTTGCCTGTCCCCTTCACCACTGATGGGCCCACAGAACAGGACGACCGCATCGAGATATGCCGAGCCAAACGCTGTGATGATCTCCGCCGCGGCGGCGAGCGCGGCCGCTTCCGTGGTGAACTCCTCCATCAGATTGCCCGTGCGCGTGCTCCGCATCTCCCAGATTTCAGCGTTCATCGTGTTTCCTCATCTTCCTCCACCGGCACGACCCAGGCAATGCAGGCGAGGAGGGCGTCCGCATCGCCCCAGACGGTATCGTGCCCCGCGCGACTCCCCGTGCGTTGCATCGCTTCCCAGCGCGATCAGTTGTGGGATCCCGGCACATCCACTCCCGTCGGCGCTTGCTCCCAAGTCTCGCAGATCGCCCGCGCGATCGTCCGGGAGAGCACCGTGCGCTGCTCCCCGTCCTCGTCGTCACGCATGAGCCCGGAGAGCGGCACGTCCGCATTGATCCGCAGAAGGAAGGAGCGCTTCCCGGTATCGGGGTGGATCACCGGCACGACACCCCCCGCCTCGAGATTGAGCATCGTCGTATTCATCGGTCACACTCCTGTACACGCCGAAATGCAAGTGGGTCTCCGTCAGAGATTACACCTCCGTGACCCCTCGCGCCGTTACCCGTTGCGAGGACGGCCTACGGCGCATCGGCGCCCTGCCTATTATCGCGCATCTCCCTTTGCGGTCGTTGCTGCAGGCAGGATATCGAGCGCTCCGCCGGGGAGTTCCAGCGATCGGACGACCTGCCCCGTGCTTCGATTCAGCACGAGGATCCCGCCGGATTCTTCCACCGCAACGAAGAGGTCGCCCTGTACCAGCGCCACATGCGTCGCACACAGGCTGGGATCCGGCGCGACGAGCACGAGCGGGGGAGCGCCTGCCGGGGCATCGAGATCGACGACGCTGTAGCCACCGCGGTACCCGCACGCACCGGCGGCATAGAGCCGGTGCGCGCCCACATCCAGCGCGAACTCCATCAGGTGGTTGCCCGCCAGTCCGGTGTCGAACGCGCGCGGTGCTCCGCCGGTGAGCGGGGCGTACCGGATCGTGCGATCGCCCGTCGCGACGAGCAGGCCCCGGTCGTACGTGGCGAAGCCGCCGTGGGCTCGGATGCAGCCGACCTCCGGCGCGGCGGGATCGGCGGCGCAGCGCCGAAGGTCGGCACCCGCCACGTCGAACCGGTCGATCCCCGTCGTCGTCGCGCCGTGGTAGCTGATGAACAGCTGCCGCTCATCGGCGGACACCGCCCCCTGGTACACGCGCCAGTCGTAGCCCGACGCGGCGCGGGCGAGCCACCGCTGCAGGACGCCGCCGGTGCTCGGGTCGACGACGACGACGATGGCATCCTCGGTACTGTCGGTCAGTGCCGCAGGCCGATTGCCGAACAGATAGAGGTGCCCCGTCTGCCTGCCCACGGATATGCCGCGGAAGATCCCCTCCGCCGCGTCTAACGCGAGCATCGCCCGAACCGCGAGCGTCCCTGGGTCGATGGCGAAGATCTGGGTCGCCATGTCTCGCCGGTTCGGCAGGAGAACGAAGATCCCGTCCGCATCGCGCGTGAGCGCGAGATACCGGCCCGGGGCCTCGCCCGTGACAGCGGGCGAGAGCGAACCGAGCGGGCGTTCCGCGACCACCGCGCCATCGCGGGCGCGGAATGCGACCAGACGGTCGTCGCCGGTGAGGGCGAAGCTGTCGGGTAGGGGCGGCGTCGACGTGCCGGTCGCGGCGGCATCGGTCGAGGCGGGGGGGGGGCGACGCCGGGAGGTGTGGAGGCGTCGCCCCCCCCTCGCTACACGCGGCCACGAGCACGAGGAGCAGGAGCGAGACACGCGCGTTGATCGGTCGACTAAGCATCGGCATATTCCTCGCAGTCTGGCGGCGTGCGGCCCCTCCGGCTACCTTCTCGCGCTGGCAAGGGGCGTCTGTAGCCGATTATGAAGCCGATGCGACCGATCGGCCAGTACCGCAGTAGGACCCAAGCGACGATCGCTGAGGTGGGGCACGGGCCATATTGTCGCGAGTCTGCTGCCATGCCGCGCCGGAAGCCATCGCCCGCTGCGGCGTCGCCTGTGAGGAATATATGGTCGCGCGGTACGTGCTGCGGGCCGATCGCCGCCGCACCGTACCCCCACCTGCGGATATCGCCCGCGACGCCGACGATGCGCTTGACCTCGAGGCGGCCGAGATGCGCCGGTGGGCGCACCAGGACAACGGCACCGCGCCCGAGCAGGAATCGCCGCAGCGCCAACGACGGCGGCACCTGCAGGCCGAGCAGATAATCGCCCGGCTCGAGCGTCGGCATCATGCTCTCGCCCCGAACGCGCGCGAGCACGGCGGCGCGGCGCACCAGGAGGAAGAACGCGACGACCAGCGCGAGCAGGCGACTCGCACTGGCAGACGGATACGCGCGACGGCTAACCACGCAGTACCCCGGCCGCGATCGACGATCCGGCAAAACCGAGCAGCGTGACGCCGCGGATCAGGCGCATGTGCGGGTCGAAGGTGATGAGCCAGTTGTTCAACTCGGTTGCCTTCGCGTAGTCGTAATGCCGCCCTCTGAGCCAGGACAAGATCGGCGCGAGCGCTATCGGGGCGGCGCGCGCCGCCCCGAACGCAGCCATGAAGGCCACCCCAGTCGAGGGGGAGGCAGACAAGGCGCAGCGGCCGAGGAGGAGGTAGTAGCCGAGATAGTCGACGATCGTGAAGAACCCGGCTCCCAGCAGCACGCCGAAGGTGGCGGCGAATGCTGGGGCGCCGTGCCGAGCCCACGCCTGGGGCACTTGCCAGTGGCGAGTCGGTACTGGGAGACGCACGCCGCTCAGCTCCGCGACGCCGTAGATGCTCGCCGCGATCACCGCGATGCTCCACGACACTCGCGCCGCGTCCTTGCCTAATGCGACGATCGGTACGCCCATCGCGCCGCACGCACCTCCGACGGCCGCCGCACCCGCCACCGCGCCGAGCGTGAACAGGAGGACGCTTCGCATGTACGTTGCACGAGTGTAGAGCACGGCTCCCCGACACGGGGGAGTGATCACGAAGATCGTATTCTGCCCTCAGGGCGATGTCAGAGTCGCCAGCCCAGCGACAACAGCCAGGAGCAAGGCGACGGGGACGGTACCGGCGGCCCCAAACTTGAGTGCGAGCAATGCCGCAGCAAGTCCTATCGCCAGCGGGAGCGTGCGCGACCGCCGCCCTCGTGCGAGGCCTAAGCGCGCCACTTGTCCGCTCATATCTCACCCCGCAGTCGTGTCCACGTTGGCGTGTTCAGTGGCACCAGCAATAGTAGTACTGGTAGACGGTGCCGTCGTCATAGACCCACTCGCAGTCGCAGCAGCGCCCGCCGCACTCCTCGGACACCCAACAGTTGCTGCTCGGCGTGTAGCAGAATCCCGCGATGCCGTGCGTCTTCCCCGCGCAGGTTCCGGCCGAGCAGTCACCGGGGTCGCACGGCCCCGACCCATACGGCCCGGAGCAGCAGGCGGCGTCGGCGGGGAGCGGATGGAGCGAGGCCGCGATTCCCGCAAACGCCGTGAAACCATTGCGCGAGATATCCTTCAGGCGTGGATGCTGCAGGGTGAGAAACACGGCGTTTTCCATCCAGCGGTTGATGCCTATGCTGAGCATTGTATTCCTCCTCTAGCGCGCCGCCGAGGCATGGCGCACCGACTCGTCGATCTCAATCCCGCCCGCCGCTCTTGCGGCCGGAGCCTCCATCTCCGCTGCGGCCTCGAGCCGCTCGACGTACCACTCAAATGCCTCCGCGGTCATCGGCATCCCTTTGCCGCGGACGATTCCCTCACCGTCGACGATGATCGCGAACGGCGTGTTCGCGATGCGCAAGTGCGTGGTTGCCGTGCGCCGCTCGTCGGGAACGACTCGGACGCCGCTCGGTAGCGGCCCGGCGAACGCCGCTGCCTCTTCAGGCGTGCCCGCACATACCAGAACAGTCTCAATCTCCCCACGATACTTGTCGGTGAATGAGCTCAGCCCGGCGCGCGCCTCATGGCACGGCTGGCAGGTCGCGGAAGCGAAAAAGATGAGACGTGGCAGTCCGTCTCGCCGCGCCAGCTGGATCGGCGTATCGCGCAGATCACGCAACTGGACACTCGGTAGCGGCTGGTCGATCGCTGGCCCTTGGTGCGCGCGCCCTTCGCGGCTCTCCAGGAGCATGCGCCCGTGGTGACGATACAGGAAAAACACGGCAGCGAGCAGCGTCGCGACCAGCACCCACAGTGCACCATAACTCACTGCGAACAATGCATCGCCCATCCCGGTCACCTTCCTTTCATGGACGCCCGACGTCCGAACCCGAACTGCCGATGTAGCGACTCGATCTCCGCCGTGACCATGTATACCCCAGCGGCGACGAGGAGGCCGATACTTGCGCATAGTGGTACCGTCGCCGGAAGCGCCCACGCCGCTCGACCGAGGCATGCACCGGTGCCGACACGAACGAGCGGGACCGCCGCCGCGCAGAGGAGCAGGGCCGACCGGCCCACCTGCGCGACGCCGAGCGGGTGGCGGTCCACGGGGCCGAAGCAGGTGCAGCTGCCGTGATAGCCGCGCCTCAGGAGGAGCAGGAGTATCACAGTGAATCCGGCGAAGAGCAGGGATGCCGCCGCGAGCGCTTGGCGTGCCCACACGCCCACAAGCAGCCATGCGCCGAGGAGCATCTCCGCCGGGGGGAGCGCGCGACCGACAACCGCCACGAGGCGCCGGGGAACGACGCCAAGGGCGTCCGCGAGGGGGGCTAGCGTCGGGGCGCGGAGCAGCTTGAGCGCCCCGGAGAGCAGCAGGGCACCTGCGAGCGCGAGGCGGACACTCGCCGCCGCAAGGTCGAACATGGTGCAGGCGCTGGCGCTCGTCGGCATCACGTCAGGACACCGAATTGGCGACGCGGATCAGTTCCCTGCGGTCGATGCCTGCGAGTCGCGCGCCGCGCACCCCGAACGTCAGCCCGTGCGCCGAGAAGCTGATCGAGTGGGGGTTGCCCGTCTCCCAGACTAGGGTGCCGCTGCCGTCGGGAAGAGCGATCTGCCGGTCGCGCGCCACGTTCGGGGCCCCGGCGGACGAACGCGACCAGAGACCGTCGTGGTATTCCGCTTGAACGGATTCTCCCGTGGGGAGGGACAGGACGACGGGCTCGCCACGGCGTGTCGGGACCAGCGATGTATGCTTCGGCTGGCGCGCGACGTAGACGACGAGCGGGTTGTTGTATCCAAGCGGATGATTAGGGTTCTTGTACCAGTACGCGCGCTGATCGGCGGCCGCTCCGAAGCCATCCGTGCGCCCCGTATATATCTCCTCGAGACGATAGCCCACTGGGAGGTACCGGGGCACGGGGTCAGCCGATGCAGCAGGTGCCGCCGCGACGAGCATGTCCCCCATCTGTACGGTGCCCCGCGATTTCCAGGCGAGTGCGCCGCCGAAGGCGGATACAAGGAATTTGAGCATGCCCCGCCGTGGAATTCGGCTGCCGTGCGCCGCCGACAATAGGGAAGGGGTTTTCGGTCTTTGCATCTTGACATTCCTCCTTGCTTGCTGGTGCCGCTGGTTACCCAGAAGTGGTGACAGGAACACCGACCAGCCCGATGCGAAATCATCCGACGGCTCTGACTCGCTCGTTTGCTGGTGCCTCAGCCATTCCGGACTACGCGCACCATGCACGGTATGGGCGAGCGAGCACGACCATAGCCGCTGCATGGGACCCGGGAGGTGGCCATTCCTATCTATTCAGACGAACGACATACCCGAAACCGCACAACAATTAGGGAATGGATTGCGCGATGGTGGCGAGGGCATCCGTGCCCAACCCCGCAGCGCGGTCACCGCCGAGGAGGAGCACTACGTCGGGCCGCTCCACTACCAGCCGTCCCGTCGTTACCGGCTGGCCGCCGAGACGCCATGCCTCGCTCAGTTCGCGGAACGAGAGCGCCTATGCTTCAGCCTGCCACATGCTTTGCTCCGCGACCATCAACAAATGTCTATAGTCTTGTTTGCAATTTCTGTAGACATTTGCCCGTGTATGTACATAGACAGTCCGGAATCATTGTCCACATCCCGATCACTACCGGTCAGGACGCGCCGAAACCCCGCTCTTTTGCCCAGACGATGGCCTCGCCGCGCGAATTCACTCCGAGCTTGGCATAGAGGCCGCTCACGTACTGCCGTACCGTCTTCTCCGTCACACTCAACTCATCGGCGATGCGACCGTTTCGCCAGCCGCAGGCGATCGCGTCGAGCAGTTGTCGCTCCCGCACGGTCAGATCGGGATCCTCCGCTCGCATCTGCACTTGGGACTTCCCCGTCGTCAGCTTGTCCGACACCGCGTGGCTCAACCAGATACCGCCCTGCATCGCCGTCTGGATCGCTGTCAGGATGACCTCCGTGACCTCATCCTTGAGCACGTATCCCACTGCTCCTTCCGCCAGCATCCGGCGCACATAGACCTCGTCATCGTACGCCGTCAGGATGATGATCCGCGTCGTCGGGCAGTGCGCGCGGACCTCCGTCACCGTCTCGGTGGCCGTCGCGCCCGGCATCTGCAAATCCAGAAGGAGCACGTCCGGTTGCAGTTCCCGGCACAGCCGTTGCGCTTCGTCCCCCCGACTCGCCTCGCCCACGAGGGCGATGTCGTCAGCGCCGTGCAGCGTCTCCCGGATGCCGCAGCGTACAAGCGGATGATCATCCGCGATCAGGACCCGGATCCTCTCCACCATCGTCTCCCCCTTGTCTGACCACGGGAATCCGCACGGTGATCACCGTGCCTTCCCCTGCCTGTGACATGATGCTCATCTCCCCGCCCGCCAGCGCCACGCGCTCGGCGATGCCGACCAGGCCGAAGTGTCCCGCCCGCGCCAAGATATCCAACGATGCCGGAACGGCGAAGCCCACCCCATCGTCGCGCACGCTGAGCGCGACGTCCCCGGCATGGACCCGCAGGCTCAACGTGACATGCCGCGCGTGGGCGTGTTCCAAGGCATTATGTAGTGCCTCCTGGGCGGCGCGGAAGAGGGGTAGGGAGACGGCGAGCGGCATCGCCATGTCTTCGCCCGCCATGTCGAGCGCCACCGTCGGCATCTCCGACCGCACCCGTTGGAGGTCTCCTACGTATCCTTCCAGTGCCGCGATCAGTCCGAACTCCTCCAGTCCGGGCGGCCGCAACTCTCGGACGAGGTCGCGCAGTTGCGCCGTGTTCTGCGGTCTTGCCGATGCGTGGCACCCTGCCAGCGGGTACTCCTCTCGAGGCGGTCACGCGTACGCTTTCGGGTACTCCTCGAACACCGGCACTGCCGAGCGGTGATCGCAGACGCCGAGCGTATCGGCCGTCAGGTTATCGCGTAGCGGTCCCGCTGGCAGGCCGTCCGCCGTAGGGATGGACAGTGCGGCCGGAAACGCATCCGCCCAGATCATCGATGAGGCGGTGTCGAGCGGTGGGTTCGCGAGGTGCTGCACATGGAGATAATACGTGACACTGTTGATCAGCAGTGGCGCGCCATCAAGCGCGAAGATATCCCCGGAGGGGCAAGCCGGCAACATCACAACATACTTAGGCCCCGTTGCCGGCATCGTCGCGTTTGCCGCCGCCAACGTGGGCAGCGGGACGGGCACGGGCGGATTCCCGGCGCAGCCAGCGAGCACAAACAGTAGCATGATGGTCAGTGCGATGCCGCTGCGCCGGGCGATGGGCACCTTTCCCCGGTGCCGGGACAACGGAAGGCAATGTGTCCGCTGTCTCATGTGATGCCTCCCTCAATGCAGCGGTAGCATCTCAGCGATCTGGATGAGGTGCGAAATAGTAAAGATGCCGCTCTCCACTTTGCCTTTCGTCTGTGCCCGATACGGCTGGCAGGGACGCGGCGTGAAGCCATAGTAGTGGGCGAAGTCGAGATAGGGCGGATGCCAGTGGATCGTCCCGTCCGCGTCGCGGGCGACGATGGCAGTCTTGAGATTGTCGTGCAGCACCTCGCGCGGCACGCCGCCGAAATAGTGGAAGGCGTGCAGATGCCAGCGCAGGAACTAGGTGCTGTCGGCGGAGACGGTGAACTCGAGATACATCGTGCGTGACCAGCCGAGGGTCATCACGAAGGCATAGAGGGGACGGCGGCGTCCGCAGTGCTTGATGAACCCAAAGTGTCCCCAATCGACTTGCGCCTGCTCGCCGGGTGCCGTCTCGAACCGAACGGTCGCCGCCGCTTGCCGTGCTCGGCGATAGGGCTTGAGGAACATCCGCACTTGCGTCTCCCGCCCTGGATAGCCGCGCGCCTGCAACTCGCGGCAGAGTTTCCGGCCATTGAGCACGCCGTCGGCGATCCGCTGCTCGAGATAGGGGATGTAGGGATCGAGCTTGCGCGGGCGCGGGCGCACGGTCTTGGGCGCAGGAGATTCGGCTGCGCCAGCGGGAGATGGAAGCGAGCGCACGGTCTTCCGGTCATGACCGGTCTGCCGCGCGATCTCGCTGATGGAGACTCCCTTGCGATAGAGATCGTGAATCATGAAACGCTCCTCCCCATGTAGCATCGTTGCTCCTCCCCACGTCGTGCTGATTGATCGCACCAGCATGACGCAGGAGGGACACCGTGACCAAGGTGGGGAATTCCTGCCCGCTACTTTTGGGGATTATCCGGGTTCTCCCGTGATCGTGGTGACGCCATTACCCTCGCCATACCACCCGCCGTCGCAAAAGATCCACCTTTCCGCGCCCATACATCGCCCGCTTTACTAACTTGAGCCGGTTGATGTGTCCTTCTGTCGGTCCGTTGCTCTCCCGCAGGGTGAGCCCGGCCCGTACAGCGGCATAGTCTTCGAGTAATCCTTCCGCGAATCCGCGCAGTTCCCGCTGCTCGCTGCGCCGCATCGCTTCGACCCACTCCGTCAGTCCCTCCACCCGCCGCTCACGCACCATCACGGCGAAGGCCTGGACGGCTGCATAGACGGCGTCGAGCATCGCACTGGCGGTACGGAGCACGCAGAGGGTATGACACTGCTTCGTCGTCAGGTCGTCGGGGCGGCGCAGGAAGAGCGCGACCAGTTGCCGTGGCGAACAGGTGGGCCGCGCTGCGGCGCGCACGCGCGTCGCCTGCATCCTCTCGATGGTGACACGCGGTAAAGCGCGCCGCAACGGGGCCACGTAGGCTCTGACGATCGAGTGCCCGCCGGTGTAGCCGTGCTGCCGGAGTTCTTCGAGCAACACCGCCACGTTGTGGCATCCCTCCTCCCAGCGTCGGTGGATGTACTCCCGGTGCGGATCGAGCTTGCTCCGCTTCGGGGCGCGCGGGTGGAGGATCGGTGCCACGTCGCTCTTCACGTAGGCCTGAACGGTCTTGTGGTCGAGGTGTAGCGCTCGCGCGATCGCCCGCAGGCTCCAGCCTTGCACCTTCAATCGGCGCGCCTCCTCGTAGCGCGCGACCCGGTGGTCCCGGCGTGCTTGCCGCTCCTGCGCTGCTTGGACGGCACGGGCGGTCGGCGCTCGCGGCCACGCCGTGGCGGTGCTCTCCACTGGAGCAGGGGGCAGCGCCTCGCCGGTGGACTCCTCCGACGTATCCGCGAGCAGGACGTCATGCCACGCCGCCCGTTGGCGCACGAGCAATCGTTCGAGCGCGTCGCCGAGGTTCTTCAGCAGGTGCCAGCGATCTGCGACCTGTGTCGCTTGCGGTGCGCCGCGCGTCACGCCTTCCACGATCGCGGTGCCGCGGTCGCGACTGACGAGACGGATCGTGGGATGGGCCGCAAGCCAATCGGCAATCGTCGCCGGAGCACAATCAGGCAAGACATCGAGTGGTCGGCGCGCGTCATGATCCACGATGAGACCTGCGTAGACGCGTCCTTTGCGCAGCGCAAAGTCGTCCACACCGACGCTTTCGGGGGTGCCGATGGTCGGCAACGGCGCGGCGCGAATCAGGCGCAGGAGGATGTCGGGGGTCGTTGGCATGCCGAGGGAGCCGGCCAAGCGCGCTCCCGCCTCACCCCCAAGTGCGAAGGCGACCCGTTCAAGGGCAGCGTGCAAGGGATGGCTCCGGCGGGCTCCCGCAGCAACGAGCGCAGGCAACCGCGCAACGAAGATGCGCCGTGAGCAGCGAGAATTGCGACAGAAGAAACGGCGCACGCGCAGGAGGAGCGTGACCGGCGTGCCGCTGAGGGGGAGATCAGCGACGCGCCGCTGGTAGTGGCTGTGGACGCGCCGGGAGCGACGATGGCACAGGGGACAGCGGGCAGTCTTGCGAATCGCGGTGGCGGTGAGGGCGAGATGATCGTCACCGCGACTGAAGGCAGCAATGCGGAACCCCGCGAGGTGAGGAAAGAGCGTGGTGAGCGTCATGGTGTGCAACTCCTCGACTGGGAACGAAAACGAGGAGTCGGTTGTAGCCGATTTGGGCAGGCGGCGGGTGGTATGGCGAGGGTAATGGCGTCACCACGATCACGGGAGAACCATTATCCGACCGCTACTGACATCAGACGAGACTCAACCTCACCTGCCTTCCCAACGGATCGTTGCTTGGTCGTGGTGCGCTACCTGGGCACTGGCTTGAGCGGGGGCAATCCTTGCTCTACGCGCTGGATGTTGATCTCATCCATCGTTGGGAGTCCCTGCTTCTTACGCCATGCATCGATCCGTTCCTGGTCTTGTTTCATCAATGCCCAGTGGTGCTCCGTGAAGAGCTCAAACCGAGGAATGTGGAACACGGTAATAGAGACGCGGGTCGTCTCCGGGTCAGCATCTGCCCACTGCACGAGCGAAACTTCGAAGCGTATGCCATCCAACCGAATGTACCCAACATCGCCTCCGTGCAAGGCACGAAAGGACGCAAGTGTGGCACCCTTGGCAAGGAAGCGATGTCGGATTGCAGGATCACTCCAAGCAGAATCACTCCAAAGGGAAGCACCTTTCGGACCCTTGTCAGGATCAATCTGCCGTTGCACACCATCCCGATGCTCGAAGACTTCATACGCGAGCTTACGCGGTGGCTCACCATCTTCATACACGAGAACGCTAAGATAGGAATCTTTTGGGATAATCTCGTAGATGCCCTGAGCCACCGCAGTCTCCTTTCAGCCTGAACAAGGTTCGTTGGTTATATCCTTTGCCTGGCCGATCGGTATCCCGTCGTCTCGATACACATCGTAGTCGTGTACGACCACGTATCCGTCGTCAGGGGAGCATCGTGTGCCCGTGTAATGGTAGTAGTACCCGCCCGGACTCGTGAAATCGTGCGGTGGACGGGGAAAGGGACTTTCGCAGCCGCACAATGGATTGTATGCCATATCCTCGCCGGTTTGAGCCGTCAGCAAAGCAGGTTCGGCGACTACTGTGGTTTGTGCGGTGCTCTGTGGCGCTGTCGTGTCCACCGCTGCCACAGGTGATGCAAAGGTGATGGCCAACGGCAGTGCGATCAATAATACCACGAGGGCGGGGATACCAGTCTTTACGCAATGATGCAGCGAGAGTTTCATGTGAGCCCCTCCATATGATCCTAATAGTTGCTTTTTCACTATGAGACTGTGGCCTCTCCTTCCGAGTGCCGTTGTTCGGCCATCACTCGCGGTCATACCTCCTTTCTCTCTGCGTGCCTCCACCTGTTAAGACGAACGAAGGGCCGCGAAACGCACAGGTCAGGTATTTTTGCTTTGCGGGGAGAAGAATGCCCCGGCAGGGGGGAGCCTACCGGGGCGAGGGGAGTGGGGAAGGGAACGGGAGCGGGAGGGGAGACCCGCCGCGATACAGTGTTATCGCGCCGTCACCTGTTACAACGAACGAGGAGGGCGAATTCGCACAGGGATCAAGGGATGGATTGCGCGATGGCGGCGAGGGCGTCTGCGTCCAGTCCTGCGGCGCGGTCTCCGCCGAGGAGCAGGACGACATCGGGGCGCTCCACCACCAGCCGCCCTGTCGTCACCGGCTGGCCGTCGGAGCGCTTCAGGCCTCTGAGGGCACACGTAGCCTCTGTGTGCTACGGCGGTCACGAAATGGGTTGAATTGCTGTGATCTGCCAGTAGTCGGCGTTACGTTCGAGCATCAAACGCTTCCGTATTGTTCGCTCTCCCGCTTGTATTGTGGTCTCGACGGTGAGGCGATCCCTTTCGCGCTCGATCAGGTGAGAATCGATGGTGAATGTGTCTCCGTTGGCCGATGCTAATGGCGGAAGGCCAAGTGTGTCGCGCAAACTGGCGGCAGTTGCGTAAAGCCCTGGCGCGAGGTAGCGGCGCGCTTTTGCATCGTCTCCAATGCGCACGGCGAGAAAGAAATCGCGGATGAACCCAGCGAGATCCGGCTCAATCGTCGGGGCGGCGCGCTGCGTGGCGTCTGGGGTGGGGGCACGCGTCGCGGAAGGCACGATGGTCGCCATCACTCCTGCGGAAGCGACACTCATTGCGCTTGGCATCGCGGTCGACAAGGCCGCCGGATTCGATGGGGAAACGGTTCGGGTCGGTTGCGAGGATCCGCAACTCATACTCAGTGTCGCGAGGACGGCGATCAGGAAAGGACACTTCCAATGGCGGAATGCCACGTCACTCCTCCTTGGCAATGCATGAAGGAAGGGGGTGGGGAAGCCGTGACGACAGCTCCCCCACCTCGATATAGAGGGAGATGGCGAGGAGAATGACCAATCTCCTCGCCACCCGGATAGCAGCTGTTGGTTGCGACTATTTGAACGTGAGCGACTGCGAGACAAAGTGTGTGTTGTCGATGTTGACCTCGAGCGGAACACCGTAGCGCGACTCAAGGCGATACGTTTCGTCGCCGAATGTTACGCTAGTCTCGCTCGCAGAGGCGTGTGTCACTTGCACCGCTTTCCCGGCATTCTTGAGATATGAGAGGCGACCGGGGACGAACCATCGGAACGGCACCGAGGGCCGATCATTTGTCCGCGTTATCTTCGGAGTAATGGGAGAGCCAACCGTCACAGTGTTCCCACTCGCCTCCTCGAAATAGCCTACCTGATCGAATTTACCGCTCTGCCGCAGGGACATATCGACCAGTTCTTTGCGCCAATGGGATGCATCCGTGTACGTCAATTTCCATGTCCTTGCGATTGCTTTCCCGTCCTGCGTACCCGTTTCAACATACACCGCTTCGAGGGCGGGGAATGTCGCCTGATCGATGACGGCGGACGTGCTCCCCGCCGCCCTTTCCGTGAGGACATTGACACCGACAATCGCGACCAGTGTCGCAACCAGTGCCGAGGCGACACCTATCGAGAGTTTCCCAGTATGGCGCTGGATCCACGACTTCATCGGAACCTCCTTGAGCATCTGAAGGACGAGCATGGCGCGAACATGCTCGTCGAATTATGTCAGGTAGTGGTGCGTGGTGACGTCGGACCAGTAGTAACAGGTACTCGTACATTCGTAGAACTGATTCTGCATGTCCACGAGACCACCGCCGTTCATCGCATTCGTCCC
>JAABUU010003368.1_pt1 | contig 20482 bp, 20 predicted proteins | sample 5559301 | NCBI WGS metagenome assembly JAABUU01 (sample SAMN10711884, study PRJNA513360) | rock metagenome | isolation source: Antarctica rocks | place: Antarctica: Victoria Land, Richard Nunatak white | reverse complement strand
TGTGTCTCTCTAATGATCACATCAGCCTCAATCCAGGCTCTTGTGTTATGTGGCTTACATGCCTGTCCCATAGTCCATAGTCAACTGTGCTTCTGAGCTAGGATGTCTGATGAGGCACACCTGGCTTCACACCTCAGACTGTAAGATAGAGAACAACATAAAGTCTTTGTGTATACAAGAACCTTATCGCAAACGTGTACGACGTAACCTTGACGTATGCTCCCCCTTTTGTTTGTTTTTCAGTAAATGAACTTCAGGAGTTCACCAGTTTCGGACAACATGAAACAGATGCATTCCAGGACTGCTCTGTTTGTCAAGGTTTGGTTGCTCATCAGGCAACCAGAAACATTGCTATCCCAATGCCCACAGACGCTCAGAGCAAACCTGCACAAGATGTGCATGCATGTCTAGAATCTGCTTGACATGTGGCATCAGGGGCATCCTGATTGGCAGAGCGCTTGATGCTGGTAGCAGCCAAGCATGATGGTTGCAGCAAGGCTTAGACTGGTGAGGGTGCAGGGGTGGTGGAAAGGGTGGTGGTGTCCAGGGCAGGGGAGTTCAGTTGCCCTGTTCAGTGTGGTGTCCTGCTCATGGCAGACTGCAACATATCCCAGTGGGCCAAAAGGCCAAATCAAGACAACCCTGAGATTCTGCAAAATTTTCAGGTGAGTGTGGCTGTGTTGCACATGAGTCAACTTTTGATCAGCTTAAAGCTGGAATCAAATTTCCGTCATCCCTCTGCCTTGTAAAGCACTGCATCAAGTCAGTATCCAGATTGAGTTTGGAAGTTCTGCACCAGAGACTGCTTGTCATGATGTTGCTAAGCCCCTGCATGTGTTCAACAAGACCAGATCCTATACTTTGAATGAATCCCAACGAAAAATGGACATGTAGTGGAGCTTCATGTCTTTTCACAGCCTTCTGCGTTGCACCGTCATACAAAGAACCAGTGCCAGAAAATGTATATAGCAGTCCAGGTGCTGCAAAACCAACAACCCATGTCATGACTGAACACCTCCTGAATAGACTGTCTTTGTTGCATCCAGGCCACAGTTGCCCAGCATGTCTGCAAGGAGTTTGATGGGGTCACAACGCTACAGATGGTCTTTGACAAGGTCCGAGAAGGTGAGACCTGCGTCTCCTGAAGTAGGTCATCTCTGCATCAGCACACTTATGCAGAGATGCAGATGGGCTTGTGCATGCAGGCATATACCTCAGTGACGTACCTTGTCCTGCACATACCTAGCTCATCATGAGCCGGAAAGCGTCAAAAAAATATTATTATTGTTATAGTTATTGTTATTACTATCATTATCATTATCATTATCATTATCATTATCATTATCATTGTCATTATCATTGTCATTATCATTATCATTATCATTATCATTATCATTATCATTATCATTATTATTGCTTTTATGTTGCACACGATTTGCGTAGTGACAGGGGTTCTGCATTCAGTACCTGAGCATGTGATACCTCACAGTAGCGCCTTTGCTACAATGCAGTCAGCACGCATCTCACAATGCTATACACATATCGGCTGTCCTGCGTCTGTCCTGCATGTACTGAGTTGATGCTTTTCTAAACTGCAGGCAAATTGCCAGCAACAGTGGCTGCTCATCTGACAGCCAAAGGAGGGTGGGTTGAGTTCCATCCATCTTCAACTCCTTCGTTTGCTGCAGCAAGTACCTCTGATGTTTTAGCCCTCACCCTACCCACCCTGAGGCCCCTGGCATGGTTCAGGTTTAGCACCCAGGAGGAACAGACTGTGCTAGAAAGCTATCTGGAGGCTGAGGTTGCAATGCATGGCAGGCAGACAGAGTTTCTGCATAATCATGAGCTCCCCTGGTGGCTTGGTGATGCGGACATTCATCAAGTTGCTGACCATCGGCGAGGTATGTTTTGCCCTTGTATATAGTGGAATTGTGCGTCTCGATTTTTGTCTGCGTCAGATAAAGAGCTGGCCACTGCAATTTTTGGAGTGATTGTTCCTGACCATCTGATGTGGCATGCAACTCTATGGAGAGATCCTGAATTTTGCTCACTCAAGCAGTTTTGAACTGTCACCTGTTTGCTCACTTTGTCAGCAGCCAACACCAGTTAATCTGCTTCTTCGGTTCCTGCAGTGTCCTTGTCATTGCATATGTGGTAAGCAATGGTTCACCTAGCATGTAGAGACAGGCTGAGCTGTGTTTTTCATAAGCTGCGACATTCAAGCGTCGTCCCTGCAGTTCAGCCGTGTTGATGCAGATCCAGCAGATGGTGTGCAATCATTTGTGGATGTCCCTTCTGACGACAATGATCCATATGACCCAGCGACAGCAAACTGGAGGTATGCAAATTTGCATGCATGAGCATATGTACGTAGTGCATGACACATGCTGTTTTGAGCAAAGCTGTGCACTTTTCCATCACAAACTAACACCTACTCGTGTCTTGTCTTATTTGCTGTTTGAGAGCAAGGTGGAAGTGTTTTATATGCTATTCTTTAAGCCAGATTGCATGCAGGCTCAACCTGAGGCTGCATCATCGCCATGCTGGCAACTTGTTATGCGTCAAGCTCATCAACCAGGAGAATCTGATGAGGGAGCATGGAGATGATCATCCTGATCCAAATATTGATGTCAGCTTTATTGCTCCACATGGGCGCTTAGTGAGGCTGCCAGATGAGGTCCAGTTGCTGTACTAAAAGAGGGTCCTTGCGCTGATCGCTACACATGGGTAGTACAGCCGCTACAGATTAATCCTGTCTTCGCCTCGAACAAGGCAGGACTAAGTGAAAGCGCCAGCTTGTCATTCAGCACTGTGCTGTCCCCCATGATGTAATCGTCACGTGCAACGAATAATCGGAGAGCGCACTTCGCTACGGACTGGCTGCTTGTCGTTCATCGACGACTTTGAAATGCCTTGGTTGGTGTCCCCGTCTGCGTCTGTGAGGTGCTTCGCAAGTAATCGAGCAGATCACTCGGCATCGCACAAATCACGTCGAAGTTTGTCTGGTTGTGTTCTGAGCTTCATTTTCGATCAAGAACTAGCTCAAAGTGCTCGTTGGACCGTAGAGACCGACTACAGCCGGCATAGCCAAGAAGCGTACTGAGCATCACTGCGGCAACTTGGCAACGCGCTGATCTGCCACCGGGACAGCACGCCTCTTACTTCTGAAAGCGCTCTTGTCCAGTATTTAAAGCTCGACGGGTCGGTTCATGACATATTGATCGATCGCCAAGGCTGCACGGAGCGCAGGTCTGGTGAAGGGCTCGAGGAATGCCCCAACCAGTCAAAGGTGTGTCAGTTGACTGTGGCCAAATGCATTGACATCTCCAGATGGTTCAACCTAAGAGCCTTCCGCCCCAAACAACTGTAGCACTGCATTCTGGAGTCTGCTGTCCGGTCATGCCTGTTCTTTCTGCTACCATGCTCATAGCAATTTCACGTCTGCAGGAGCTTCACCACAAAGCTCTCTTCTGAAGCAGTACAGATTACTGTTCCCCATTTTCTGTCGTTTCCTCCTTCTGATCCTCTCATATGGATCTTGCAAGATACTGGTAATCAGCTTTCTACAGCTTTCAGAATGTCTGCTTTGTACATACATGCTTACCATGCATCATTCTAGATGTCCCCAGTGCAGATTTCCAACTTCAACTTTCACAAACGGGAATTTTGGCAGGAATCATGGGTAGCTCAGATTAAACAGGTACAGCTGCATGAAATCGGGCTGAAAGGTTTCCATGCTGGCCAAAATAGTACGAGCTGTCTCAATCCTGTCTGATGCGTTTGCACCTCTGCATTGCACACAGGGGCCTCTGGTGGCAGCAGCAGTTCTGCTAGCCTGCGCAGCTTTGGTGTACAGAAGGCTGAGCAAGCAGGTCTACCTGCTAGATTTTGCCTGTTATAGGCCAGCAGAGGACCTCCGAGTCACATGGAAGCGTTTCATGGAGGGTTCAAGGGATTGCAAGGTTAGTGCCAGCACAAAGTACAATGTCGTCTGTACACTGGCCGATGTCTCACAGTTCTGCGTCGGCGCTGGCTTCGTTTGTACCAAACATTCTGCTGCAACACACTTACACAAGAGCAAGAAAAGGCGTATTTGCATCAGGGCCGGCCTTTTAGGCCAGGTTGCTTGCAGTTGCTGTGCTGCTTCAGCTGTGACTACAACTTGGTCAAGCCGTATGCTGCCAGTGCAGTTCTTCACAGAGGAGTCCTTGGACTTCCAAGAGCGCATCTCTCAGCGCAACGGGCTGGGCAACAACACCTTCTTTCCACCCAGCCTGCATGAGGAGCCCCCCAATTGCAACATGACCACAGCTCGTGAAGAAGCAGAGCTGGTTTTGTTCGGGGTTGTACAGGAAGTCCTTGACAAGACAGGTCAATACAGCATCCTCTGCCCTTTTCAGTGTGCAGGCAGACCTCTCTTTGCTGGTGTCTGTTGGCTCAACTGTATCATTTTGTACGGGCTTTCCTGCTGAACGCACACTATGTTAGCTGTTTTGAGCAGCATAGATCACTGCATGTTACACTTGTGCATATCTCATTCCAGATCCAGTTAGCAAGTGAGTCGGGTTTGCTCTGTATGACAACAGCATCCAACACTGATTGATCAGCATCGGCAACATTTGCCAGGCTGTATGCTGCTGTCTGGGATGTGACAAGCTTTCCAATCTGTGCAACCTGCAATACATGATTCATGTCACGTATATCACACCATAACTTTAGTAGATGATGTTTATGCAAACCAACTGTGGTGTTTGCCCCAGTTGTGTTGGGCCCTGCTGCAGTTGCTGAAATCAAAGTTGCTGCGCAGGCTTGAAGGCAAGAGACATTGACATACTGGTGGTGAATTGCAGCCTTTTTAACCCCACGCCTTCCTTGTCAGCTATGATTGTCAATCACTTCAAGATGCGCTCCAATGTCATATCATACAACTTAGCTGGTGCGTCCTCTGCCTTTGAGTTTCAGTGTCATTTGGTTTCAGTGTCCTAGCCAGCATATATGCTTGTCTCAGTAGCTTGGTACGCTGTGCAGGAAGGGTTCATCATGACAGCATAAGCTCAGTATCTGGAAACAGCCTATCCTGCCGTCTGCTCCTGTCAAGCATGCCGACTATCGTGTCTGCTTGAGGCATACAAAAACTGTGGCCATTTTGAAGGGGGAGTACATTAATATCTTGATATACTGAGCACACTGTATGTCATACATTACAGGTATGGGATGCTCTGCGGGAGTGATCGCAGTCGGCTTGGCCCAGAGGCTACTAGCAGGCGAGCCCAACAGCAGGGCCATGGTAGTCTCAACAGAAAACATCACACTGAACTGGTACTCTGGCAACGAGCGCTCCATGCTCATCCCCAACACCCTCTTCAGGATGGGGGGGGCAGGGGTGCTCCTCACCAACAGGCCCAGCGACCGCTGGCAATCCAAGTACTCACTGCAGCACATAGTCAGAGTACACCTAGGCAGCGATGAGGCTGCATACAGGTGAGCTGTCCAAACACTCTAGGCCAAAGATCCTAGGCCAGACAGTCGATGCATAATGCAACGCATGACTGGCTGTAGTCAATGGTGAGCGTACATGCCTGAGCCTGCTCAGCAGCGTTCCTCCCTGGGTCAGTGGCTGGTGCTGAAACAGCCCAGCAGGGTCTTGCTGCTATTTTATGTCTCATGCTTGGGTTGTATCACACCTTCCGCATGACAGTTTTGTACAAGCAGCAAATCATAGCAGCAGCGGCAGAGGGAATTGCAATGTCTTGCGGCTTGTGTCATCTGCCATATCCTTTGCTATATCTTGTATACTGACGTCTGCCATACTGAACAGTCAGCCATGAACCTCTGCTGTGCTGCAAAAATGCGTCTTACTGTCGCAGGTGTGTGTACCAGCATCCAGATTCCAAAGGCAAGATAGGCGTAGAGCTTAGTCGTGACTTGGTCAAGGTGGCTGCAAAGGCTTTGACCTACAACCTGACCAAGCTGGGACCCAAGGTACTGCCCTGGTCAGAGAAGCTGCTGTTTGCTGCCAACTGGATGGGACGCAAGGTGTTTCCAGGCAAATGGAAGGAGTATGTGCCGGATTTCAGGGAGGCTTTCGACCATTTCTGCCTTCATGCTGGTATGGCGCTGCCTTTCAGACTTTTGAGCCCTCACATGCAGTGCGCTGTGTATGCAAGTCACAACACAGCGTATTGCACTACTTGATCAAAGTTGTGCAAGTCAAGGTGCATTGAACAGGCCTGCTTGCATAACATTTGACTGCAGAGTACATTATGCAAAATAGATAAGCTTGATTCCTTCAATTCGACTGTTGGTCATTGCCATGCAGGTGGTAGAGGCGTGATTGAAGGTTTAGGATCACAATTGGGTCTGTCGCAAAGACAACTAGAGCCCAGCAGCAGCACTCTGTACTGGTATGGAAACACCAGCAGCAGCAGTCTCTGGTATGCTCTGTCCTACATCGAGTCCAGGCAGACTGTCCACAAAGGGGATCGTGTTTGGCAGGTGATGCTGTGTATCCACTGCCTGTACCTTTGGTCTTGATCTTGGCTTCGCCACAGTTTCCTGGCTGCTAGTTTGGCTTGCAGATGTGCAATTACATGCGACATTCCATTTTGTTTGATGACTCATAAGCAGCTGACAAGGGGTGGGTACACATGCTGTGTCAGCCAGTGCTTTGTGTGTGTTGATTGCCCAGTCTTTGTCTGCTGATGAGGCGTCAAGGCAGGGAATGTGACTCGACTTGATTTGGCAATGTTGCTCATGTGCCCTAGATTGCAGTCCCCTTGTGGCAGCTGAGGCTTCCATACCAAAGTTGGTTGCACTGTCCTCAACTGCAGTGTGAGATTCTACCTTGACTTGACTTGCTTGTGATCCTCAGGTTGGCTTTGGCAGTGGTTTCAAGTGCAACAGTGCAGTGTGGAAGGCCCTGCGCACCATCAACAGCCAGCACACAGCCTGGAAGCACCTCAGCAGGAATGGGTCCACTGAGCAAGACAGCAAGCTGCGAGTCGAAAACAACACGGCAGATGAGGGCAAGACAGCTGCAGAGAAGCCTTCTTCAGAACAGATCTTACGCAATGGTCAGAATGGCGTGTGCCAAGATTTCAAGGAGAAGGAGAGCAAGTTGTGCAATGGTCATGTGAAGGCTGAGCAGGAACTCAAGGTTGGGCTCAAGGATGATGCTCACATGAATGGGGATGCTCAAATGGCTGAGGCAAAGGCAGGAATGAACGGTCAGCTCAAGGATGAGGAGTCTGGCAGTGGTGAGATCAAGGCGCACAGCCAGCCATTGAATGGCAAGGCGGGCGCAGTTGCCTTTCTTTGAGCTCGCGCAGCATGCCGGTTGAGTTGCACCCAACAGCTCTGCCGTTGGAAGCTGGCCAACCACGTTTCAAATACCTTTTGACTGTAGCTTTGAAAGAGAGCTGTTGCTGCTGAAGCAGGAAATGACAGCTCAGCTTGCTAGTATACCCTAAAGGTGTTGTGGTTCTACCGGTTCAGACATGTTGAGTGCAGAACAGCATTGTGCCAGACTTTCAGATAGTATCCTATGATGCTCTGTAGTTGCTAGCCTAGCTACATTGTTACAGATCTTCAGATTGAGGCAGCACAGTCAGGACTTTGGTCACCAATCAGCTTTGAGTCCACGTGCGGACATGCTGCCTATTAAAGGAAGCAGCACGTCTTTTGGGTTGTTGGGCTTGTCACTAAGGCAGACACATCAACCATGTTTGATTACCCGTTTTACAAATTCAGACCATTCTTAAGCATTTCATATCTTACTTTCACAGGCAAGACAATTGCGTTCCCTGTTTCTCTCACCTGACAGCATCATTCTCAAATGAAACATGTCACAGGCACAAATGATCGTTTGTAAACAGTACTGTCGTCAGTTTGTTCATCATCGTGACACCACCAGGTTCGTTACCTCAAGCAACACGGAGATGACCCTGAGACCGGTCGTCACTTCGTCCTGACACATTTGTGCCGTGTATTTCTTGCAATACTGACGCGGCATAGCATGCGAGCAGCTGCAGCAAGCTGGTCAGCAGCACACATATGCAAGGTCAACATGTGAGATACCAGGGAAAATGTGCAGCAAGCTCATGTAGCATGGGTGAATTGTATAATGAAGTAAGTATGGAGAATGTTTGACAGTCTAGACTAAGCATTCACAGCTAGGCAAGACAGCAGACGGCAAAACAGCTGCTGGCATGAATTCAAACGTCTACTCCCAAGTCATGCTGCAATGTAACTCTCAGCACGTCAAATTGAATCACAGCAACCACAGGGCTTTCAATGTTGATGATGACTGCAGAAATTCCTACCAGAATCAATGACGAAACAGCAGCCTGGCAAACAAACAGCAGCAGGCAATAAGACAGGGTGCTAAGCAAAGAATGGAGCAGAACAGACCTAGAAGTGAACAAAGCTGAGCTGACACAGATAACTGAAAATCATACTTAGAATTGGACCAAGACGAGTCTACGCCTTTTGGCAATCATAACAGGAGCCTTCGTCTGAGATGGCAGCCCTGAGAGACTTGGACCGACACTGAACATAACAGCTGCAAGCTGCTACAGAAGGCTGACTGTGGAATACTGAAGCTGCTCATCTAGAGTGATCAGTGATTGAATATCAATGCAGTCAGGTATCAATGCAGTTATTGAGCGTATTAGCGGGTGCTTTGCATGGCCGACAATATATACCATACATGCAGCATGCAAGCCACAGTCACACAGTAATGGAGGAAGTGATGGTCGCACATGCCAGGCCACCTGTGATGACCCCGATTTCTGCAAATCACAAATGCAGCTGATTATCAGCACCAATGCAAATATGACGCCGCTGGTGATGTGCAGCACACAGACTTTGTCTGGGGTGTCTTGCTTTGAAATGACGCAGTGCCAGTGTGAAACTAAAGTTGAGATGAGCATGCATCTGTGACTCACCTGAGGAATGATATGCCGCCAGTGAGGTAGAGGGCTAGCTGAGCTACCAAATTCAAATTCATTATTGTCTGGTAGTGGAATGCTATAATGACACCAATGCCAGAAGCAAAGCCCAGCACCCGAGCAGTTGGGGGCAGAAAGGCAGCCACTAGCATTCCGAGTGAGGACCACATAAGGTCTGTGGGCACATACCCATGCTCCTTAGCCTGCATAACAACTGCAGTTGTCAGCATGCCAAGATGGGCTGCTGATCAGTCATTCAGCAGACAGGGAGGTGTAGGCAATCAGGTCTTGCAGGACATGCTGCTCCAGTCATAGAGCAATACTGGATAAGAAGCCTACCAGAAGAGCTGTGATGGGAGTGCCTAGTATGAGAGCTATGATGCCAACGTGGTCTATTTTTTCCTGCAATAGCCAAACAGGGTAGCACTAATGCGATGGTCACAGCAAGAACAGCTCAAATGTTAAACCATCTTGGATGCCAGCTGTATTGCATCTCACCAGGACATGTGAGTCTGGATAAACATGGCCTAGAGCAGAGAAGATGTGTGTGCAGGCTGCACAAAAGCAGAATGCTGCAAGAGTGGCACCGCCATCTGTGCCTCCGAACAAGGAAATTACCCTGCACAGGCAGAATAATTCACAGGCTGCAATGTTTACAGTGATGATTCAGTGATGCTTTGTCATGGCAACACTGACCCTAAAATCAAGAAAGCTACTCCAGGGATGGTATGGCTCCATACGTTGATGCGTTCATACTCGTCATAGAAAACACCTGCAGACAAGCAGCATGTATGGTTGAGATGTCTGGTGGTTGGACTTAATGGTTTGCAGATGGTGCAGTGCTGGCTGAATATACCGCAAACAGCACAGAATGATGCTACGTTCAGGATCGACCAATCACGACATAGATACTTACAGTGCCACCAGGGTGTGTGCGGGAACGACCCCGCGGGCGAGCCAGGCTGCCTGAAGGTCAGATCGGATCTGCTTCTTGAAAGGTTCTCTTTCAATGCCGGCAGCCTGGCATCCACTTGTATCGCGCTCTGAAACGACTTGTTCGTCGAGGGTTTGACCATGGTATTACTCCAACTCCGGAGCGGCGTGAAAACTCGGAGTTGAGACCCCGGCTACAGATCAGCTACTGACATAATGACCTCCTTTTTGGGGCCAGCCGGGGGCTCGACATTCTGCACGGCCAGCCATGGAATCTGCTGGGCGGTTGCGTTCAAGCATGGCTTCTGCAACAGCGTCGTTGTCGGTGCCCTACTCTTCTTTAAAATCAGTAAGGACAGTGCCACGCAAGGGGCAAGGGGCAAGGGGCAGGTGCAAGGGCAAGGGGCAAGGGCAGTGCTGATCTCCAAAAATTACTGAGTCACAAAGCCAAAATGCTACAAGGTACGCAGATAAAAAACTTAGCAACGCACAGAAAATTTCGCCATCAAGATCGCGAGGTTCGCCCACATTTAATGCAGACAACCAAGTCACAGGACAACGTGACTCCAGGTTTGGCATTCACCCAGTGGCAGGCCGCATGCCTGGGCAGCTGAATGTGCTGCTGGCTGAGGCAGGGGTGCCCTACGATGTTGTGTTTGAGATGGATGAGATCAACGCTGACTTCAATGACACAGATGTCACCCTTGTCATTGGAGCCAATGACACTGTCAACTCTGCCGCTGTGGATGACCCAAACAGTGTCATTGCTGGCATGCCTGTGTTAGAGGTGAGCTTCAGTCGGGGTGCTCACACCTTCATGCCCATTTCTGCAGCAGCATCTGCCTGGATTGCAAGGCCAGGTGGGCGTTGATCTGTCTTGAGTAGCCGTTTCAGACTATGCAGCTGCCCTTGGCAAGATGCTGCTTGTCAATGCTTGAATATCTATAAGTTTTCCACTGAAATGGCATCACATGACACCTGAAGTAGCCTAGATGAAAGAGCATTCCGACCCAACAGCTACACAAGTTGTTTATTTACATAAAGCTTAGAGCTTCATCTCTGCTTTGTACGCAGGTGTGGAAGAGCAAGTCTGTGATTGTGATGAAGCGCACCATGGGTACAGGATATGCTGGTGCAGACAATCCAGTATTTTACAAGGAAAACACTTCCATGCTTCTGGGCGATGCCAAGGCAATGTGTGATCAGCTTAAGACAAAGGTCAACGAGCATTTCAACATTTCATAGGTGCCAATTGTGACATTCCAGTGCATATTCCATTTTTGGCAGTTTTCTTGTCCAGTTTCGCTGCAGACAGTTTTGGTTAACCTTGTGCTAGTCTAAGAGCAGGAACTGCGGTAGTATCCCAGTAGGAGGCAGCTCTCAGCAATCTTTACAAGTGCAGATCTGATTTCGATGGCACACATACTGACAGCAGAAAATGGCCATTCAGAGGTCAACACACGTAGTTTGACCCAAAGTTCAAGCTTGTAGCTGGTAACACTCTGCTTTGATGATGTAGCATAATTCATACCCACTGTTAAAAATGACCTGTGTATTTGATTTCACGCAAGTGCATACATCTGCTAGCAACATTACACCTTGAGCTAACCTGAGTCAGAACGACAGCAGAAACTTTGCTGCACCTAGTATGTGCAAAAAGATATTGCACCTAGCAATGCCAGAACCCATCCTGCCAGTTGCCTTGAATCTGAACATGTTTTGGGAAGATGCAGCATACTGAATCATGCTGCAACTATGGAAATTCTCGTTATTGAGATACAGAGTCTCTGCTCAGATGGAGACTAGGTTCTTCAGCCTACAAAGCACACTGTGGTACACTGCAGAAGCCAGCCCTCATTGGCACGATCACTCCGAATCATGCAAGTTGCCACCAAAGCTGTTCTCTGAGAAGGACCTGTCTTGGCTCTTCCCCAAAGGCTCTCCAGTGATCACATCCCTGCCCTTGGAATACCCTGAAAAGCTTCTGCCGTCCTTGGAGTCAGCTGAGCCCCTGCCTCTGGTGGATGACCCGCCACCTCTTACAGATGATCCACGACCTCTGCTGAATGATCCACCACCTCTGCTGAATGATCCACCACCTCTTGCAGATGATCCACCACCTCTGCCGAACGATCCACCACCTCTTGCAGATGATCCACCACCTCTGCCGAATGATTTGCCGCCTCTTCCAGATGATGATCCGCCACCCCGGCTAAACCCCCCACGCCCACCCCTGTTCATTGTTGCACCCCCTCTCTCCCACTCTGACCCCCCCTGTGATCCGCCTCTCCTTGGGGCATCCCTGTCAACTGATCGGGGAGCACTCTGGGGCTCCTGTTGGGGCTGATCTGTCCCCAAGCTGGTCCTGGGATCCCATGAGGATGTTGAAGGGCTGCTGCTGGGACTGGCCTCATCAGCATCAAACCAGGAGGACTCCTCCTGCTTGTTGTCAAACACCCTGCCTGCGCTTCTGCCTGAAGTTGATGCTGCTGAGCTGCCTCCAAAAGAACCACCGCCAGTCCTGCAGCAATAGTTGCACACCAAGCTAGCAAGAAGCGCAGGCTGAAGCAAGCGCTGAACCATACCAATCTGCATCAGGCACACATACGCAGCACACTTAATTCCCCACAGCCACACACATAGCCAAGTTGGGAGCATTGCAAGCAAACAAGAGCAGAGGCATGACATGGTAGACATGGGCCTGCAGACCAGTGAGCTGAGTAACTCACTTGGGCTCACCACACTTGAAGCACAAACCTCTCCTGGCAAAGTTGGATGCACCACATGCGGCACAATCCCAGTCACCTGTACCATGCAGGCAAAGGGCGCTTCAACCAGCACATTCAGAACATGAACATCCAGACCAAGAGTCAATATGACCTGATATGTACCAAGGTGCTGGAATACTTTATTTTTGTCGGTGCACAAAGACTATCATGCATTGCAGCAACAGCCAGCACAGTAGGAACATTGGCTGACGGGTTGTGAGCGTATGCAGAATGATCAGGCGTATGGGCTGACTGCTACTGAAAGGTGTGTTTCCCCTATGAATCCAAGACTAGGCTTGTGACTGACCTGGCTTGGCTTCATACACAGGCCTGTCAAAGTTGCTGCTGCTGCTGCGGGACCTACTGTCAGCAAAGTTGTCACGCCTGCTCTGTGCTCTGTAGCCTTGGTCCTCGGGCCTGCAAAGGGTCGGTGTATTAACTGGATAGCTCAGCTAGTCCAACAATAAGACTGGTGGAACATGACACCATTCACTGGACCACAAAGAGCCACTGCCCACTCGCACACCAGCTGCTGTGCTAAGTGGCAATTACATGAAGCAGGTCTGCCGGTCAGCCGTCATGGCTACTTCTGACTGGATTTCAGTGTACGATCTCACTTGACTACAAAGGACAGAGGACAAACACATGCAGCTGACTAGGATCAGGATCTATAGCAACACACCACTTGCCAGTTTCACCTTTACAGCAATGCAAGAGCAACAACATGCCTCAAGAGATGACACTGCTTGGGGGTGACCTGCTTGCTGCAGACATGGTCTGAGCCAGGACTATGCCAGTACTACAGCAACATGTGGTAACGATGTGGAGTGGCGTCATGAGGGGCAGCAGATGCTGAGTCGAGTATGTTGCAGGATACACAGGCCAGGGATGTTTGCTAAGTTGATATGTCTTGCAACAACATGCAATGATGGTGGGGTATGAGCCTCACTTGGGTGTTTTGCAACGGAAGCAGTCAGTGCGACGAGAGAAGTTGTTGGCTGAGCAGGAGGGGCAGGTCCAATCACCCGGCTTCTGACCCTCTGCCAGCTCTTTGCCCCTGCCACATTCACCGATGGAACAAGTCACCACAAAGTTGTGAAATACGCCCTTGTCACATGTGTACAAAGATAGTCAGCACACAAGTCAGACAGACCATGCCCTGGTCGCCTGTATTCCATTGAGCAGGTACGCATGCTAGCAGGATACATCTGCTGCCTTGGGGCAGCCTTGGGGCCTGCCCCAAGCAGGGGCAGGCCTTGGGGACATGGTGTGAAAAGTGGCCCCACTGCTGATGCTGAACGACGTGCTTGAAATAGCAATGATTGCATCTTCGCAGTCGGTGAAGCTGCAGCTACAACACATGACAAAGGTTGCAGAAGCGAGCGTTGTTTGAAGAACTACCAACCTGGGACGGCCGCATTTGAAGCACTTCCCGCGGCGAGCAAAGTTGCTGGTGCCACACTCTGAACACCCCCAATCACCTGTGGTCGTCCAATGCTGTTAAGTACCTAGTTGATGAAAGCACTTTTGCTCTGTACGCATGTCTGTAAGTCTCTGACGAAATAACATACATAGCTTCAGAGAGTGTCAGTTATCAGAAAGTGTCTGTTGTTGTCCAGTACAACACGTCTTGTACCAAACTCCGACAACAATCTTGTTCAATAGCTGCAGAGCCAAGAAGCACTTCTAAATGCAAATCAAATGACTACACACAAAGAACTGCTACATATTGACAAGCGGAAAGCTTTGGTCTGGAGATCTGAAAGCCTGCAGATAAAACATAACAAGCAGATCTTATGACTCGCCAAGCATGGGACCTGGAGCAGATGCACAGCAATGAACGAGCAGCGCCATGTCACAGCTTGTGTGGTGCTTACCTTCAGGCGTGGAAGCTGCTGAGTCTGAGAACGAGTCACTCTGAGGCCGTCTCTCACGTCTGTCCGAAAAGCCGTCAGTCTGAGAGCGTCTGTCAGAGAAAGAATCTGTCTGAGAGCGTCTGTCTGAGAATGAGTCTGTCTGAGCACGCCGGTCTGGCGTGCGTCTGTCTGAGCTCAAGTTTGCAGGCAAGGCTGCCTCCCTGCTGAAGGCAAAGGTCCCATTTGACCCAGACAAAAAAGGGACCGGATAGGTACATATAGTTGTCAAGGCAGTGCCAGGTAAAGCGATGCCAGGACCAAACGCAAAAGACCCTCAGGTATTTTCACAACCGAGCAACACATGACAGACTGTGCAGCAATGTGCATGAAGGTACTTGCCAGCTGCTAGTGATTTGCAGCTTTGAACATCTGACAATGTATTGCACAGCTCAATAAAAGCCTTCACACACTGAGAGTACAAATATGGAGGAGCTGTATTGAACTACAAAGGCACAGAGGGAACAGCTACATCTCTGTTACACACATACTGGAATGCCATGTGCACATTGTCCCATGCGGGTGCAAGCCCTGCACATTGTCTAGCTGGAAAGAACTCAGGCACATGGCTGTTCCAATGTTCCAATGTGAAGTTATTTTGCCATGTTTGTCAAGACCTTTACACAAAGGTGTGCAAGAGGCTCAACAAACAAGACAGCAGAGGGCAAACACTGTAGCCTGAATGATTTGTAAATTCAAGCACAAGGCAGAGACTGTGCACATGGCATGGAACCAAAGGGTCCAGACTCTTACGTTTTAGGCGCACCACACTTGAAGCAGTCTGGATTCCTAGCAAAGTTATGCTGGCTGCACTCCGCACACAGCCAGTCCCCGGGTTTGACTTCAATCCCCGCCTGCTCAAAACCATCCCAGCCTTTCTCCATGAAGAAGCGCGACCGGTCCTGTCGCTTGTCTTGGGAGGCCCCATGGGAGTTAGAGGGCCGAAAGTCTTGGGGCTGTGGCGTGATGGCCTTCTGTTCCCTCACTAGCGCACTTGCATCTGCACGCCAACAGTCTTTCTGGTCACCGGCACAGTTCAGTAAAGTTTGTCTGTGATGCATGGGTGTGTTCCTGCCGAGCATTTGCCACGAAATGACATATGAACTGCCAGCTGAAACGCTTATGACCAACGGCAACGGCAAACAGTATGCTTATAAAGACAGGCTCATAACGCTGGCAGTAGGTATCACCAGCTGCAGCAACACTGCACAAAAAAAGCCTGGCTCTCAAGAATATATTTGTGTAGCATCTGACATGGCAGTTACACATGAGAAGGAACAAAGGTCACTGCTGCAATTGGCAGTTCCATGCAACTCAGCTATGCACCTTACATACTGCTACTGGAGTCATGACACAGCTGCCCATATGCACAGGCCATGTATCTGTGTCTGTGCAGTACCACAGCTGAATCTACTCTCATGCAGGATAAATGATATGTGCACAGCATGCAGGCACACCTGCTTTAGCTTGTGCTTCAGCTGAAGGCTCTTGACTTGCAGCTGCTACAATGTCTGGCAACACAGCTGTCACTGCTGTCATCAGGCCTACAGACAAGACACCAAATATTGATTAGTCGTATTGAGCAAAAAGACTAGACACACACAGTATAGCAACAAAAGTGCAGCAATCCTGGGTGTGCAAGACAGCTTTTGTGTGCAATCATCCAGACAGCAAAGCCAGCAATCATCTATGTGACAAGTACTTCAAAAGAAGCCAAGATGCATGCATTGACATGAATGTAGCAGAATGTGAACATGGATATGGTGCAGAGAAAACTTTGTATGCATCAGCTGAGGGTAAGCAGTCTAACAACTTGCTATGCCTCATGTCATGATAACTCGGCATCTGCAGGAAGCTGAGTCACTGCATTTTGTGATGACAGATAGCTAAGTTCACCTTCATTGTACTGATGTGATATAATCAGGTCCGCATCTTTGTCGACACTGACACGGCCTTGCTGCATAGCGTAGCTGTATGCTGCCGCAATGACAAGGCGCGTCAAGTCTTGGAAGGACCCTTCAGGTTTCCCCAGAAAGCCTTTCTCCTCACCAAAGGTTGTTGACAGCCTTTTGGTGGCGATAGTCAACTACACAGCACAAAAGCTGCTGTCAAGCCTGTGTTGCTTTGACATGCTTTGAATGTGTGGCCAGCTACACTGAAGAATAGCTGCTGTCAAGCCAGAGTCACGATAATGCCCATGAGATGCAGTGATAGGGGGATGGTTGACAGCAGGATGGCTACCAGGGAACAACTTATTGTTTCTCCCTACATGGATCAGATCTGAGGGGGCATGACAGCCAAAGTTCCTTCTCCATGCTCTCAAGGGTTCATGCTGTGCTTGTAGGCATACATGGCAGAGATGCAGATGCACAGCTTGCATACATGCTCAGGTTACACAACATCATGGTAAGACCGAGAAGAATACCTTTCTCTCTTGATAGGGAAGACCAGCCGCCAACACAGCCTGTATTTTTTCAGCTGGCAGACTGAACAGAATGTCCTGTCTAGACCTGGCAAAGTTGAGCACGCCCCTTTTCAGAACACCGATGGAGAACTGCTTTGCTGTGGGAGTCCTGCCCTCGAAGTGCTGGCCTTTGCTGATCACGTCTAGAAGGCTTTGGAAGGCAGATTCCCAGTTGCCTGACGTGCTGTCAGTAGAGCTGTGGCTGTCTGCTGGCCTGGAGTTGGTTTCGGTGACACTGGCCGACAAAACTGCCTCTGTCGGTATGGCCTGGGAGATCAGCTCGACACCAGACTCCGATTGCACGCCTGGAAAAGGCTGCTGCTCATCTCCACCTAGCAGCTGCGTTGCGGCAGAGGCTGAACTTTGATCCGTCTGACCTATCTGGGTAGTGTCCGGATCTTCAGCTCTGACTGGGAAGAACAATGGACGGCTTTGTTGTGTCAGGAAATTGCGACTGAAGTGCAGCTGGACAGAAGGTCTACGCAATGCAAACTGCCGGGACACAGGCACCGCTCCTGGGCCAACTGTTGACCCTGACGTGCGCATAGTGCACTGCCAGGGGACCTGACCCAAGCACTTGCTGAGGTATTGAGCGGACATCGTGCTGCGAATGAGCGAAATTGATAGCTTGCGGTACAGAGCGATCGACATAGCTAGAGAGGCATCGCCCCTGACGTAGCTACACGTTGGCCGCCGTGCAAATTCAAGATAGCTAAACGAAGAAACGAAGGACACATGCTTTTGCCATGTGGCTCCCACATGAGCGAAGCATGCTGCGTATGCTTCGCTGTCACCTACAGCTGATGGCCAATGCGTCCGTTGTGAGCCGGCAGGGAGCAAGACCAGCGGCACCTGTCCTTCGTCGTTTGCCCTTTGGTGTTGCTGATTATGGCGGGCATCTCTAAAGCTCTGGAATTTCCTGCAGAGGTAGTCTTTCAGAGAGTGTCCAACAGTGCCGAGGTGAGCGTGTGGGGGCTGCAAGCGTTCGTCGAGATGACTCAACAGCGTTTGATGTGAGGCAGCCTTTGCAGGCTGCTGCTTTGTTACAATTGTCAGCGACAGCGCAAAGGGTAGAGATGGTTGCAAGATTCTTGTCGCAGCAGCAGCAGGTTCCTCAGGTATTGATCGAGGCTGAACTTTGGCAGGCGAGATAACCCTTCATCAAAGTATGTGATACGTTGCAGGCGCATCATGAGCTTCAGTTACAGCTCAACCACGCCCTGCAGCAACTGTTTCAGCTGTCTTATACACTGCAAGCTCATGCTGAACAGAACAGCGCACACAGTCAGCAGCTGCAGCTCCAGACTGGCGTGACCAGCAAGGTAAATTAAGATCGGGAGCTACCACAACCAACCTTGAAGTGTCCGCCAGACCACTCGAACAGCTTGTAATCTGTGTTCAGGTTGCTGAGAGGCTTATGCTGGCACACTGTGAGCAAGAACTTGCACAACGTGCTAGGATTGTGAGTGAAACAAGAGCCACAGTCCAACTGCCACCGTTTGCTCAGGTGACTTGTCTGCCTGCCTGCTGAGGCTTGGATGTGCCGCCAAGATTTCTGACTGAGCTAAGACAACAAGCAGTGCCATGATCTTCTAGTAAGTGTCACGCTACAGCACTGCATGTGGTCTGTTACATTTCAGGTGATGCAGCAGATCTCTGATCATGTTCGGCAGCGATGCCTTGCTGCTGCTACACTGCAAGCTCGGCCATCATGGCCTGTGTACCAAGGCCAGCTGCAACACTCAGGACACACTACCCAAGCTGCTGCAAGCCCTTTCACCCTTCCCAATTATCAGGCAAGCCTGATCCCTGATGCTGCTCCTCAACAGCCCTCATTTCATCCCCAGACAGGGCAGACAGGGGTGGCTGCAGCACAGCTTCTAGCCCCGGGAATGTCTGATACCGGAGACCCGGCACAGCATCATTGCTCAGGCCATCAGCATGATGCTGCACAGACGCAGCAGGCACATCAAGCTGAACTGTTGCCTGCTTCAAGTCTTTGCCAGAGCAGTGACAGCCGACACTGCGTTAGTCTCTATCAGCACGCACCTCAGTTTCATAGCCCAGACCAGCCTAATGCAAATATGCCGACGTTCCCAGCATGCTTGCAGCCTCCCCTGATGGCAGAAAACCCACAGGCAAGCTCAGTGATGCCATGGTCTTCACCGGCATCTGCCCACAGCTTAGATCAGAGCACTGTGCAGCAGCACCCACAGAACCTGGCAGTGGCCAGCAAACCATGTGCTCTCAGTCACAGCATGCACAATGCAAGCAGTTCAATGCCTGATGGCTCGCCACAATGTGCAAATTCGGTGGCATCAGCTGAAAACTTTCAGCTGCAACAGGAGCGGCAACCACTTCAATAGCACACTTTCTTGCCCATGATGGTCACGAGTCCTGTCACCACTCAGCTGCCTGTGCTACCCATGTCCTTGCTATCAGGTGTGCCAGTCAGCAACAGTTGTGCACAGGAAGTCACTCCTGGCTCAAGCCTGGTCAGCCAAGTCAGGCTGCATGGATTTCAACAGCCATTTGACAGAGCTGCCACAGCCAGCTTGGATGGAGCTACCACACTTGCTTCCAAGCAGAACCTGTTGCACAGTCCACCCTCTGTGCGTCAGCAAACCCAGCAGCAGCAGCAGCAGCAGCACCGGATGGTGCATGGGCTTACACCCAGTCATGGGTTACAGGCGGGGCTGGGTCAGCAGGGCAGCGCAGCAAAAGCAATCACTGACCAGCCCTGTGACCCAGCTCCACAGGTCCTGCCCACAGCCCGGCTGGGCGGCCCAGCAAGACTGCCAGGATTCAGAGTCCTGCTTCAGAGTGTGGAGCAAGGTCAGCCGGCTGTCAGCTTAGTTGCTTGTGGTAACACAGCAGCGTCTGTATATGGTAAAACAGTTGAGCAGTCAACCAGCCAGCAGCATGCAACAGCGCTCACCACAGCAGCACCTGCCACAGTGCGTCAAGACATAGAAATGCCATCGCCAGTAGCTCAGGCCAACAGCAAAGTCCAGCTAAGCAGCAGCGGTACTCAGTTTCTGCCAATGTCGTGTGGACCTGTGGCACCGATAGCAGCACCTGCTTGCACATGTGCTGCAACATCAGCACAGCCAGCACTGTCTGTCTCTGATCTGAGTATGAGATCATCAGCAGGTATGAGCACAAGCCCAGATGGTGGTAACGGAGTTTCTCCTCTGCCAACTGTACCAGACATGTTGGGGGCATCTCCAGAGCTTGTCCTGTCAGAGGGCAGTTTCAGGTTTCAAGCGGGGAAACATGCTGAGGCAGGCCTACAGCCTGGAGTGCTGTTCACCCCAGTGCTCAGATCTAGAGCAAACGACGAGCCCAGTGTGTCAGGTGTGTGTTCTCATCCTCAGGTCTTCAAGCAGTGTATCTCTCTGAGACTATAACATAGTGTGTGCTGCACGGCATGCTTGAGTTGCTCATTGTGCTTTT
>JAABUU010003366.1_pt1 | contig 20485 bp, 24 predicted proteins | sample 5559301 | NCBI WGS metagenome assembly JAABUU01 (sample SAMN10711884, study PRJNA513360) | rock metagenome | isolation source: Antarctica rocks | place: Antarctica: Victoria Land, Richard Nunatak white | reverse complement strand
GATCTTTTTGTGAGCTAATAGACTGAGCTGCCTGATATGTTTCGCACATTGCGCTATTTGCGAAGTGCGCATTTTGACAGTTGCAACATCTAGAAATCATGTGATTGCATGATTGCTCGTCTTTGCATCTATCGAAAATATGTTGCATACGTTGCATGCAACATACATAAGGCACGATCTCTATGCTGGTTTTCTTCTTAGCGAGAAATAGTCTTTCTCGTCGCAGATTCACAGTTCAAGGCGAGCAAAACCTCTCACTGCTCAGATTTCGGCAGTTTACTTCTTAAGCATGAGTCGCAGACGTTTCGCCAGCGATACACATGTGTATCGCAGTCGATTTCTTCTCTAACCACATCGGCACGCGCTACTGTTCTCTCGAGCTATACAGACGATGTCTTCGGCTAGAGATTGATTCTACCACCAAGGCATTTGAGAGTCAGAGCTCAGTGAAGGGGTGAGATTCTTGAGGTCGACAGTCGTCGTCATTGTATATCACGCTTCGCAGGCGCTCGCTTCGCTTGTAAGACGTGCAACTCATCTGTTTCGCGTTATCTGTAGAAATCTTCCTCGTGCAGATCGATCATGTCTTGCAGAGATGTTCATATGCTACACTTCTAACCAGGCAGCGTAGTTCGATCATTCTCTACTAACTCGCTTGTGTTTCTCTTCTCTTAACAAAGTCTTCTCGTCAGCGTATCGCTTTCGTATAGAATGTCTGTGTCTGAACGTCTGTTAAACGATATTAACGAGGCTCTCGAGTTTGCTCGTGTCGAACTTAACGAGGCTCGTGAGTTGCTCATGTTGTAGTAACAGGCACGCAGTCTTAACAAGGTCTATACGTAGTTAGCACGTAGATCTAAAGAATGTTCGTGATTCGAGTTCTTTCTGCTAATCATTCTCAACAGGCCAAACGCGAGAGTGTTCTGTCTCAGTTCTCGTCGTCGCGACGACAAGATGCTGAATCGAATGATTTTCATAAGCGATTTCCCTCGTAGTTCTGCGTTCTATTTGACTTTCTCATCTGCGTGAAGATTGCTTTTGTAGCATGCGCATTGAGGTTATCGAAGTCTGCGCGATCACGAAAACTCTGCACGCGATCAACGCACAGCGCTTCATCATCACGCAGCATCTCGATGTCGTTCAAACTTTTGATAATCTCTAGACTCTACTGTAGCTAGACAGTAGATTCGTAGTCAGCATCACGTACAGATGAGTTTCATCGCTGATTTAACAGCAGATGAAACAAGCATTCAAAATCTATAAAAATAGATCGTTCAAATATTCAGAAGCATTTAAATACAATTGCACATTCTTGCAATTCTTGAACTCTTTGCTGTTTTCAAGCTCTGCAGATTCAATGAACTCTTTGAGTTCAATGAATTCTTTGAAGTTCACGAACTCTTTCGATTCAGCGAACTCGTCGAGCTCAACAACAGTTGTGCTGAAAATATACAGTCTAGTCACTCATGAATCAACATGATAGATGATAGAAGTCAAGAAAAGACGCGTTGATCAATTTTTTTGGCGTGAATAGTGACTCAGATGAGACGTCGCTTGAACGAAGTTAGAAACGACAAATCAAAAGATAAGACAAATTCATGATTATTGAAAGCATTCAAAGAGTCTTCTCTTTGCAAAGTCAACAACAGCTACAAATAACTTTATGATAAAACAATCTTTTTTACAAATACTGCAGTACAATATCAGAAAATCATTAAAAATTCAGAAATCATTTTTAATCAACAAAGAAGTTCATGATTTTGACATCATAGTCATACAGAAGCAGAGTTGCAACATTAACAATATTTAATCATTTAACTCAACTCACAACTTCTTTTATCTAGTGAAAAACACGTCATCACAGTCAAGAATATGCATATATGTGAATAAATGCTTAAGACTTGATCAATGAATGATAAAAACAGTTGAATCAAACATCTGCTTAATCAGAATATTAACTCACAACACAGATGATGAAATGCAGACGTTGTAACTTATAAACATTTATAATTTGTGTTCACTGTTCTCTATATTTACAGAGAAATCTTCAATCATTTCTCATTTGAGCGAGCTACTCAAAGATGACTGCAAACAACTGATCATGAAAGATTTCAATCTACATCATTCTCATTGAGAAAGATGAAGATGCTTCACTCAACATGCAGCAATCAACAGTTTACTTAACATCATTATTAATGTTAAGCTGAAATTATTGTTGAAATCAGACATTATTACTTGCAAAACTTACAATCAGTTTACAACTATTGATTTAGTCTTTAACAGCGAGAAAATACAGTTCATGACATGCAAGTGCAAAGTATGCATCAATCTGCATCAAGAATTGAATCATCTTTCAATTATCACAGAACTATGTTTACAAACAACTTCAGTACAGTTCTTCAACTCAATGATTATGAAAGAAAATGAACACAAAAGCATTGAGCGCATATCTGCATATGCATCTTTCATTGAATCGTTTTTTGAACAACAAGATGATGATGAATGAAAGAGTGTGCAAAGTTATTAAGACGCTACAGAAGATCATTAAGAAATCTATTCTTTTGACAAAGTTATTAAGTTAAGCAAAGAACTTTTGAAATTTGAACTGCTCAAAGATAGTAATGAAATCAAGATGACTGTAAATCATATGAAAAACACAGAATACATTAGATGCATGAAATGAATATCTGAAACACAATGATCATAAAAACAAAATCATTCAACAAGCGAAGCATGCACATTTCAGATCACAAATGCATGAGCTAAGCAATGCATTTAAGTCGATATGATGTTTTGCAAAATGAGTCAGAATTGAAAGTCAGCTATCTAAAAAACTTTCTCAGTTTTCATCATTAAAGCAAAGTGACACTGATCAAATGATAACAATGTTCGAGAAAAAAATTAAGATATTGCAAGAAAAATTCTTTCTCTCACTTTCTCAGATAAATGACAGTAACATTGCAGACTCATTTATACTCTTGACAGTGACATTTGACTTACACATCTCAGAAGAAGAAATGAGATAAATAATCAAAAGAATAAAAGCAGACAAAGCATCAGATATTTCAAACATTTTAAACAAAGTGCTGCAGACAGATCTTGCAGAACTGATCTCAATATTAATGAGTTTATTCAATGCATGTGTAATATAAAGATATCATTCGAAGCAGTTCAAAAAAGCTTAAACAATAGTATTATATAAATTGAAGAAGAGCAATTATATTGATTCAAAAACATATTGACTCATTGCTTTGCTTGATATCATGAGCAAAGCTCTAAAGTTGATCATGATTAAGAGACTGAGCAATATAGTTGAAACTCATTACATGCTATCTGATGCTTAAATGAGAGTGAAATGTAAGCAATTCATGATCTCGACATTAAATTTACTAGTAGATCAGATTCACACAGTATGAGACTGCAAAATCAAATACATAATGTTCATGCTAAGTTTAAACATTGTTGAAACATTCAATCAAGTTTTGCACATCAGACTTCTGCATACTTTGAAAATGAAAAGAACTTCAGACTACATAGTCAAATGAGCATGCAGCTTTCTTAAGAATCAAGAAACATCACTGAGATTTAATGAATAAACAAGTGACATGTGCAAGATAAATGCAGACATATTGCAAAAGTCTTTCATTTCATCAATTCTCTTTCTATTCTTCAATGCAAGTCTGATTGAAAAGTGCAAAGCACTGAAAATTAAGATCAAAGTGCTTAACTTTGTAAATGACATTAACATTCTAGCATATGATAAATTCATTGAAGAAATCTGCAGAACACTGAGCAAAGTGCATGATGTTTGTGCAAAATAAACTTACACTCATGATGTAATATTTGCATCAGAAAAGTATGAATTTACACACTTCATCAGAAAATCAAAAAAGTTTGACATGATGATTAATATACAAATAGAAAGCTTAATTATTAAATTGAAATCAAACATGCAAGTTCTGAAAGTACAACTGAACATGAAATTGCAATGAAACGCGCATCTTCGTCAAATCGAAGTGAATTACATCATATGAATGCTAGCACTTAGTTGACTTGAAGTCTTTACATGAGAAGCAATCTTCACAAAAGCAAGACAGATATACTCAGCAGTAGTAAGATCAGAAATTGCATTTGAAGCATTAATTTGACATCAGTGAGAAAAAGAGAAAAAACTGTCAGACAAAGAACACAGACTTGAAACACTATAGAATCAGATTCTGTGTCACATTACAAAAATGTTCAAAAGAATAAACATTGAGATTCTGAAAGCAGAAATGTACACAAGCTCGCTGCATGTTCATCTGAACATGCTGCAAGACAAGATCATGTTACGCAGTTAAGTCAATGATTGTACACAGAAAATTAAACAAGCATGTGAATTGATACATGCTCATCTGATGAGTATCAATTGCATCATTTCTCGCTCTTTCATCATCAAGAAAGTGATGCTTCTGAATAACTTAGTTCAAGAAGATGCAAAAATACAGTCAAAACGCAAGTGATTAACTCTCGCTGCAATGATTTCGACTAGTGACAGCATTGCAATAGCACAGTTTCACAGAAGTCAGTGAAAGCAACAATGAGAAAAATATAGAAAATACATTGCAGATGTTCACATCATCTTGATACAAAGATTGCATCTGTTCAACAAAATGATAAAGATGTGAAATGATCTTCAGAAGATTGAAAACATTCTCATCATTTACATCAGAATTGAATGCATAGATTTGAATGTTTATCTGCACTTCAGAAATGTTTCAGACGCAAATAGTGTGCAATGCAACTGTGACTGAAATCATCAGATGATAAAACATGTATTTATGCATTGTTTGAACTGATTGCATTTGCGATCAAGAATGTTATAAAACGTTGACTTTTCAAACTATTGAATAATCATCACTATCATGAAGAATCTCAAAGCAGCTGCAAGAATGATGATGAAAATGAAGCTTTTGAAGCAATTTAAAATGATTGAATCACTCATTCTTTAACATGCAATCAACGCGAACTAATTTGATACAAAGTCTCATAATGATAGTTTCAACTGCGTGACATCGACAAAATGTTCAACAGCTAACTTTTTGCTCGATGACAGAATCTGAAAAAGTCGGCTTGATTCAGCTAATAATCAGCTAACAACTGACTAATCAGCTAAATATCAGCTAAATTCAGCTAAAATATTTATCTACATGCTCATCACTCTACTCGCTCATCTACTCGTTCATTTACTCGCTCATCTACTCGCTCATTTACTCACTCATCTACTCGCTCATCTACTCATTACTCTACATACTCATCATTCTACTTATCATTCTACATGCTCATCATTCTACTCGCTCATTTACTCGCTCATCTACTCGCTCATCTACTCACTCATCTACTCATCACTCTACATACTCATCATTCTACTCATCATTTTACATGCTCATCACTCTACTCGCTCATCTACTCGCTCATCTACTCACTCATTTACTCACTCATCTACTCATCACTCTACATACTTATCACTCTACTCGTCATTCTACATGCTCATCACTTTACTCGTCACTTTACATGCTCATCATTCTACTCGTCACTCTACATGCTCATCACTTTACTCGCTCATCTACTCACTCATTATTCTACTCATCACTCTACATGCTCATTACTCTACTCGCTCATCTACTCGCTCATCTACTCACTCATCTACTCGCTCATTTATTCACTTATCTACTCGCTCACTCAAATTTTCTATCAAATTTTCTATCAAATTTTCTACATGCTTCAAATTATGAATGCATAACATGAGTCAAACAGTACTTTAAACAATGCTTTCTACATGACTTGAAAACAGTACTGTTACTCTTGTGATTAGTAATTTTCGCTTTCAGTTGAAGATCAACGCTAAAAAATTCAGAAGATTCAGAGTTTTTACTTCTTTTCACTTCTTTCTTTCGTAGTTTCTACTTTTTATTTCGTACGAAATAATGCTAATTAACTCAATAGAATGCACTCTTCATGACTTGATATCAAACTTTCAATCAAACACTCTATCAAATTTTCTACATGCTTCAAAATACGCGTTGAACAAATGCATAACATGCATCAAACAATGCTTCAAACAATACTTTTTACTGAGCTTTCTACTGATCTTTCTACTGAGCTATTGATTGAGCTTTCTACTGAGCTATCGATCGAGCTTTCTACTGATCTTTCTACTAATCTTTCTACTGATCTTTCTACTGATCTTTCTACTGAGCTATTGATCGAGCTTTCTACTGATCTTTCTACTGATCTTTCTACTGAGCTATTGACTGAGCTTTCTACTGAGCTTTTTATCAAACACTCTATCAAACATTTTACATGCTTCAAAATACGCGTTGATCGAACGCATAATATGAGTCAAACAGTGCTTCAAACAATGCTTTCTACATGACTTTCTATCAAACATTCTACATGACTTTCTACCTCATTAACTTTCTCATTAACTTTCTCATTGACTTTTCCATTAACTTTTTCATTGACTTTCTCAGCGTATATATTAAACTGTGTAAATAGCTATTATTTAGATAGTCAAATTAATTATTAATTAACCTATTATATGAGCGCAATAACTATCTAATCATTAATTCAATATTTGATTGTTAATAAGCAAAATACGCAAATGTTAAAGAAGTCAACAAAAGAAATAATATCAATATTAGCTGAGTGCACAGCTAAATCAGCTAAAAACCAGCTAATAGTCAGCTAATAACTGAGAGAGTCAGCTAATTTTGATCGTTAGCTGACACATGAGATTAACAGCTAACTCAGGAAAAGTCGGCAAAAATCAGCTAATATCAACTTTTTCCCTCTTACGATTTTGCTTCGAAAGCAGTCGTATAAACAGCGAGTGATTTTCTATCTCAGAGAGTTTTGCTCACTCGATATAAATAGCATAGAGTCTCTCATGAATTGACTTAATCAATGTCACAAAAATGTATGAATTTATTATTATTATTATTATTATTATTAATATAGCTTCATGATGCTCAATATCAACTATCAGCATTAACATAGTCAATTTCTTATGACTTTCAATTGTAAGATTGAGTAGAATCTTATGAGTAATAGTCTTTCTAACTAGTTTTTCATCATAATCTCATATTAACTTCTCTTTTGCTAGTAATATAAATTGTATTTCAAGTTTCTGACATACTTTATTGACTAGCTTGTCATGTATCAGCATGTAAACAATGAAATCACTATCTATCAAAGAGCGAAGACTGAAAGAATTGCTCTGAGAGATAAGAAAAGCATTGATCAGAAATGACTTTTTAAAATAGTTTTCTTTCAATAGAACTTTGATTTGACTGCACAATGATATGATCTCTATCTCTTCAATGACTTTGAAAGAAATAACTAGTTTTTTGAATTTGAATTTGAGTCAGAGTTCAAACAATTGAATTCATTCTCATCATTTAATGCATTAACTTTAAAGAGTCAATCAAAGCACTCTTTAGAGATATGACTCAACTTGTGACAGGTAAAACAGGTTTCAGCTTGTACATTCAAGTTTTTAACATTAGTCAAAGTTATGTCACATGATTTTAAATGATCAATGAGTGTAGTGACTTCAATCTTTCTATAAAGATTCAATGAATCTCATTTCTCAGCAAAGATGACTTGCTTTCTGATCTTGATCAGAGATTTCTTTTCTTTGATGTCATTCATGACTCAATGCTCATTGTTCAAATGAATCAAATAATTACAAATTTCATTGAAAGATTTAAGCTGAATCAATTGATTACTTCAAGCTGCATGAAGACAATAAACTATCTTGTCTCATAAATCAACAATCAATTGCTTTTCATGATACTTTAAATAGAAGAACAGACGTTGAAACATTGAATAAAAGTCATTAAATTTGCTTTTTTCTTGAATGAGATTAGCATATTTTCTTTGAAAGTTTGTCTCTTTGTTGAGATCATCATATAGCTGAGCAAGTTCATTTAACAAATCATTGATCATTTTATAAAGATTTGATGAATCTTGTTGATGTCAAGTTAAAGTAGCTTTGACTGCATCTTCTTTGATTCTGAAGTGAACGTAAATCAGAATAACTTTATTAGTATTGAAATGATCAATGTTGATTTCTAGCTTGTCACGAATCTTTTCTTGTTAATCATTTTAGAAAGATTCTGTTTCATCAGTAAATAAAGAGAGATTTGAAAGCTTTTGAAATCGCTTGAATGAATTGAACATGATGAAAGAAGTAGAAGTATCTTCTTTAATCAATTGCAGTCAATGTTGTAATTTCATCATCTGATCTTGAAGCTTTTTAAGATTTAGATTCAATCATTCTTTTGCTTGATCAATTTCTTCAAAATGAGTCTTTCATATTTGTTTGCTGAGTATTTTATCAAATAGCTCACAAGCTTCTACATTTAAATCTCGTTGAGTTTGAAGATTGTTTAAATCTTCTAGAAAAACTTCTGAGTCTTGTTTGACTCAATGTTGTAGCTGTTTTACATTTTTGATATTTCAGAGAATAAAGACTTTCAGAGATTCATTAAGTGTCTGAGAATGAGACAAGAATTGATAATGTTTTTGTATGAAGTCAGTTCTAAGAAATTTCAAGAGATGAGAAGATAACTCAAGATAAATGACTGAATTGAAGCTTTAATTACTTTTGAAGAAATCAAGTTGAATATTCACAAATGATTGAATCATGATGAAGATTTTGATGATTGAGCGAATGATGATGCTTAATAGTATGTAGAGAAATCGTTTGTTAAAGTGTTTAATCTTCAAAGAAAAGTATTGCTGATTTGATAATTTTTTTTGATAATCTTTAAGCAATCAAGATTTTAATCTCTTGATTTTATCAATTGATCTGAACTGATGCTATTGACTGAGCGATAAATTCTTTAGCAATCACATGATTGTATTTTCTCGTTAATTTTATTGATTTCTTGATGTTGTTCTGTCTTTTAATGTTTTCAATCATCAGATACATAAATTTCTTTATACTTGTTTCGTTGTCAGTTGAGTTGATTTGAATGAATATAGAAATCAGTATCATGTGATTAATGAATTCTTAAAGTAATGTTAAGATCATGTCTAGAAACTAATCAGAGTGCATGCGTGACTAGAATGTTTGATTGATAAAGATAGTTATAATTAAGACTTTAAGAATACAGAAGAAAGAAAATACAAAAGATAAGAAGAACATACTTTATATAATATTTACTCAGATTGATGCTAGTCTCATAGAAGACGTGTTGAAACATAAGAAAGATGTTGATTTGAAAGATGTTTGCAACACAAAGAAATGTGTTTATCATAGAAATCTGTTAATCACTTGTAACACAAAGAAGTGTGATTATTTAGAAGATAATAGAAGCTGATTAGAAGATGCTAGAAAAGAGAAAAGATGCTAGATCATATCTGAGTCAAATTTAGATCAGATCTCGACTAGATTGTTAACTAGTTCTAATCATTATGCAGAGTACTTGCTAGCGTGCATTATGAATTGATTAAAGCTTCAGTCTTGATATGCTCATAACACTCTATACTGAAGTCATCTTTGATATCAACGAAAATTCAATATATCATTGATTTCTCACTCATCTTCATCGTTTATCACTATTGAATCTGAGAACTCATTCTTTTGATCAGACAAGAGATCATTGATGACAGAGCAAAGCAGATCAGAATGAAATACATCATGAACATGCATAAACTTTAATAATTTCAGTTTATATGAAGAGTCAATAAAATCTAGATTGATGAAAGAATTGAGCATTTTGTCATTTAGCTTCTTGAAAAATTTCGCTGTAATGATGTTTCTTTGATCAACGATGAAACTCATTTGTATACAATGCTGATTATAAATCTACTGTTTAGCTACAGTAAAGTCTAGAGATTATCAAAAGTTTGAATGACATTGAAGCGCTGCGTGATGATGAAGCGCTGTGCATTGATCGCATGCAAAGTTTTCGCGATCGCGCAGACTTTGATAATCTCAATACGCATGCTACAAGCAATCTGCACACAGATGAGAAAGTCAAATAAAACGCAGAACTACAAGAAAAATCGCTTATGAAAATCATTTGATTCAGTATCTTGTCATCATGATAACAAGAATTGAGACAGAACACTCTCATGTTTGATCTGTTAAAGATGATTAGCAAAAAGAACTTGAATCATAAACATTTTTTAAATCTACGTGCTAACTATGTATAAATCTTGTTAAGATTGCATGTCTATTACTACAACATAAGCAACTCACAAGACTTGTTAAGTTCAACACAAGCAAACTCAAGAGTTTCATTAATATCGTTTAACAAACGTTCAAACACAGACATTCTATACATGAACAATACGCTGATGAGAAGACTTTGTTAAGAGAAGAGAAACATAAGCGAGTTAATAAAGAATGATCAAACTATGCTGTCTGATTAAAAGTGTAGCATATAAACATTTCTGCAAGACATGATTGATCTGCATGAGAAAGATCTTTACAGATAACATGAAACAGATGAGTTGCACATTTTACAAGCGAAGCGAGCATCTGCAAGATGTGATATACAATGATGATGACTGTTGATCTTGAGAATCTCACTTCTTTACTGAGCTCTGACTCTCAAATGTCTTGATGATAAAGTCAATCACTAGTTGAAAACATCATCTGTATAGCTCAAGAGAACAGTGACGTGTGTTGATATGATTAAAGAAGAAATCGACTGTGATACACATGCATATCACAGACAAAACGTCTGCAACTCATGCTTAAGAAGTAAACTGTTGAAATTTGAGCAATGAAAAATCTTGTTCATCTTGAACTATGAATTTGCTGCAAGAGATTACTTCTCACTAAGAAGAAAATCTGCATAGAGATCATGTCTTATGTATGTTGCATGCAACGTATGCAACATATTTTCGATAGATTTCACAGATTTCGTAAATGATGTCAATATCTTAACATACAAAGAGTTCATGAAGTGCAACTGCAGAGTTCTGAGCGAGATTTATGATAGATGCAAACAGTGATCAAAAACGCACAGCATCAAGTTTTCAAAGACAAAGCATGAGCTGATTCACTTTACAAGAATCTTTAAGTGATTAAATATGAACGTTAATATAAAGCTGATGAAACATCAAGTTGACTTGAAATCAAATATCAGAGTCTTGAAAATTCAACTGAACTTCAAGCTGAAATGAGTGACTTACATATATCATGTCAAAGCAAAACTAGTGATTAAACAAAAGATCATGCAAACAATCATTGAGTTTACTTGAAACTCATCAATGACGACAAGTAAATAAATATACTTCGCGATGACACGTTCTCTGCTTAGTCACGAAGTCGTCATATGATATACATCACAAGAAGTGAAAGATCATTGAAAGAGTTTAAACATTAAGCTGAGATCAGTGCAAGAAAGAGCATTGCAACAGATCATTAATGTTTATTATGCAACATCAACAGAGACTCTACAGATGAAAACAAACATGACGTCAATAGATATTCACTTACAAAAGCTGATACAAAGATTGATAACAAACATGAACTCTTGAAAATCAGACGTAGTTATCAAGATGACAGTGCGTTGAATTCGCAATGACTTGACACTCAAAAGAGATCGAAAATCAAAGCTGCGTAAGACATCTCTACAGCTGAAGCGAAAGTGAATGAAAGAAACACTTAAGCAGATGAAGATGAATCAAAGTCATCTTTACACAGTGATTCTCTGATCAGAATCATTGAAGATAGTTATAGTTGCAAACAAGAAAATGTCAATAAGATAATACAATCTCGACACATTTGCATCGAAGCAAAGAGTCTACTTAAATGATAGTGACAGCAAAGATAATGTTACAGCGATCGCGATGAGAATGAACTGAGAGCTAAATAAAAGACTGAGAAAATCAACTTTAGTCATCACTCATCATGATGAGCTGAAAGAATTAGTCGCGAAGACGAAATATCTTGCAGACGTAGTGACAGCAAATCAAGAGTGTCATGAAAAGATATACAAGATATACAGTGACAGTCAGATCTTTCTGAAAGCAGTGAAAGTCATGACATCAACAAAAGATCAAACATGTCTGCAAAGAGTTCAGACTGCACATGAGAACATTCAATCTCAAGAGATCACGCTGAAGTTACATTGAGTGACAGAACATGCAGAAGTACTTGAAAATGAAGCAGCAGACAAAATAACTGATGATGCACATGAGTTGTCTTTATCGCTGATTAAGCATCAACGCATTGAGATAATGACAAGACTGATGCTCATACAGAAACAGATCAGACAAACATGAAGAATAGTTTGAAAAGAGAAATTCAACGCTGCTCATTTTCAATATCTGACATCAAAGATGATACATCGACATCTGTGACTGCACAAGAATCATGCGAAGTCTCACAGTGCATTATTGACGCAGCTATGCACAAGAAAAATTGACTTCAATTAATTTCTACATAAGAGATGAGTATTCAATATCACTACAATGACTTGCAAGAATGACAAAGATTGAATGTCAATCAAGCACATTTTATTAACATGTCTCAGATGAAAAGTAGAATGAAAAGCAATACAATGAGAAGAGAACATCACGAACTTGAGAAAGTTCTTAGAAATCATGAGCGCAGCGACGATGATCATTCAAATGATACTCTCAATGAGTATACTGAATCAATTTCAAGCTGTGATGTCATCAAAGAGTCAAATGAAAGAGAGAAAAAATAGAAAAGAAACAGACTCATAAAGTTCTTGCATTGAGAACAGTTATAGTATAAAGCACAGAAAGAAGCGATTTTTGATGCGAAAAGAACGCTGCGCTAGCGCAGCGCTCGCTACAGTATATAAAATCTTGCATAGACTCATAATGAGTGTTGAATTGAGTAAGAATTAAAAAAAAATTAATGTTTCTTTCATTCAAAAACATCTTTGATTTGATTTTATAATCAACTTCTTTTCTATGTTTATTGACTTGTTTCATCATTTGTTCTCATGTTTTGACTAGCGACTTGCAGACAAACTTCAATGTTTTGTTCATATGTTCAGATATATTCTTGACTTTAGTCATCTGCAAGCATTCACAAAAACTTTCATATTTGATGACATTAAGTTCAAAACTCATATGAGAATGAAAGTCTTTGTTTAGAAAGAAAGAAATCAAGAAAATGATTGAGAACATAGCATTATTGTTGATGAACTCAATCATGAGTAATAGCTTAGCTCAGTCATTCTGCATGTACAAACAGAAGAATTGAAGATATCTTTCAACGTTCTGATTAACTCATTCACTTTGATCATTGATCTGAAAGTGATAAACTGTGAAGAGTTGAAGATTAATGTTTAGTCTTTTGCAAAGTGACTTTCATAAAATGAAGATAAATTGAAAGTCTTAATTTAAAACAATGAAATCAAGTAAATTATATATTTGATATATTCACTGAAGCATTAGCTCAGCTGTTTTTTCAGCTGTGATTTTCTCGTCATCAATGAAGCAAGAAATATAATGTTGTTTCTTTGATAATTTACATATTACTGTTAGTATGATGTTTTTGTCTTTTGAAAAAGATAAGTTGATGATGAAATTCATGACTATGTTCTTTCATTACTGTTTGAGTAAGAGTAAAGAATGTAGTAGTTTATTAAATTTATTTCAAGAAGTCTTTGATTGCTGACAAATGTAACAGTTTCAAATATATCAATCTATTGTCTTTCACATTGAAAATCAATAGTAGTATCTTCTTATGATCTTCATTGTTCTGAGAATTTCGAAATGATTAATAAAAGATTGATCATGAACTTTTTGAATTAACTTTATTTGAAGATACTCATTGAAAAAAACTCATAGAAGATCACTTCAATATAGTATTTCGTTCTGAACTTAACAATTTCTTAATTTAGTATCTTCATATTGAGCTTCATCTTTTAATACAACTTCACGAAGTAGAATACAGTTGTTATTGATTCTGTTAACTTCTAGAATTAATCAATAAATTAATTTATCGTTTTCTTTCTCTTTTAGATCAGCAATTTTCATTCAATTCAACATGAGAATTGTAGTTCGCTGATAGCAACATCATTCATTCTCAAGACTTCTAGAAACTGAATTAACTTAATGAGTTAATGCATCAACTTTGATGTTTTATTTATTTGAGTGATACATAATTTTGAAGTTGAAGTCAACGAGCTTTTATACTTAGCGCATTTAACGTTTACTTAGCTCTTTATCTTTCATTAATGATGTTAAAGCTTAATGATCAATAAACATCTTAATGAGTAGTTCAGTCAATTTCAGCTCAGATCATCAATGCTTAAAGACACAAATGATTGCTAGTAGTTTCTTGTTATAGATTTCGTAATTGCACTCAGCAAGACTCAGATTCTTGCTGTAGTAAATCATTAAATGCAATGTTTCTTCATCATCATACTGAGAAAGTATATCATCATTGATGTAGTTGAATGAGTTTGTTTCAAGAATAGTCTTTTTATTCTAATCAAAATGACGAAGAATAAAGACTTCAGTCATTCATTTCTTCATATGATCAAAGATCATTTGACAAGCTTAATCTTATTCAAATATCATTTCTTTTTGAGTTAGTTGAATCAGAGAATTGTCATGATGTCAGATCATAATCTCAACTCAGAGCATAAAATATGTCATCAACTCAATTTAGTATCATCAATATCTTAGAAAGTTTTGATTCATTGAACTAAGTTATTAATTTAGTCATCATCATCTTAATCTAGTCACATCAAAATCTGTTTCATGTCTTTGCAATCTTAAGTCATAGAACTGCTGCTCAGTTCTGACATTACTCAATTCATGTATATAAAAGTTGAATTCTCATTCTGTTCTTTCATTTCTTGTCTTTCATCTTGTACATTATCTGATGTATTGTTCTGTATCTAGTTCAAGTAATATAATAATCAATTCTTTATATTAATAAAATCTCTAGTTCAGTCTAGTCTTTGACATTATGAAAGATTTACACTTTTTGCAACGTTTTCATATGTTGAAATCTCATCTAGTTATTCTTTTGCTTAAATGAAGTCATCTCACAATTTCTTGATCAATGATGAGCGTGCTGTTGAACAGTTTGCTCAAAGTATGATCGAAAATTCAGTTGAGATCTTTCACGCAATGCAAGAGCTTCAAAATCAAGTTCGATAACATGATGTTATCATTTCATTCTCGTTCATTGTTCTCAGTTCTTCAATTTATATAGAATTGAATTTTCAGTTTCTTGCAATGATAGCTCAGATCATCATACAAATCTTGAACAATCAATCTTCTTTCATCATTCATTTCTCTGTAAACTCTGTTGCTGTCATCATTGCTTCTAGATTCAAGAAGTTTTTTGACATATCTGAGTATGAGAAGAACAAAGATTGATTGAATGCATGAGAGCAGAGTCTGATACAACGCATGAACGTGAACGACGATCATTATCTCTCTCATCGAGCTAAGATCATTTATGTTGAGTCACGACTCATCATAGATAAGAAGACTCACAATCTAATGAATCAATATCGAGTCAATGATCTTTGTATCATTTTCATCTTTGCAAATTGACAACATAAGTTGCATCATTACTGCGACAATTCTTTCAAGACAGAAAATGCTCATTTATATCTTCGCGAAACTTTGAAGTAAGACATGAATAGCTTTGCTAACTACTACAATCTCTTCTATCAAAAGAAAGAATGTTCTTTGATGAAAAATTTCTTATTGATTGACTGTCTGAAGCACAATATCAATTATTTCACTTAAGTCATCGCTCTCTTCTGATGAAATCTTGATGAAACTCAATCATTCATCTTTCATCAATGAATTCAAGCATTCTCTGACATCAACAAAGAGCTTCAGCAGCTTAAACATTGTCAATCTCGCTTCGTCTTCGTCATTGTTTCATTCATCAAAGTCAAGAACATCTCTGCATTGATTAATAATTCTTTGAGTTCAAAGATCATTATCTCTGTGACTGTTGTTTCAACAGTATCTTCGTTTCTTTCTTTCTCATTTCTCGATGAGTCAATGAATTTAAACTTTGTCATTATCATCATTCAAGATAAGATTCTGATCATTTCTGAGATTAAGAAAATCTGCAACAAGTGAAAGCTGTGCTACTACTGCAAGTTGCAACATTTGAGCAAAATCATTAAAGAATATTCAAATAAAAAGCTCTTCGCTCTGTGTATCATGAATGTTTACGACAGTGACGTCGTCAATATAAATGAAGAAGTTTCACTGTTTGCAAAAAAAGTCTAGTTTCTGAGCTAAGTTGCGCTCAGAGATCTGTATACATATCATCTTGTCTACTAGTCTCAATCTTTTCACTCTCACTTCAATCATATAGAAAGTTTTCTGCTAAATTTGTCTTGAAACTCTTTGAATTTGATTTGACATTCAAAGATAGTCACATGATAGTATTCTGTATTCTACGTCAAGCTCAATTTAGAGTTTTCGCTCTTGCTCTGATTGATAGTGAAGTTTCTGCTTATGTCTTTATGAATAAATTTTTCGCGCAACAACATCATCTTTTCTTGCATCAATTAACTCACTTTCGCAAACTTCAAGAATTTGATGATCAAGTCGCTTTAATCAATGACATTACTCATGTTGTTGAAATCACAATGATTCTCGATGAACACATCGAAAGACTATTCTTCTATGTCATTGAATTAAGTCAATATCTCATCATCATGAGTCTATCATGACTTCATCATCACATCATTGATGTTAATTTTGAGCACAATATTCTCATCTTGTCTTTCTTCTTTTGTCTTAATCATTGTTGCTCATTTCTCGTCAAAATCTATGATCTTAATCAACAAGAAGAAAATTTCTCGTTTGAAGTTAACAAAGTAGCTTTCTCTCAGTCTCGTTTTCAATTCGCTCATAAGAAGCAATTCAGTTCATGAATCACTCACAAGAAGCAATTCAGTTTACAGATTGCTTACAAGAAGCAATTCAGCATTCAGTTTGCTTGCAAAAAGCAATCTAGTCACTCATTCACTCAAAAGAAGTAACTCAGTTTTCAGTTCGCTTGCAAGAAGCAATCTAGTTTCTCATTCACTTGAAAGAAGCAATTCAGTTTTCAGTTCACTTGCAAGAAGTAATTCAGTTCTCAATTCATTTGCAAGAAGCAACTCAGTTTCTCGTCTATTCACAAGAAGCAATATAATCTCTCATTTGTTCACGAGAAGTTAACTAATACTCAGCTTGTTCACAAGAAACAAACTTCGCTTAATCTTGTCTCTCTGTTACGAGCGTGCTCAGTCTTCTACTGAAACACGTGTTCTTTGAGCGAGTCTAAGACTCTATCGGGCTTAGCGCTTCCCTTTCCTCTGTACATATAGCCTTCGCATCTCGTAGATCTTGCTCTTTAGCTTTGAATTCTCGTTTACCTGATTTACTCTTCGTTTACCTGTATCTTTATGACTTGCTCTAGACATGATTCTAACATTATTCAAAGCTTCGTACATATCACACGATAGTGATTCGCTTTCGCTTTCTAGTTGAGCCGGTTTTTGCAGCTCTACGATCGAAAGCAGAAGCTCTGCTACTCGCGTGTAGTTGACACGAAGCAGACAAATCGACCTCTCGACTGAGCTCTTGACTGAGCTCGTCATCGAACGAAACAAGTTCTATCAAACGCGATAGGCATGAACAGAGAGCTCTATCGAATGCGATAGAAGTGATCAGAGAAGCTCTGCTACGCGTGTAGTAGGCAGGATAGAGAGCGCTATCGAATGCAATAGACGCGATCAGAACAAGCTCTGCAAGTGCGAGCGTTGCAGGCCCGAATCGACTCTGAATCGATCAGACTCGATTGATCAGAAGTGAGTCTGCTACAAAGGCAGATAACGATTGATCTCGTCGTCGAGCTCGTCATTCGAAGTGAGCCTGCTACAATGACAAGCCGATAGTTGATCTCTTAATTGAGTCAGTCATTGAACAGAAGACAAGCTCTATCGAATGCGATAGGCACGAACAGAACAAGCCCTACTACACGCGTGTAGTAGGCACGAACGGAACAACTCTGCTACATGCGTGTAGTAGACGCGAATCAGAAGACACGAGTTGATCTCTTAATTGAGTCGATCAACGAACAGAACAAGCCTTGCTACACACGTGTAGTAGACAGAAATCGGAATAGTGAGCCTGCTACAATGACATGAACGGAACAAGCGCTATCGAATGCAATAAGCCTGAACCAGAAGTGAGTCTGCTACAATGACAAGAGAACGATTGATCTCGTCATTGAGCTCGTCACTCGATAGTGAGTCTGCTTGAACGGCATTCGAAACCGAATTCAGCCACGAATCTTTCTTTATTCGCATCTTCTACGATTTACCTCTATTCACGACATTGACGACAACAGCAAGATGATATGTACTGAGAACAGAATGAAACATACACTATATGTCTCAAGACAGGAGATGAAACATATACTATATGTCTGAAACCACGAAGATATGAGCTGAAACTCGTTCATCGTTGAATATTTGAAGCTGAATAGAAAGAGTCTGCTTGAATGACAAGAATAGTGAGTCTGCTACAATGACAAGCCGATAGTTGATCTCTTAATTGAGTCAGTCATCGAACAGAAGACAAGCTCTATCGAATGTGATAGGCACGAACGAAACAAGCCCTACTACACGCGTGTAGTAGGCACGAACGAAACAACTCTGCTACATGCGTGTAGTAGACGCGAATCAGAAGACACGAGTTGATCTCTTAATTGAGTCAATCAACGAACAGAACAAGCCTTGCTACACACGTGTAGTAGACAGGAATCGAAATAGTGAGCCTGCTACAATGACATGAACGAAACAAGCGCTATCGAATGCGGTAAGCCTGAACCAGAAGTGAGCCTGCTACAATGACAAGAGAACGATTGATCTCGTCATCGAGCTCGTCACTCGATAGTGAGCCTGCTTGAACGGCATCCGAAATCGAATTCAGCCACGAACCTTTCTTTATCCGCACCTTCTACGATTTACCTCTATTCACGACATTGACGACAACAGCAAGATGATATGTACTGAGGACAGGATGAAACATACACTATATGTCTCAAGACAGGGGATGGAACATATACTATATGCCTGAAACCACGAAGATATGAGCTGAAACTCGTTCATCGTTGAATATTTGAAGCTGAATAGAAAGAGCCTGCTTGAATGACAAGGATAGTGAGCCTGCTTCAATGACACGTCCGATAGTGAGCCTGCTACAAAGGCACGAATCGACCCTCGATCGATCAGACCCGATTGACCAGAAGTGAGCCTGCTACAAAGGCAGATAACGATTGATCTCGTCGTCAAGCTCGTCATCCGAAGTGAGCCTGCTACAATGACAAGTCGATAGTTGATCTCTTAATTGAGCCAGTCATCGAACAGAAGACAAGCTCTATTGAATGCAATAGGCACGAACGGAACAAGTTCTGCGAGTGCGAGCGTTGCAGGCACGAATCAAAAGACAACGATTGATCTCATCGACTGAGTCCGTCACTCGATAGTGAGTCTGCTTGAAAGGCACGAACCGATAGTGAGCCTGCTTCAATGACATGAAAAGAACAAGCTCTACTATGTAGTAGGCATGAATCAGAAGTGAGTCTGCTTCAATGACATTCGACAAGAAGAAATAGGCTTGAAACGCCTGATGAGCTTGAAACGCTCTATGTCAAGAAGGAATAGACTTGAAACGCCTGATGAAATGAGCTTGAAACGCTCAAATAGAACGGTAACGAAACGAACAAGAAAGAAAGAAGCTGATTGAAGCAATGAGGTCATTGCTTGACTGAAGAGGGAAAAAGTAATGTTACGAGCGTGCTCAGTCTTCTACTGGGACGCGTGTCCTTTGAGCGAGCCTAGACTCTATCGGGTCTAGCGCTCACTCTTTCTTCTGTACATATAGCCTTCGCATCTAGATAGACCTCGCTCTTTAGCTTTGAATCCTCGTTTACCTGATTTATCCTTCGTTTACCTGTATCTCTATGACTTGCTCTAGACATGGTTCTAACATCAATGCTAGTGATTGTTTCATATGTTTGAATATATTCTTTGCTTTGTCTGCTTTGATTCTAGCTCGAATGATCTCATATTCGATTGAGTTCGAATCGAAGCTCATATAAGAGTGAAAGCTCTTATTAAGAAAGAACGTTGACTGTTCAATTGATGATGAAATAGCATTGTTATCGACGAATTCAATCATGAATAATCAGGTGAATCAATCATCTTGCATATATGAGCAGTAGCTTTGTAGATATCATTTCACATTCTGATTCGCTCTTTCTGTTTGATCATCGATCTGCAAATGATAGTCTGTGAATAGTTTTACCTTGATGTCGAGTCTCAGACATAAAGACTTTCAGACAATCAATATGAATTGTGAATCACGATCAAACATTATTGATCTGAATAGTTCATGAGTTCTGAAGATTCATATCAACAGTAGCTTGACTGTTTATTCTGCAAAGATTTCTTCATCATCT
>JAABUU010003365.1_pt1 | contig 20486 bp, 17 predicted proteins | sample 5559301 | NCBI WGS metagenome assembly JAABUU01 (sample SAMN10711884, study PRJNA513360) | rock metagenome | isolation source: Antarctica rocks | place: Antarctica: Victoria Land, Richard Nunatak white | reverse complement strand
AATCATTGACAACATTTTATTCAAAAAGAGTTTACTATGAATGTCAAAACAAATGCATACGAAATTGCTTCAAGAAATTCATGATCAATCATTAATCTTGCACTTTGACATTAAATGAATGATTGATTTAGTTCAACGCTTCTACTATTGATCAGATCATCAAGCAACTATTCAACAATACATTTGAAACTGTCATGTCTATCAGCGAAGCAAAGTATCTTGAGATGATACAAATGATTTGCTTCAGTCTCTATTGATTTCTCAGCAGCGTTGACAAGATATAGCTATGAACTTCATCACTGAGCTATTTCTATCGAAAAACTATAATGTCATTTGCATGATCATATGTCATCTTTTCAAAGAACGTCACTATGTTTTCTGTCATTGAAAAGACAATGACATCTCAATTAAAGAAACAGTATGAATCATGCTATGAAACGTTTATTGACTTCATGATCTACTCAGTTCTATCGTTTTGAATAGAGACTTTCAGTTCATATCAATCATGTGACAAAGTCTTTGTAAATGACTGAAGATCAAAGTCAATTTATCAACAGTTTATTATTCAAAAATCGATGATCAGTTGAAACGAGCTAATTAAAATGTTGAACGCGAACTTCGAATTTACTGCAATTACATGCAGAATGACTGAGTTAAATGACTTTCAATGATGAAATTCAGTGACAATTTCAATATATTCTTTCTACTTCAATAAAGACTTTCACCTTCGAATGAGTTTCAATTGAGATACAACTGATTACAAAATAACTCATCAACATATTGAAGCTAGAAAGATCAATGATATTGTCACTTGAATAAGCAAACTTCTTATCTTCAATCATCAATAATTGAAAAAGATCAAGCAGATCATTGAAGCTCAGATGAACAAGCATAAATGATATGTCATTTATGAAGTAGATGATCAAGTTTGATTAGTCTTTGAAAACATCAAAATCACTAAATCATGCAAAGATTTGAAAGACAAGCAGCTCAACTTCTATTCAATCACAGTCAAAGTTGAAATCTTCTATCGTCTTCAGCTATCTAGAAGCATGAAGCATATACATTCAGTGTTCAGCTCGAAGTGTTTACAATCTTCATCAAATGACTCTTTATCAAGACAACACTTTGAGTTCTTTAGATCAATGATCATTGAAGAGAATGAAAAGCATTGAGAAGTAGATGATATATTGAACTTCAGACGATATAAAGAAAGACTACAATACAAGATCAAATAAATTGAGATAGATCATGACAATGAATGATACTATGTTGATAAAGAAAAATTCAATAACTTGAAGAAAGTTTTAAATGAATTTCACAAGCTATATTTGAATAAGTCGCACTAAATTGAAAACACGATGAATTTTTTTGCTTTTATTTCTTTTCTATTCATGCAAACATGAATGTTTGAAAAGAAGAGTAATGTTATGAACATGTCTGAATCAATCAGAGTTCAGATTTAAATCTAATCAATTTGATTAAAACAAGTCATAATGCTATGTCTAGTTTGAATCTAGCGCATTTCTGTTGAACTCTTTGAGTCATTCTCAGAACTTTTTTTCATTGTTCAGCACTTTCTTCATTCATCTCTTTTATCATTCTTTTAGACAAACACATCTGACATATTACATCACATCTGTATCAAGTCTAGCGCAGTCTCAAGTCATTATTTATAGAAGAACTCACACTCTTTCTCTTTTGTATTCTTAATGTCTTGTTATAGCTATCTTTAAAGAGCAATACATACATATCAGTCTTGAGTCTCTTTGATTGAATGATCTAAGCACGATCTCAACAAATGCTAGTGATCATTTCATATGTTCAAATATATTCTTTGCTTTGTTGACTTCAATTCTAGCTCAAGTAATCTTATATTCAATTGAGTTCAAATCAAAGCTCATATAAGAGTGAAAGCTTTTATTCAGAAAGAATGTTGACTGTTTAATTGACAATGAAATAGCATTGTTATCAATGAATTTGATCATGAATAATCAGATGAATCAATCATTCTGCATATATGAGCAGTAGCTTCGTAAATATCATTCTACATTCTGATTTACTCTTTCTGTCTGATCATCAATTTAAGAATGATAATCAATGAATAGTTTCATCTTGATGTTTAGTCTCAGACATAAAGACTTTCAAACAATCAATATGAATTGTAAATCACGATTGAACACTATTGATCTTGATAGTTCATGAGTTCTGAAGATTCTGTTAGAGATTGATCTAGAGCGAGTCATAGAAATATCATTTAACTAATAGATAAATGCTAAGAAAGAAAAGTATCTACAGAAAAAAACTCAATTCTTATATGTGTATTTCTCAGCTTTGTGCTAAACTTGATTGAGTTGATGTTTTACACATATGATGCAGAGTCTCAATGATATCATCTTTAAATCAGATTCTCGCTAGACTTGATTAGAATGAAATCAGGTGAAAACTAGATGAAGAATAAACGAAGACTAGAATCGTAACATTATCTTCTCTTCTTGACTATTCATGTTTGCATGAATATTGTTTCTTAGTGCGCTTTTCTTGAATATCTGATATGAAATTCATCAATCATCTCTTGAGCGTTCATAAACTCGTCATCGTCAGCGTTATATTAATTGAAATCATTGTCATAGTTCTTTCATTTGACTTGATATTGAAGTCATCTTTGATATTGTCGAGAGTTCAATATATCGTTGATTTTTCATTCATCTTCATCGTTTATCACTATTGATCTCGAAAGTTCATTCTTTTGATCAGACAGAGAGTCATCGACGACAGAATGAAGAAGCTCTGAATAAAATACATCATGTATATGCATAGTCTCTGATAGTTTCAACTTATAGAATGAGTTAACAGACTCAATGATCTGAAATGAGTTGAGCATCTTGTCATTCAATTTTTTGAAAGATCTCAATGTAATAATGTTTCATTCATTCAGAAACATCTTTGATTCAATTTTGTAATTGATCTTCTTTCTATGCTTGTTAGTCTGATTCATCATTTGCTCTCGTGTTTTGATCAGAGCTTCGCGAGCGAAGATCAGTGTCTTATTTATGTGATTGAATATATCTTCGACTCAAGTGATCTACAGACGTTCGCAAGTGCTTTCATACTTGATGATGTCAGAGTCAAAGCTCATATGAGAGTGAAAGCTCTTGTTCATGAAGAAGAGAATCAAGAAGATGATTGAAGACAGAGTGTTATTGTTGACAAACTCAATCATGAATAGTCACTTAAATCAGTCATTCTGCATGTACAAACAGAAGAAATGAAAATATCGCTCAACATTCTGATTGACTTGTTCGCTTTGATCGTCGATTTGAGAGTGATAGACGATGAACAATCAAAGAGAAATGCTCAGTCATTTATAAAGAAACTTTCAAAGAATGAAGATGAACTGAGAATCTCGATCGAATACAATGAAGCTTGATAAATCATGAGTTTGATATACTGATTAAAGCAACATTTCAGCTGTCTTTTCGACTGTGATATCTTCATCATCAATGATGCAAGAAATATAATGTCTTTCTTTCAACAATCTGCAGATGACAGTCAGAATAGCGTTGTAGTCGTATGAATCAGATAAATTGATAATGAAGTTCATGACTATGTTCTGTCATTGCTGTTCAGATATAAATAGAAGTTGAAGCAAGTCATTTGATTTATCTCTTGATGTCTTTGAACGTTGACATACGTAGCAGTTTCAAATATATTGATCTATCGTTTTTCGCATAGAAGATCAATAGTAATTTCACTTTATGATCTTCACTGTTCTAAGAATTTCAGAATGATCAATCGATGACTGATCATGTACTTCACGAATCAGATTCATTTGTAGAAGTTTATTGAATGAGACTCATAGCTGACTATTATGAAACAAAATTTTATTCTGAGTTCAACAATTCTTCAATTTGATATCTTCATATTGTGCTTCGTCTCTTGCTATTGCTTCACGAAGTAGTGTACAATTCTCGTCAATTTCATTCACATCAAGAACTTGTCTATAAATTAATTGATCATTATTCTTCTTTAGATCAACGATTTTCATTCAATTCAATGTCAGAATAGTAGTTCTTTGATATTGAATGCGTTCATCGTTGATATCTCTAGACATAAAGTCAGCTCGACGAGTTAATGCATTGATCTTAATGTTCTGTTTGTCAGATTGATACATTATCTTGAAGTTGAAGTCAGCTAGCTTCTGAACTCAGCGTATCTGATGTTTGCTCAGCTTTTTATCTTTCATCAATGAGATGAGCGCTTGATGATCGATGAACATCTTGATAGAAATGTCAGTTAGCTACAGTTTGAATCATCAGTGTTCAAATGCTCAAATAATGATCAGAAGTTCTTTATCATATATCTTGTCGTTGCATTCAGCAGAAGACATGTTCTTGCTATAAAAGACAATTGAATGTAGTACTTCTTCATCATCATATTGAGAGAGAACTTCATCATTGACGTAGTTGAATGAGTTAATTTCAAGAATAGTCTCACAAGTTTGATCAAAGTGACGTAGTATAGAAGTCTCAGTCATACATCTCTTCATATGATCGAAGATGATTTGACAGATCTCATTTCATTCAAATATGATCTTTTTTTGAGTGAGTTGAATCATTGAATGAACAATTTTCGAAAAGTTCTTGATGAAGCATCGATAGAAGTTGCAAAAGTCAATGAATGATTGAATCTGAGTGAGATTATTGAGAATAAATCAATTCACTACTGCTTGTATCTTTCATGAATTCATCTTAAGTCTCTCGATTGACATCAAAAGTTTTAAAAAGATCATTTTCTGAACATGAAACTTGCATTTATTGATGTTTATCTGTAGATCAGCTTCTCGTAGTCTATTCAAGATCAATCATACATGTTGCTTGTGTTTCTTCAAGATCTTGCTGTAGATGATAATGTCATCTAGATAGATCTGACAAAACTGATGAAGATATTTGAACAGTACATCGTTCATATAGTGTTGATAGAACATCAATTCGTTGATTAATTCAAAGAGCATTACATGATATTTGTATGAGTCGAAGAAGGTGATAAAGATAGTCAGATCTTCGCTATCTGAGTGCATTTGTAGTTTATTGAACGTGACAATGATGTTCAATTGAGTCAGATATTTGCTTTCTTGTATACGAACGAAAGTCTCGTCTATCAAGAGCAAAGAATAGCGATTTCGTTTGATCAAAGCATTGAGCTTTCTGTAGTCGACGCAGAAACGCAGACTTTCGTCTTTCTTTTCAGCGAACAAGATGAGCGAGATGTATGATGCAAAGCTGAAGAAAATGAATTCTTTGTTCAGATGTTTGATTAGATACTTCTTTATCTTCTGAAGCTTGTGATCGAACATCTGATATAATCTGCTTCGCAAAAACATTCTCTTGTCGATCAACTTAATCTTGTGATCGTAGATACGATGAGATGATAGCTGATCGATCATTGCTCGATCGAAGATGTCTAGATAGTCATGATATTCAGAGAGAAGCTTGATCTTGACTTGCTCGAGAATCTCAACATGTGAAAGCTCATGTAGATTCACTTCTTCGAGCTTATTCTCAGCTGTAGTTATGAGTCAATCGATTTTCAAGATGATAACAGCAAAGATCTTGACGTCTGATCGTTTGACTAACATTCTATATGTCGCTGCTTCTATCATGAATATGTTGATTGAACTGAAAGCTGATTTCAGACTGAACGTTGATTTAAAGTTGACGCTAAACGAAACTGCGTCACGCGATTTTGACTGTTCAATTAGTTTAACTGACTTCTTATTGAACTGACTGAAAGAGAGTGATTTCTGACTGAGTTGAGATGTAACGAAAGTGAAAGATCTTTTCAATATATGAGTAGAAGTCAAGCTTTTTCGTTTCGTGATTGATTTATTGCTTGAGAATAGAGCAATCGATTTCTGACTAGTAGAGTTGAAATTCGAAAATCGAAGAGAATTAATTTGCATATCAATTACTAGATCAATTTTATTCATTCATGTTTTTTCAAGAATCATTTGATGTTGATTTAATCGAGTGATCAACATAGAAGCAGTGTCAATTGTATGATCTTGAACAGTCAGATTCAAATAGATGACATGAGTAATGAGTTTCTTAGCATAATGATCATCAAATTCTTGAATTGACTTCGCTTTGATCAAAGTCAGAAGCTTGATTTGCAACTGATCACAAACAATCTGCGCAATCACTTCATCAATGAATGAATAGTCAGCAGCTTTGATGTCAATCAATGACTTCAACGAGTAACTAATTTTATTGCTAGAAAGTACACATTCAATAGTCAAAGATTCAGAAGCAAAAGAGTCATCTGACATGCTTGTTGTTGAAGAAATTAACACATCTTTCATCACGTCTTTGATGAAAGTCTCTAGTTTTTTGTCTCGCTGTTCTCGAAAGACATTTTCTCATTCTCTTTATTCTTCGAAATGACAATTTCATGTAGACGAAGAATGAATGCATAAGATGTCGAGATGTTGATCTTGTTCTGAGAGCAGCTCTTGAATAAGTGATCTGAGATCTTGCAGATATAGCAGACGATAGACGATCTGACTGACTCAGAAATAGAAAAGATAGTCAACTTGACATATTCAATTATCAAAGTTGTCACTGCTGACAATGAAGTAGCAGTGCATTTATCAGGTACGACAGTGACTTTGACGATGACAGTGCGAAGCTGACTGCGTAGCTGATAGTTGACTCGCTGTTTATTATTCACATTCTGAAGAAAGATTCTTAAGCGAGTGAGTGAAGTAAAGTTCTCTGAACAGATTGATAAAGTGTTCTGCAATCAATTATTGATTTTATTCTGAAGATCGTTCATCAGAATGCAATCATTGTATTCGAGATAGCTGAATAGCTTTATAAAGTTGAAGTAGAAGACATTGAAAGACTTGTCTGTTTGTCTCAGAGCGTTGTACTCGTGACGACACTTTCAATTTCTATTTAGTTCATCGTATATTTCTTTCAGATGCTCAAATAGCTTGTAGATCGAGATGTAAGAATGCGAAGCATCATGATGATGTCAAGCGTAGATATGTTCAGCAGCATCATCTTCTAGTCTAGATATCACATAAACAATACAGATATTCTCATTATTGAAGTAATCAACATTTGTCTGAAGCTTGTCGTTTATCTTAACTCTTCAGCTGTCTCATGTTGATTCATCTTCATCAGTGAACATAGATGAGTTTGAAAACTTGAAGAACTTGTGATAATCATTGTTGAATAAATTAAATGACTCTCGTCGAGTATAGTTCTTGATAGAAGCTCAAGATAGAGATTTTGTAGAAACTCGAGATTTAATAGACTGACAAGATCATGACTGATTCGTTGAATGCAATACTTCTTTGAGTTTATTCTTAAGATTCAACATCTTCTTTCAATAGCGTTTGTTTATCTTTTCTAGAGTGTCTATGATCATCTGTTTGATCTCTAGTTGATTCAATCTCTTGTCATGTTCGACTTGAACAACGATTCACTGCTCATTTAGTTTCAAAGTCATGTCTCGTTGATCTCTTAACTCGATCAACATCTTGATGATCTCATTCGACTGATCATGAGCTCATTGACGAAGTTGTTGACTCGTGTTGATGTTTCATGAAGTAGTGACATTCTGAGATTCAGCTGAGACATCGAAAGAAATAATGAAAACGCGTCTGCTAGCAGTGCTTCTAAGCAGATGAGCTGTTCATGACTCAACTGATTCGAAGTTGCGTGTCATTGTGAGAAAGATAGATAGATAGATTTGATTAAGTGATTGATTTGATAAATTTGAATGTGTGTTTTGATGAAAGTAATTCAAAGAATTTCTTGCAAATTTTCTGAATAAACGAAGTAGATTATTTCGTATCATCTACACGTCGATAGCAGAGTAGTTGATGAGCATTTATTTACTGTTAGAAGTTAATCTAGAGCGAGTCATAGAAATGTCATTTAACTAATAGATAAATGCTAAGAAAGAAAAGTATTTACAGAAAAGAACTCAATTCTTATATGTGTATTTCTCAGCTCTGTGCTAGACTCGATTGAGTTGACGTCTTACACATATGATGCAGAGTTTCAATGATATCATCTTTAGATCAGATTTTCGCTAGACTCGATTAGAATGAAATCAGGCGAAGACTAGACGAAGAATAGACAAAGACTAGAATCGTAACAGATTCATATCAACAGTAGTTTAACTGTTTATTCTGCAAAGATTCTCTCATCATCTGATCAACATGATATATAATGTTGTTTCTTAGACAATCAATCTATGACTGTCAGAATCGCGTTGCTTTCATCACTTTCTGATAGATCAATAATGAAGTTTAATAATATGTTCTGTCATCTTTGCTTGAATATGAGCAATGACTTCAGCAGTTCATTGATTCAATCTTTAGATGCTTTTGATCTATGATAAACATAACAGTTTTGAATGTAATGCTTGATCATCATTCTCATCTTCAATCAGCAATATGATTATCTCAGCAAGTTCAACGTTCAATTCATGTCAAAATGATCATTGATTGAAAGATCATGTGCTTTTCTTATCAATAAAATGATCATTGACTGAGAAACTCATAGTTTATTATTTTTTCAGAGTACTTCATCAAGTACTTTGCAATTGTCTAGATTAATATTTTGACAAGTCTTTCTGTTCTGTTTCATGACTATTCAAATATCAAAGCACAGTTGATTTGTTTGATTTTCAACTATAATTTGATTCTGAATAGAAATCATCTCTTTGATCAAATTTTGATTAGCTTTTGATTCAAGTTTCAAATCTGAATCAAATTCTGAGTCAGATTTGAGCAAGATTTGAATCAGATCTTGATTAACTTTCTGATCATCTTTTATTAATTGAAGTTCAAATTTGTCTTCTGATAATAGCATTTAATGCTGATATAGCTTACAATCATTGTTTGCTTCAACTGACTTGACATCTGACATTCTGATCAGCGCATTAACTTTCAGATTCTGTTTTCTCGACTGATATATAATCTTGAAGTTATATTCAAATAACTTCTCAGCTCATTTAGCTTGTCATCTGATCAGTTCTTTGATGATCATGAAGTACTTCAAATTCAGATAATTGATAAAGATCTTGATTAAAATATTCATACATTTTAATTTGAAGCATTAATGCTTCAAGCAGCAAATGATGATCAGCAGTTTCTTGTCATAAATCTTGTAGTTGCATTCTGCGAAAATCATGTTCTTGTTATAAAAAATCATTGAATGTAGAATGTCTTCATCATCATACTGAGATAATACTTCGTTGTTAATATAGTTCAAGAAGTCAGTTTTCAAAATAGCTTTTCTGATTGAGTTGAAATGCTTCAGAATGAAAGCTGTCATCATTTGTTGCTTTAATTCTTCAAAGATTATCTGATAAATCTTTATTCATTTAAAGAAGTGATCTTTTTGAGTCAGCTTTATCATGAATTGAATGATCTTTGAGAAGTTTTTTATGAATCGTTGATAGAAATTGCAGAAGTCAATGAAAATTTGCACATGAGTCAATGATTAAAACACTTTTCAGCTTTGAATCACATCTACTTTTCAAGAATTTATTTGCAAATCATTGATGAATATCAGTAGTTTAAGAAATGAGATTTTCTGAATCTTAAATTTGCACTTGTCAATGTTTATCTGCAAGTTGACTTCATGAAGCTTGTTTAATACTTCTTTCACATGAGTTTTATGTTCTTTCAAGATTTTACTATAAATGAGAATATCATTCAAGTATGTTTGACAGAACTTATGCAGACAGTCAAACAATACATCGTTGATATAGTGTTGAAAAGACGCAGATTTATTGATCAATTCAAAGAGCATTACTCTATACTTGTAAACATTGAAAAAAGTAACAAAAGTAGTCAAATTCTCACTTTCTGAACTCATGCACAGTTTATTGAACATGATGATAATGTTAAGTCAAGTCAGATACTTACTGTCTTGAATTTAAGCTAGTACTTCGTTTATCAAGAGTATTGAATAACGATTTCTTTTGATCAGAGCATTCAGTTTTCAATAATTCATGCAAAAGCAAAGATTATCATCTTTCTTTTCAATAAATAGTATTGATGAAGCGAAGAAAGCTTTGCTGAATGTAATAAACTTCTTCTTTAAGTTTTTTTCTAAATATTTCTTGATCTTCTGCAACTTGTGACTCAATATGAAATACAATCAACTTTTAAAAGATTAACTCTCATCTTTTAATTTAATCTTATGATTATATGATTGATGCAGAGACAACTGCGTTATTTTTTCTTTATCAAAAACATTCAGAAAGTCATGATAAACTATTAAAAGCTTCTTTTTCAATTCATTTAATGACATGACAAAGATCATTTCATTCAGTTTCGCGAAATCTTCAACTGAGCTAAGCGCTTTGTTGATTTCACTAATGATCAAGAAAAAGATCTTGATCTTCTTATTCTTGACTAAAGTTCAATACACAACAACTTCAATCATGATAATATTGATGAGTTTCTTTGTCTCAGTTGATTGAAATGAGTGAAGTTGATTGAGATTAACTTAAGTGCTTTGCTTTGCTATGAAAGCAGATTCAATGAATCAAGCAGATTCAATGAATTTATTCACTGATTTCTGATTCATGAATCTCTTCAAGATGATCATTAATGTAACAATTAAGTTTAAGTTCTTTCATTTCATTTTACAGATTTCATTTGATTCAAATTTGTAAAATGCTGATTAACTGCTTGCTTTTGAAACAACAGATTTTGATGTTTGAATCTTCAATGATGATATTAATCAATTATTTGCAGAATTTATCAACATTTGATTTCTTTTCAATTAAAGATTTTCAAAGATTATTTTATGTTGATCTAAACAAGTTATTAATAAAAACATCATTTCATTCTTGTGTTCTTGTATCATGATTGATGTATACAAAGCATGTGTAATCAACTTTCAATCAAAGATTTTATTATATAATTGAATCAACTTTGATTTTAACAGCAATATTGACTGAATATCAAAGTGTTCACATAGCTCTGACATCAAAGATTCATTAATGAAAGTCATGTCAATGACTTTAATATTTATCAGAGTAAGAAATCTGAATATCTTTTCTAAATTACTCAAGATGATATCAACAGTGAATGATGTTAAAGATCAGCATAAAGTGAGTTATATGAGTGTCATTTAACTAATAAATAAATGTTAAGAAAGAAAAGTATCTACAGAAAAGAACACAATTTTTATATGTGTATTTCTTAGTTTTGTGTTAAACTCAATTGAGTTGATGTCTTACACATATGATGCAAAGACTCAATGACATCATTTTTAAATCAGATTCTTACTAAACTTGATTAAAATGAAATCAGATGAAAACTAGTTGAAGAATAGACGAAGACTAAAATCATAACATTACTTCTTTTTCTTGACTATTCATGTTTGCATGAATGTTGTTTCTTAGTGCGCTTTTCTTGAATATTTAATATGAAAGTCATCAATTATCTCTTAAGCATTCATAAATTCGTCATCATCAGCATTATATCAGTTAAAATCATTGTCATAACTCTTTCATTTAACTTGATATTGAAGTTATCTTTTATAGCATCGAGAGTTCAGTATATCATCAATTTTTCATTCATCTTCATCATTTATTATTATTAATCTCAAAGATTCATTCTTTTGATCAGACAGAGAGTCATTAACGACAGAACAAAGAAGCTTTGAATGAAATATATCATGTATATGCATAGTTTCTGATAGTTTCAACTTATAGAATGAGTCAACAGACTCAATGATCTGAAATGAGTTAAGCATCTTGTCATTTAATTTTTTGAAAGATTTCACTATAATGATGTTTCATTCATTCAAAAACATCTTGAATTTAATCTTATAATTGATCTTCTTTCTATGCTTATTAATTTAATTCATCATTTGTTTTCATGTTTTGATCAGAGTTTCACAAGCAAAAATCAATGTATTATTCATGTGATTAAATATATCTTTGATTTGAGCAATCTGCAGACGTTCGTAAGTACTTTCATACTTGATGATGTCAGAGTCAAAGCTCATATGAGAATGAAAGTTCTTGTTCATGAAGAAGAGAGTCAAGAAAATGATTGAGAACAAGATGTTATTATTAACAAACTCAATCATAAATAGTCACTTAAATCAGTCGTTTTGCATATATGAACAGAAAGAACAAAGATATTGCTTGACATTCTAATTGACTTGTTCGCTTTGATCATTGATCTGAAAGTGATAAATAATGAATAATCAAAGAGAAATGCTCAGTCATTTGCAAAGAAACTTTCAAAGAACGAAGATAAACTGAGAATCTCAATTGAATACAATGAAGCTTGATAAATCATGAGTTCAATATACTCATTGAAGCAACATTTCAGCTGTCTTTTCAACTGTAGTATCTTCATCATTAATGATGCAAAAGATATAATGTCTTTCTTTCAATAATTTGCAAATGACAGTCAGAATAATGTTGTAACTGTATGAATCAAATAAATTGATAATGAAGTTCATGATTATGTTCTGTCATTGCTGTTCAGATATCAATAAAGATTGAAGTAAGTTATTTGATTTATTTCTAAATGTCTTTAATCATTAACAAACATAGCAGTTTTGAATATATTAATTTACTGTCTTTTGCATGAATGATTAATAGTAGTTTTGTTTAATGATCTTCATCATTTTAAGAATATTGAAGTGATTTATTAAGAGTTGATCATGCATTTCACGAATCAGATTCATTTGCAGAAGTTCATTGAATGAAACTCATAGCTGACTGTCTTTGTATAAAATTTCATTCTGAATTCAACAATTCTTCAACTTAATATCTTTGCATTGTGCTTCATCTTTGATCTTTGCTTCACGAAGTAGAGTACAATTCTCGTTGATTTCATTCACGTCAAGAACTTGTTTATAAATTGACTCGCTAATGTTCTTCTTTAAATCAGCAATTTTCATTCAATTCAACGTCAGAATAGTAATTTGTTAATAGTAAACACGTTCATCATCAAAATTTTTGAGCATGAAGTCAGCTCAACAAGTTAATGCATTGATTTTAATGTTCTGTTTGTCAGATTGATACATTATCTTAAAGTTGAAGTCAGTTAACTTCTGAACTCAACGCATCTGATGTTTGCTCAACTCTTTGTCTTTCATCAATGAAATGAGTGCTTGATGATCGATGAACATCTTGATAGAAATGTCAATCAGCTTCAATTTAAATCATCAGTGTTTAAAAGCTTGAATTATGATCAGCAGTTTCTTATCATATATTTCATAGTTGCACTCAGCAGAAGACATGTTCTTGCTATAAAAAGCAATTGAATGTAGTACTTCTTCATCATCATATTGAGACAGAACTTCATCATTGACGTAGTTGAATGAGTTAATTTCAAGAATGAAATTGCAAGTCTGATCAAAGTGACGAAGTATAGAAGTTTCAGTCATACATTTCTTCATGTGATTGAATGCAGTTTGACAGACTTCATTTCATTCAAATATGATCTTCTTTTGAATGAGTTGAATCATTGAATGAAAAATCTTCAAAAAGTTCTTGATGAAGCGTTGATAGAAATTGCAGAAGTTAATGAAGAACTGCATCTGAGTGAGATTATTGAATGTAAATCAATCAATGACTGCTTGCATCTTTCGTGAATTCATCTTAAGTTTCTCGATTAATATCAAAAGTTCTAAAAAGATGATTTTCTGAACATGAAACTTGCATTTATCAATGTTTATTTGTAGATCAGCTTCTTGTAGTTTATTCAAGATCAATTGTACATATCGCTTGTATTTCTTCAAGATCTTGCTGTAAATGATAATGTCATCTAGATAAATCTGACAAAATTGATGTAGATATTTGAACAATACATCATTCATATAATGTTGATAGAACATTGATTCGTTGATTAATTTGAAGAGCATTACATGATAATTGTATGAGTTGAAAAAGATAATAAAGATAGTCAAATCTTTGCTATCTGAGTGCATATGTAGTTTATTAAACGCAACAATGATGTTCAATTGAGTCAGATATTTACTTTCTTGTATATAAGTGAAAGTTTCATTTATCAATGACAAAAAATAGTGATTTCATTTGATCAAAGCATTGAGCTTTCTGTAATCAATGTAAAAACGCAAACTATTGTCTTTCTTTTTGATGAACAAAATAAGTGAGACATATGATGTAAAGCTGAAGAAAATAAATTCTTTGTTCAAATGTTTAATCAGATACTTCTTTATCTTCTGAAGCTTGTGATTAAACATTTGATATAGTTTGCTTCGAGAAGATGTTTCTTCATCAATCAACTCAATTTTATGATTGTAAAAATGATGCAATGATAGCTGATTAATCATTGCTCGATCGAAGATGTCTAGATAGTCGTGATATTCAGAGAGAAGCTTGACTTTGACTTACTTAAAAACTTCAACGTAAGAAAGCTCATGCAGATTCACTTCTTCAGACTTGTTTTCAACTGTAGTTATGAATTAATTAATTTTCAAGATGATAACAGCAAAGATTTTAATATTTGATCATTTGATTAACATTTTATATGTTGCTGTTTCTATCATTGTTATGTTCATTGAACTGAAAGAGAATGAATTCAAACTGAACATTGATTTAGAATTTTTGATGTTAGTTAAAGTTGCGTTACATGATTTTAACTGTTCAATTAGTTTAACTAACTTCTCATTAAACTGATTGAAAGAGAATGATTTTAGACTGAGTTGAGAAATAGTGAAAGATCTCTTTAATATATGAGTAGAAGTCAAACTTTTTTGCTTCATGATTATCTTGTTGCTTGTGAGTAGAACAATTGATTTTGAATTGAGAGTGAAATTCGAAAATTGAAGAAAATTGATTTGCATATCAATTACTAGATTGATTTTATTCATTCATGTTTTTTCAAAAATCATTTGATGTTAATTTAATCAAGTGATTAACGTAAAAGTTGTGTCAATCATATGATCTTGAACAGTCAGATTCAAATAAATGACATGAGTAATGAGTTTTTTTTAGCATAATGATCATCAAATTCTTGAATTGACTTCGCTTTGATCAAAGTCAAAGACTTAATTTGCAACTGATCATAAACAATTTGCGTAATCACTTCATCAATGAATGAATAGTCAGCAGCTTTGATGTCAATCAATGACTTCAATGAGTAACTAATTTCATTGCTAGAAAGTACACATTCAATAGTCAAAAATTCAGAAGCAAAAAAGTCATTTAACATGCTCATCATGAAAGAAATTAACATCTTTTTCATTGCATCTTTGATGAAAGTCACTAGTTTTTTGCCTCACTATCTTTGAAAGAAAACATTTTCTCATTCTTCTTGTTTTTTGAAATGATGATCTCATGTAAATGAAAGATGAATGCATAAGATGCAGAAGTATTAATCTTGTTTTAAGAATAATTCTTGAACAAATGACTTGAAGTTTTGCAAGTATAACAAATAATAGATGATTTTGCTGACTTAAAGATAGAAGAGAGAGTAAACTTAACATAATTAATTATTGAAATCATCATTGATGATGAAGTAGCAGCATGTTTATCAAATACAACAGTAACTTTGATGATGACAATGCAAAGCTGACTGCGTAGCTGATAGTTGACTTGCTGTTTATTATTCACATCTTGAAGAAAGATTTTTAAGCAAGTGAGCAAAGTAAAATTCTTTAAACAGATTGATAAAGTATTTTGCAAGCAATTATTGATTTTATTCTGAAGATCATTCATCAGAGTGCAATTATTGTATTCAAGATAGCTGAATAGCTTCATAAAGTTGAAGTAGAAAATATTAAAAGACTTTTCTGCTTATTTCAGAGTGTTGTACTTACGATGACACTTTCAATTTCTATTCAGTTTATCATATATTTCTTTCAGATGCTCAAATAGCTCATTGATCAAGATAAATGAATGCAAAGCATCATGTTGATGTTGAGCAAAAATGTGCTCAGCAAAATCATCTTCTAGTCTAGATATCACATAAACAATACAGATATTCTCATTATCAAAGTGATCAGCATTTGTCTGAAGCTTGTCATTTATCTTGATTCTTCAGCTGTCTCATGTCAATTCATCTTCATCAGTGAATATGAATGAGTTTGAAAACTTGAAGAACTTGTAATGATCATTGTCAAATAAAGTAGATGATTCTTGTCGAGTATAGTTCTCAATAAAAGCTTGAGATTTCATAAATTATCAAGATTGAGACTGATTTGCTGAATGCTGTTTCTTTTTTAGACTCAAGACTTTCTTTCATAAAAGACTGATTTGCTGAATGCTGTTTCTTTTTTAGACTCAAGACTTTCTTTCATAGTTCAATGATAGTCTTTTCTTGAATATTTATTGTCATTTGATTAATCTTTAACTCATCAAGTCTCTTGATGTGATCAACTTAAACATTGATTTATTGCTTGTTGAGTTTTGTTAGAAATCAGCATAGAGCGAGTCAATATGAGTGTCATTTAACTAGAAGATAAATGCTAAGAAAGAAAGATAGCTACAGAAAAGAAGCTGACTACATATATGTGTTTCTCAGTCAACGCTAGACTCAATAGAAACTAGTCAAGATGACGAAGCGAGAATAAATCTGACAAGACTAGAAGACTGAGTCTGACAAGACTAGAATCGTGACAAGTTTCAAAGTCATGTTTCATTGATCTTTTAACTCGATCAGCATCTTGATGATCTCATCTGACTGATCAATAGTTCATTGATGAATTTATTGACTTATGTTGATGTTTCATGAGATAGTGACATTCTGAGATTTCGCTGAAGCATTGACAAAAATAAGAGAAACTCATTTACTAGCAATGCTTTTAAGCAGATGAGCTGTTCATGACTTGACTGATTCAGAGTTGCATGTCATTGTAAGAAATTGAAGATAAATAAATTGTAATAAGATTGAGTGATTGATTTGATAATTTTAAGTAAATTTGAAGATGTATTTTGATGAAAGTAATTCAAAGAATTTCTTGCAAATTTTCTGAATGAACGAAGTAAATTATTTTGTATCATTTACATGTTAATAGCAGAATAGTTGATTAGCATTTATTTACTGTTAAAAATCAGCATAGAGCGAGTCATATAAATGTCATTTAACTAATAGATAAATGCTAAGAAAGAAAAGTATCTACAGAAAAGAACTTGATTCTTATATATGTATTTCTCAGTTCTGTGCTAAACTTGATTGAGTTGATGTCTTACACATATGATGCAAAGACTCAATGACATCATTTCTAGATCAGATTCTTGCTAAACTTGATTAAAATGAAATCAGATAAAGACTAGTTAAAGAATAAATGAAGACTAGAATCATAATAAACGACTTGAAATCAAATGAATCATCAGACATGCTGATGAAGCAAAATATGAGTATATCGCTTTCAGTCACTACTTTGATGAAAGCAAGTCGTTTTTTGAATTCGCTGCAATTTCGTGCATCTGAGCTGACTTAAAATAGTTACATGCTTTATGTTTTAACTTCTTGCATTTGAAGCAAAGTTCTTTTTTAAACAACTTCTTTCTAACAGAATCAATGTTCAATATTCTGAGTTTCTTTCATGCAAAGATTGAAGCTGAGATCACAGTAGTGATCATCATTAAGATGTTAGTGATAAAGCAAGTGACTTGAATTATTAATGTCTTGAGAACTGATTGAGCATTCAATTTCGTCAATTGAACGTTGACTTGCATGCAAATGTTGACAAATTCATTCAAATTCATAGTTTATTCATTGATTATGACTTGCTGAAGATTTGAGCTAATCTTATGCTGAAGATCATTTAGTAAAGTTTCATTATTGTACTTTAGTTTTATACTAAGTCTTTGAAATTTCATTTAAAATTCATGAAAGAAGATCTTGTTTTAATACAGCTTCAAGAACTGTTGTTGAGTTGTATGATGTTGATTGAAATCATTGTACATCTTATTTATGATCAACAGTATCTTTTCTGCTTCAAGAAATGAGTTTGTGATTATGTTTCTCATTCTGAGTGCTATGTGTTTGATCATCATTTCACTGACTCAACTTTTCACATATGCAATCTTCATTTCTTTGATAGAAAAATAATTCTTGTTCATTTTCAGCTTGTTTTGCATTCAAAACAATCAATTATTCACATTCTGTCTTGAATTTTCAAACAAAAATGAGTCAAATAGCTTAATCAACTTCGAGAATTGATCTTTTGAAATAAAAGTGCTTAGTCAACTTGATGTTGCTTCTAAATGATATATAATCACGTTCTTTTTCTTCATTTCTTTCTGTAAACATGTTCAAACAACGTTCAACATTATCTGTGTAACTTTCAACTCAATGTTGATAGCTTTCAATTCAATGTTGATCTTGTTGATGTCATTCAACATCTGAATCATGTCATTGTAAATCTTAATTTCGATGTCATGCTGTTAACATATGTACTTGATAAATGTAATGAGATCATTTGCTTCATGAATGCTTATTCAAGCATTCAGTTCAGTGCTGATGCTGATCTTGATCATTTCATAATTGAAAAGCAATGCATTCATGTTCTTTTCTTTAATATTCAATGACACATTCATGTCTTCTTCTTCTGATGCTGTTTAATTCTGTGATAGAAGTGATTTTCTTTCAGCATTTCAAAGTTCATAATGAGTTATGCTCACTGATTCTGATTCTAATTCTGTGCTTCTAATTATTGTGTGAGTAGAAAATTGTTGAAATCATGTCTAGATCATTCAATCAAAGAGACTTGAAACTGATATGTATGTATTACTCTTTAGAGATAGCTATAACAAGACATTAAGAATACAGAAGAGAAAGAGTGTGAGCTCTTCTATAAATAATGACTTGAGACTGCACTAAACTCGATACAGATGTGATGTAATATGTCAGATGTGTTTGTTTAAAAGAATGATAAAAGAAATGAATGAAGAAAGTGCTGAACAACGAGAAGAAGTGCTGAGAATGACTCAAAGAGTTCAATAAAAGTGCGCTAGATTCAAACTAAACATAGCATCATCTGAATTCTGATTGATTTAGACATGTTCATAACATTATCTTTCTCTTCAAACATTCATGTTTGCATGAATAGAAAAGATTTAAAAGCAAAAAATTTATCGTGTTTTCAATTTAGTGCAACTTATTCAAGTATAGCTTGTGAAATTCATTCAGAACTTTCTTCAAGTCATTGAATTTTTCTTTATTGACATAGTATCATTCATCATCATGATTTATCTTGATTCATTTGATCTTGTATTGTAATCTTTCTTTATATCGTCTGAAGTTCAATATATCATCTACTTTTCAGTGCTTTTTATTCTCTTTAATGATCATTAATCTAGAAGACTCAGAATGTTGTTTTAATAGAGAGTTATTTGATGAAGATTGTAGATACTTCAAGCTGAACATTGAATGTATATGCTTCATGCTTCTAGATAATTGAAGACGATAGAAGATCTCAACTTTGACTGTAATTGAATAGAAATTGAGCTGCTTGTCTTTCAAATCTTTGCATGATCTAGTGATTTTAATGTTTTCAAAGACTAACTAAACTTGATCATTTACTTCATAAATGACGTCTCGTTTATGCTTGTTCATCTGAGCTTCAGTAATCTGCTTGATCTTTTTCAATTGTTGATGATCAAAGATAAGAAGTTCACTCATTCAAGTGACAATGTCATCGATCTTTCTAGCTTCAATACATTGATGAGTCATTTTGTAATCAGTCGTATCTGAATAGAAACTTATTCGAAGGTGAAAGTCTTTATTGAAGTAGAAAGAAGTCATTGAGATAGCTGAGAATGTATTGAAATTGTCACTGAATTTCATCATTGAAAGTCATTTAACTCAGTTATTCTGCATGTAATTGCAGTAGATTCGAAATTCACGTTCAACATCTTGATTAGCTCGTTTCAACTGATCATCAATCTCTGAATGATAAACTGTTGATAAATTGACTTTGATCTTCAGTCATTTACAAAGACTTTGTCACATGATCAATATGAACTGAGAGTCTCTATTCAAAACGATAGAACTGAGTAGATCATGAAGTCGATAGACGTTTCATAGCATGATTCATACTGTTTCTTTGATTGAAATGTCATCGTCTTCTCAATGACAGAAAACATAGTGACGTTCTTTGAAAAGATGATATATGATCATGCAAATAACGTTATAGTTTTTCGATAGAGATAGCTCAGTGATGAAGTTCATAGCTATATCTTGTCAACGCTGCTGAAAAATCAATAGAGACTGAAGCAAATCATTTGCATCATCTCAAGATGCTTTGCTTCGCTGATAAACATGACAGTTTCAAATGTATTGTTAAATAGTTACTTGATGATCTGATCAATAGTAGAAGCGTTGAACTAGATCAATCATTCATTTAATGTCAAAGTGCAAGATTAATGATTGATCATGAATTTCTTGAAGCAATTTCGTATGCATTTGTTTTGACATTCATAGTAAACTCTTTTTGAATAAAATGTTGTCAATGATT
>JAABUU010003364.1_pt1 | contig 20489 bp, 25 predicted proteins | sample 5559301 | NCBI WGS metagenome assembly JAABUU01 (sample SAMN10711884, study PRJNA513360) | rock metagenome | isolation source: Antarctica rocks | place: Antarctica: Victoria Land, Richard Nunatak white | reverse complement strand
GAGTCATCTGTATGTGGGATACATTCGATCGCGTCAGCGTTGACCCCAGAGGCGCTGTCTGCAGTCATGACTAACATCTGTCATGTGCACACGCTAGCGTGATGAACTACCAAAGGCTGTCAGCATTTGAAAACCCACGGCAGGTGCTCAATGACCACATTTCAGGCCCAGTGCAGTCGGCCAGTTCATTATTTTGCAATACATGTCGCATAATTCACGGTTGATCCCACAAAGGTTTAGTCAGATGGAGCTAACTAGGCAACTTTCAGCTGCCCGTCTACAGGGCAGCTCTGAGCTTTGCACATGAAGCAATTCGAACTTCACCCATTTTTGCATGACATGGTGTTGGTGCCTGGCAGCGACACAGCATGCAATGCACAAGACCATATGCAGCCAGATCGCCACCAGACATGCTTGACAGTCCACACAAGAACGTCGTCTAGCTTGTAGCATTATGAGACCTATATCACGAGACGTATGCGATGCTGCTCTGATTGCAATATAATGTTTGCATGCCAGCAAGACCGCAAGGGAGTTAAGAACTTAGCCAAACAGCAGCCTGTGAAGCAATCGAGCAACATGCATATAGGAGTCGAATCATCTCGGGAGGAGATTTACAGAGCAGTGGTTGTATGTTGCTCAAGAGGCCTTCTTGCTGCTGCTGTGCTGATGCTGCGGGCTCACGTTATTGCTTTGCTCATATACATTGCAGATGTGAGGTCAACAGCTTGACAGATGCCTAAGGGGCAGTGCTGATCATCGTGTGGGAGCCTGCAGAAAACCATGCTACTCACACATACAATCACAGTTTTAGCAAAACAACAGACAACCACAGGGCACGTAGCATTTAGCTGAAATACCAGATGGATGAGTGGATGAACAAACATATGCAGGCAGAACAAGCTAATGAGAGAAGCCCAAACAAGTTTGCAAGACAAGCCTACCTGGTTAAATGTAGACTTGTCCTTTTTGTTGCCTTTCTTGGCAGCTCGCGCCTTTGCTTCAGCTGCTGCTGCAGCAGCAATTGCTGACGACGACTTTTTGGCTGATGGCTTCTTCACCTTTGGGGGCACCTTCTTGAAGCCTCCCTGCAGCGTTGAAGGCAGTATGCAGTGTGTATAACAAAAACATGAAGGTAGTGACATGTAGACATCATCTGAGACAGTTTCTCAATACGACCTATTGAAGCAAAATGGCATGCTGCATGTGCATGTAAAAGGTACACTTGGTCAATGCCCATTGCTGACGCTGTGTCTGGTAGGAAATCTTTGCAGGGGAAATTCTCTTATACGCACCAACAAGTAGCACATGACAAGAACAGACTGGGGATGCTGGAGTACAGCATCAACAGCCAGCATGCACCGGCTGTTGGGCAAAATTGCAAAGAGTGCAATGAGTACCTCTATGGACTCCTGAGTTTGCTCAGATGAGGGCTGCTCAGCCTTGGGCTGCTCATTGGGCGCTACGCCATTGCCATTCACAGCTGTAGCAGCATTCTCCTTGACGGCAGCCTTGTCCTTCTTTTTCTTTTTCTTGCCAGAGGGCGCTGTGCCGCCAGCGTCAGACTCAGCTTCCTTCGGCGCAACTCCCATCTCTGCTAGCATGGCATTCAACTCCTCTAGCTCTTTCTTCTTCTGCTCCTGCAAAAGGAGCACCAACAGTTTGATTAGCATTTTGTCATTAGGAGGCTTTTCTGTCCATCGTTTTGCTTGTTGTTGCATTGACGCTGCCAGAAATGGACATCACACACAAAATCTAAGACAACACCTCCTTATGCTGCAGCAAGACTGTCTCAGGTGACAATCATACAGCATGCCACTCTAGCCGTACAGCTTGACAAATGATATGGCTACACCAGGTCTGATGTACTGTTGTTGCCCTGGCTGTGTCAGGCAGACAGACTGGACAGAACAAGCTGTCAAGATCACACCTTTTACATGTGATAGCTGAAGAGAAAAGCAAACTGACCTTCTTAGAGAGCTGCTTCTGTTGCTCAGTAGTGGCCTTTTTGGTTGCCTCATCATCAGCACTAGTTGTGGCTGGTTCCTCCTCCTCAGAGTGCTCATCTGCATTCAGGTGTGTAGAAGTTGCGCATAAAGCAAACACCAAAGATTGTTAGTCTCCAAAGTTGCACATAAAGCTTTTTGTTATATACCTTCTTGCTCTTCATCCTCTTCATCGTCGTCCTTACCAAGTTCAATGCCCAATGCCTCCTCTATGGCTTGCTGGTCAACTTCCTACAGCGACTGTTCAAGTTAAGTTGTGCAGGCCAGAAGCGTAGCTGTGGACAGCAGCAAACGGTGCCGACCTCATCGCTATCTACACCATCCTCTTCAGCAGCCTCGGGCTGACTGTTTTGAGCCTGTATGCCAAAAATCTTATGCAGGGTCTGAACGCAACTTATGCCATGCAAACGACGCTACACTGAACAGTCGCCCACCTGAGCCCAGCTTTCCGGCAAGGGTCCAAGATCATTCTCGAAGTCGTCGTCGAACTCATCGTCGTCGGCCCAGTTGGTAGTGGTGGGAGCTGGCTGGGAAAATATAGCCTTGTCTAGTTCAGCTGCTTTCTCGGCCTTGTCAGGCTTTTTTTTCTTGTCGTGATCCTTTGAAGACTTTGTCTTCTTTTTCTTTTTGGTGTCAAGAGCTGCGAAAAGGTTGGCACTCTCCAAATTCATCTCATGAGCTCTTGCGTGACCCTATTGTAAGGATGGTGCTGGTAAGTGATCACCAGGTGAGCACAGCACGGCACCGAAACAGAAAGTGCAAGTGCTAGAGCTGGAAGCTTATCAAGGTGCCGAGCCAATATAGATCGATCGATGACACAATCTTTTTGCAGTAAGCGATTTAGCTATCGCCTATTGCCTGACATGGCTGCGCTAACCTATTCGGCTCAGGTTACAGACCTGTAAAGGCAATCCTGGCGTAATTACATTTGCTGTCAGAAGGCCTTGCTTCACGGAGTGCAGCCTTGAGCCCAACCATTGCAGTTGCTCTGAGCTTTTGATCATGCATGCGGTGCTCTCTAGCTTGCAGTGTATAGTACTGTTACATTTCAGTTGTGCAAAACACCCAATCAGGCAACACATGTAGTGGCAAGTCCAAGCAAAGCAGCCATTCTTACACCATGACACAGAAGACTGCATGTCACCAAAGGTAGGAGCAGTTCAGCATACACGTCCACATTTTGTGGAATGGATTCGGTCAAGCACAACTACAACACACTCAAAACAACAGATGGGAATGCCCACAAATTACCACAGAACCAATTAGCATTGTTCACAGACCAGACACTCAGCGCTGACGCTCACACACTCTTCAGGCTCTCAAGAACTCGCTCCAAGTCTATCTCACTACAGACCTATCTGATCTACAAAGAAGGTGGCGGACAAGTGCCTCACGCAAGCTTCTTCTTGCCAGACATACGCTTCACCTGGCTGTAAATGAACACACCTGCCAGAGAAATCCCAGTTCCTGCAACACCAGTGCACATTGTGAACCAGCATCACCGTACGTCACATGTTGCGCATACATTCACGATGCTAAACGGTCAGCTCGTGTGATCTTGGTTGGGGCAAAGCAAATGCATGACACGTACTATACTCCCTGATTTGCAGCTCTGAACAATGGCACACATTCAGGCTGACAAGGACATCAGGCATTGGTATGACAGGCCAACATGATTGCTCACCAATCATATTCTGCTTGGACATGGGGTTCTGGAAGACGATGACGGAGGCCACAATGACAATGACCCTCTTGAGGCAGTTGCCGACAGAGTGTGTGACCGGGGTCACCCTCTGCAGGATCATGTAGGACACCTGCACACCATACTCACTGCTCCAATGGCACATCAAGCACATGAGGCTGTCCTTTGTGCATGCTGAGTTAGCATAGCAGCATGCGTATGTACTGCCAGCACAAGTGACAGGCAGAGTTTGAAGGCAGGTACAAATTTCAGTGCCTGGTGTGCAGTGTGGGCAGACAGCACACTTACACTGATTGAGAGCAGTTGTGCCTCAGTCTATGGCATCATGTACCATCATCATTACCTGCTGGTATGCATGGAAGCAAACGCCAGCCAGTAGTGTCTTCTTGATGACCTCTGTGGTGTTGGGAATGCCCATGGACTGCATTGCTGAGGGCGTGAACTTGACTCCCTCCAGCAGCAGCGTGACAGGTGCCAAGATGAAGAAAGACATGATGGTGATGATACTGAACAGGTTGATGTTATCCAGTCGTACAGCGCCCTGCATCAGAGGCAACATCCTTCAGGTTGTATGCATATGAGAAGCACAAGTGGGATGCACAATCGTGCGTGCATCACTATGTCATGCAATGCATTTCAGGGCCTTGGAACCTGAAAGCCAATGCATGAAGCGGTGGCAAAGTATACAGAGGCTCTGCAATCATGATGCAGAGTGAAGTTGCAGCGAACTTGCAGTGCCTTCAGTAACGTGTTGCAGTCTCACTGCAATGTAACTATCTGTTTTACCTTGGTGTCTTTTCCCATGAATTTTTTGGACAGGACATTTCTAGACTGGAAAGTGATGTTGGAACCCATTGCTGCCAGGAAGCCACCCCAGTTGAAAGTGGCCTCTGTCACAGATGCCATAGCTACACCTCCCACGATGGGAAACAGGGACAGCACAATAGGGATGGTTGGGGTGTCTCCAAGGAATGCAGCTGACAGAGCTACACTGAAGAATGGCTCAAGCGCCTAAAAATCATTAGCCTCACATGTAATAGAGTAGGATTGAGACACATCAGCATTGCAAATGTGCAGCATGCTCGTTTGCCATTCAGCATGGTGCAGATTGACAAAGAATGCATTGCAAATGACAAGTTTTTGTCTAGACAAGATGTAAGATGAGTTCACAGCGGTAACAGAGCATGAAGTGTTGCCATCTAGCCACACACTGATCGCCTTACAACTCAAAGATGTGTGTTCAAATCAATAGCAGGTGATTAGGATCTGTAGCTTGTACAAAGGAGTTTCAGCATTTACTATCTCTGACCTTGATGGTATGCGTAAATGACACAGCAACACGCCCCAGACTGACGTTGGTCAAGAGGTTCCCCAGAGTGTGTACTCCTGCCAAAGGTGTAATGCCTTTTGCCTGCAGTCGTGCTCAAAATTGCATGTGTGCTCCCAAGATCCAACAAGATGCCTCCAGCAACATGAGACAGCGGCACCATGGTCAAATGCGCTTACCATGTCTTTTGAGAACTCAGGCTTCTTCAGCAGACCCACTGTCCACATGAACACAGCAAAAAGGGATCCAACTGCAAACTGTAGACAGGCACAACGCCTGGCAAGTCTTAACTGCAAACAAGCACTCAAAAAGTACAGGAGCAACCGATCCATTTGCCACACCTGAACAGTTGTGCAGGTGACAGGATATGGAAAGACCTTCAGAACTTGCTTGTTGTATCTGCAGTAAAAGCAAAGGCACCTCAGCCCCATGCACCTGGTGCGTTAGTCAACCAGCGGGCAATTAGCTTGCAGACTTGTGCCTCACATGTTGAAGAAAGTGTTAAATCCGTACCAGCCGGCGAACAAGGCACCGAGAACAAGAGGATTCTCTTTCTTGGGTGCTGCCGCGGGGACTGCAAAGCGTTGCTTGCTTAGCGGAAAGGGTGCAGGAAGCTTGCTTCAATCCCCGATCAGTACCTGCTGGACTCGAAGCTGCTGCACTCGACACCACAACAGAAGTCTGCCCATGGCGAACGATCTCAGGCAACGCGCTCTTCAGGAACCTGGAGCCGCTCAAGAATCTTTGTTGTGCAGACGGCGAACGTGCGGCGTTGACCTTGACGGAAATCAGACGAGGTCGTGAAGTCGGCCGCGCCTGCTTGCAGGGTCGCATCGCTGTACTGATCTGCCCAAGAGTTTGCAGCGACATGGTGGACGTCATCTTGCGCCTCTCGTACGCCGCAACAATCGCACTTGCTTTGCTTTGAAGTCTGGCTTTGACCGAATCGACGGCCATCGAAGGTTAACGGCGTACGGACTGAATCACAGGCCAGAGTTCCATTAGTACAGAGCCACTTTTGGAGCGTCTCAAAAATAGTGAAAGAACATCTCAGCCCTATGCTTAAGCTGCCGGCAGGGCCACATTCTTCGTTGGATCGCAGAGTCACAGGCTGCCTGACAATCGGGCACCCCGCCTGGTTATGCAGGAGATTCTGCTCAAATTGTAGATGTTCTTCACAGGCTTCAGAAGGTGGGCACAGCCTGTTGCTGCAAGCACACACTACATGTAGCTGCGACCTTGCTTCAGCAAGAATTCAGATGCTAAGGTGTTGTCCAAAAGGACTCCTGCAAGCTATCATGATCAGCTACTTTCAATCTACCAGCTAATAGCTCATAAAATACATAGCACGAAACACCTTCCTGAAATGCCGTCGCAAAATATCACCAGTATTGCAGTGGTTCTTAATGACCGATGATTATCATGATTTGATTACCTGATATACAGCAACTGATCATAACAGCAGCACTCGATTTCACTTTAGCACAGTCATTCTTCCATGTCCTCATCGTCATCATCATTGCCAGGAGCGCCAGGTGGGACCCCTTCAAGCTGTAGAGCATTCATGTCATCCAGAAGCTCGTCCAGTGGGATCTCAGGCAGATCATCTTCATCATCATAGCCGTCTGTCATGGCATCTGCTTGCTGTTGAGCAGCTGCAGGGTTGTGTGCAGGGTCCTTGTATAGAGCAACCCTGCTCCGCATCTCTGGATCCTCTTCCAACTCCTGCAAATGCAACCAGTGCATTCAGCAAAATGATCTCAGCAGTGATGCCTTGAACAGATGAGCATGTGAAGGTGAATTTACACTGCAGCATATGCATACAGCAGCATGTGCACAAGCAACTAGCTGAAACAACTCAGATACAAAGTACAGAAGTTGTCGTTTTTATGCAGGATAACAAAGATACCATGCAACTTTGGCCAAGACCACGCTACTACAACAGCATCAATGCACCTTGACCTAGTGAGCAACTTGCGCTGATGACTGGCAATACAACAGCAGATGCAGCTGCACATGCCATTTGCAGGTACAGCTTGACAAAGCCAGCGCACCTGCATGAAGCGTTCCAGGTCCTGCTGTCGCCTGTCTGCTTGAGCCTGCTGCCCCTTCTTGAGCTGCATGGTGTCCTCTGTGTCCATGGCCATGCGCTTGAGCTTCCAGCTGCGGCCCTGGCCCTTCACATGCCTCTTCCTTCGCCGCTCCTCATAGCTCTTCCGCACCTACAATCACACCACATCACTCAGCTTGGCTACAGAGAACTGTGACCACCAATGCATGCTTGTACGCTGGGACTGCAAAGCTGCTCAGCTGAGTAGGATGCCACAGACAATTGGGCAAAGAAGCATGCTGCTGGTTCTGATTTGTATACATGCGATGCCAGGGCAGCACATCACAGAAGTGACGCACTGCAAAGGGAGAATAGCGGACAGGCTAATACAAACAGCGTGTATATTGCCATGAGGATGGCCACAGCTTGCAGCCCAGGCCTGCACCGTGAGCTTGTCCCTCTGGCAAGGCTGTGATTTTTTTGGAACCTCGAATGTTTTGTACATGCATGCGCAGCCTGTGAGGTACCAAATGCAGTCTCATAGGCAGGACAGATTGTGCGGTGGCTAATTTGCAATTTCACGTAGCTCAGCTGAAGTGCCTGCTCACAGCTTATGGTGAGGACAACTGGTTTTGTGATGTGACAGCTTACCAGGACTACATCTGGCAGGGTGTGGCCCTTCTGCAGGAAGTTCTCCAGCTCATCATCCACAAAGTTGGCCCTGGTCAGGTCATAGCCTAGTGCTGTGTCCCCAGGGTTAAGTAGATGCCCCAGGTGGGTTCTGACATGGTAGGTGGTGTCATTACTGCCCAGGTCGGCAACCCTTGCCACCTGTGCGTCTGCTAGCTCCAGCTTGCCCTGGGCTGCTGTCTGGCCGGTGGCCTCAATGTCCAGGATCATGTACTCCACCAGGTGTCTGCTGTTCAGCAGAGCTCTGTATGGCGCTCTCCAGAACACTGGTGCCTGAATGATGCAGGTGTACTGTCTCAGCACGACTTGTGTAAACCCTGTACCAGTACGCATATAGCACAAGCTGCACTAGAGGTTCATGACAGTGACGACTACAGCAGTGACACGTTTCAACAAACAGTCAATCAGGCGGCCTGTTGTCAACACACAAGCAGCGCCATGACATGCAGGCATCGATTGATGCCTTCCATTCGCTTGGCTGCAATTGTGGCTTGGTCATGACAGAGGAAGTGCACCTAAGCGGAAGGGGTGTCTCACCTCCACTTGAGTGGTCCTCAGGGTGTTAGGCTCCATGAAGTGCAGGGTATTCATGGCACGCGTGCACAGCACAAGAGGTCCCAGGTGTCCCATGGAACTGGAGATCTTGGATGGCAGGAATATCAAGTCATCCTAAAGACACAAAGTTGGGGTCAGGCAGGACAAATCAGCACTGCACAGAATACACAGAATGAACTGCTTTAGTGCATCTGCTCAGAAGCAAGGGGAAAGACTTATATGCGACGAGATGGGCATACACAAATGCTTCCCCCTTGCAGGTCAAAACGGAAAAGCTCCCAAGTCAAAACATAAGAGACAAAATTGGTAAAAGGTGACAAGCATGACAGGCAAGGTGTGCAAGTAGGCAGACTTGGACATCCCTTGGGGGAGCATACCTTGCAGATGGGTACTATTTCCACTGAGAAGGTGTACTTGTAGTTGTAGGTGGCGTTCTGCTCATTGTGACTGACCAGCTGCTTATCGGTGCGATACCGCAGCGGCACCACACCGTGCAGGAAATCTAGAAATCGCTGAGCATGACTGCGTTTGCTGAAGAAGAAATCTACGCCCTGCACTTGCACTAAAATGGTTGGCACTGCAATGGTTGGCAGTGCATCCTTGCGCACATTTGATCAATCTGACAACTTGAAATAGCTTTCTTTTGCATGACCAACCCATTACTCAGATTCTTCCACTAGTGATGCATAAACAGCAAAGCTGCCAGCATGCCTGATTCAGATGCACATGCATGAGCATGCAAAGCAAATAACAAGCTGATCAGCTCAATGCCTGCGGTTAACATAATGCGACGCCTACTTGCAAGCTGCACCCTCCCTGGCAGACCATGTTGTGAGTACCAGAGCATGCAGGACATGCACCCACCTCATGGATGTCCTTGATGTTGATGCAGGTAGACGCTGCGTTGTACTTCAGAATGACCTGCTCCAGAAACATGAATGTACGCTTGTGCTCTGTATGCTGTCGCACCTGCATCATCAACGATTGATACTCAGCAAACACTCTGGCAGATGGTGAGTCACTGCCACAGGACAGGGACGCCAGGCAGGCGTGCCTTGCTTGCTGAACACCATGCATAAGCGTGTGCAGCCTATGTACATTGAGCACACACCATTCAGCAAGATGTGAGGCCGTTGACCACAACACCAGCACCAGACTTTGTATTATGTATTACATGGACCAAGGTGCACAAGGTAAAGGATGAGTTGCTGGACGGACACAGCCTGCGGCATGGCTGGCTGGAAGCTGACCTGAACGACTGCAGTCCATGTATTGGGATTAGCTGCAGCTCTAGAACAATCTGGGCACATGTGTGTTTCCACCACATACTCTACAACAAAGGTCTGCTGCAGAATGGCCCCATTAAAGACCTCGCTTTGTACTGTCAGCTTGGTCTTGAGCCTGCGTGAATGGGGCTCTGTCCAGATGAAACCAGCGTCCACAAGCTTGACCTGCATCAGGCAAAGCTCATGTCAGACCACACGTATGGACTGCTGTTGCATTTAAGGCATTTTCCTTTCTGATACGGCACACCCAGTCACGGCAAAATGTGTACTATCAAGGTGCTGCAAGCAGAGGCCTGAGCAGGGCAGGAAAGTGCCTCAAGCAGTACTGAAAGCCAGCAGAATACCTTCTGCAACCCCTTTATTCGCTTGACGCAAAATATCAGCAGTTCCTTAGATTCCAGCTCTGCTCGTACCCAGTTCTTTGGTGGTTGCAAGTACCTATTGCATTCTTTGCACCACAGGACAGTGACCTGCTTCTGTATTGGGGCGGTGATGTCCACTTGGGAGCGTATACAGCTGACACACATGTTGGAGGGGTTGCTCATGATGGAAGTACCACAGAGACAACATAATCTGCAGACAAAAAGCAGGTCCTGGTTATCGCGAATTGAAGTGCAAGTGATCACTGGTGGAAGCTTCTGAAGCGCTGCAAACGTACACATGGCCGTATGTGTGCTGCTGAGGGACTAAGCTCGGCCCAGCATACGACACGGTGGCTGGACCTCCCATATTATCTGTGGTCGCCATAGCCACGGCTCGACTGTGACCTTACTATGCACTTGACCTTGCTATGCAGGGTCTTGACGGCAGACAAGCGCTTGACAAGGTAAGACACCACTATCGGCAACGACGCTGTTGATATTCGTGGCACTGTAAGCAATCGACAAAAGTCTCGAAGCTCTCGTGAAGGAGTTCGGAACGGCTGTACGGAGAGGGTTTGACTCGAGGGTTGGGCATAATTGATGAAAATGGCTTCGGAGCAATTAGTGAAGTTGAGAGTCCAAGCGTCTCGGCGGCTCTCTCTCTTAGCTAGGCAGGCAAGAAGGCCTCAAGGAGGGCAACATGGTCAAGTATGCGAGGGAGCCGGATAGTCTCACCAAGTCATGCAAGGTACCTTGCTGCCGCAGAGGCTGTTAGCTGCTGCAAGCCTGCCGCAAACACTTTTGCCAGGCACTGCAATCAGCAACATTAATTCCGGCCTGGTTTCTGCGATGATTGCAGGCTCGTGGATCGGACCTGCGTGTTCATTTCAAGAACACGCGAGAATCCGCAATGGCATTGAGGAAAATGGACCTTGGCAAGGCAAAGAAGTACTTGGAGGATGTCCTTGGCCACAGGCGTATTATTCCCTTCCGTAGGTTCTGCGGTGGTGTTGGGCGATCAGGACAGACAAAGAATGAGGGTTTGAGCAATGGACAGGGTCGCTGGCCCGCAAAGTCCTGTGAATTTCTGTTGGGTCTGTTGAAGAACGCAGAAAGCAATGCAGAGGTGTGGTTGGTTGCTGCAACCGATAGCTCAATATCACAGAGCAGCTGTGTCAGCTCGTAGTAGCAGAAGATCAACTCTGAACACCTAGTTGGGATTTGCAGGTCAAGGGCTTGGACACAGATGCTCTTTACATTTCACACATCCAAGTGAACCAGGCACAGAAGCAGCGCAGGCGTACATACAGGGCGCATGGGCGCATCAATCGTACGTCTCTTGCATGATATTCATCCTCAATGGCTTCGTCGAGCACTGTTTCATGACAGCCTATACTGACTATGTGCATTTGCATGGGCATGCGTACTTCAGTGTGATGTGTCAGAATGTTGGATAGATTGTCGAAGCAATGTCGAGAAGACATCAGCAAGTTTAGCGGGAAGGCTAACTGAGTCTGTGCTGTGCAGCTTTCATGTCCAGCCCTTGTCACATTGAGCTAGTCTTGACAGAGAAGGGCTCAGATGTCAAGAATGAGGAGGTAAGCCAGCATCAAATAAGGGACATTACTAGCAAAGACTGCATACCTTAGCAAAGACTGGATACGTCTGTCTTGCAGCAGCTATTGATGATGTCACCTGTATTGCTGTTGTGTGTCAGCAAAGCAGCTGAGCAGTGGGATTGTTTGATGTGACAGGAACCCAAGGTGCGAAAGCTCAGCAAGGTTCAGCTGGCCAAGAAGTTGAGGAGTGGAACCAAGTCAAAGAGCACATGAGCTACCTTGCCTGGTCCTACCAATCTGTAACACATGCAGCCTCATCACCCTGTGCCGTCAGTGTTGCATTTGTGTAATGCTGTGTAATCTGCACTGCCCAAGACTTGAGCAGTCTTGACGGCTTGCACTCCTGTCATTGCAGGAGTTGCATGTTTGCAATGCATGCAATGTTAGACAATTGCCCAAAACATGACTTGACCCTTGCCAAGTACAACACGTTCATCTGTGTGTCTGCATCTATATCGTGCCTGTCATCAATATTGAGGATGTTTGACGGCAAAACATTATCCTACTGTGAATCACAACCTTGATGACTTCCACTGTCAGCTACTAGTAGTAGTGTACCTCCTGGGCATTACCTCTACCACCAAAATGCACCAATGCAATATTGGTATCTGACCTTGCAAACATATATCGGATTCATACCACTAAGAAAAAATAATATATCGTTGTACCGCAGTAGGTCAGCTGAAGAACATGGCAATATAGGCTCGAGCTCAAGTCGCAACAGCCTTACTGGAAACCTCACAGTAAACACGTCATCAGGGCAACTCAGCTATGGGGCATGAGTCTGTCTGGGAGAGGCAAAATGAAAAGATAGATTGCTGACAATACAGCATCAGATGCTAGCAGCTGAGTCAAGCAGATCACAGTCTGCATCTGAGACTAAAATGCAGCAAAAACAGACACTTGTCACGTTATGAGAGCTAAGGCAACTTTGCAGCAGCATTCTTTGCTCTGTTGTAATGTGTAGAACCTGCAGAACCTGACTGTCTGACAGAACCTCATATCACAGGCCTTTGACACATCTGAGCCAATGCCTTTTACAGTATCTGCTTGCGTCCGCGCTTGTCAGCAGAGCAAGAGTCCCTCAGGACCTGGAAGAGCCCATCTATCCAGCAGTTGCACCACACATTCCTTGATCACCTCCTGATGGCATTTGCCACTTTCTTGAGTGGCTTTGCCATTTTCTTGAAAGGCTGTGCTGTGTTCCTGAGGGGCTGCATCGCCTCTCTGAAAGGCTGTGCTGCATTTCTGAGGGGCTGCACTGCCTCTCTGAAAGGCTTCACCACCTTGTTGCCCAGCTTCTTGATGCTGCTCTGTTTCACCTAAACAAAGTGCATTGCTACAGATGCACACGTCGCTTGTAGGCTGTGTACCTTTGACAGCTGATGAGCATACTTGGTGGGACTGACGTGTGGGAGAGCTTGCCAACAATGAGCCTGTCAACAGTGAGCTTGTCAATAATGAGCCTGTCAGCAATGAGCCTGTCAACAATGGGACTGACTTCACCAGCAATGAGTATCTGACTGCTGGCTCGTATGGGTTGCATCTACAAGCAGACATGCCTTTACATGCACTTGACCAGCTATGTACTGTACTCACAGCACTAGCCTGCCTGCAAGTTCCATCGACAAACAGACCAGTGTCACGTGTTGATACCTGGGGTTCCAAAGGAGCATGTGAGGGGCTCACAGCTGTGGGGTTGGGTGGGGTAGCCTGGGGGAGCTCAACAATGCTGGACTGGGACCCAGAGGGTGGCTCAGAGACCTGCATGACCCCAGCTGTTTCAATAGTTTGACTCGAATTCCCGTGATAGGATGCATGGCACACTATATGCGCTTTACCAAGCAACAGCAAGCTATCTGCAACAAAGCAACAACGCTGCACATGACATAAGGCGGGTGGTTGAGTGCTGGTGGTTCAGCTGGTGGTTGAGTGCTGGTGGACAAGTCTGGTACACAAGCCTGGTGGTTCAGAATAGTGGAGCAACATCATGGCACGAGATAACAGCTGCAGACAAAGCAGAACACATGGCATGCAGCAAAGCCTGAGATAACACAGAAGGCAGAGCGTAGAACAAGATGCAAGAGTAATGGGCAAAGCAGTAGGCACAGCAACAGGCAAAGCAATAGGCAAAGCGATTAGCAAAGCAATAGGTAAAGCAGCAGGCAAAGCGATAGGCAAAGCAACAGGTAAAGCAGCAGGCAAAGCAATTGGCAAACCACAAGCAAGCAACAGGCACAGCAGCAGGCCAAGCAAGGCAGCTCACCGGGGCACACGGCTGTCCCCACTTGGCCAGAATGCTGTCCCCAGACATCTGCAACCCCCAGGCCTTCTCTGCGGGCATGCGGTGCCCCGCCTTCTTAGCAGTCACCAGCCCTGCATCTCTTGCCAAGTAGATGTTCTCACCACCCCAAGACGTCAGATGTGCCAGCTGTCGCTGAATACCAGCAGTATGTGCATCTGGCAAGCTACTTGGCGACCATGTGCTGACATCATTGGCAGACTTCCATCTCTGCGACTGAGTGGGGTCAGAGGGGCTGATTGAGTCAGAGGGGGTCTGCTTGATGGCAGAGATCGACTGCTGAGAGGGCGCATCAAGCAAGTCTGTGGGTGTGATGGTTGGCTCAGTCCAAGCATTGAGCGCTGAGGGCTGAGTGAGCGTAGGCAGCTCAGCACCAGGTGGAGAAGAGTGCGCAGGTGGTGGTGAGTCTGAGGTGACAGGTGAGGCGTGAGTGAGGCTGAAAGTTGTCATGATGGGCTCGTCAACTGAGTGCCCAGGCTCAGACTCAGCGCTTAACTCGGTCAAGTCCTGCCCATCAGGAGCGCAGTCAACCAGGCCCTGAAGCTCAGACTGAAGCTCAGACCCAGCAACCATCCTGCCTGAGTCACGCTCACTGTTACTGGGCTCAGGTGAGTGGCGATGAGGAAGCTGAATCATGTGCTCATCCACGACAGGGGCCTCATCAAGAGCAACAGTCGTCTCAGGACCCAGTGTAGCGAGCTCAGCCAGAGCAGTGCAATGGGTGGAAGTATGAAAGGCGTCTGAGGGGTGAGCGACAGTATCCTGAGAGAGTCCTGCAGGGGCCGCCATCAAGCTCTGGGAGGCTCCTGAGCAAGCATCCGTAGGGAACTCAACATCGCACAGGGGGCTGCCCGCAGGGGCCAGGAGGTCGCCTGACTGGGTGATCATGGGGGCCTGCCTGTCTGGATAGATGTCCAACGGTGTTTGCAAGTTCCCCAAGGGGCTATCTACAGGGGTCAGGGACTCTCCTGCCTGGGTGCTCTTGGCAGCTTTGGGGTCCAAGGAGCACTCCAGGGGGGCTTGAAAGTCCTCCAACGCAACGCTCATGGGGTCCTGCGAGTCTACATGGACACCCATGACAGCGGGAGAGACTGAGGGGTCAATCCTGGGGATCTGGGCACCCTCCAACAGGGTGCCCGTCGTGCCATGGGGTTTGTCTGTGAGGGTGTGGGAGTTGTCTGGTGTGATGCCCATGAGCGTCTGATAGACTGAGGGGGGATCCAGAAGCATGGGATCAAGAGTGTGTGCTTCTGAGGCATTGCCACTGGGAGTCCGACACTCTGATGAGGGCCCCCTTGGGATGAACAGGGGGTTGACCATTAGGCAGGCACCCGCATCTGAGGCACCATGCACACCACCGGTCTCATGCACACAGATGTGATCTGAGTGGGTCTTTGTGGTATCAGTCCCATCAGGCACAGGGGCGACATCTGCTGAGAAAGTGGATGTGTGAGAGTGTGCAGATGGGGGTGGTGCAGTCTCAGAGGGTGGAGGTGGGGGTCTAGCAGGGTTCGTAGGTGGAGACAACGAGGAGCTGACTGGAGCTGAACAGCTGTTGGAAGCTGACGAGGAAACGCTGATGGGAATGGATGCATCAGCAGAGACAGTGGTTGCTGCTGCAACGCCATGTCTGTCAGCATGCGATTCCTGGGAACCCGCCAGACCTCTTGCTGTCTCTTTGGCCTGCATGAAGGGCTGTCATGTCAAGCACTGTGTGGTGTAGATTCAAGGGCAGCTGAATCATCATGTACAAGCAGGCAGCTTTGCCACAGTGTCATTGCTCTGCCAGTGAGCATGCAGCAGCAAATGCTTGAGACAGCAAGCATGAGTGAGATATACAAACATTCAAACAGACACCATATCGTGACAGCCTTGAAACCAGCCTATACTGTCACCCATAAGTTTCATCTCTGCAGACAATCATCAGTCCATGCATAGTCCAGCAAGCAGCACCCATGTTGTTTAGGATAACTGGTGTGACAACTACAAGCAATGATTTGTGACGTCACCTGATGAGCCTGATTGACTGGTCTGGTACGCCTGCCTTGTTGCCTACGACTTTCAGGCTTTCTTTGCTTCTGCCTCAGAAACTCTGTGACAGAGCAGAACTCCACCCAAAACATGTATGCACATGCTGCCGCTGCAGCAGCATAATCACAAACATCAGTGAGGACATCACGGCTGCACTCATGGCCTTCATGCAACAGCTGACATGTTTTGTCAATATTCAAGACCCGCAAGCATTTGTATCAAGAACAAGCTACCATACAGGACATGCACTGTCACAAGAGACTGTTGTACAATCATCACTGCTTTGCTTGAATACATTTTGGATCTGCTGCAGCATCATATGCACACTGTGGATATCAAGGGGACGCGTAGCCATACGGCTGCAGCAAGCAGACGTGCCAAATAAAGCAGGTGTGATTGTCAGCTGCAGGACCATCATGCACGCTCAAGTGACAGGGGTTTGGGTTTACTTGTGCACAACAAACCCAGGTAGATCATCAGGAGTACAGCAAGGAGCGGGAGGCGGAGGCATGCCCACAGGCACCAGTCAATGATGTAGTCCATGGAGCCCACACCTGTCCATCCATCAGACTCTTCAAGCCCTGCACCATCAGAGAACGCACATTGTCAGCTGAAAACAATCTGCAGGTTGAGGGTACATGCATTGCTGCAAGCTGTGCCAAAGAGAGTTTCTATGCTCAACAGGCGGTGTATGCAGTATGCTAGAAATGGCTGAGCTCGTGATAGGCATGCAGGAGACCAGGTCTGCATTTGTGACATACACCTACAGTGATGTATTGTTGTGTACAGGATGAATTGCAATGATGAATTGTTCAGCAGTCCTGCATCGATAGTGCAAGTACAGTCAGACACAGGACTGATGTACCAGCAGTGAACAGCCAGGCAGGCAAGCTTGTGAGAAAATGATCATCGCGTGCACACTGAAATGCGCACACACGGCCGCATTCAGGGAACCATGCTAGTCTACGCGTTTATTGTCATGATGGCATACAAATAAAACACACCTGATGACTGACTAAACACATCTGATATGCTATTGGGGATAATGTTGCAATCTGGCGCAGTTCTGCCCTCCAAGATGGCCTGCAGCCACTCTGGGCCACACTGCCTCTGAGTGGGAGAACACAAATGTCTCAGACACAAGATGCTCTGGCTACAGCACCGAGACACATCTGTGCCAATGCTGGTTTGCTGCGAGCTTACAAACATCATGTTTGTAAGCCTGCACAAGTTGCGGCAAAGCCTCAGGTTATGCAATACATCTCGTTGATGCAGCAAATGTACTTGACACATACAGACTGAAGCTTGCACGGGCAAGCAGTCTGTCACAGTAGGATCTCACCTGCCTGATACAAGAGGGCAACAAAGGCAGCAACTGAGCACATGATGACAAAGACATCAGCGCAAGGACTGAAGATGGATGCCTGTCAACATGTACACAGTTCCGCACCTTGAGTTGCAGGCTCTCCACGGAGGTACCCCATTCAGCAGCTACAAGATGTAGCATAGTTGGGCACGCCTGCAGGCACCAGTAGGTCAGCAAGCACATAATGTCCAGCGAGTCATTTGCAAGCCTGATGTTGAGTGCCGTTGAAACAGGGGAACTTAATTCTACCGCTGAAAAAAAAACAGCACAACAAATGTTGCAAGTTTGGGACGTGTGACAGCTGCAGACGACTGTTGGAGAAGGTAGCACACCTCTGTTGCTTGCTCCTCTTTTGGCCCTTTGTTGACTGCCTCTGCAGTGACAGGCTCGGCACCTTCAAGGGCCAAATCACCAGATGCAGGTGTCTCAGGTCCAGCATGTTCTACTACCTCCACCTGCAATTGTATATGTTCAGTTATGAGTTTATGTCAAGGAGATAGACAATGTGTACAAGTGGCACATGGGTGACACATTTGTGCTGTTTCTGAAAGCAAAGGTGTCAGCAGGACATACCTGTGAACCTGATGGTTCTAAGACAGCAATCTCCTTAGCGTAGAAGGGCGCATGTGTAATAGCAGTACTCTCCAGCAGATTCAGGGATGTCTGCTGAGGTGACACTGGGTCTGCCCTAGGCGAAAGTGTTTGCACAGACACTGACGTACTGCCAAGCCGTGCGCAGACTGTCATGAGCATTAGGGCAGCAGCCCACTTCCAAAAGGGCAAATTGCTTGGACCATGCTTGCGAACAGGCTGGGGTTCAGTTTGAGGGGTAGGCTGGGCTTGATGGGCTTTCTGGTTTGTGGATACATTTGGGTGCCCAGCAGCCCAAGCCCACAGCAAGCTCAGAAACATGGTGACCATACACAGCCCTGCGTGGCAGCATCATGGCTCTCAGTTGCATGCAGCGCCTGGCAAACAAAGCAGACATCAAGCTGCAGAGATGGTTTCTTGGCAGAAGGCAGAGGCAAAACAAAGACTGATACCCCACCTAGCATGTTGACTGAGATCGCAGAGCCCTCAGCAAAATCTGAGGTACCTGGCAGGGCTGTCTGATGTGCTGGCGATGTTATCCCTAGCCATACACGGCAGCTTGTGCCTGCAAAAGTCACAAGGCTCGAGTGTGGCTGAGTTGTACCTGTAGATACAGCTGCTGGCCGTGTTAGTTCGGCAGATAGACCCAGTTGCTGGAGGCATTTTCAACACGAGCTTGCAAGATGGCATGCAAGGGCAGCATACGCAATGCACATGAAACGTGTGCAGCCATAAGCTTAGTGCAGCTAGTCACGACATCGTTAGGTCACAACGTGAGATAGCTTTACAAAGCATTGGCTAAGTCAACACCGCCTCAGAATTTGGGTGCGTAACTCACCTGACATCCTCAGAGTGGTGCACATGATAGTGAGGACCGTCGACATAAGAGTGCTGGTGCTAATGAGAGCCATCAGCGCCGTAAGGCAAGCAGGTCGGCTGTCTCGCACTTCAAAAAGGTCGGCATGCGACAGCGTACACTACACATCGCTATTCAGAGCAGCCACAATGTCGTCCAGGTCCGCGGCTACAACCTGTAGACGCGCAGGCTTGACCAAACTTTCCAATGCCAAGTCTACACTGGGATTGAAGCTCCCTGGAGCTTCTGAAACGCGTAGACTATGGCGGAATATAGTTGCCCTTCCCCAGATTTTAGTAATGGTGCTTGCTGCGATGTTGTCTACGCTTAAGCGCTGCAGGTCAGGAACACTGCAAAGCCCAGCCATCTGGTTTGATGAGAGGATCTAGCACGAGACAACGGTCAAGAGAGACATACTGCGCACATATACCACAGATGCAACATGCACCAACGAGTGAATTTTGTATAGTTTGATGTGGTCGAGGAGTGTGAAACAACTATACAAAAATCCCACAGCAATCGGTTTCCTGACAGCCTATATACTCACAGCAATGCATAACACATCCGCCTGAACATGAAAGGCTTAACAGCAGCTGCAGGCTCCAAGCCAACGCATAACAGTGGATTTGGTCACAGTAAGCTAACTAGTATGCAAGCTATTGTAGTGGGACTGATGCATCTGTGCACACCCAACCTCAAATGCAGGTCAATGTTCGTTATACTGATGGTGTTTCAACTAACTGGCTGCAGCAACAAAGCACACCTGAAAGTACAAAATGCCAGAAGCTGAAGATGTCAGCCCTGAGTGGCCAGCTGAACATAAAGGGACCGAATTAAGAGATAGAGCAGCTGCTTTGCTCATGGCCATACTTGCTGCACATGGCTGGTGTAAAGTTGACATTTTTTGCAGCAGTACCATGCACCAAGCTCAGTCAGTCAAACTGTCTCTGGCAGGTCAAGACAGCAAAAATTCAGGCTTATGACAAAACAGCAGTTCTTTAACACAACAGTAGACCAACACTCATTTTTGGTAAACGAAAACTGAGGCTGGGCAACATGAACAGCATGTGCAGATGCAGCTTTGCACCACCAGGCATAGTCCTGAAGTTTAGAGGGGACATACAAAGGTAAAGAGACTAGCAGGCTGACAGTCAGCCTCGGCCGCGGCCTCTGCCACGCCCTCTGCCTCTCCCCCTTCCTCTGCCTCCAGCTGCTGCAGCTGCACGGAAGCAAAAAGTGTTCAGGCAAACGCCCTTGCAGAGCTTTGTAGCATATGGGCAGTTATCGTATCAGGATGGGTGTTGCAGCAAAGAAATTACCTGGCCGCTCTGGGCGTTTTGGCCTAATCTTGGGCTGATCAAGATCAACCAACAAGGTGTCAAGGTTCAGACTGTCTGGCATGATGAAGTATCGGATGTTGTTCCCTCTGACAGACATATGGTCCAGTGCTATAGGATTTTTGCCTTTGAGAATAAGCTTAACTTTCTTCAAATGAGTGTTCATTGCAATATCAACACCTGAATCAGCATACATATTCAGTTCAGCCGGCACAACCTCATAGGGAACATGAAAGGTTGGAAGGTCTGCACTGTCTCTCACCAGTGATCGTGCCTTGGATGACAGTGCCATTTTTGAGCTCCACTTGCACTGTTTCATTACTCAGCTTCATCAAAAATCTGAAAAAGAGCAAATGGCTTCAAGAGAAGTCACGCAAGATGAGTACACGAACAGCTGGTGTATACGGCT